>Ga0066187_1000075_pt1 | contig 46131 bp, 47 predicted proteins | sample WorMetexBAHAMAS1_FD_58706 | JGI IMG/M metagenome (GOLD analysis project Ga0066187, IMG submission 58706) | Marine gutless worms symbiont microbial communities from Max Planck institute for Marine Microbiology, Germany - Inanidrilus exumae... | ecosystem: Host-associated > Annelida > Digestive...
GGAAAACAGCAAGCGCAAAGCGCTGCTCGACCGGATTGTGGCCATGCTGACGAAGCTTGGTAGAAGGGGGTATGTCGTACATGAGCCGATAAGCGGATACTTGTGCGATGAAGGGAACGATACCGATCCCGATACCGACCCCGACGCCGATAAAGGAGAGGTACAATGAAAAGCTACCGGAAAGAACTTTGGTTTGAGGTCCGTTCCAGACGCGCCTTTATCAATATCACCCCAGACGTTCAAAAATGCATTGATGACAGCGGGGTTCAGGAGGGCTTGGTGCTCGTCAACGCCATGCATATCACTGCCTCCGTCTTTATCAATGACGATGAATCGGGCTTGCACCACGACTATGAGGTGTGGCTCGAGAAGCTGGCGCCCCATGCACCGGTAAGCCAGTATCGGCACAACGTGGGAGAGGATAATGCCGATGCCCACATGAAGCGGCAGGTCATGGGCCGCGAAGTGGTCGTGGCCATTACCGATGGACGGCTGGATTTCGGTACCTGGGAGCAGATTTTTTACGGAGAATTCGACGGACGCCGAAGGAAGCGGGTGCTGGTGAAGATTATCGGGGAATAAAGAGATCTCAATTTCCACCCCCCTTGCCTTATCGTTATCTGTCCTTAGCTTAGATCTGTCTGTCGGGATCCGATATCCGCCCTGAAATGGGAGCCCCATGGTCAGGATGAGCGGACTGGATTCATTCCCTAGTCCCAGATACGAAAGCGAGTGGACGCTCATATGCTCCTGAACATACTGCTGACACTTCTCGGATTTGTCATCCTCTACTACGGTTCCGAATGGCTCGTGAAAGGGGCGTCCTCCATCGCCACCCACCTGAATCTTAACAAGGTGGTGGTCGGGGTGATCCTGGTGGCCTTCGGCACCAGTTCCCCGGAACTTTTTGTCAACAGCATCGCCGCTTTCCACGGCCATACCGATTTTGCGCTGACCAATATTGCCGGCAGCAATCTGGCGAATCTGTGCATCGGGTTCGGATTGTGCGCTGTAGTGGGAAGGTTGGTGGTATCGCGGGAAAAATTCGGGATCGATCTTCTCTTTTTCGGTGCGGTCCCGCTGCTGATATTTCTGCCTCTCCTTTTATCCAGCCGCCATGCATTATCCATGCATTTGAGCTGGGTGCTGCTTCTGATCTTCGGATTTTACCTGTCTACCGCAAAAAAGCGCGTTTTCGATGCCGATGATACGGATACGGCGTCCCATCGTCTGCCGGTGGGGGTTCTTTTTTTTATCGTGGGTTGTGTGACGTTATATGCCGGAGGCGAAACCATATTGCGGGCATCGGTATCCATCGCGCGCCTGCTCGGCATTTCGGAAACCATTATCGGGCTCACCATCGTTGCCGTGGGGACTTCGATCCCGGATATATCCGCAAGCCTTGTGGCGTTCAAACGGCAGGAAACGGCTATCGCCATCGGCAATCTCATCGGCAGCAACATCTTCAATGTCCTGCTGGTCACCAGTGCGACACTCCTGCTTTCAAGGGGCGGGCTGACCGCCGATGCTTCCATCGTGATGGACTATGCGGTTGTTTTTGCAACATCGGCGCTTTTCGCTGTTCTTGCTTGCGCGAGGGGCAGCTTCGGCAAACCCGCCGGTATCGTGACCATCCTGTTTTACTCCAGCTATATTGCCTACCGCGTGCTGCAGTCCATATAGAGTCCGTCCAGAAATGGTCTATTTTACGCTGAGCGGCGTCTTCCTCGGGTTTCCGGCTGCGGTGTACAGCAGTACGCCTCGCCGCAAACCCTTGTCAATCCTTGCTCAGCAAATCCCGCCACGGCGGGACTGAATCGAACACGAATTGTCGACCATAAAAACGATTCCTGGATGGGCACAATCTAGTTTACCAGACTCTGAATCGGCGCTGGAATCCGTCCCCCGTGCCGGACAAACAGATTCTCCCCCTTGGCGTTGTTCACCGGCATGATGATGGATTGGCCCAAAAGGCCCCCAAAAGAGGCATTTTCACCCGCGGTTTTACCGGGGACGGGGATCAGGCGGCAGGCAGTGGTTTTTTTGTTAATCACGCCGATGGCCATTTCATCGGCAATGACGGCGGACAGGGTCTCTGCAGAGGTTTCCCCCGGGAGGGCCACCATGTCAAGTCCCACGGAGCAGACGCTGGTCAGCGCTTCCAGTTTATCCAGGGAAAGCAGTCCCGCCTCCGCAGCGGCAGAGATATTCAGGTCCTCGCTCACCGGGATGAATGCACCGCTAAGCCCCCCTACATGGGAACTGGCGAATGCTCCCCCCTTTTTGACCGCGTCGTTTAAAAGCGCAAGGGCCGCGGTGGTCCCGGGCACCCCGATACTTTTCAGGCCCAGGCTTTGAAAGATCTCCCCCACGCTATCCCCCACATTGGGTGTCGGGGCGAGTGACAGATCGCACACACCGAAGGGTATGTTCAGGGCGGCGGCCACTTCCCGGCCAATGAGTTCTCCCACGCGGGTGACCTTGAAGGCCGTCCGCTTGATGATCTCAGAAATTTCCCCGAGGCTCAAGTCGGGTTCGCTTTTCAGGGCACGCTCAACGGCGTTTTTAACCACACCGGGTCCGCTGACCCCCACATTGATGACGGCATTGGCTTCGCCGATGCCGAGATAGGCACCGGCCATAAAAGGGATGTCCTGGGGAATGTTGGCAAAGACGCAGAGCTTCGCGCAGGCCAGACCATCCGCATCGGCGGTCAGCGCGGCTGCCTTTTTAATGATCCTGCCCATCTTCAGCACCGCATCCACATTGATGCCGGCCCGGGTGGAAGCCACATTGACCGATGCGCAGACCCTTCGGGTCCCGGCGAGGGCTTCGGGTATCGCCTCTATCAGTGCCTCATCACCGCTGGCAATTCCTTTTTCCACCAGCGCGGTAAATCCCCCGATAAAATCGATGTTTACCTCCCTTGCGGCCCGGTCCAGGGTGTGGGCCAGGTTCACGAGCTGCCCGGCTGAAAAAGGCGCTGCCACCGCAGCCACCGGACTGATGGAGACCCGTTTGTTGACGATGGGGATGCCGTACTTGTCACCGATTCGGTCGCATACGTGCACCAGGTTTCCCGCATGGCGGTTTATTTTTAAAAAAATGTTGTCCTGCAGCCGTTCGATGGCATCGCTGGTGCAATCCATCAGGTTGAGGCCCAGTGTCACGGTCCGGACATCCAGGTTTTCGTTTCTCAGCATGTTCAGGGTGGCGATAATTTCGCTTTGGCTCAGCATGGATTTCCCTTTTAGATTTTTAGATCCGATTCATCATTTCAAAGATTTTACGGTGCTGGATGTTGATTTCCAGGTCCAGCTCCGCGGCTTTTTCCCGCAGATCCCGGTCCAAGCCTGCCGGGTCGGTTTCGGCAGGCACCACCACTTCATAGATCATGATATTGGCCTCGGGTTTGTCCCCGCCTTTGAAGACTGCCTGCAGGTCGGTGACGTTGACACCGTGCCGGGCCATTACTTGGGTCATGCCGGCCACCAGGCCCTTACGGTCCGGTCCCATGGTGGTGATGACGAAGGGGTCGCCAATTACGACCGGGCTGTCGGTCCTGCCGGATTCGATGGTTTTGACATGGGCAGATAGATCCATGTTCAGCAGTTCAGCATTGAGCATCTGGGACAATCGGTCCACGGCAAGCCCGTCCGGTACCGAAGCCACGAAGGTGCCGGCAAACTCACTTTGCAGGAGGGTCTGGCTAACATTTTCAAGGTTGCAGTCCTGCTCGTATAGAAGCCCCGTAATGGCGGCAATGATGCCGGGTCGATCCTCGCCGATAACGGATATAATCACCTTTTGCATAATTGATCCTTAAAGGGTTAAGGAGGGCCGATTAGACACGCCCTTCCGTGTCAAGGGGAGTCGGGATGTCGCCCACCCCGTCTATAATGTATTTGGGATGATAGGCGAAGGTTTTCAGGTTTTCCCGCGACGTCACGCCGCTCAGCACCAGGACCGTATCGATATCGGAGTTGATACCGGCAATGATATCGGTATCCATCCGGTCTCCGATAATGGCCGTGTCCTCCCGTCTGCGGTTCAGACGTCTCAAGGCATGGCGCATCATCATGGGATTCGGTTTGCCCACGAAGTACGCTTTTCTCCCGGTGGCCAATTCGATGGGGGCGATCAGCGCACCGGTGGCCGGTGCCAGTCCCCTCTCCACCGGATCGGTGAGGTCCGGATTGGTGCCCACCAGTTTCGCCCCGGCCACCACCATGTTGATCGCCTTTTCGATCTTTTCAAAAGAGTAGGAGCGGGTTTCCCCGACTACCACGTAATCGGGGTTGATGTCGTTCATGGTGTACCCCGCCTCATATAGCGCGTTGATCAGTCCGGCCTCGCCGATGACATAAGCGGTACCCCCCGGTTTGTGGACCGACAGAAAACTTGCAGTGGCAAGTGCGCTGGTATAGAAGTGGGACGCATCCACCTGTATGCCCAGCCGCTCCAGTTTCTGCTGGAGTTCGGGAAGCGATCTCTCGCTGGCATTGGTGAGAAATAGAAACTGTTTTTTCTCATCCTTCAACCACTGGACGAATTGCTTGACCCCGGGGAGCAGGCGATTGCCGTGATATATGACGCCGTCCATGTCGCAGATGAACGCCTTTTTATTCCTCAGGTTTTCCATTTGTGTTGGGTTCCTTTTCACTTTTTTAAGACCATTGGTAACAGTCAGCATCAAATTAAGATATGGTGATACCCGTGTCAAACTACAATCCAGTCTATCGGTTGAAGACCGCCACGGGAACATTTCCGTTGACTTTTGTTTTATACAGCTTAGAAACATATGTTTATATGCTATTATGCCGATTTCGTGACGATGTACGCCGGTGTGGTCCGTGCGTCGCATGACTGAGGCGAAACGTGGGGGCTACCAAGGACGGCATTCAATTGGATAACGGAAGCCTGAAGACCCCCGCCTTTTGAACAACCGAACCGGGTTTTAGGGTCTCGGCTCTGCACCCGGAAAGCGCATCTTATGCATGGTTGAACCGAAAGAACTCAGAACGAAAAGCGCCCTTGTCGCCATGATTTCGGTCATGTTCGTCATCGGCGCCGTTTGGTTCACAAACCGATCGGTTGATCCGCCGAAGGCCACTTGGGAGGATGTTGAAAGGGAGGCGAAGCAGGGCGGCTACCGCCTTATCAATACCGACGAATTGCATCGGCTTTACCGGGATGAGAAAGAGAGCCTCCTTGTTGTGGACACCCGGCAGGAATGGGAATTTCGGGCCGGCCATGTCAAGGGGGCGGTCAATTTCCCCATGGAGACCACAGCCTGGGCACGGTGGTGGGAAAAAGGAGCCCTGAAGAATTTCCTCGGGGAGAACCGGTCGCGCAAGATCGTGTTTTACTGAGCGGGACTGGCATGAGTTCGCAGTGACTCGGCGGCCCGTGTGGCCGTTTCATTGGGGTACCAAAACGTATATCGGGATCCGAAAGGATTTCCTCAATGGCAGGCACGGGGTCTGCCGGTGGGCGAATCGCCTGCAGGATTGACGGATACCGCAAAAACCGGTCCGGACTACGGCAGCCTGTCCGGGTGGGCTTTTGTCTGGACACTTACGGGGATATTTTTCGGAGGCATGGCCCTGAATCTGACGCCCTGCGTCTACCCGCTGATACCCATCACCGTCTCCTATTTCGGAGGACAAAAATCCTCGGGTAAAAGCGCCTTGTTCATCCACGGGGTATGCTACGTGGGCGGCCTTGCCCTCACCAACTCGGCCCTGGGGGTTGCCGCGGCGCTGACCGGTGGTTTGATGGGCGCTTTGTTGCAGAATCCCATTGTGCTGGGAGCCGTTTGCGTGATCCTCTTGGGATTTGCAGCCAGCATGTTCGGTCTTTGGGAACTCAGATTGCCCTACGGGTTGACCCAGGCAGCCGCCAGGTCCTATGCGGGCTATTTTGGAAGCCTTTTTATGGGTATTACCCTGGGCGTGGTGGCCGCTCCCTGCATCGGGCCGTTTGTGTTGGGACTGCTGACATGGGTTGCCAGCCTTGGAAATCCCATGACAGCGTTTTTGGTTTTTTTTGTTTTGAGCCTGGGGCTCGGGCTCCCGCTTTTTGTTCTCGGGATGTTCTCGGGGCAACTTGAAAAGTTGCCGAAAAGCGGGATGTGGATGCTGTGGGTGCGGCGGCTCATGGGATGGGTCCTTGTGGGGATGGCAGTTTATTTTATCAAACCGCTTTTCCCGGCAACAATCGGAACCGCGGTCATGGCGGTTGTGGCCGGCGCTGCCGGTTTGCACCTCGGTTGGATCGATCCGACGCGTGCGGATTTCATCGCGTTTGAATGGATGAAGGCTCTCGCCGGAACGGCGGGACTCGTGATCGCTGCTTTTTTAATCTCCTCCATGGTCGTCACCGGGCCGGGAGCCCGGTTCCATACCTATTCGGACCGGCTCATGGCACGGGCGTTATCGGAGAATAAACCGGTGGTCATCGATTTTTCGGCGGCGTGGTGCGCTCCCTGCCGGGAACTGGACGATGTCACCTTTCACCATCCGGAAATCGTCCGGCTGTCCGAATCGGAATTTATCATGGTAAAGGTGGATCTGACCCAAAATGGCAATCCGATCCATGAAAAGCTGCTCGTGCAATATGAGGTCAAAGGTGTTCCCACTGTGATCTTCATTAACGCTTCGGGGACGGAACGCCGGGAGTTGAGGCTGGTGGATTTCCTGCCGCCTGAGCAGTTTTTGGTTCGCATGGCGGACCTGAAGCGTTCGACATCGGATTAGCCTCTTTATGGGAAAAAGCGCATATCGCCATCCAATCCCCCATTTTGCCATACTTGAACCGTCACCGGAAAACGGATCGGTTTTATTCTGTCACCGGATTTAAGCAGGGAATAGCCCGATGAGGAAGAGATAAGGAGGAAGGAGATGTTGAAGATTCGATTTTTCATGAACGAACCCAACGGCAAGCCGTGAAAGCACTTTAAAAAGATGATCCCCGTGTTGGGAGAAAAATACGACGTTGAAATCGAAACCACTTCCAAGCCGAAGGATGAATACATGACCGATGGATACTTCGAGCTGGATCTTCCGGTGGCCCCCGCCGTCATGGTGGGGGAGGAGATTGTGGTGGAGGGAACCGATATCGCACAGTACGCGCTTGAGCAGGCGATTTGCCGCCATCTTGACCTACCCATGCCCGAACCGGAGAAAAAGGGGTTTTTGAAAAAACTGTTTAATGGCTAATCGGTGCATGTGAATACCATACCTGTATAAACACTGACGATTGCCCTTCCGAAAATTGTAGTCCCGCCATGGCGGGATTGGTTCCTGGCAAGGATCGAGTAAGCTTTCAGCCCAAGCAATCGCAATGCAAATGCTTGCTCAGGGAATAGCCTGCTATTTTGAGGATTGAAAACGAACGAGGACGCCGCCAGGGGCTGAAAGATGCCGTTTCCGGATGGGTACTGACCGAATGGAGAGACTTTCCATGGCAATCATCGAAAAATTTTTAGGCAAACGGGTGGAGATTCCGGTGGACAGGCGCTATTTTCCCAAACAAGGGCTGTGGGGCAAGGCCGAGAAGGGTATGATCGTGTTCGGACTCACCCAACCATTTCTGGTTCTGGCGGGCGGTTTCAACGAGATGGACTGGATCGCTGAAGAAGGGGCGTCGGTGGAATCCGGAGAGGCGGTGGTGTTTGCCATTACCGGGAAAATTTTGTACATCGATACGCCGATTGGCGGCAATATCACATTCAACCCGTCCATTAAACGGGAGCGGGAGTCGGTGGGCAATTCGCCCTATGGGGAGGGTTGGCTGTTCAAGATTAAGCCGGCATCGGAATCGGCGTTCGCCATGGAAACAGCCGTGGATCACCTGGGCTACCTGGAGAGCCTGAAAGGATCGGAGGGATTCAAAAACCCGGAAGGGGTGGTGGGCGGCGTGTCCGGCATCTGCAAGGCGGTCTATACCGGCATCCGGGGACAGAAATTTGATAAATGAAGGAGGAGAAATGGCCAATTTCGTCTACACGCTCAGCAAGAACGATGTGAACCTCGCCACCCGGTGTTTTCAGTTTGCCAAGTTCACCCACGAAAAGGGGCATAAGGTCAACATCTTTTTCATCGAAGACGGCACCCTGTGGGCGGACAACACCCGAGACTTTAAAGAGAAGACGTTGACCGGGGATTGCCCGGATGATTACTTCCCCTATCTGGTGGAGAACGATATCCCCATCGGCGTCTGACCGCCCTGCGCGAATGCCCGTCAGGTTGACGAGGCAAGTTTCTTTTCCAACATGATGCTGGACGGCGCACCCCATCTGATCGATTTGATGGCGGAAGCCAAGGTGTTTAATTTTTAATCACTTGCGTCATGCACAATAACTGACAGATTCGATGCAGACCCTACAAAAATAGGATTACAAGGCTGTACCCAACCGATTGCCTTTGGTGATTACCGGCGTTTTTCTGCGGGTTTGCACCTGCCAAAAGGCCTAAAGGAGTTGCAATTTCGGTGGATTCCCAATAGAAACGTTTCGCAGCAGCTTTCACGGTATTCCATTGGACCTTTATCAAACCTGAGATGACACCACTAAAAAGTGCCGCATATTATGCCTTTGGTTGGGTTGCCCGTGCGATTTCCTCGATTCTGTTTCTCACCTGTTCCGTGACGGTGTACGGCCAACAGATCGAGGAATCCTATAGAAAGAGGCATCCCGGCAAGGGGCTTCTCTATGCTTCGTGGCATCGGGGGCTGATGTTTTTTGTCTATTTTTACCGCTTCCTTGATTTTGTCGTGATGGCCAGTGCCAGCGATGACGGGGAGCTTGCGACGCAGGCCGCCCGACGGTTCGGCTGGATTCCGGTTCGGGGGTCCTCCACCCGCCGCGGGGCGGTGGCGCTCAGGGAAATGGAGCGCTATTTCAAAAACGGTCACTTCGGAGGACTGGTGGTGGACGCCCCTCAGGGCCCCCGGTGCATATCCAAGATCGGCATCATCGTGCTGGCCAGGCGCACGGGACTTCCCATCATTCCGGTGATGTGGTTTGCGGACCGCTGCTGGCGGGTGGGAAGCTGGGACCGGACCATCATCCCCAAACCTTTCTCACGCATCGCGCTGCTATATGGCGATGAATTGATCAGCGTGCCGCCCAACGCCTCAAAAGCTGCGTGTGAACGTTACCGGGAACGGCTCGACACCGTTCTCAACACAATGATGTATCAGACCGATCGCTTTTTTGTGACGGAAGGCATTTCGGACCCCAGGCAGATCGAGGTCATTAATCCAAGACCGGAGTAGGAACGCAGTTTCGGTTGACTATTGGCAAGCGGATGTGACGGCAGCAGATGAACCTTGAAAACCCCGACCATCGGGATAAATTAAATCAGATCTGTAACCGGATCGTTCTGGATCACCGGGAAGCAATCTGTATGGCGCTTATCCAACTGGATTGCGGGTGCATTCATGTTTCCGGTGTGTCCTTTACCGGAGCACCCGTCGGCATCATGGAAAATTACACCCAAGACCTGAGACCGGACGACACCGGCCCTGTCTGCATCCGTTGTGCCGGCGCCGGCGGTCCCCTTTCGGACCGGATCGTGAAAAAAGAATTGATATGGCCCGGAAAAGAGAGTGAAAGACCCGACGTGGAATTGAGGGAGCTGATCGGCAGGGAGGTTTTCGGACCCGATTACAGGGAACCGGACGACTGATCCCTTGTACCTATTGGTGCCTCAGACTTCACCTCTCAGGTATTGTATTCTGGTTTCTTCAGGAAACTTTTCAATGGCATACCGCAACATGGTGCGGGGCATGTTTTGATACACGTCTTTAAGAAACTGCTCCTCAGCGGCCATATCCCGCTTGCCGACCTCTCTCAGCATCCAGCCCACTGCTTTGTGAATCAGATCCTCCCGGTCATCGCGCAATATCCTCGCAATTTCTAACGTATCGCTAAATTCATTTGCTTTGATAAAATGAAATGTGGAAAGGATGGAAATTCTTCTCTCCCACAGTATTTCGGATCGGGCGAGTGCATACAACGGTTTCCGGGATTTATCCACAAGAAAGGCGCCGACAATATGCTCGGCCGAACAATCCACTAGATCCCAGTTGTTGATGCAGTGTGTGTGCTTCAGATAGAGTGCATACACATCACTTTTTTCTGTATGGCGTCCTTTCCGGAAGATGTCGACCAGGGATAGAAGTGAAAACAAACGGACTTCGTGGTACTCCGATTGGAGCAACTCCGCTGCGTCATCGATGGATATGCCCTCATATCGCTTTACCTGTTTACGGAGCACGGGCACCCGAATTCCTAAAAACCGGTCCCCCTCGCCGTATTCCCCTTTCCCGGCTTTAAAAAACCGCTGGGAGTGTACCGCGATCTCCGGATTTCCCATGTTCCTTAGTGCTTTCTGTATTTTTTTAACGAGCCGACCCATCATTCTCTCCTCTCCGCAGCGTTAAAGGCATTGAATCCGTTTGTCCATCGATGATATGGTGTGATGCGACACCTATCATAAGAACGATTGTCCAGGCAATCGACCGCTTGCCCCGTCGGAGAACAAAACCCATGACCGATTCGTACCAAATCAGACCTTTTCAGAGGTCGGATACGCCTGCTGTGATCGAATTGTGGAAGCGCTGCCATCTGACGGTGCCGTGGAACGATCCACAATCAGACATTGAAATGAAACTCAAGGTGCAGCCCGAACTCTTTTTCGTTGGGACGCTTTCCGGCCGTGTCGTGGCCAGCGCAATGGCCGGATATGACGGACACCGGGGCTGGGTCTACTACCTGGCCGTAACCCCGGACTGCCGGAAAAGGGGATTTGGGCGGAAGATAATGGACGCGGTCGAACAAGCCCTTGGCAGTTTGGGTTGCCGTAAAATCAACCTTCAGGTCCGGCATACCAACCGGAGTGTCATCCAGTTTTATCAGCGCTTGGGGTTCTCCGACGATCAGGTGATGGGTCTGGGAAAACGAATCTGACCGAAGATTAATTTGACCCACCCCGGAGATATTTGGTACGGATGTCCCCACACTTCTACCTGGAAAGGAGTTTCCATGAAAAAAATCGCATTCGCCGGTACGGATGGAAGAACCCTGCTGAGTGCATTTGTGGTATCCACCGCCACCAGTGAAACCGACACGGAACGATTCGAGGGTGTCGTGATCCGGGGTACCCCTTCCATGCCCAAATTCGTTGAACTCATGAACTGGCCGGTCTCCTTTGTCCCCACAAAAAGCAATTCCGTGGACGATTATGCGGATGCGGTCATCGATGCGTTGAAGGAAGGAACCGTGGACTTTGTGGTTCCCATGCCGGAAGCCCTTTTGTTTGAGGGGCTGGTGGATCGAGTCGAGGCGGCTGGGTTTGGAGACCGTATCATGGGGCTTTCGAGTGCGGGTGCGTTTATCGAAGGGGATAAAATAGAGTGCAAGAAACTATGCCGGGAAGCGGGAATTCCCGTGGCGCCGGCCTGGGCGGATGTAGATGCCAAAGATTACAGCAAAGTCCTTGAAACTTGCCTGGAATATATCGATTCATTTGGCGGCGCTGTTTTGAAATTCCCATACAGTGCCGGGGGAAAGGGTGCCAGAATCATTCAGAACGCATGGGAGGTGAGGGAGGTCTACGATACGCTGATCAACGATTACCGGGACAGCTATAAAAAACAGTTCGGAAAGAAGGGGCCCTGGCCGCTTCTGGTCGAATCGCTGATGTCCGGTGCGGAAATCAGCTTCACCATTTTCGTGGACGCCAACGGGCACTACCAGATACTGCCCACCGCCATGGATTATCCCGAGCGCTTCGAAGGCCCAACAGGCAAAGACAACCCAATCACGGGCGGCACGGGGGCCATCTCTCCCCACCCCATGGAAACACCGGAACTGATGGAATTTGCCGGCAGCACCATCGCAGAACCGTTGGTAAAGGCCATGCGGGACAAGGGGATTCTGCGGCCCTGTATCCTGTACCCCGGCTGTTTTGTATCCCTGGATGCCGGGATGAAACCGAAAAATATCCGGATCTGTGAAATCAATATACGGCCGGGTGAACCAGAGGCCCAGCCGGTGGCCCGGCGTCTGAGAAACCTGGGTTCATTGATCCGTGCGACGCTTCAGGGAAACCTGCATGACGCCATCCCGGAAGTCAGAGCGGACCAGCTGTCCCTCTGCATCGCCCTGATGACCGGCCCGGGGGGGCCCGATGGGCAGAAGGGCTACCCATGGTCCTGCACCAAGGGAGAGCCGCTGGAGCTGGATCTGAAGTATTTAAGGAGAAAAGGGATCCAAATGATCCCCTCCGCCATGACCTATATACCCGAAGAGGAGATGTTTAAGTCCGACGGCACCCGGGTGGCTTTTCTGAATGCCAACATTACGATCAAAAAAGGGGACAAGCGGGGCGAGGTGGCCGCCCGTTTGAGCCGCAAACTGATCGCCGCTTTCGATAACGGCAAGGTTCGGGTCATCCCACGGGAAAACAGCGAGGGCAACCGACTGGATCTGAGGCGGGATATCGGCTCACACTATATGAAAGCCGCTGAAATCTTTCCGGAACATGTAAAAGTTTTGTAAAAAATCCAATTCGGGTTGTGATTGTATCAACACCACTGGTACGAAGCGGGGATGTTTTTTTTCTGCTTCGGGAGTAGATCATGAGCCGGTACCTCCTCAACCATCTGCGCGGTGTGGTATCCCTTCTGATGCATACCGCCAATACGGTTTTTTGGGCCACCCCCCTTCTCATTACCGCGGCATTCAAATTGGGTATCCCCATTGAATCCTTTCGCAATGTCTGTGACCGTCTGCTGAACCGGTTCGCCGGGAACTGGGTGGGGGTCAACAACTGGACCCAGCAGCTATTGTACCGCATATCCTGGCATGAAACCGGTCTTGACACCCTCCAGCCGAGGCAGTGGTACCTTGTGGTGGCCAACCACCAATCGTGGGTGGATATCCTCGTGCTGCAAAAGGTTTTTCACAAAAAGATCCCCTTCCTGAAATTTTTCCTTAAAAAGGAACTGATCTGGTTTCCGGTCCTGGGACTGGCATGGTGGGCGCTGGATTTCCCCTTTATGAAGCGGTATTCAAAAAGTTTCATCAAAAAGCACCCCCACCTGGCCGGAAGCGATCTGGAAATTACCAAAAAGGCCTGCGCCAAATTTAAAACCACACCGGTTTCGATCATGAATTTTGCGGAGGGAACCCGTTTTACAGGGGAAAAACACACCGCTCAGCGATCCCCCTATCAAAACCTGCTCCGTCCCAAGGCCGGCGGCATCGCATTTACCCTGGGGACCATGGGCCAATACCTCAACAGTTTCCTGGATGTGACCATTGTCTATCCGGAAGGTGGCGGGAATTTCTGGGATTACCTGTGCGGGAATATCCGGGATATTCGTGTCAGGGTCAGGGAACTGCCCATTACATCCGAGATGCTGGGTGACTATTACGGCGACCGGCAGTTCAGGAAAGATTTCCAGAAGTGGCTGAACCATCTGTGGGAACAGAAGGACGTCTGCTTTGAAGCCTTGCTGTCCTCTTCTCCTTGTCATGTGTATCCCGATCCCTCCCCTGAATCCCGGTTCCTCGAGCCCCTCCCCGTATCGGATTCTGTAGTGGATTCCGAAAAGTAGGGTGACTGACAGAGTCCCGTTCAGATACAAAGCCAGTTTGGTTTATTTCTCCAAACAGAGCGTATTTTTGACAATCGCGATAACCGGCAGGCATCCGCTTCGACGGATAGAAAAATGTTGACAAATCCGTCCTCCGGCACGTTTAATCACGCAACCTGTGGTTGGTACATTAGCTGGAGGACAAATCCATGACAGGCCCCAAACTACTGGCCCAGATCCCCATGTTCAACAGCCTTGATGCCAAAGAACTCAAGGAACTGGCGGCATCACTCCGGGAGCAGAAGATCAGAAAGGGCGATGTGCTGTTCCGGAAAAGCGACGAGGGTAACGCCCTTTATTTTATTCGGGACGGCGCGGTCAAGATCGTCCTGCCCTCCATTTTAGGGGAGGAGCGAATCGTAACCATTTTTGGAGAGGGGGATTTTTTTGGCGAGATGGCGCTATTAGACGGACTTCCACGATCCGCCGATGCAGTTGCGGTGGAGGACTCCCGACTGTTTGTATTGAATCGGAGCGATTTTCTGCGGTTTCTCAGAAAAAAGGAAACTGCCATGGAGAACATCCTGTCGACCCTGTCCACCCGGTTGCGAAAAACCGATGAACTATTGGAGGACACTACATTTCTCAACATACCCGCCCGGTTTGCGAAAAAACTGCTGGAGATCGGAGAGGCGTTCGGCCGCATAGAGGGGAACACCATCAAAATCAGCGTCAAATTCAGCCAGAAGGAGTTGGCCGATATGATCGGTGCCACCCGGGAGAGTATCAACAAAGAACTTCGGGTGTTGAGGGAAAAAGGGCTTGTCACCATTACCGATAACCAAGTGACCATCCATGACGCCACACGGTTAAAGCGCAGGGTCCATTGATACCGGCCCCGTTCGCCACAATAATAAACGGTTAAACCCTTTTACCCGTTGTGTGCCATTTCACACCTGCCGTGTGATCCATTTCATTGTCTGTAACCCCCTTTTGTTCTATCCTCGCTGATAAAGAGCCGGTGCCTTTGCTGGGGAAAACCACCCAAACGCGATGGCATGCGGCGGCACCGAAAAAAGGATGCCGACTCCACCCTTTAGGCCAGGAGGTAAGCCATGTGTGTGAAACAGACGGATCCGGAGCCACGGATAAACCGGGAACAGTTCGATAAGGAGAGGAAGTATTTGATCCAGGAGCTTAAAAAAGCCCTGGGGGAATTGAGATCCACTCAAAGCGTCATCCCCATCTGTTCCAAATGCAAAAAGATCCGGGACAGCCGGGGGTATTGGAATCGCATCGAGTCCTATTTTCATCAATACGCCGAACTGAAGTTCAGTCACGGGATCTGTCCTGTTTGTGCAAAGGCGCTCTATCCTGAAATCGAGCTTTACAAGTAGAACCGCTTCTTTTTTGTCCCGATCCGGCAGGGGCGCCCTATTCCGGGGCCCCTGCTGGATCCAGCGGTATCAGAACGCTACCCTCTGCGAATTCCCTCCCTTCCCCAGCCGATTTTAATCTTGAAAAAGAGCGATCGGTCATGTAACCATATCAAGTCCGCTATAATTATGCCGTCGGCCGCAGGTCGTTGACCGACGGGCCATCCCGTTAACAATCTGAAAGTCAAAAAGGAGGAATCACAGATGAAGATTTTCAAACTGAGTGCTGTTATGGTCATCCTTGCTGTTTTTCTGGTAGCGGGTCTTGCCACCGCTGGAACCCTCGAGGATGTCCGCGCCAAGGGATTTATCCAGGCCGGTGTCAACGGCGATCTGTTCGGTTTCGGGAAACCTGATGATAAAGGCGTTTGGCGGGGTCTGGATGTGGATACGGCCCGTGCCATTGCAGCCGCAGTATTCGGGGATGCCGACAAAGTCAAGTACACGCCCCTGACCGCGAAAACCAGATTCACCGCGCTTCAGTCCGGTGAGATCGATGTGCTTACCCGGAACTGTACCCAGACCCTCGGTCGTGACACCGCGCTGGGCCTTGATTTTGTACAGGTGAATTATTACGATGGACAGGGTTTTTTGGTTCCGAAAAAACTGGGCGTAAAAAGCGCCAAAGAGTTGGACGGCGCTGCGGTATGCGTGCTGCCCGGCACCACCACCGAACTGAACGTGGCGGATTTTTTTCGCGCAAACGGAATGAAGATGAATCCGGTTGTGATCGAAAACACCGCTGAACTTGCCAAGGCATTTTTTGCCGGCCGATGCGACTGCCTGACCTCGGATGCGTCCCAGCTCGCCGGTACCCGGGCGGTTGCCCCCAATCCCAAGGACTATATGATCCTTCCCGAAATCATTTCAAAAGAACCCCTGGCCCCGGCCGTGCGTCACGGGGACAATCAATGGAAAGATATCGTCCACTATTCGGTATTGGCCATGATCAACGCCGAAGAGATGGGGATTACCATGAAAAACGTGGACAAAATGCTCATGAGCAAGGATCCGAAGGTCAAACGGTTTCTGGGAGTCACGCCCGGAAATGGGAAAGCGCTGGGACTGGATGAAAAATTCGCCTACAACATCATCAAGCAGGTGGGCAACTACGGTGAGGTGTTTGAGCGCAACGTCGGCGTCAATACGCCTTTGGGCATCGAACGTGGCCTGAACGCGCTGTGGACCAACGGTGGTCTTCTCTATTCTCCGCCGTTCAAATAGAAGCATCAATACAACCCTGCGTGGGTCAAGCTGAGGCGAAAGGGGCGGAATCGATGTCGTATCCCGTTACCTTCGATTGCGGATACCGGTATTCCGCCCTTATCCGCCCCGTTTGATACCGCGACCGTTTGGGCTGTCGGGCCAGTGCCAGCCGCCTGCCCGACAGCCTGTTTTTAAAACACGCATCATCTGAATCCTGAATCGCCATGACGGAAACCAAGGTCGAAAAACAGGCGGCCATTCCTTTCTGGAACGATCCGGACAAGCGTGCCATCATCTACCAGATCGGTGCTACCCTGATGGTGGGGCTGCTGGGATACTATCTGCTTTCCAATACCCTTGCCAACCTGGAGCGGCAGGCCATCGCCACCGGGTTCGGGTTTGTCGGGAAGGAATCCGCTTTCGAAATCGGGGAGAGCCTGATCCCCTATTCGGCTGCGGACAGCTACGGTAAGGCCCTGATCGTCGGCGCTCTCAACACCCTGATGGTTGCGTTTATCGGGATTATCCTCACGGTGATTCTGGGGACCCTCATCGGGATCGCCCGGCTCTCTTCCAACTGGCTGGTTTCAAGGCTGGCTGCTATCTACATTGAGGTGTTTCAGGATATTCCCATTCTTTTACAACTTTTCTTCTGGTATGCATTTTTTTATAATATTCTCCCGGGACCGCGGCAGGCAATCAATCCCCTGACCGGCGTGTTCCTCAGCAACCGGGGTCTGGTATTCGCGGTCCCCGAATCCCATCCGGTTCACAAGTATATTGCATTGGCACTAATAGCGGGAGGTGTCATTTGTTATATCATGCGCCGATGGGCCAGAAGGCGACAGGAGAAAACAGGGCAGTCATTTCCCACGTTCAGGGTTTCACTGGGTATCCTCATTGGACTGCCGTGTCTGGTCTGGTTGATCGGCGGTGCGCCAATTGCCATGAACACCCCCGAACTGAAAGGGTTTAATTTCAAGGGCGGCATCAACGTCAGCCCCGAATTTACAGCACTGCTGCTGGGTCTGGTTTTATATACCGCCGCCTTTGTTGCAGAAGTGGTGCGGGCCGGCATCCAATCGGTGAGCAAAGGACAGACCGAGGCGGCCATGTCCATCGGTCTCAGACCGAGTCTGGTACTCAATCTCGTCATTCTGCCCCAGGCCCTCCGTGTGATTGTCCCCCCCCTCACCAGCCAGATGTTGAACCTGACCAAAAACAGTTCCCTGGCAGTGGCCATCGGATATCCCGATTTTGTTTCGGTGGCGGGTACGACGATCAACCAAACCGGGCAGGCCATCGAAGGGGTGGCGTTGATGATGATCGTTTATCTGACATTGAGCCTGCTGACCTCCGCCTTTATGAACTGGTACAACAAAAAGATCAAACTGGTGGAACGATGACGCCGTCGGCCGAGCCGACAGGTGAAACCACAGATCGCCGCGATACCACGAATTGATACCATTAGCGAATGAGCGATACGACTGAAAATAAATCTGTAGAAAAGATCAAACCGCCGGTGGTGGATGTGGGGGTTATCGGGTGGGTCAAAACCAATCTTTTCAACGGGTGGTTCAATTCGCTCTTAACTCTTCTGACGCTGTTTTTCCTTTATAAGACCCTCCCGCCTTTCGTCACCTGGGCCTTTATCGATAGCAATTGGTTTTCCACCAGCGAGCAATGTCGCGAATCCACCGGGGCTTGCTGGTCCATCATTCCGGCCAACATCCGGTTCATCACCTTCGGGTTTTACCCCCACGATCAGCAGTGGCGTCCCTTGGTCGCCATGGTGCTGCTGGTGAGCCTGCTGTTTTACAGCCAGGACCGCAGCCACTGGAAGCGATCCCTGGCCTGGGCATGGCTTGTGGGCTTGATCATCATGGGTCTTTTAATGAAGGGGGGGCTTTTCGGCCTTGCGGCGGTTGAAAGTACCCAGTGGGGCGGTTTGCCCTTAACCCTCCTGCTGTCTGTGTTTGGGCTGACGGCCGCGTATCCATTGGGGGTGGTGCTCGCCCTTGGGCGCCAGTCCCAGATGCCGGTCGTCAAATCGATGTGTGTCATCTATATCGAACTGATCCGCGGCGTTCCGCTCATCACCCTTTTGTTCATGTCCTCGGTGGTGTTTCCGCTCTTTCTGCCCGAAGGCGTTACCGTCAACAAAATCCTCAGGGCGCAGGTTGCCATCATTCTGTTTACCGCCGCCTATATTGCCGAGGTGGTGCGCGGCGGGCTGCAGGGGATGGATAAAGGACAGTACGAGGCAGCGGAATCCTTAGGGTTGAACTATTATCAGACCATGCGCCTGGTCATCCTGCCCCAGGCACTGAAGATCGTGATCCCACCATCGGTGAGTATCCTGATATCGGCTTTCAAGGACACCTCTCTGGTCGTGATCATCGCCCTTTATGATCTTCTGAAAACCACCCAGTCCACGCTTTCCGATCCCAAGTGGATGGCCTATTCGGCGGAAGCGTATATATTTATCGCATTGATCTATTTCGTCTGCTGTTTTTTCATGTCCAATTACAGCCGGCGTCTTGAAAAAGAGCTGGACACCGGTCTTTAGGTCCACTGTGTCCGAACGAATGCTGTATGAACCCAATCTGAACCGCGAGTGAAAATAGATGAACGGAGAAAAAGAGGAAACCAGTAGCGGCCGGGAGAATCTGGATACCGGCGACACCATCGTCGAGATTCGCAACATGCATAAGTGGTACGGCGAATTCCACGTACTGCAGGATATCAACCTGACCGTTGCCAGAAGAGAGCGGATCGTCATCTGTGGACCCTCCGGATCCGGGAAGTCCACACTGATTCGTTGCATCAACCGATTAGAGGAGCATCAGCGCGGCAGCATCATCGTCGATGGTACCGAGCTGACCAATGATATCAAGAATATCGAGAAAATACGGGCGGAAGTGGGTATGGTCTTCCAGCACTTCAATCTCTTTCCCCACCTCACGATTCTGGAAAACCTCACGCTGGGCCCCATCTGGGTGAGAAAAACCCCAAAAAAAGAGGCGGAAGAGACGGCCATGTACTATCTCGAAAAGGTTCAGATTGCAGAACAGGCAAAAAAGTATCCGGGACAGCTTTCCGGCGGCCAGCAGCAGCGGGTGGCGATTGCACGCAGCCTTTGCATGAAACCCAACCTGATGCTTTTCGACGAGCCCACCTCCGCCCTGGATCCGGAAATGATCAAAGAGGTGCTGGACGCCATGATCGAACTGGCGCGGGAAGGGATGACCATGCTGGTTGTCACCCATGAAATGGGATTTGCCAAAAGTGTCGCCCACCGCGTGCTTTTTATGGACTACGGTCAGATCGTGGAACAAAACAATCCGGAAGATTTTTTCAATAATCCCGAACACGATCGAACCAAGCTGTTTCTCAGTCAGATCCTGTAGCATGGAAACGGCTTCGCCCCTTCCCCCCCTGCTTGTCATTATCTCCCCAGTCGGGCCCTGCTTCTAAAAAGGGGTTCAGAAACACACAAATTATATTTCCCGCTCACCCTTTCCGGTTGCCGATCCTGTTTTCATCCTTACGGTATAAAAATGCCATAATACTGGCGGTTGTGTGGATAAATTATAAAAATAACTCAAGGCCGATTCGAAAAAGCCGATGATACGGTTAATACCATAAGACGCCGAACTCGGTGATGACGGGTATCAACGATAAAAGGAGTTGAAATGACGGGACCCAATCCCCAGGATATGATCGACGAGCTGAAATACGACATCCAGGTCAGAGACGAACGAAAAGCTCGCATCGTTCTTTCCTATTTCGGCCAAACCGACGATAAGACCCAAAACCGCTTATTGTTTGAATTGAGTCGGGTCGATCCCGGTTTCAGCGTTCCCCTGATGTGTCATCTGCTCGCGACCCATAGCAGCATGGATGCCGATTTTCCCATAATCAAGGAGATGCTCATTTCAAAACTGCTGGATGTTCCGGCATTGCTCCTCTCTTTGTTGCAGGAGGATATCGATCCCGCAGAAAAAGCGATCTATTTTGAGGTGGCCGGGGAGATGCGGTTTGAGGCGGCCACACCGACTCTCCTGTCAATTCTCTACGAAACCGAAAATGTGGAAACCATCAAACAGATCATATCTGCCCTGGGTGCCATCGGAGATCCGGGCGCCACCTCGGCGCTAGCGGATTATCTCTACTCCGACAAACCGGAGCTCGTGGTCCTGGCTGTCGACGCCCTGGGCCAGATTTGCACACCGACGGCGATGCATCGATTGTCCGAACGCATGGGAACGGACCACGAACTGGACCGTACCATCCTGCAGATTTTTTCCAATGTACAGGACACCATCTCTTTACAGAAGCTTAACGACACCATTCGATCCCACAATGCCAATCTTAGAAATTTTGCCAAGGCCACGCTGGTAAAAATCGGATCCAAAGCGGTGCCCCTGCTGACGGAAAATCTATTGTACGACGACCCGGACCTGCAAATCCATTCCCTGAACATTCTGGGGGAAACCGCTGATCCCAGCGCCATTGCACCGATCCGCAAACTTCTTTTCAACGAACCCAAAAATGCGAACGTTCGATTTGCCGCTTACGAGGCGCTGGCCCTTCTGCCCCTGCGACAGGGCGCCTACACTCTGGCCGCCGGATTGACCGATCCGGAAGAACACGTTCGCATCGCTGCTGCCCGGGCGATCGATCGCAACCTCAGCGATATTTTAAAGGCCGGCATTAAAAATATGGTTAAGCTGAAGGATAAAGATGCACAACAGATTGTAAAAACCATTGTAAATGCCCAGGCCGATGCGATCTTCACCAGCCTGGTTCCGGAAGCGTATTTTGAGGAGTTAGCCGTTGTCCATCTGACCGAGGCGCACGGGGATATCCGGCAGCATTATCGCAACCTGCTCAGACGAATCGGGTTTAGTGAATTTGCCGATCGGATTACACCTGAAGAAAAAAGGCCCGCTTCCCGTCTGCGGGTTTGTGCGGTGGACGATTCGAGGATGATTCTGACGATCTATAAAAACACCCTTCATGAATTGGGATATGAATCGGTCCTGTTCGAATTTCCGGAAAGCGCCCTTCAGTGGCTCGAAAAAAACAAGCCAGACATCGTGCTCACCGATCTGAATATGCCTGAAACGACGGGGATTGAGCTTACGGAGCGGATCCGAAAACGGTATGCCAAAAAGGTGCTGCCCGTGATTATGGTCACCACCCAGAACGAATCCCAGGATTTTGATACGGCCCACAAGGCCGGTGTCAACGAGATCCTTCACAAGCCGTTCAACGCGGATTCCCTCAATGAGGTGATCACCCGATATACGCAGACCGGCTAAACGACCCTGTCTGATCTATGAACGCCGTGCCTTCAGGAGTGCACGGCCCTTTTCCGTGTATAGATCCTTCCGGATTCTTCGCTGCAGATCATCGGTACGGCCGCCGGGCGTCATAAAAGAGAGGTGTTGCAGATCCTGCCCCATCAGGTTTTTGAAGTCCGATTCGAAAATGTTTCGGTAGGCGGCCAGGCTGTTGTTGGTGGGGCCGAAACCCTCTGCATAGATATACTCCTTTTCTATTTCACTGCCGGCTTCATCGATCTTCTGGTAACGATCACCGGGACGAATGGCCAGCATTTTCATGATGATCCGTGAATAGGCTTCAGGTATGTCCCGGCAAACCTCATGGGGTGGTGGGATCGGTTCATCTATCAATTGTCCGTAGTGGTCCGCCTGAGCCATGAAATCCAATCCCTTGGGCGGCACGAACAGGCTGACACCGGTCAGCAGGTGGTACGCGACCAGCCCCAAAGCAAAAATATCGCTCCGATTATCCACATTTCCGCCGAGTACCTGTTCCGGCGCCATATACTGAATCTTTCCGGCCAGGCCATAGGTCTTTTCATCCGCCGCAACGGCAAGCCCGAAATCCATCAGTTTCGTCACGCCTTGGTTGTTGAGCAGGATATTCTCCGGTGAAAGATCCCGGTGAACGATAAACTGGTGGGCGTATTCGAGGGCACGACAGACCCGGCTGATAATAAACGCGTTGAGTATGATCGGAAGGAGTACACCGGCCTTAATATGCTGCCTGTGGATCTTCCGCAGGTCCCAGCCTTCGACATACTCCATAACGATGAGGTAGAGCCGCTTATCAGCTGTAACGCCGTTGGGAATCGTAAGCGTTTCCTCCATCGATTCCTCGACCGCATGGGTCAGGCCCATTCGAACACAGGTCATGAACTCCTCGGCGTCTGATCCTTCCGTGCTTTCCTCCGGATCGAAGGAACCGATCTGGTTCCGGAATGCATCCGGCAGGCGATCAAAGGGAATCGCTTCCATGCCGAAAGTTCTCACGATGTTTTCATGGCGAAGTGTGGCGGCGACGTTGGCTTCGTGCTTGAGCATCTCGATCTGTCTGTCTCGCATGGTGCGGATGGTTTTCAGGACGACATAATCCCGCACACCTTCCGATTGTTTCTCAGCAAGGTAAACAATGCCCATTCCACCGTGGCCGATCTCTTTTCTGAATGTGAAATTCGCCGCTGAGGGGAATGAAATCCCAGCTAGGGCTGACATGGTGGGCTCCTTTTGTTTAAGGGTTTTCCTTGTGGTATTCCTTGACGAATACATCGATCAGGGACTTGAGCTGGGTGCGGATGACGTCGGGTTTCGTTCCATATCCGGCCACCCCGATAAATTTTTGGGACCAAGTGGTGGCGTTCGACCGAATGCGGCGGCTCCGTTCAAGGATGACAGCCTGGTCCAGGCGAACATCGATACAATAGGTGATCACCCCTTCAATGAACTCGCCCCCGAAAATGTCCACGAGAAAATCGGGCTCACCGGCAATGGCGTACCGTTCGATGTTGATCTTGACACCGGCTTTCCTTAATGTGGAAACCACCGTCTCATACAGGGACTCTTCGGTCAAACCGATATCTTTGAGCTCCCGGGGCAGTTCGCTCACCCCGACGGCCATCGCTTTCAATCCCCTTAAAGTGGCAGGGGAGGAGAGGGCTTCTGCCGTGCGTTGCCAGCCGGGAATCCAGCAGATGATTGCGCAAACCCACATGATAACAACAAGCTTCAAACATTTCATGATCGTTTTCCGAATGGCATCCGTTCAAGAAAAAATGGAACGGATTTACGAGGTTTTTAAAATACTTCCGATCTATTTCGACAGGGTTTGAAGATCAAACGGTTTCTGAATAAATTCGTTGCATCCCCTGTTTCTGTCACTATAACCGGGTTCCATTAGTAAAATAAACCCCATTTTGATTTTCATAACCACGAATGGTTATTGAACCGGATCTTAAATTAATATAAGTAGCCAGTGACAAGGGATGAGCGAATATCGCTCAAATACAGCTGACCGCTTGGATGCGTATTAACAGGCCGATCGGAATCAGCGGGGGGTGGATCGGTATGTGATCACGTGGACTCTAAACCCACGCAGCTCGGTGCGACACCGGGACTCCCCGCCAACCCTTATGTATTCAATGGCCGTCAATCGGTCTGAAGTATCAGTATTCAAAACCGCAGTAACGGTTTCCAGGGCATTCCTTTCCGCTTGCGTTTGCGGGGAGGTCATTGAATGAGCTTTCCAAACGGGATCAAACAGATGCCCACCATGAAATGGACCCGCAGCCAGCACAGGCGGCTGTTGGAATTGAACGCGGCGCCTGAGGAGATCAAGCAGGATTTCCCCGACAGCAACCGGCGGAATCAGGCGTTTTCTGCTTTGGTGAAGCGATTAACAAAAAAGGGGCGACAACGATTGGATCATCTCCGTCGTCGTCGCCGCCGTCCGGCCTTGTGCCGTCTCGAGAGCGCGCTGGTCGATTCCTTAACCCGCATGGGACTGGTGCAGGTGACCACCCCTGTTATCATGTCCAAAGGACTGCTCGCCAGGATGAACATCACCCCGGAGCACCCGCTGCACGCTCAGGTATACTGGATAGAATCGGACAAATGCCTACGCCCCATGCTTGCCCCGCACCTTTACTATGTCATGAAGGATTTGCTTCGGCTGTGGGAAAAACCGGTGGGTATATTTGAAGTGGGACCCTGCTTTCGCAAAGAATCCCAAGGCGCCCGCCATTCCATCGAATTTACCATGCTTAATCTCTGTGAATTCGGACTTCCCGAACCGGAACGGGAAGCAAGACTCAAAGCCTTTGCCCGGGTGGTCATGGAAACGGCCGGCATCGACACCTATCACTTTGAAACGGAATCCTCCGCCGTATACGGCACCACCATCGACGTGGTATCCCCCAATCACGGGGGGTTGGAACTGGGCTCTGGTGCCATGGGCCCCCATCCACTGGATCATGCCTGGCGGGTGATCGAACCCTGGGTGGGGATCGGTTTTGGTCTTGAACGGCTTCTCATGGCCGTCGATGCCGGGGATAATTTGTCCAGACTGGGTCGGAGCATTTCCTATCTGGATGGCGTCCGGCTCAATATTCCATGATACCTTCCTAGGGATCTTCAGAAAGCCGATCTGACTCATATTCAATTGCCGAAAAAGTAATGGGAAGAAGAAATAACTCACCGGATTTAATTTTAGAAAAAGCCCTTGAGGGGAAACTGCTCTCCGGCCCCGAGCAGCTGAAGCTGCTGACGATCAAGGATTCCGATTTGTTGGAACGCCTGTTTGAAACGGCCCGCCGGGTGCGAGAGAAGTACTTCGGCAATTCAGTGTTTCTCTACGGGTTTCTCTACATCAACACTTACTGCCGCAACAGCTGCCAGTTCTGTCTCTACAGGGGATCCAACAGATCCGCTCCGCGTTATCGAAAAACGAAAGCTGAGATCGTTGAATCCGCTCAAATGCTGGCGGCATCGGGTGTCCACCTCATCGACCTGACCCTGGGTGAAGATCCCGCATTATTCGACAAAACGGATGGATTCGACCCCCTGATCGATATCCTTGAAAGGGTCATTGAATCCGTAAAACTGCCGGTGATGATCTCCCCGGGATGCGTCCCGGCGGCCATTTTGAAACAGCTTGCGGAAACTGGAATCCGGTGGTTTGCCTGTTACCAGGAGACCTACAATCGAGATTTGTTCGACCGGTTGCGGAAGAAACAGAACTTTGATCGTCGCATGGAAATCAAGCTAGCGGCCCAGCATTTGGGACTTTTGGTTGAAGACGGATTGCTTTGTGGAGTGGGAGAATCGGATCGTGACCTACTGGAGGCCGTCGCCACCATGGGGCTTTTGGGTGTCGATCAGATACGCGTCATGACCTTCGTTCCCCAACCCGGGACGCCCATGGGGGATCGATCTTTTCCGGATCCGCTCAGGGAGTTGAAGACCATCGCGCTGATGCGGCTGTGTTTTCCGCAGCTGCTGATTCCAGCCACACTGGACATAAGGGGGCGCCATGGGCTCCGGAGGCGGCTTGATGCCGGTGCCAACGTCGTGACATCCATCGTTCCCTCCGGACGGGGGTTGGCTGGAGTTGCCCAGGACCGTCTTGATATCGAAACAGGAGGCCGAACCGTTGATGGAATCCGTGAAATCCTTGAGGCCTGCGGTTTGTCACCCGCCGGACCCAATAGATACGGCGAATGGATGCATCGGCGATGCGCCGATCGCGAAGGAGCCGTTTCGAAGGTTGGGGATCCGGCATGAAAGTGGCGGTCATCGGCGGAAGACTTCAGGGCGTGGAAGTGGCTTACCTGGCAAGAAAGGCCGGCTGGCACGTCACGGTGGTGGATCGGAACCCCAATGCCCCCGCCAGGGGCCTGGGCCATCAGTTTTTCCATCTGGACGTGACGCGGACCGGTGCCATGGATCCGCTGTCTGGTAAGATCGATCTTGTGATTCCCGCCCTGGAGGATCCGAATGCCCTTGCTGTGTTAGAGAGCGGTTGCGCCGAATGCGGAATCGCTTTGGCATTCGATTTAAAGGCCTTTGGGATCACCTCTTCCAAAAAAGCATGCAATGATCTGTTCGCCCATGCCGGGATCCCCCATCCGGCACCCTGGCCCTTATGCGGTTTCCCGGTGGTAGTCAAACCGAACACGGAAAGCGGCAGCCGCGGCGTTCAGGTTTTTAAGGATGACCTTAGCCTTAAAAGCGCATACCCTGATGATTTTCCGCCTCCGGACCAGGTGGTACAAGCCTTTTTGCCCGGCCCCTCCTACTCTCTGGAAGTGATAGCAGAAAACGGACAGGGGGTTCCCCTTCAGATTACCGCCCTTGACATGGATTCATCTTATGACTGCAAAAGGGTTCGCGTGCCCGCCGGACTGCCGGTTCCGCTGAGCAGTGAGTTTAAGAGGCTTGGGGTTAAGCTGGCCAGCGAGATCCGATTGACCGGCGTGATGGATGTGGAGGTTATTCTTGCAGAGCGCCGCCTTTTTGTACTGGAGATCGACGCCCGGTTCCCCAGCCAGACCCCCATGGCCGTTTTCCACAGCAGTGGCGTCAACATGGTCCGATTGCTGGGCGGACTGTTCACCCATGAGCATCTTCCCCATTCGGAGACACGGGCCCAGCCTTCGGATGTCCTGCTGGAACATGTGAGACTCAACGGCGATACCCTTTATACGGCGGGAGAGCACATCATGGACGTTGATGAACCGGTTCATTTGGCGTATGATTTCTTTGGGGCGGATGAAGCGATTACCAATTACTACCCCGGCCGCACCAGCTGGGTGGCCACATTGATATTTTGCGGAAACGGGGAAGAAACTGCATGGGAAAAGAGATGCCGAACGCTGGAAACCATAGGCAAAAAGTCAGGCGTGCATGTGGTTCCAGACGCTGCCCGCAATCAACGGCAGTGGTAGGATCGGCCCCATGACGCGCTTGACCTTTCCGGACATCGAAAATATCGCTTCCCGGCTGGATGAATACGACGAAACGCTGCATCATGCAGTGGGTTGCGGTTTGAAGGCGCTGTCCCTTGACGCAGCCGGTTTTAAAGTGCCGGACAAGGCGCTGACGGCAATGGGGAAAATTCAGGTTGCTGTTGTCCCCATTGGGACCGGACTCGGCGAGATCAACGGATTCGCGGAGACGGTAGATGCCATTTTACGCCACATCGGGATGCGGAGCTTCGTGACGAAATCAACGGATGTGGCCGGTGTGGTGGAAAGCTTCGACCGGAGATCCCGGTTGATCTTCATGTCCGACGATGACCGGTTTGTGGCCTTGTGCCCGGAGCGCCGGGCGCTGGTGGACAACATCGATGCCACGGCGCTCGGGTTTGCTACCGGGTTATCCCGGATGGCGCCGCCGGAAGAAACATTATCTGCGCTGGTGCTGGGCTGCGGCCCGCTGGGTCGTTCAGCCGCCGGATATCTGGCTCGTATGGGAATGCGGATCGGGGTCTGTGATCAACAGGAAGGCCTCAGCAAACGTCTGGCCGAGACCCTGGCGGGAACTCCGGGCGTGGATTCCGTATGGGTGGATGCAAAAGAACTGCAGCTAAGAAATTGGCCATTGATTTTCGAAGCCACGAATGCATTAGATCTGATCGGTGCCGAAGATGTGACGCAGCGAACGCGAATTGCCGCGCCCGGCATGCCCTGCGGGGTGACGCCGCGGGCGTGTCAACTGCTGGGCCCGCATTTGCTTCACGATCCGCTTCAAATCGGAGTCGCCACCATGGCCACCCTGGGACTCAAATTGCTGGCCGCCCCCCTGCGGAAGGATGAGCGATAGATGGACCGCACCAAAGACAAGCCACAGGCCCTGAGATACTACCGCAAGCGGGTGGAGTTGTTTCGACTCATCGAAAAAATCAAGCTGTGGCCCTCCCGCAAAGGGTTTTTGCACGGCATCCGGGCTATCGAGAAGTCAGGGGATGTGGCGGTCATTACCACCCATTGCGACAAAACCTTTACAATAAACAATTCGAGGAGCAGCCGTGCGGCGCGCTGGTTGCGCAACAAATGGTTCAAAGGGGCTTGTCCTGACTGCAGGGTGCCGGAATGGAAGCTTGCCAAGTATGCATCCACACGGTTTCACCGGCATCACGGTTCGTCGCTCAAGGAAGAAGTGACCGGTTGACTCCATGCCGCCGATTGAATTTTTGCATCAAACCCTCCTCGTTAAGCATTGTTCGGACTGCAAAATCGCGGATTATCCCCTTTAATTGCGCCAAAATAGATATTTCGCTTGACCTTGGGAATCAGGTTTTGGTAACGAACAACTATTCAAAAAAAGTTCTACTTGCATTTCTACCCATCAAAAAAAGGAGGTAAAATGACAAAGGCAGAATTAATTGAAAAGATGGCCAAGGATGCGGGCATCACGAAGGTCACCGCGAAAGCAGCACTGGAATCCTTTCTTGACGGAGTTACCAAGGGGCTTAAAAAACGCAACAGCCGGGTGACACTGGTCGGTTTCGGAACCTTCAAGAAAACGTATCGGAAAACCAGGATGGGACGGAATCCGCAAACCGGTGAAAAGATCAAGATCAAGGGTAAAAACGTCGTTTCCTTCAAAGCGGGTAAGAATCTTCAGTAAATAAGCAAGCGCATGCATCAATGATTTTTGCAGGGTGGATCCGTTCTGGGATTCACCCTGTTTTGTTTTAAAGGAGCTAAAAGCAAATGGGGAATGACAGAAAAAACCGGAAATCCCTGGATGCCCGCGACTTTCATGATATTGATCCGGGCAGCCGGGTCCTGATGGGACCTGGACCCAGTGATGTTCCGGCAAGAACGCTCAGCGCCATCGCCGCACCCTGCATCGGGCATCTCGATCCTTATTTTTTGGCAACAATGAATGAAGTCCAGCGACTGCTGCGCTATCTGTTCCAAACGGACAACGAGCTGACGATCCCGGTATCCGAATCAGTATGATGACAAACGGCTTCATCTCCGAGTTGCAGCGGATCGTCGGTAGATCCCAGGTATCGGTCAACCGCGTTGAATCGGAACTCTATTCCTATGACGCTTCCCTGGCCAAAGGCCATCCCGGGGTGGTGGTATTTCCCGCTGATACCGAAGAGGTTTCCCGCGTGGTGCAGGCCGCCAGCCGGGCTGACGTGGCCTTTGTTCCCCGCGGTTTTGGAACCAATCTCTCCGGCGGAACCGTACTTCCTTCAGGCGGCCTTGTCATCTGTCTTTCGCGGCTCAACCGTATCTTGGGAATCTATCCCGAAAGCCGCCATGCGGAGGTTCAACCGGGAGTTACCAATTTGGAGCTTCAAAGCGCCCTGTCTCCCACGGGTTTCTTCTATGCCCCCGATCCGGCCAGTCAGAAGGTGGCCACCCTCGGCGGCAATATCGGAGAAAATTCCGGCGGTCCCCGTTGCCTCAAATATGGTGTAACCACCAACCATGTGCTCGGAATGGATCTGGTCCTTGCCGACGGAGAGGTGATACGAATCGGCGGTCCCGCTCTCGATCCTCCCGGTTTTGACCTGCGGGGAGTGGTGGTCGGAAGTGAAGGGACCTTCGGTATCGCCACCGAGATCACCGTTCGAATCACACCGCTTCCCATGAGCGTCATCACCATGCTGGCCGTTTACAGCGATATCGGCGATGCTGCCAGATCCGTTTCCGATATCATCGCCGCCGGGATTGTGCCCACCACGCTCGAGATGATGGACGCCCCGATTATCCAGGCGGTTGAAGACAGTTATGCCTGCGGTTATCCACGGGATGCGGCGGCGGTATTGATCATCGAAGTGGAGGGACAAAAGGCCGGCCTGAGGGGACAGGCGATAGAGGTTCAAGAGATCTGCATGGCAAACGGCTGCCGGGAAATCCGAGAAGCCGGGGACGACGCCGAGCGAAACCGACTATGGGAGGGACGTCGAGGCGCATTCGGTGCAGTGGCCCGGCTGGCCCCGAACTATCTTGTCAACGACTGCACGGTGCCCCGAACCCATCTGCCCCAGGCCTTGGCCACGGTGGCGGAAATCACGCGGAAATACCGCTTCTCACACGGGAACGTGTTCCATGCCGGTGATGGAAACCTGCATCCGTTGATTTTTTTTGACTCCAGAGACCCGGATCAGATGGCGCGTGTCAAAAAGGCCGGTTGGGAGATCATGGCGGCCTGTGTTGCCCTCGGCGGTACCATCTCGGGGGAGCACGGAATCGGTGTGGAGAAGATGGATGCCATGCACCTGGTGTTTTCCGAAGATGATTTCAAGGCGCAGCGTGCCCTCAAGCTGGCATTCGATCCCAATGAGCGGCTCAACCCTGGCAAGGTGATCCCCCCGCCGGAGAAAGCTGCAGCTGCATTTGAGGAGAAAATCAAAAGAACCGTTTTTTCACCGTTGTCATCCGATTCACCCGGCGAGTTTGAAAACCGGCTGTTGAAGAAAATTCGCGACGCCATTGCCGCCGGGCAGCCGGTTCTGCCGGTGGGTTGCGGCACATGCCCGGATTGGGGAAATCCACCGGATTCCAAAGCGGTACCCCTTGCATCAGAGGGACTGGACCGTGTGGTCGACTACGATGCCCCCAATCAGGTGGTCACCGTGGGAGCGGGGATGCCGCTATCCGTCCTGCAGGAAGTGCTTCGAGACCACGGGCAGTGGCTGCCGGTGCGCCCGGCTGTCTTCCTGCAAAAACACTCAATCGGAGGTGTTGTAGCCCTTGCCGCCTGCGGCCCGGAGCGGCTTGTTTACGGAGCGCCCCGGGATTTGTTACTGGGACTGCGGTTTATCAGTGGGACAGGTGAGTTTGTTTCCACCGGCGGCAGGGTAGTAAAAAACGTCGCCGGATACGATATGACGCGCCTTCTTACCGGTTCCGCCGGCACCCTCGGATTTATCACAAGCATCACCTTTCGGGTGGCGATGCTTCCGAAAACCTGCATTTGTCTATGCACCGAAGGTAAGTTGAACGCGATCACGGATGCAGCCTCCGCCCTTTTCACCGGTAACCTGATGCCCACATTCCTGGCGATGACCGGTACCGGTGTCCCCGACGGGGGAACATCCGACAGCGACCCCGCCCGATGGCGGCTCCACGTAGGACTGGAAGGCTTCGAGAAAACGGTGGGGCATCAAGTCGATCGGGCTGTAGAGTTGTGTGAAAAGACCGGTCTGACAATTCTCTTGCGGCAACCCTATGACGTTTATGACGGGCCGTTTGGACCGCATTGGGAAAGGATCGGCCGGGCACCGTATATACTGCGTGTGGATCTGCCACAGAACCATGCGGGAGCTTATCTGACAACCCTTGATGGGATTCTTTCAAAAGAGGAGATGGTCGTGGACCTGGGATGCGGGCGTATTACGGCCGGGTTGGCCTGCATTGATGACAATAGATGGGAGTTGATTTGCAGACAGGCGGAAGCGTGGGGGGGGCACGTGCTGCTGGAAAAGGCGCCCATTGCGTTTAAACAGGATCATGATGTATTCGGCCGGGCTCGCTCTGATTGGCAAATGATACGCCGGATTAAATCCGCACTCGATCCCAGTAACATCTTCGCCCCCGGCAGGCTGCCCGGCAGGGCATAACCTTTACGTCAGCGCCAGTTTAGAAACTTGGATGTTTTGAAATTGGCTCGACAGACTCCGGAACCGGAAACATGACCATCGCCGATTATTACGATGAAATCTCACATTGCAACAAATGCGGGTTCTGCCAGGTCGCATGCCCGATTTTTCGCTCCACCGGTCATGAATCCGGAGTTGCGAGGGGACGGCTGGCGCTGCTCCGCGCCATCATCGAGGGGCGCATCGACTGGTCTGAAGGTATGGAGGGCCCGCTTTTTGACTGCCTGTTATGCGGCGCCTGCACTGCCAACTGCTTTCCCGCCATTCCCACCTCAGACCTCGTCATCCGCGCGCGCTCCGAATATTTGGCCCGGGTGGGACGAAAACCGGTTCATCGTCTGCTGTTCGAACATCTGCTTCCCTATCCGGATCGTCTCCAAATGGCGGCCATGGCGGTTTCCCTCGGCCAGAAAACCGGCTTGTCCAATCTGGCCAGGGCACTGGGGTTGCTGCGCATCTTCGGGCGGGATTTTGCCAGTGCGGAGGAGATCCTCGGAGAACTGCCGGGGAAACCGTTTCGCAGCCACACGCCTCCCGGCAGGTACAAGGGAAGCGAAAAGGGCCCCGCTGTGGGATATTTCATCGGTTGCGGCATCGACATCATTCAGCAGTCAGCCGGCGCTGCCACACTGCAATTGCTGAGAAAAGTGAGCCGTCGGGTTGAGATTCTGGACAATTGTTGCTGCGGTCTGCCGGCGTTTTCATATGGCGATTTTGATGCCGCCCGGCGCCTGTTACAAAAGAACCTTCGGTCCCTCGCATTTGAACGATACGATGCCATCGTGACCGATTGTTCCAGTTGTGCTTCCTATCTGAAAAAATACCCCGATATCATTTCCGAAAATGATCCCCGGCACGAAAGGGCCAGGGCGGTTGCCCTCAAAGTCCAGGACTTGGTGGAATTTGCAGGGAGCATGCCGATCCCGACACCTTCATCCAAAGCGCCCATCCGGGTGACTTATCATGACCCCTGCCATGCGGTTCGGGGGCAGGACCTTTCAAAGCCCCCCAGAGAGATGTTGGAGAAATTGCCGGGTGTGGAGTACAGGGAACTGCCTGAAGCGGATTGGTGTTGCGGCGGTGCCGGTGCCTATGCACTTTCCCAATACGATCTATACAGCCGGGTTCTGGACCGTAAAATCACCAACGTCGAATCCACCGGGGCCGACCTTCTTGTTACATCATGCCCTGCCTGCGTTCTGCATCTTTCCCATGGCGTGCGACGGCACGGCCTGAAGACCCGTGTCTGCCATATTTCGGAAGTCATTCTTTCTACTTGCCACCCGATGACAATGGATCCAACGCATCCGTAAAGCGTTCCCATTTGAGCGCCTGTTCAGGGCACGCCTGTTCGCATCTGCGGCATCCGGTACCCCGACATCGGGAAAAGTTCAGCGTCAGATGCCGTCCTTTTTCACAATCCAGTGAAAGGGCCCTTTCAGGGCAAGCCGACACGCACCGGCCTGAACCCGTGCAACCGTCATAACTGAGCTTTGCCCGTGTGTCTGGTGATCCGGTAACCCTCCACCCTATCCCTTGCGGTATCAGGGTCTCCGTTTTTCTTCGAGCCGCGGGCCGAATCTGTTTCCGGGGGTCCGGCCAGTCAGGTAGTCCGAACCGTTTCAGAAAACCGCGATACTCGGAAAAGGGCAATCCCTCCTCCCAGTAGGAAAGCTCGAGGAGATAGGCGTTTTTAAACGCTTCGGAGCGGGCGAACATGCAGTGGCCGGACCGGAGCCGGTCTGCTACGGCTTGCATCTTCACCAGTGCTTTTGAATTCAGCAGCAGTTCTCGGGCGGCTGAAAGGGAGGTGTTGCCCAATTGCCGCACCTGCCGGACGCATGGAGGCAACAATCCCACCGCCCTTGCCTTCAGGGGATCCATGGCGGTTCCGGCCGCTCCCGCCATGAAAACGGTTTCAATATCGGACGGCGCGATACCGGCCTTCCGGCAGAGGGTGACCATGCCCGCCCGAATGGCGCCGATCGCCCGCCCCGCTTCCATGAGGTCGGTTTGATTGAACCGTATGTCACTGGACAGATAAAGCCGGCCGTCGGATGTATGGATCCGGGGCAGTCGGATCAGGCCTGCGGATATTGCCTCCGCCAGAAGGGCCACCACCCCGGTCCCGGTGATACCTGTGGGGGGTTGCCTCCGATGGGTCACATGGCCCGAACCGATGTGGAGGTCTTCTCCGGACGAGGGGTTTAACCGTTCGTCCAGAAGGACCGTCTGCCATAACTCCGCATTTTCTTCCGGCCTTCCGATCCGGTTGATATCGCAGATCGCTCCCGGTAGCGCCAGCATCCCATGGTTGATGTGCTGGCCCTCCAGAGCCGGGCCGGCCGCGGCAGAACCGGTGGAGATCTTCCCGCGGACCGATAGGGCCATTTCCGCGTTGGTGCCGTAATCGATGGCGAGACAGACCTCCGGTCGTTTCTCAAGGTCGGACTGAATGATCAACGCCAGGGCATCCGCGCCGATCTCGTGCAGAACCGCTGGAGGGATAATGATGTTGGCTTCCGAATTGATCTCGAGCCCCGGTACCTCCGAAGGACCGATGACGCGTGCATCGCGGGATGGAGGGGCCACGCCGAGCTTTGCGCGTTTTTGCTTTCCGGCATATGCGAGGTCTCTGATTTCGATGCCCTGAAAAAGGGATAGCTGGATTGGGTTTCCGCACAGTGCAACGAGACCGATCCTGTTTCCATCGCATCCCGATTCGTTCAAAAGATGGTTGACAGCGGAAATGATGAGACGGCGGGCAGTATCCGCACCGGCGTCCAGGGTAAAATGCAGATGATCCATCACATTGCCGCCTGGCAGCGGATGGCGCCGCGTGGCCACTGCGGCTGTCAGACGGCCGTTGTTGGTCAGGTCGAGGATGTGGGCCCGGAACCCGCTGGTGCCAAGATCCAATGCTAGCCCCAGGGGCCGGTTGATCGAAATCCGGTGTGCCTTGTTTAATCGACCGAAATCCAAATCTATCCTGAAGCGATTTCCCGCCAGGTCATTGGTTCCGGATCCGGTCTCGGTCGGCGACATGGGGGGTTATCTCTTCCCGGCGGCGGCCACCATCGCCTGGAGGTTTTCCGTGGGGGTTGCCGGCGGAACCGCGCAACCCGGAGCCAGGATGTCGATGCCGCATTTAAGGGCGGAGATGCAGGCATCGTACACTTTTTCCGGGGGATCCATATACAAGGTGGTGGCCGTATCGCATCCACCCAGCAAGATCATTTCGGGCCTGCACGCTTTTTTGGCTGTTTCGATCGGTGTTTTGGGTTCCAGGCTGATGGCATCGGTTCCGGTTTTTGCCATAAAGCGGATGATCGGGGAGACGTCGCCACAGATGTGGAGTATCTTCGGTACGGACAAACTGTCAAACTGCCGCTTTTGGTATTCGATCTCGAAGTCTTCATAGGTGTGCGGGGCGATAAGGGCTGGAGAGGCACTCATATCTTCGCAGCAGATGATATCGGCCCCGGCCTCTACCAGCGCTTTCGCCAGGGAAGTTCCCGCTTTTTCGGCCACGTTTAGAAACGGCCGAAGCTTTTCAGGTGTTTTCAACGTGGCCTTTAACAGCACCATGATGTCGAGCATGGCAGCGGCAAGGGTCATGGGACCGATGATGCCCGCTACGATGGGGACATGGCCCGCCAGTGTTTTTTTCAGAATACGGACCGCCTCGAGAAGTTCCGGGATGCGGCCCCGTGATAGGAAGTCTTCCGGCAGCACCGGTGTGTCATCCAACTGGAAGGGGGGGGGATGGTCGATTCCAGGGATTCCCTCTTTATCCCGGATCTTCCCGGGTTTGACCCTGCAGCCAAGTGCTTCAGCCTCCATGGTCTGGCAAAACGGTACCCGCACGGCATCGAAACCCAGCACTGTATGGGCCGCCATGGCCTGAGCCGCCATGGCCACGGCCCGCTTGTGCCCATCCGGCCAATAATGACCCACCGCATCCATCTGCTGGTAGGTAACGGTTGAATTGGCACCCAGGCAGGGGGTGCGGTCCGGCAACTTATGGTTGAATACGCGCATCACACGGGAGTAGGGATCCATCCGGCTTTTCCTATCATCTTTCAGCAAACATTTCTTTTAGCTGGCTGACCGTGCTGCCGGCGGTTTCACCGTATAGGTCCGCTCCGATGCGTTTCGCCCAACGGGCGGTCACCACGGCTCCGCCGACCATTGTTTTGATCCGGTCCCGCAACCCCGCTTCCCTCAGCGCTTTTTCGATGAGCTTCTGACCCTCCTGGGTCGTGGTCATCAAAGCCGAAGATCCCACCACATCGGCATCTAGCTCCCGGGCCTTGTCCACAAAGGTCTCGATGGGGACATCCCGGCCCAGGTCGTGGACCGCAAACCCGTTGACGCGCAGCATGGTGATCAAAATGCCTTTCCCGATATCGTGGATATCGCCTTCCACTGTCCCCAAGACCACCGTTGCGGCTTTCTGGTCCTGTTGTGCCTTTGGCAGGGCGGCCTCCAGTACCGATACGGCCGCCATCATTGCCTCTGATGATATGATCAGATTGGGCAAAAACACCTTCCCGTGCTCGAACCGCTCCCCCATCTCCCGTATCCCGGCCGAATAGCCGCCATCGATCATCTCCACCGGATCCATTCCGGCTTCCAGGGCCTGCCGGGCCACGTCGGCGGCGGCCGTTTCATCCCCGTCGATGATCGTTTGAGCCGCCTTTTGCATCCACTGCATTTTATTCATCACTATGCTCCTGTTGTTGGGCCCGGGTCGATTCGATACCACCTTTGGTGTTACCATTGGGAAGTAAACAGGTTCACCGAACGGATGTCGATCTCCAGGATACGGGCAACATTGTGTTTGGCCCGAATTCCCTTGGGGCTTCCGGCGATGGAGGTGACCGTTCCCAGTTCTAGATCCTGCCGGACCTCCCGCATGATATCCTCATCCGTCAAGTCGAGGCGATCCACATCCAGTTTATCCGCCACATACGCTTTGGCTTCGTCTATTTTCATCTTCCGCGTGAGTTGCATCCAGGCCACCAGATCTCCGGCAGTGCGGATGCCTCCCATACACGAGGCCAGTATGTGGGGGATGTGCATCCCCATGGGATCTCCCACGCCGATCTACAACCCGTCCGCCTTGCCGATCTGGACCAGGGATTTTGAAACCCGGGTGACGGCGTCGATGGGCGGCTGTTCCATCATTGGGATGCCGCATACCCCCATGCCGACATTGGCGTGTACCGGAATCTTCGCCGCTTCGGATGTGGCCTTCATAAACGTGACGGACCTGGCGAGATTCCAGGGGAGAGATTGGGTCGTCCGTGTGCTGACCGCCATCCCATAGATACTGGCCCCGGCATCTGCCGTCAGCTTCACCTGGTCGTGGGGGTAGAGCCCGGCCAGTGGGGTTTCGTCAAATGACACACCGCCGTGCATGCCCAGGATGAATTCATTGGAACTGCCCACGATCACCGGGAGGTCTGGTATCTCCGCCTTCAGCCGGCGCGTCGCCCGGAGTGCCGCCAGGTAGTCGGCGTCACCTGCGGAACCGCAGGTATCGAAATTGATCCCTTCCAATCCCACCTCGGCCAGTTTCCTGCCGACGTAAACGAGGTCTGCTTCCAGCATGGCGGAAGCCTCTTCTTGAGCGGCAAGGGCTTCCTTTATCCGTCCCATGGGCATCAACTCCGTGGCGTTGGGACAGGGTCCGTCCGGCTGGTAGTAGAGTCCCATGTTAGGCTGGGCTCCGTAAAGAAAAGGGGCGGTTGTATTCAACGAGATGTTGTAATAATCGTTAGCCTCAAAATTGACGATCGGTTTAACGGGTTTGTAGCTGTAGTCGCTGTTTCCCAGGGAGGTGGTATCCGCGCCGCAGGCCCGCTCATACGTCAGGACCGCCTGTGAGCGGCTCAGGGGGGTGCCCACACCCCCGCCGTCCTGGCCGGAGTAAAAGCTCATGGACGCACCGTCATCGGTGACCACCACCTCCTCTCCCGGCTCCACGCTGACAATGCGGCCCGGTTCGGCAAGAATGGATTGAAGCCGCTCCTGGTCCTCTTCGGTGAGTTCGGAGATGCCGCCCCACCGAGCCGCATCCGCCGTCCCCTCCTGGATTTCGGCCCTGACTGCTTCGGCCTCCATTTGGATGCGCTCCCCATCACCCATTCGCACAAGAATTTTATTTTTCACAGGCGTTCCTCCCTAAGCCCGCCGCGGGGGCAGATTGTTAAGTCCGCGGTATTTTCAATCTGCAATCCCCATCTCCTTTTCAGTTTCCTCGACGATGGATCGGATCCTGTCGCGGACGTCCCGAGACAAAGGCGCCGGCTGATGATTTTCCAAAATCCAGCGGACCTTTTCAACCGCACGGTCGTATGCGCTCAATGCGCCTTCCGCCTCCCAGTTGCTGCGCATCCTCCGATCGATAAGATCTGCGCGGGATTGATCCCGCATCCGCTCGTAGGTGTGGTCCTCCATGAGATAATCCCCGCCGGGCCCTACCGACCGGGTCACATCCAGTGCGAGGGTATCGTCGTTCACGTCGATTCCCGCTACGGTAAACTTGATCATCCGTGCGAACTCGCAATCCAATACCAACTGCCCATAATCGAAGGTGATGCCGCTTTCGAGCATTCCCAGACCGTATATCATATTGGCACCTGCCAATGCGGGTATCAGTCCGGTCAGGGTTTTCTCGTGGCCGGTCTGGCAGTCGGCGATTTTGCTGTCGCCCTAACCGCCGGCGACGTAGCTGGGCAGGGCATAATAGCGGGCGAGCCGGGCCACCGCACCACTGATGAGCGCGCATTCCGGCGTGCCCACTGCGGCGGCGGCCATCTTCAGATCCATCGCGGTGGTGGAACTGCCGTAGATGACCGGCGCACCCTTGCGGGTCGCCTGGGAAAGTGTGATTCCCGCTAGAATCTCCGCGTTGTGGTTGACCAGGGTTCCAGCCAGGGTGACCGGTGCGGTCCCTCCGGACATGGCCATGGAGAGAATGTTGCAGACCACGTTGTTGCGCGCCGATTCGACGATGATCTCGCAGCAGTCACGGATCAACTTGAAGGGACTGACCGGACAGGTTGTAAAAGAGACGATGGGGCGCCTGATGAGTTCCCCGGCGCCTCCGACGATGACGGCGGCCATCTCTAATATCTTGTTGAGCAACCGGCCGTTTCCCGGGCCGAAGGCGCAATGCTTCGCGGTGTTCGTTAAAAACGCCTCGGCATTGTGAAGCGGTACGGACTCCTGGTTTACATCATGGGCACCCAGTGCTTTTTCACAGAAATCGACCTCTTCCAGGTAGTCGATGACCCTGGCTGCCCGCACCAGATCCTCTTTTACGGGGGGGCGGTTTTCCCCGGTATAGGGATCGTTTATCATGACCCCTTCGCTGAAGTTGGTAAAATGGATTCGAGTACTCTCCAGAACCAGGTCGTGGCGGGGATCGCGGCCGGCCAGGATCACTTTCGAAGGGGCCGTGCGGATCGCTTCTTCCACCACATGGGGAGGAATTCGGACCCTTTTCGTTTCCCTGTCGACGCTGGCTCCCGCTTCGGCCATGAGGTCCAGCGCTTTTTCATCCTCCATCCAGACCCCGGTCCGGGCCAGCACTTCGAGGGTGCCCAGATGGATCTCTTCAAGTTCATCTTCAGTAAGGATGTTCAGGCTCAGCCCCCGGCTAAAGTTTCTCCCGGCGTGCAGATTTCTTCCCATACCCGTGCGCCTCCATTTCTGTTACCATTTATCCAATGGGTGGAGTGAGGCTTTCGCCATTTTTCTGGCCCCACAATTAGTTGTCCTGCTAAGGACAACTAAGTACCCCATGTGATCGGCTTTGTCAAACATTTTGGCTTTCACGAATCCTTTCGGATCAGATCGTAAATCGATTTTTCATGGGGGTTCAGCGATTGATTCAGCGTGTAGGTTTTGTGAAGAAAATAGTGAAAGAAATCATGCCGGATGCTGTCCCGGCCCGTTACCACGAACCATCGGTTTTTCCCCCAATAAATGACGGATCGGTTTTCCTGGCCTGTGATAAACAATCCGCCGAGAATTTCGTTATGATCCACTACGAGATCAAAACTTCGCCCGCCCAGTGAATCCTCGATGGTCTCGTAATCGGGGTGGATAACCTGCAGTTCGAATACTTCGGAAGCCGGGCGCATGGCGATGTACTTGACCCGGACCCCTTCGGTTTCCGCTTTTTTAAGGAGCGGGTCGAGCAGCTGCCCCTCCTCCGGATACATCCGCACATAGATCTCCTCCAGCGCCCCTTCGATCATTTCCCGTGCTTTTTCCATTGCCGCCGCATGCCCCTGTATGGTCCAGATATAATCATAGCCGGCCTGGGCATTGTTTCCTTTTAGCAGCGCCTGCAAGGTATCAAGATCCTTTTCATATCCGGTACGAAGCCGTTTGATGAGTTCTTTGGGGGGTAGTGGTATATACATTCCTTCGCTGGACTCTGCCACGATCCCTTTTTGCTTAAGGGTGCGCAGCACTTCGTAGGCCCGGGCTCTTGGGATTCCGGATAACCGGCTGACCTGAGAGCCGTTCAGCGGATGCTCCTTTAGCAGCGTCATATAGGCGGTAATGGCGTAGTCGGAAAGCCCGATGTTCAAGCTGAAGTGTTTGGAGGGCATGAAAACTCCTTAATAGATCAACCATTGTGCACACCGGTACCCAAAATACAAGCGTTTTTCAGCAGAATCAGGGCCGAAAACGATGCCGAGTTTTTATAGATTGCACCATCGGCATGGTACCGGGATTTGGCAGCACGGTAATCCGGGATCACCATTTTTTCATAGTTTTTTTCAACTTCCCGCCCATTTGGGGGATGTATTCCGTTTACCGGGGTGATATGGACGGATCAATCGTTTCCGTTTCCATAGGACAAGGAGGCTCCATGAACGACACCCTGGATTCCATCCATTTCAACCGGCTGAGTGAATTTGACCCCGACGAAGTTTGCAAAAGGGCGCTGTGCGGGTATGACGCAGGGGATAGATGCTACATCCTGACCGTTTGGAACCGCACCTTTCGGATCTATCCCGAAGATGCCAGGATCATCCATGAGGCGGACGGCGAGCCTCTGGGCAACCTTTATGTGGGGCTTTTTGCCCTACACTATCTGATGACCGCAAAAGAGATAGCGGTTAAAAATGAATGGATCTCGGTAAAGGACATTCCCGGGGGCGTTACCTTTTTTCGAGGTCCCCACGCCGTTCCGGTGGATCTGATCCAGGATCGGTTTCAGGGGCGACTTGACGCTTTTTCAAAGGTGTCCGGACACTTTGAGGGGGTGCCCCTGGAGATGGCGGATGCCGCATTCCAGTTCAGGTTTGCCCCGCGCATTCCCTTTGCGGTGCTGTTCTGGGACGCCGATGAAGAGTTCCCTGCGGAATCGAAAATCCTCTTCGACAAAACCATCATCGATCATCTGGCACTGGATATCGTATTCGCCCTGACGGTCGAGGTCTGCTATCGGCTGGCAAAGCAATAAAAGCCCTTATACGCTCGGTCCAATAGGACGGGATTGGACGACTTTACGGATCTATACGTAAGGGACTGGTAAGGTGTTTGTCGTTTGGCCGCTAGTTGGGATGGGTTTTGATATGGTCCGCTTGGTATCGTTCGTTTTTTATTCTCAATTGAAATTAAGTAAAATGGTCGATTTACAATCAACCATTAATACTTACTTTCAATACTTACTGTGTCAACATGAATCCTGAATCCTAAGATAGGAGTCAACGCATTGAATCCACTTTTCATATCGACAATCCTCCGTAGGTTTCTTAGCCTTAAACGCATATGCCCAGCCTGCGAAAGGGGCCAGATTATTTCATCAGATCAAATAAGAGAACCGGTGAAATGTAAATTCTGTGGCGCGACTATACAGGCGGATGATGAATGAAGGCGAAGTCGGCAGCCTTAAACCATGTCTGTCAATCTTGAGTTAATCCCTTCTATTGTTTGCCCCGCCGTACGTCACCTTTTAAACCGTCCTTTAACCATAAGAGATGAGCTTTAGGAAAATCGAATTGATCCATTGCTGTCATGGCCTACCTCCTTGGTTGCGGCTCTTGGTTATGGTTCCAGAAAATCCATCACCCACGTTTGCAAGGGACAGGTCAATTTTTTTTACTTTCAGCCATGATCTCTTCGATGACGGACCCTATATCTCCCAAGTGATGACCGATCTCTCCAGCTTCCCAATTTGATCCTGTCTACACGTATTTTGATTAAAGATCTAAACAGATATACAATCTAAAGCGTAAACGTTTGAAATGATGGGTGTATATGTGTTATGTGGCAATTAACAGATCGGCTAAGAAAACATATGATAGACAACCAGTCAATATTAAGTTGACAGACAGGTCTTACGGCAAAATGGATTATCTTTGGCAAACTTTGATATACACGGCCCTTTCGATTGTCCTTATGCTTGTCGGCTCATTGGGCTACATGGTCATTGAAGGTTGGAATTTTATGGACAGCTTTTATATGACTGTCATCACGCTTGCTACAGTGGGTTATGGAGAGGTAAACGAAGTTAGCTTTGAAGGCCGTCTTTTTACCGTGGCCCTGATTCTTATGGGGGTCGGTTATTTTGTATTCGTGGCCGGCAATATCATCCAGTTTCTTGTGGAGGGACGGATTCGACTGGTTTTGGGGAGACGCAAATTGAATACACAGATTAACAAACTCAAGGAGCATTACATCATTTGCGGTTATGGCCGTATTGGTCGGGTTCTGGCTCGTTTCCTGATTGCGCGTTATATTAATGTCGTGGTTATCGAAAGAAGCCAAAATCGCGCCGCTAAATTGGATGAAGACGGCGTTCTTTATCTTATCGGGGATGCCAAGGATGAATCGGTATTGGAAAAGGCTGGAATTCTAAGGGCCAAAGGTATTATTACATCGGTGGCCACCGATGCAGATAATGTTTTTCTGGTCATCATCGCCAAACAATTGAATCCCGATCTTTTTATCGTGGCACGGGCCGAGCAAAATGCCGTCAAGAAAACCCTTATTGCGGCCGGCGCCAACAAGGTCATCTCACCCTATGATCTGGGTGCTCGACGCATGGCCCACGCAATACTGCGCCCCACGGTTATCCGATTTTTGGAAATGGCCTTTGCCGACGACAGTGTTGATATTCAAATCGAAGAAATTCGTGTGAAGGCGGACTCAAAGATGGCAGGTCTCGCCTTGAAAGACTCCAAAATTTCGGAAAATTACGACCTGATGATCATCCTCATTCGGAAACCGGATGACACCATGGTCTTCCACCCCAAAGGTGACACGACCATTGAGGCTGACGACACCATGGTTGTGGTCGGTTCGGCTAAAAATATTCATCGGTTAGAACGGGTGCTCTAAAAAATACTTTCGGATGTAAAAAAGAGAAATCAGTGCCAACGTTTCAATCCGAAACCCTGATCACCCATCATCAATGCGTCGACTTCGATAACGAGACCCTTTCCCTCTCGGCTTATTGAAATGATGTATCCCATTTCGGTATAAGCTGGATACCTTTACCCGAAATCTTCAATTCGAATCATTTCTGATAATTCTTGCATTTCGATTTGCCCATTTGCAATAGCCTTGGGACAACGCACATTATTAAAAATAGGAACTTGATATATGGTAGTTGCCAAATCGATCTTTTATTTTCTCCTGGCAGGATTATGCAAAATCGGTTTCACGATTTTGATCTCCTAAGCCTATTGTGCTATCATCTGTTATTCCCCCTCCACATCTCAGTTTCTAAAAAATGGAGTTTTTCATGCATAAGGGTTCGGCTGATCCTTACCTTTCCTTGTTGGTGAAACGCCTGCCGCAATTCCACGGTCTTTTTCAAAGCGCTTTTACAGTAAACAGATTATACATGAAAGGGGGTTTAAATGGTCGACAAGCAGAAACTTGTTGAACAGCTTCGCAAGCTCAAAAAGCAGATTCAAAACGATCCCCAGGTGATGGCACTCTATGACACGGACGGTGATGGCAATATAAGTGGAGAGGAGTGGGAAAAAGCCAGGGAAACTGTAATTGCCTTCATGAAGGCCACGGGATCAGGAAGTCAGACGGGTGGAGAGAAGGGTTCTGGGGCGGCAGGTGCGACCGGAATGGCAATTGCCGGGGCGGCTGGTGCGGCTGAATCCGTATTTGGGCAAATCAAAGAGAGGGCCGGTCAATCCGGGCCTTTGCCAGATGGCACCTTATGGACTGAACGTGTCGTGGTAGTAAAACAAGAGGTGTCCACTACAGAGTTGATGACCAATTTTGATGACCTGAACCGGTACAAATTTTACAGTAAAAAGGGAAAGGAACTGGCCAAAGCGGTGCAATACTATTCCAGTGGTATAAGGTTTACCGCCATGCGTCCTCCTTTCAAAATGAGGATCGCCATACATGGTACACCGGAAATCCTGAACCTGGACCGCCATTGCGACTTTGATGACCCGCAGATGGAAGTGTCCAGTAACGACTCACCGGTCGGGGTCATTATTGAAAAGGATCTGTCGCATGGGAATCACTATCGCCTCACTCCCGACGAAGGAGACCGGGAACTAATCGTTCCGAAACGTTTTCTTAGCTATACCTTTCCCATCATGTCCGACTCCAGACAGGTTGGATCCATTGAGAAAAAGTGGGGTGGCTTTTTAAAGGAAGCGTTCACACAGGCTGACAACTTTCGTATATCTTTCTTCGATCCCCGCCTGACTCCAACCGAAAGGAAATTGATCGTTGCCACTGTTATCCTCATCGACATGGATCGTTTTGAGAAGTCTAAGGGGAAATCAGAACCCTGATTGAAATTGTCCTTAATCCGTCGTTTCCCCAATACGATAAGAGCATTATGAAGGAATAGAGATGAAAGCAGCCTACTACGAAGAGTTTCAGAAACCATTGACGCTAAGAAACCTGCCGGATCCATCTCCTGAAAAGGAGGGTGCCGTGATTGAGGTAAAAGCCACCGGCTTGTGCCGCAGCGACTGGCATGGTTGGATGGGGCATGATCCGGATATTCATCTTCCCCATGTTCCCGGTCATGAATTGGCGGGTACAGTTGTCGCTGTGGGCAGTATTGTTAAAAACTGGAAAATCGGTGACCGTGTCACAGTTCCTTTTGTATGCGCATGCGGGTTTTGTCCGCAATGTGCATCGGGAAATCACCAGGTGTGCGACCACCAGTTTCAGCCGGGATTTACGGATTGGGGCTCCTTTGCACAATACGTTGCAATTGCCAACGCCGATATCAACCTGGTGCGATTGCCTGAGAAGATCGATTTTGTTACCGCAGCCAGCCTGGGGTGTCGGTTTACAACATCATTTAGAGCAGTCGTCGCTCAGGGAAAAACACAAGCAGGACAATGGGTCGCAGTTCACGGCTGCGGAGGCGTCGGCCTTTCCGCCATTATGATCGCAAACTCTCTGGGTGCGCATGTCATTGGAATCGATATCGACGATAAAAAATTGGAGAAAGCAACATCGCTTGGAGCGCATAGTACCGTGAATGCAAAGGACGTTCCGAATGTGGTTGAAGCTGTCAGAGAGTTGTCAAAAGGAGGCGTACATGTCTCTATTGATGCTTTGGGTCATCCGGAAACCTGTTTCAACTCTGTGGCCAATCTCAGAAAAAGGGGAAAGCATATTCAAGTCGGGCTTATGTTGGGGGATCATTGCCACTCTCCGGTTCCCCTGGACCAAATTATCGCTCATGAGTTGGAAATTCTGGGGAGTCACGGCATGCAGGCACATCGATTCGGCGATATTCTGCAAATGATCGAGGCAAAGAAACTGCAGCCCGAAAAGCTAATCGGAAATTTGATTGGCCTGGAGGAGTCGCTTCAAGCCCTTGAAGATATGAACAAATTCGAACATCTGGGTGTGACGATCATCAACCGGTTTTGACACGTGGGTATCGAAGGCGCTGTCTGTAGTCATTGCATTGGTAGGAGTTATTTTTACCGGACTTATTATTGCTGTTACCCTTCACACAGCCTCTATTGCCCTTGAGAAACACGGCGACGTTCACACTATGGAATATATGAAAGAGAGAATTAAATAGATCGGGAAGGTTTTAGACAATTATCAATTTTATAACAGGCTATTAAAAGCTAAAACTAATTTGGATAATAAAAGGAGCTTAGAATCCAATGGCTTATAGTATCGAATGGCTTGAGAAAGGAGCATTAATACGCTTCCACGGAGAAATGAGTCGTGCTGACTTTACTAATATGAATGAAGAGAATCTCTGTGGTAAATGTAATTACACCTGCCAGGGTGCCATTCACACAAACTTTATCTTTATGGACGGATAAGGGTTAATGGGCAAAATTTATAAGAAATGATAACAGGGCAAAATGCGTCATTAATGCGTCAGGTAGGAACCCTTGGGATTAGAGCATTTGCG
>Ga0066187_1000076_pt1 | contig 45943 bp, 34 predicted proteins | sample WorMetexBAHAMAS1_FD_58706 | JGI IMG/M metagenome (GOLD analysis project Ga0066187, IMG submission 58706) | Marine gutless worms symbiont microbial communities from Max Planck institute for Marine Microbiology, Germany - Inanidrilus exumae... | ecosystem: Host-associated > Annelida > Digestive...
GCAATCGCAAGGCAAATGCTTGCTCAGGGAATAGCCTGCTATTTTGAGGATTGAAAACGATCGAGGACGCCGCCAGGGGCCGAAAGATGCCGTTTCCGGATGGACACTCTCTATCTTTTCTTCACAATATATGAAATCGTGATCTTGTCTTTTACATCCGGGGCAAGTTTCAGCGATGCCGGTTGCAGCGCAAGGCCTACGGTGATGCTGCCGCTTTGCTTGATATTTTCCAGAAAAACTTTTTCCGTGTAGATGGTGCTGATCTTCTCAAGAATCAGGCTGCCTCCGACAATCCGCGTTTTCCGGGGATCCAGAAGCGCGCTTTCCAGGATCAGGCCATCTGGCAGTTTTCCCGCCCAGTCCACCTGTATCGGCAGCTCTCGGGTGTCGGGAATGTCCAGGGTCACCTCCACCACCTGGGGTTCCACTCCGTTCAAGGACAAGCCCGGTGGTAGGGAGATGTTCTCGCTGCTGATGGTGAAGGCATTTCTTCCCACCACGGCACCCGCCAGGTCCAGCCGGACATTCACCTTGTCCGGCCCGATCGATTTTACGAGGGAACCGGAACCCCTGATCTGCAGGCTTACAGTGTTGACGGATGTTTCCAGGATTTCCATATCAGAATCCCGGTTTATGTATTCAACAGGAGTGTCCACCGTAACAAGTGTATCAAGCCCCTGGGTGAAGCTGAACCAAACTCCCGTTATCAATAGAACGGAGAAAAGCGCGGCCAATCCCAGTTCAAATTTCTCACCGTGGAGATAACGCGTTGGATCTTCGGAGATACCCAAATGCCGCCGCAGCATTTTGGCCAGTTCCATGTTGTCCGATATCTCGCCGATCCGGGAATCCCTTGCCACCGCCACCCTGCCGCTTTCTTCCGAAACAATAACCACCAGCGCGTCGCTGACTTCTGAAAGACCCAGAGCGGCACGGTGCCGCGTTCCATAATATGAGGGGAGATTCTCACTGTGGGACAAGGGAAGAATGACACCGACATCTTGAACACGGGAACCCCGGATGATGGCGGCACCGTCATGAACGGGATTTCCAGGCCAGAATATGCTTTTAATCATCTCCCGTGTGGCAAGACCGCTCCAGGGAATTCCTTTCTGGACATATTCCTCAAGGTCCTCTTTGCCAGGAAAAACGATGAGTGCGCCGGTACGTTTTCGGGAAAGCTCGTACACGCTCTGCACGAGAATCTCCACCGGCGTCTTTTCGGTTTTATGTGAAAATCCCCATAATACCGCCTTCAGATTCTGAGCCTGCAAAACGCTCCGGATCTCGTTCCGGAAAACGATGATGATGATCAGGGCGGCCACCGCCGTAAACCCCTGCATGACCCAACTGGTGACGATCAAACCCAGAGCGACGGCAATTCGCTGAAAAAACCAGAGCAATGCGATACCGCCGATGACCCGAAACACATTGGTTCCCCTGAAGATGACATAGAACCGAAACAGGATGTAACTGGTCAGGGCGATGTCGGCAACGTCCTGCCACCGTAGTGCAGATATGAGCGTGTTTAACATATCGCCTGCTTATCTTTAAAACTTCCTGATCTTGAACCGGTTTCAAAACGTTTCAGTTTGGTTAAAAAATCAAGGCGGGCGAGAATTTTAACCGCAGGAATACATAGCGTATTTTGAGGATCAAAATTTGAGCTCAACGCTGAGATTGGCCAAACTGGAACGTTTTGAAATAGGCCCGCCTGTTAATCGGTGACACTGAAGCGCAAGACCTGGAATACGCGTCCTTTCAAATCGGAAATAACAACTCGCCACGGGCCTTTGTCAGACTGCCGGAGTTGAATCGTGCTAAACGTCGCCCAACGCGGTGCTTTGAGCCGGAGTTTTTTCTTGGTGCTGAGTTTGTCCCGGTGAAACCAGCTATGATAGATAAAGGTTCTCTGGGGAACCGGATCGAACATGGAGTAACAAGAAACCTTCCCCACCGAGATGGAAAAAGCCACTGCCTGGCGGAAGGGGGCGAATTCCCGTATCTCCTCACAAACGGCGGCCTTGCCGAGGGTTAATTTCTTCTCCCCTCCGCCTGTTTTGGCAGTACTGTTTTGCTGACATACGCCAGTGGAAACAGAGAGCAGCCATATCCCCGTCACCCACCAAGCAATCGTCAAGACTCTGATATTCAAAGTTCCCGGTCCCTTTCATTCTGGCTGGTATTCAATGTAAGAAGCATCCCGGAAGATATCGGCTGATCCAGGAAGCGTCCCGGCGGGATGGTTGCTTCTGAAGCACGTAGACAGATCCTCAATTCTTAATTTAACCCAAATTCCTAATTTTTCAAGCCAAAACGTTCGATATCCACTCACGCCGCCAATTGTGTGCACATTAAGCTTGACAAAACCTCCCGTAGCGGAATTAAAAAAGGATTCTTGAGCCGGTATGTATCGCAACGTGCCATGCCAAAAAGTGGACCGTTTAAACGTAAACAAGATTACATGGAGAAATTTGACTAAAACGTCAACCAGAAAGAGGAATAACATGATTCGAATCAATGAAAACTATCTGAAACTGAAGGCTTCCTACCTGTTTGCGGATATTGCCAAAAGGGTCGATCGGTTTCAAGAAGCCAACCCACAGCAGGAGATTATCCGGATGGGCATCGGAGATGTGACGCGGGCGTTGGTACCGGCTTGCGTCGAGGCATTTCACAAGGGTGTTGATGAGATGGCGGATGACAGCACATTTCGCGGATACGGACCGGAACAGGGTTATGGCTTTTTGAGAGAGAAAATCGCGGCAAACGATTTTAAGGCAAGGGGTGCCGATATTTCACCCGATGAGATATTTATTAGCGACGGCGCCAAATGTGATACAGGAAACATCCAGGAGATATTCGGCTCGGAACTTGCCATCGCCATTCCGGATCCCGTTTACCCGGTTTACCTGGATACCAACGTCATGGCCGGGAGAACGGGCGACTTCGAAGCGGGCCGATATAATGGGATCATCTACATGGACAGTACTCGGGAAAACGATTTCATTCCTGCGTTGCCCGAAGTACCGCCGGATCTGATCTACCTTTGTTTTCCGAACAATCCCACAGGCGCTGTGATCTCCCGCGAAGTGCTCGGCGAATGGGTCGCATATGCCCGGAAAAACCAAGCCTTGATCTTGTTCGATGCCGCCTACGAATCGTTTATCCGCGACGATGTGTTGCCCCACTCCATCTATGAAATTGAAGGGGCCAGGGAGGTGGCGATCGAGTTCAGGAGTTTTTCCAAAACTGCCGGCTTCACCGGCACCCGTTGTGCTTTTACCGTTGTACCGAAGGAATGCATGGCTTGGGATGAAAAAGGGGAAAAGCACAGCCTGCACATGCTGTGGAACCGGCGACACACCACCAAGTTCAACGGGGTATCGTATCCGGTTCAGAAAGCGGCAGAGGCTGTTTACTCGAAAGAGGGCCAAAGGCAGGTCAAAGCGATTATCGACGCCTATCTCGATAATGCCGCCATTATCCGTAATGAGATGGCACGACTGGGGTTCGAGTGTGTGGGAGGAGAAAACTCGCCCTATATCTGGGTGGATGGACAGCGCGATTCATGGGCTTTCTTCGATCTTCTGCTGGATAAAGCAGGAGTGGTGACCACTCCCGGTGCGGGTTTCGGAAGATGTGGTGAAGGGTACATCCGCATCAGTGCCTTCAACAGCATGGAGAATGTCGAAAAGGCGATGGAACGCATTGGAAGCGCTCTGGGATAAAGCCTCCTTAACATTTGATAATATTCATCAATACAGTTATCTGGAAAGCCCAAGTCGGACGATGTTTTTCTTAATCGGAGTCGGGGTCGGTATCGGCATCGGTATCGACAAACCGGGAATGGAAGCGGCTCGATCCCGATTCCGATACCGACCCCGACCCCGACAATCACATCTGCGAATGATGCTCACAGGATGTGACTTTATCTTCATGGATAACCGGATTCATCAATAAGTTCCGATAGAGGCAATAGCAGACCGTGGCGTTTGACCATAAGCCGATCCGGTATTACTCAGTGGTGGCGGTGGCCGAAAGGAGATCCGGTTGTCGGCAACACCATCGCGATTCGTCGTGGGTTATCGCCGGATTGGATTCGGCCACCTGTCTCAAACGTGTATCCAGATCGGCTGGCGGCCAAATGTCACGTGCTGCGACAATTCGTCCTAAATGAAATTCTGACAACCATTCTTATGATCGACGGATGAATGGGAGCGGTGACCTTTGAATTCTATCGAACGGGCCGTTTCAGGCGCCGTACTTTCTCGTCCGATCGTCAAAATCGTCCTGCTGGCTGAGTTCGCTGCAGTTGAACTGAAGAACGGTCTTGGGTCCCAGCCGTATCTCCGCGCCGTCGGTGAGGGGAGAACCGTCCATGCTCACCCGCTTGCCGTCGACCTTCACGCCGTTACTGCTTCCCCTGTCCCTGATGAAGTAGGTCTGCTCCTCGTAGTAGATTTCACCGTGCTTTCTCGACACCGGTTTGTCAGGGATGTTGACATCGTTTCTATCGGTCCGTCCTACGGTTGCCCGCCCGATGAGTTCAAATGAGGTCCCCGGTTCCAGCACCATGCTTTCCAGAACGGTCAGGGTGGCGGTAGGGGCGACTCCCGCCTCCCCGAAATCCGCCATCATCATCGTCTCATCCTCTATTTCTTCGGTTCCCTCGGCAACCGAGGCCAAATCGCCGGCAACGGCTGGGGCCGAATCCTTTCGTTTTTTCTGAAGCATCCAAAATATCCCGCCGGCAATGACAAGCAAAAGAATTCCACCCATCAAAAGAGGAACCGTTAAATCGGCTTTTTCAGGAACGGGTTGTTCCGCAGGCACCGATGCGGGTGGCGCCGCCTGTGGTGGCTTTGGTTCGGGGGGAGGGGGTCCTTGCACCTTTTTGGTCAGTTCGGCGAATCCGCTCTGTCCCCTGACGTCGATGGCCTCCACGCGAATTACATGCAGGCCGGTTTGCACCCCCTTTGTATCCCACTCGAAGGTATCGAACGGCGGCTGGCTCACCTCTGCCTTTAGCGCCGCATCCACATACAATCTGACCTTTTCAACGGTGTCCAGAGGTGTGATGCCCACGCGTATGACAACGGGATCTCCCCCTTTGATCTCCCCCGTCTCGGCCGGAGTCAGAATCGTAACCGTCGGTGGGTAAAGGACGGGCAGCGGCGGAAGCAAAAACCGTTTTTCATCCTGCGCCTGCTGCCCTTGATGCATTACTTTCACCACAAGACTGTGTTCCCCACTGGGCGTCTGGGTGGAATACTTGACCACGTACTGGTTTTTCAGTTGCTCTGCGATATTTTGATAAAATGCGCTCAATTCTGATATCGATTTTGCGATGAGATTTCTCCCGCCGGTGAGGCGCGACATCCGCCCCAGATCCTGGGCATCCACCTTGGGTCCGACACCGATGGTATAGATAGGAACCCGGATGGTTTTTGTAGTGGCCGCATCGATCACATCGTTCGTGCTGTAGGTACTGCAGCGGCCGCCGCCCTTTTCATCCTTTCCATCCGTCAGAAGAATGATGGCGCGACGTCCCATTGGGATCTCAGCCGCCTTTTTGATGGCGGTATATGCGGTATCGTACAGACAGGTGGGTGCCTTGGTCCTGGCTGTCACATTGTCCAAAACACCTGCCGCGCGCTTTCGGTCGACGGAAAAATCCATTTCAAGAACCGGTTCGCGGTTGAATGAATAGATCGCCACCCGATCCTCTTCGGACAACATGGAGACAAATTCATTGGCGGCGTTTTTTGCGGCATCCATAGAGGTTTGACCCGACTTATCCCTTGCCTGCATGCTTCCGCTGGTGTCGATGACCAGAATGACGGCCATCGGATCGGTCGCCAGCTCCACCTCATTCAACTTGACCGGTTTTCCATCTTCGAGAACGTCAAAGTCCTCTAGGGTCAACCCGGTCACCGGCGTCTCGTCAGATGAGGATACCGTGGCATAGGCCCGCACCTGATTGACGAACTGGCCCTCGAGATTGGAGGCTTCGATATAATTGAGGGTGAGCTTACCGATGGATTGAGCCAAAACCGGGGCGTTCCAAATGAGGGCAAATGCCAAGCAGAACCAAATCAAAGCTATCCATAGGTACATGTTTCTCAGACGTCTCATCAAAATCAACCCCCATAAATCCAATTGGCAGTATCCCATATGTATGATCGCCTTCAGCCTAATTCCGTGAATGGCCCGGCTATTCTTTCCGTTAAAAACCACGGCTTTTCAAAATCAGTGCCATCAAACAAGCCAACGCCTTGATCAGCTCAAGATCCCCCGCCGAGAAGGCATCCCGGTCGTAGGGATTGGCCGCATAAACGACTCCCAGGCAGTCCGGACCCGCAATTAGGGGCACATACAGTGCAGATCGGATGGTATTGCAGGCGGCACTTACCGGCAGATCCTTCCTTAGGACATCGTCTCCGGACGCGTTCCATAAAAATGCGTCTCCACTTTCATAGGCTTTCCGAGCCCACGTCAAACTGACTGGCACATCTTCTTCCGGCCAACGTGCCTGAACGTTCAGATTTCCTGCCGAATCGGACAGGATTAAAACCCCCTGGAACGCATTGGGAACGATTTTCTGTAAACGGGTTTTCAGAATTCCTTCCCACCTTTCGACATTTTTACCCTCTATAAGGTCACAAGCGGCCTCATTCAACGCCTTTAACTGATGCAATCCCTGCATCAGGAACTCGTCGAAGGTATCCTTCCCGTTCACGGGATAAGAGTGAAGGGGCATGTCCACCGGATCCACAAGATAACCGTCGATGTCGGCGACGAAGGTCTCATCTGCTGACGAGGCAGGTTCCTTTTTTTGCGAGCTACCCAGATTCGGGTTTATGAGTGTGGCGTCTTCGGTCTCCTGCGACTCTTCCGGGGTGCCATTGACAGAAAAGTCGGGATTGACCTGGGTTGAGGCGATTTCCCGAGAAGGGTGAGCAGTGGCCCGGTTTGAAATGGATGACGCCGGATCCGGACTCACAACGGTATCCGTCTCTGCGGCCGTTGAAAAATCTGGATTCACAGTCGTGTGATCGGAGTCCTCCAGGATCTCCGGGCCATTGGGTGGCTCTGAAACCTGCGTCTCCGACGCCGGACCGGGAGGGCTCCCGCTGAAGGTCGACCTGTGAATCGATACCTCGGGATTGAAGCGGGTGGCCTCTTCGCCATGGGACACGGGTTGATCGCCGGGTAACGGTGGAATCGGGTCCGGCATTGCGGCTTTGGGCGGTTCCGACTCCGGTGGAATATCGGGAAGATCCGGTGCAACGGCGATTTGTCTATCCACCCCCGGATCCCGTAAACCATCAGGACTTGTTTTGCTTTCGGGAGTGGATCCGGTATCTTGATGGAATTTTATGGAATCCGCTTCCGTTACCATCTGAATGGCAAAGATCGTATACCCGATCTGAATGGAAGTGCCAGGTGACAGCGCCGTTTTATTCTGAATCTCCAGGCCGTTGACCCACGTGCCATTGGCAGAACCGAGATCCTGGACCCAGAATAAACCATCCTCAAAGGTAATGCTGGCATGCAGCCGGGATACAAATTCATCCGCATCCAGATCGATATCCACATGCTGATCCGGAGATGGCCGGCGGCCGATAATGATGGAATCGGAATCGGTTTCAAACCGTTTTGGGGGGTGTTTCGGTATGGTGTAGCTAACGATCATAACCCCTCGCAGAGGTCTATTGCAAAACTAACCTTCTGAAATTAATAGATTACAGATAGGATCCGGGATTTGTCAAGGAGAAAGGATTCAATAGGAAAACTATAGACCACACCCTCGAACACCTGCTATTTCCCAAGAGACGGTTCGCGCCGTCTCCCGGGTAACGGTCAAGGGTTTATTTGGTCATTCTGATCACAAGAAAACCGGCGTTTATCCGTTTGATAAACATCTGAACGGCTTCACCTGTTTCAATTTTTTGGATGATTTTCCGGTAATCGCTGATGGTGCCAACCTCCATATGATTAATTTCTCTAATGATATCATTCACTCGAATGCCAGCTTTTGCCGCTTTGCTGTCGCGTTCCACATGGATCACCAACACCCCTTGATTTTCTTCAATGTTAAAACGCTGCATGATTTCGTCGGTCAGGTTGGATACTCTGATCCCTAATTCATCGCCAAATTCCCTGCCTTGATGTCGGGTGACGATTTCCTCATCTTCCCTTTTGGCGATTTTGACATTCATTATTTTTTCTTTGCCGTACCTGAGCACTTTCACTTTCACTGTCCTGCCGACGCGAATATCAGCGATCAAACCGGTCAGTTCACGGCTCGTGGTCACTCGTTTCCCGTCCACTTCCAGGATAATGTCCTGAGGCTTGATGCCGGCCAGGTCCGCCGGATCATCTTCAAATACATCTGCCACCATCACGCCTTTTTCGGTTTTCAGCCCATAATATTCCGCCATCTCCCCGCTGATATCCTGGATCCCGACACCCAACCATCCGCGGGTCACTTCTCCATATTTTTCCAACTGATCGATGATGCCTTTGGCGAGATTCACCGGCACCGCAAAACCGATGCCGTTTCCCCCTGCGATAATGGCGGTATTGATGCCCACCACCTCACCCGCCATATTCAAAAGAGGGCCTCCGCTGTTCCCAGGATTGATCGATGCATCGGTTTGGATGAAATCATCGTAGGGGCCGGATCCGATCACGCGCCCTTTAGCGCTGACGATGCCGGCGGTAACCGTATGCTCCAAACCGAAGGGGCTGCCGATGGCAACGACCCATTCACCTACCCGAAGCGTGTCGGAATTCCCCAGTTTTACTGCCGGAAAGCTCCCGTCTGTTGTCAGTTTGATCAATGCCAGATCGGTGTTGGGATCGCGACCGATGATTTCAGCGTCATGTTCCTCTCCACTATTGAGTTTAACCTTGATCTGATCGGCATCCTCAATCACATGATTGTTGGTAACGATATATCCGCTGGGATCGATGATAAATCCGGATCCGAGGCTTCTTTGCTTGAATTCCCGGTGGAAGTCCTCACCGAAAAACTTTTCGAAAAAATCGTTGAAAGGGTGATTGCGATCCCGCGGGGGGCGTTGAAAATGTCGCATCACGGGACCACCATTTTTCATTGTCTTCACTGTTCGGATATTGACAACCGATGGGCCGGCTTTCTCTGCAAGTTCGTGGAAACTTTGGGGGACCATCCGCACACTCCCCGATAGTGCCCAGCTCACACCGGGTTGGAACCCCACCGGGAAAGCAGTCGCAATGAAAAGGATAACCGTCAATGTGAGAAAAGATCGGTGCCACACGATTTTGTTGAACCTAAAGCCGATATCCATTTCCATCTTCCTCCTTTTGGGGTCTAATTCTGTCAATATCTAAAAATTAAATATTATTTCAATTGGTTAAAAATAGCGTCAATTTAAAATAAGCCTGAAAGAAATCCTGTCAAGTGTCTCCTGCACATCGAAAATATCGGTACGGTTTATCGTCCAGGTGCAGATACGGAGAACAGACATTGCCCGCGCTTAGAATTTTGCCCGGAACCATGTCCGCTATTTCACCAAACGAATCATAAGGTTGCGACCCAAAATAAAAAAGGCATCCTCCTTAAGAAGATGCCTAGTATCCTGATATGGTTTGCGGCTGATCAGAGTTTTTCTACATTTTTAGCCGCCGGGCCTCGATTGCCCTCTTCTATTTCAAAACTGACCCGGTCTCCTTCGGATAGAGTTTTGAATCCGGGTGCATTAATGGCAGAATAGTGAACAAATATGTCACCCCCCTCTTCCTGCTCGATAAATCCAAAACCCTTCTTGTCGCTAAACCACTTAACAATCCCCTGAGCCATAACGCGTCTCTCCTTTCAAAATCTTTGACATGGTCCCACGGTCTGAAAACCGCCGGTCTTTCGGCCGCCTTCCGACGACACCCCCCGAACTGAAAAACGAAAAGCTGACACCTCCATAGTTAAATCGTTGCCATTATTCTCTGTAGTGCCACTTGGCCCTCCCCAGTGGCACTACGAAGATTCTTTGAATAACGCAAAAACGCTTTTCCCTTAAGGCGCAATCCGGGCGCTAAATGGAATCAAATGAAACGCGATGGATCGTTTTCACGATCTGACAGCCGTACCCTATGCCATTTCGGGCACTCACGTCAATGCTGGTTTTGTAGTGGATATAATACGGATATATTTTAAGTGATAACGGTTCAGTACGGGAATAATGAAATGGTACCCCAACATATTCCGTCGGCTTTTATACCTTACCGTCGTACCCACAATTCTCTATTTCCGCAAACCGGTAGATCGAGTGAACAACTGAGCCTGTTTTGACAAAGAACGAAGGTCGGGTGGATCGCAGGGGGATATGGAATCGACGCTTTATATATCAACCGCCGTTGACCTGGTTATATAGCCGGCTGACCACCTGGGCCCGCCAATGGCCTCTGCCGGTAAGGGTCGGAATCTCTTTTGCTTTCAAGTGTTCGGCGATCTGATCGAAGGTGGCGCCGCCGTTGCGCATCTCCCGTATCAGTTCCTGGACGGTCTCCCTTCCTGCGTCGGATGCGGCCGATTGCACCCCCCCTTCCGCCCTGGGCTCCGCTGTTTCGGACTCGGCCGGAATATCCCTTTCCAATTCCCGATTCGCCGCCGGTTCATTGGAAACGACAGGGACGTTCGTCCCGGAATCGGTCAGATGAGATACAATTTTTTCCAGTGCACCGGCAATACGCTCTGATGAAGCGGCCTGCCGTTCAGCCAAGTCGGTTAGCGTTTTCTGCCCCTCCACGATGTTTTCAAGGGTTTTTTTTATGGCATACAGCTGGTTGTTATCAAAGTTTTTACGATGCCCGGACGTCTTTCTGTCGCGATTGTTTGACCGGTCGTTGTTTCGATACTGGTTGCCATCATAGGGTCGTCGTCCACGATCATAGCGCTTGCCACTGCCGCTTCGCAGCTGCTGTAAAAAATCACTCATCTGAAATAGTACCTTTAGTTAAATGGAGCCAGAACGCCCTGAATTAGTTGTCACATCTGGCACACAAAAGAAGGAAGGATGACAAATAAAGATAGGCAGCAAACTGGTCTCTGCTCTAGGATATGGTTCTTATTACTCGAATCAGATATATTTATAGAAGCGATATCTCAAAGTCAAGTCACATTTTGGCCTGCCTATTTTACCCGGCGCCGGGGTCTGCCGTTGTCATTTTCCTTAAAATAGTGCATATAATCTTCGACTTTCCCGAATATCCAATTCAAGTTTTAATGGGACGGGATCAATTCAAGCCCGGTGCCGGCGGAAGGTGAACCGGGTCAATCGACGAACCAAAGGAATGCGCGGTGAAGGACAATAGAGGCATTTATTACTACCCGTTCCCCCAGAACAAGCGGGTAAGAATGTACGTGAAAAGGGGGAAAGGTGATGAAATCTGCTTCCGGTTATGGAATGCAGACGATCCTAAGCTGTGGATGGAACACGGATGGGTACCCTATGATGCGATCCAACAGGCATCGGCCATTTACCGCCAGGGTGGTTTCGACCCTCAGCAGGCATATGATATGGACGTCGCCCGGGCGATCATCGACCAGCACGGGGGATGAAGCGGGAGAGCCTGTTTCAGTCGGAATGTTACCGATTTGAATTGCAAACCGTCCCGGACGGTTTCACGCCGACAGCTTTTAAAAGCATACCGAACAAAAGATAGGAGGACTTGATGGCCAAGCTTTTATGGAAACCCACAGAGCAACAGATCGCTGACGCGAATATGTCCCGCTTTATGGAGCGGGTGAACCAATGGTATAATCTGTCATTGGCCGACTACAACCAGCTGTACGATTGGTCCATCTCCGAAATCGATAAGTTTTGGGAAAGCGTCTGGAAATTTCTCGACATCATCCATTCCAAAAAATATGACCGTGTGGTCGACGATCCCTTTAACATGCCGGGGGCCGACTGGTTCAGCGGAGCGGAACTGAACTTTGCGGAAAACCTTTTAAGGCACCGAGACAATCAAACCGCTCTGGTGTTTAAAAGTGAAGCCAAAGATGCCGTCCGAACCACGTATGCGGAACTCTACGAGCAGGTCGCCCAAATGGCCCAATCGCTGAAGGAAGCCGGCGTGGTCAAGGGAGACCGTGTGGCCGGATTCATGCCCAACATGATCGAGGCCGTGGTCGCCATGCTGGCGACTGCCAGTATCGGTGCTGTGTGGTCATCCTGTTCCCCCGATTTCGGAATCAAAGGGGTTCTGGACCGCTTTGGTCAGATTGAGCCCAAAGTTCTATTCTGCCCGGACGGATATTTCTATAACGGCAAATCCTTTGATTCCATGGAGCGGGTCGCCGGGATTCTCGACGCGCTTCCGGCGACGGAAAAGGTCGTGGTGGTCCCCTACATCCAACCGGTGCCCGACATTTCAAAACTGCCACGCGCCGTTCTCTGGTCCGACTTCATATCCAAAAATAAGGAGCCTGAAATCAAATTTGAGCAGGTCCCCTTCAGCCATCCCCTCTATATCATGTACTCATCCGGCACGACGGGAAAACCCAAATGCATGGTTCAAAGCGCCGGTGGCATTTTGATCAACCAGCTCAAGGAACATGTCCTTCATACCGATTTAAAACGAGAGGACAACCTGTTTTATTTTACGACATGCGGTTGGATGATGTGGAACTGGCTGGTGTGTTCCCTCGGCGTCGGCGCCACCGCCGTTCTGTTCGACGGTTCCCCTTTCCATCCCGACCCGGAGGTGCTGTGGGACCTGGCCGAAAAGGAGAGGGTCACGGTATTTGGCACCAGTGCCCGCTATATCACGGCTCTCGAACAGGCGGATGCGAAACCCGGTTCCCGGTTCGATCTGGCCGACCTTAGGGCCGTGCTGTCCACCGGATCACCCCTGCCGGTGGAGGGATTCGAGTACGTATACAGGGAGATCAAAAAGGATCTTCAACTGGCCTCCATCTCAGGGGGGACGGATATCAACGGGTGCTTTGCCGGCGGCAATCCCATCGGCCCGGTATATGCCGGACAACTTCAATGTCGGCAACTGGGCATGAAGGTCAAGGCGTACGATGCCGATGGCAACGGCGTTATGAACCAGACCGGAGAGTTGGTCTGTGAGGCGGCCGCACCCTCCATGCCCATCTACTTCTGGAATGATTCAGAAGGGGAGAAATATCGAAAGGCCTATTTCGACCGCTTCCCAGGCATCTGGTGCCATGGCGATTTCATTGAGATTACCGATCAGATGGGCGTCGTGATCTACGGCCGCAGCGATGCCACCTTGAATCCGGGCGGGGTTCGCATCGGCACAGCGGATATCTATCCGGTGGTGGATGCATTGCCCGAAGTGGCAGACAGCCTGGTGGTCGGTCAGGATTGGGACAACGATGTGCGGGTGGTTTTATTCGTCAAGCTGGCACCTGAATGCAAACTGGACGAGGACCTGATAGGCCGGATCAAAATGGCGGTGCGGACCCATACCACACCCCGCCATGTGCCGGCCAAGATCATCCAGATTGAGGATATACCCTACACATTGAACATGAAAAAAGTGGAGCTGGCAGTCCGAAACGTCATACATGGCAAACCGGTAACCAACCGGGACGCCCTTGCCAACCCCGAATCTTTAGATCTTTACGAAGACCTTCAGGAGCTGAAGACCTGACGATTCCGTCGGTACGGAAACCTGTTTTGTGATTTTAAAAGCTGGATTGAAAGGGGGGCCCGTAGGGCCTCCTTTTCATTTACCGAGCTTTTTAACCATAAGCCCAAGGGTTTTGGCGGCCCCGTCGAAATCGTAATTGTCGATCCGGTTTTTCAAAAGACCCATACTGACTTCAATAGACTTGGGCAGGGCACCTGCTTCAATCCTCTCCACCACCTGCCCTGTGGCCACCGGATCACACGCCGCGATGCCGTGTTTGAGCGACTCAAACAGAGCCACCAGTTCATCGGCGTCATGTCCCTTTTTCGGTTCCGGATCCACCCCGGTCCTTTTTTTGTCGGAAGCAACCGTCAGCGCTTCGACCTTTTCCGCAGACCGGACCACCTGATCCATTTCACTTTCCATTCGGGGCAATAGTGACAACGCCAATTGCTCATCCCCGTCCCGGCAGGCATGCTCAAGCTCAAGTGAGGCCGCATATAGCTCCGCGGCTGCAACGGTGCCGGCGGCGCCTTTCAGGGTATGGGCTTCCCGGCGGGCCGTCGGAAAATCGCCGTCGGCAATCAGGCGGCGCATCCGGGAGCTGAAACCGCTAAAAGTAGTGCAGTATTCCCTTAGCATATCTCCATAGAGTTTCCGGTCGCCGCCCATGCGCACCACGCCGTCTTCAATATCCAGGCCGGGCAGGCGATCGGGCCAGCGCTCCTTTTCACCGCCGGCTGTGGTGGGGTTGTCCTCACTGTTCATAATCGACCTCATAAAAGGGAGCAAACACGGAGATCTGGACATGGTCCGGATCGTTCGTCCATGGAATCATCGCAGGAAAGCCGCCCACTTCTAAAATTCAAGGGGCTTGCGACACCGGCATCGACCCTGTGGAAAGCAGCTAAAATCCAACGGCCTGAAGCAGCCCATCCATCTCTTTATCGTTAAAGCAGTATTTCATATCCACAAACCGTTTACGAAACTTTGAAACCGTTTCTTTCACGACCGCATCCTTTAGCACGACATCGGCAATCAACTGGGCGGCCTCCTCAAAATCCGCCGGTCCCATGCCGAACCGGGTCATCTCCTGGACCCCCATTCTAAGAGCACCCGAGGCGGTGAATCCCTCCTCATCCGGAGCGGCCTGATAGTTGACGATGATGTTGTTCTCCTCCAGGCGTTTTGCGATCTCAGGCCCTTTGGCATATCCCACATTGAGGATGACCTGATGGGTTTCCGTATATGAGATCTCCGGATCCCCCGCCACATCCAGACCGCAGGCCTTCAGGGCAAGGGCAAACGCTTTGGCGTTGGCCAGAACCTGCGGTTGATACGTTTCCTTGAAAGCGTTCATTTCATAGGCTGCCATCAATAAACCCAAAAGGGTTCCCAGGTGATGGTTACTGGTACTTCCGGGAAATGCGCGCCTCTGGATCGCCTCCCAGTAATCATACCGGACATCACCCTCGTCGAAATCGGTGGCAACGATTCCCCTCTGGGTCCCAAAGAAGGTCTTGTGGGTAGATCCGGTGATGATGTCCGCCCCCTCCTGAAAGGGCTGCTGAAAATGGGGCCCTACCAGTCCCAGCACATGGGCCATATCGTACATGACGAAACAGTTCAGGCCCAAATCGTCCACCATGGCACGGATCCGGGACACCGGTTCCCGGTGCAGGGTCATGCTTTTGCCGAAGATGATGAGTTCCGGCCGATAGGTTTCGAGAACCTCCTGGCAGGCCTCCACATCAATTTTATAGGGGTTGTCTGCAAGAACGGGAAAATTGACCACGGCAGCTTTTTCGGTTACCGGGTCCCTCGCCACGAAATCGCGCAGAGCCCCCATGGGTTGGGCGCTGAGATGCCCCCCCTTGATGATGTGATTGTTGAGTACATAGCGGATTCTTCGCTGCTCACTTTTCCGGTCCGCCCGATTGATGAAATCCACGATGGCGGAAAATACCGCGGTGTTGGCCATTTGTCCTGATACCGGTCGCGTTTCCACCTGGGCACAACCGAAAAATAAGCGAAGTTCGTCGACCAGCAGTTGCTCCACCTCTGCGATAAAATCGGTTCCCTGGTAATAAAAAACATCCGCCTCGCAGAATGCCTTGACCGGCTTGTGCTCGGCGTACCGGCAGACGGGATCGAGTATGGAGAGCCGGCGGGAGATACGGGAGGGTGTCTGTTCGGATGGTATCAGGTTGATGCACGCCTGCTGCCGCCAGATGGTATTGCCGGCGCTCTTTTCGACCAGGGTTTTGCCAAGCTTTTCGTATTTGGAGACGGCAAAGGGAAGCGGTGGTGCGATTTCAAGTCGGTGGCAGGTGATGGCCCGGGCATAAGGCGGGGCTTCGCTCCGCAAATGGTATGGAACGACGGCGCCTCTGATCTTCTTTCCCCGAACCTCGATCTCGATCTCGTCCCCTTCGCACAGGGTGCTGTCCAGCAATGCCAGGCCGATGGCCCGCATCGCCTTTTGATCGGTCAGGCGCGATTCGATCCCCTCCCCCTCCTGGTCCCAGTATGGCACCATGGTACCGCTGGTGACATGGCCCACATGCCGGTCCTGTTTAAATACAGGGCTACCGGCCCGGGCCACCCCCCTGCCGATCACTTCGAAGGGAACCGTGATCCGTGGCAAATCCTGGATCTGCGAGTAATCCCGGTCGAGGATTCGCCCGAGGGCAGAAAACTGGGCTTCGAGGGCGTGTCTTCCCACAAATTCCCCCTTGCGCGACGACAGGCTCACGGCAAAACGGGAAAGTGGAGAGGAAAAGATGGGAATCTCATTTCCTTCAGCATCCTCGCCCAATTCGTGCCCGTAGAGGGGCAGCGCCGCCTCCAGGCGGAGCGTATCCCGGGCGCCAAGTCCAACCGCTGAAGCCCCGCGCTGAAGCAGGAGATCCCAGACCGGACCCGCGCCCTCGACGGGCAGAAACAACTCAAAACAGATGGGTTCTCCGGTGTAGCCGGTCCTTGCCAGCCGGACCGGCGAATCACCGATGGTAACGGTGCTCAATTCGTTGCGCATCGGTTCCGGCAAACGGCCGGCATCGATAATGCCAGATAGGATTTTTTTTGCCAGCGGCCCCTGAAGGCTGAGCATGGCGACGGCTTCGGTTTGATCCTCCATCTCAACATCACCGAAAGCACCCATCAGCTGCGTAAGGTGGTCCCAATCTTTGGCTCGGTTGGCGGCATTGACAACCAGCAGGTATTCCGCCTCCTCAAACCGATAAAGATAGGCGTCATCCACGGCCCCTCCGGCTTCATTGGCAATGAGGGTATACTGGCCCTGATCAATCTCCAGGGCCCCGGCATTATTGGTCAGGACGTGCTGGAGAAATGGCAATCGATCCCTGCCTTTGATAACAAACCGCCCCATATGGGACACATCGAACAATCCGGCCTGCTTCCGTGTGGCCAGATGCTCCGTAACAATGCCGTCGGGATACTGAATCGGCATGAGCCAGCCGCCGAACTCCACCATTTTGGCTTTAAGCGCTACATGCCGTTCGTACAGGGCAGTTTTAAGCGGTTGTGTCATGATTTCCGCCCTCCGTTGAATAGGTTATAGGAAGTGGTCGTGCTGAAGCGTTTACACGCTCAATGGCGATGGGGGTATAAGGCACATTAAGACTCGCGTGCAACCGGTTGAAACCCGATCATAAGGGAAAGGCCATTATGTGTCAAATAATTCCCAATTCTGTAGGAAATGTGAAGTTTTTCTCTTATATCCTGAACATGATTTTTTAATACCATCACTTTATCAGGGGGTTAGGGAAGGAATACCATTGATACATTTCTTGCACGTTTTTTGCATAACAGACACGGAGGACATTAAAGAGTGACATGACCAGATACACTGGTTATGATAGAAAGGAAACAAACTAATTTCCGGCCCTAACATCCGGAGCCACAACTGACAGGCGACAACGACCACCATGAACAGTGAAAACAGAATTCTTTTTGAGAAACCGGATCTCGCAACCCTGAGAAAAAGATATACGGTAGTGGACATGCACTTTCATTCCCGTTATTCCGACGGGAAAAACCGCGTCCGGACGATTGCTGAAAAAAGCCGCAAACTGGGCATCGGAGTGGCGATTACCGATCATAATGAAATCGCAGGAGCCGTTCGGATCAACGAAAACAAAAAGGTGTTGAGCATTCCCGGTGTCGAGGTGACGTCCAGAGAGGGGACCCATATCCTCATCTATTTTTATGATATCAAAAGCCTGAAAGCATTTTACGGCAAGGCGATAAAGCCACATAGGGGCGACAATGTGATGAGTTCCATCGCCCTGCCCATGGAGGAAATTATCCACCACGCCCGGAAATACAATACCGTAATTGTCTTTCCCCATCCCTATTGCGCAGCGTACACGGGTGTCTGCAATCACCATTTCCCGGAAAAACGCCTCCGCCGCCTATGGAGACGGATCGACGGCGTGGAAGTGATCAACTCGGAAAATCTCAAAAAATGGAATCTGAAATGCGCGGTTCTGGGGTTCAACCTCAACAAATCGATCACCGGAGGAAGTGACGGCCATCGGCTCTACCAACTCGGCAAAGTGGTAAGCTACGGGGAATGTAAAAACAATCGCAAGGCATTTCTGGATATGGTGAAAAGGCGGGAGAACAAAGTGACCGGCAGGGAGATCGCCATGTTCAGCAAAATGACATCAAACGGCTACAAGCTGAAACGAAACATAAAAAACTGTCCCGATATATTTGAGAAAAACATCCGCTACGGCTACACGGTCATCAACTCCAAATCCAAGCAGATTCGCGACAATGTGAAACGCCACATCAACGGCAGAATGAAAAGGGCTGGATTCAGATAATCCCATCCCGACGCCGTCTCCAACATGGAATCGAAAATCGAACTCAAAGTTGCGGTCCGTGCGCTTGCGGAATTCGTACACAGGGCCGGCGATATCGCCCATGAATACACCGGCGCCGCCCGATCCCTGGAGGGGATTCGCGGGCATCAGACGATCCAGAGGAGCCGGCCGGACACCTATCTGCCGGAGGTGGCGGTATCCCACCTTTTGGAAACCCAACGCTTTATATTGAACATTTCAGGCCGCATCGACGGGGTGGACATTTCCGATTCCGGGGTTACCATCGATGAGATCAAAACCACTGCCCGCGACCCGGACACCATCACGATCGATCGGTACCCGGTCCACTGGGCCCAGGCCAAGATCTACGGGTACATCTATGCGCGGGAACATCACGTCGACCCAATCACCGTCCAGCTGACCTACTACCAGATCGGCACTGGGAAAATCCGGGAGCTGAGACAGGTGTTTTCCTTCCTATCGCTCGAGGCGTTTTATGCCGACACCACAGATTGCTACTTGTTGTGGGCAGAGGCCCTGACAAATTGGTGGGATATCAGGAATAAATCGATTCATGCCTTAACGTTTCCCTTTGCAGAATACAGACCGGGGCAACGGGCCATGGCAGTTGCGGTATACCGTGCGATTCAAAACAAACAGCCGGTTATCGTCCAGGCCGCCACCGGTATCGGGAAAACCATGGCGGCCATTTTCCCGGCAGTCAAGGCCATGGCGGAAAATCTGAACGGCAAGATCTTCTATCTGACCGCCCGGACAACCGGCAGGCAGGCCGCCGAACAGGCGCTGTCGATACTGCACCGGACCGGCCTGAAATTGAAAACGATTACCCTGACGGCTAAGGAGAAGATCTGCTTCTGCCCTGGCCGTACATGCATACCGGAGGAATGCGAGTTTGCGAAGGGTCACTACGACCGGCTGGACGATGCCCTGAAGGCGGCATTTTCAGAAGATGCCCTGACCCGGGAGGCCGTTGAAGCCATCGCCCGGCGGCACCGTGTCTGCCCTTTTGAACTTTCCCTGGACCTGTCTCTGTGGATGGACTGCATCGTATGCGATTATAATTATGTGTTTGATCCAAGGGTCTACCTGCGCCGGTTTTTCAATGACGGTGACAGGGACTATACCTTCCTGATCGATGAGGCCCATAACTTGGTGGACCGGGCCAGGGAAATGTTTTCGGCAGAGATCCGGAAGCAACCGTTTCTTGCGATGCGAAGGGCTGTGAAAGATTCGCTTCCCGGGCTTTACAAAAAGATGGGCCGGATCAATTCCCACCTGGTAGACATTCGGAAAACATGCGACCTGGCCGGCGGCTGGCTGGCAAGTAAAGATCCGCCCAGCGATCTCTACCCATTGCTAAAGGATTTCATGGCCAGTGCGGACCGCTGGCTCGCCCGGAACCTAAAAAACGATTTCAGGCAGGATCTTCTGGAACTTTACTTTTCCGTGGCCGGGTTCATGCGCGTATCTGAAAAATTTGACGAAACCTACACCCTGTGCTGCGATTCAAACGGCAAGGAGCTCAGGGTCAAGCTGTTTTGCCTGGATCCCTCGCGACAGTTGAAGGAGGCCCTCGAAAGGGGCAGAGACAGTATATTCTTCTCCGGCACGCTGACACCGGGCAACTACTTCAAGGAGATATTCGGATGCGGCGAAGACACACGCATTCTGGCGCTGCCTTCACCGTTTCCGGTGCGACATCTCGGCCTTTTCATCTCCGCCGGACTGTCGACCCTCTACCGCCATCGGAAAAAAACCGCAGGGGGCGTCGCAGGTATCCTGTCCGTTCTGGCAGGGTATCGTCCCGGCAACTACCTTTTCTACTTCCCCAGTTATGAATATCTGAATATGGTGCTGGACCGGTTCGAGGCGATCTCTCCATCAGCGGAGGTATTGATTCAGACCCCCGGTATGGACGAACCGGCCAGAGAGGCGTTTCTTCAACGGTTTCAGTTCGATTCGGGCGCCATTCGTGTGGGTTTCGCGGTAATGGGCGGGATATTTGGTGAGGGGATCGATCTTACCGGTGACCGCCTTGCCGGCGTGGCCATTGTCGGCGTCGGCCTTCCGGGTTTGTCTCCGGAGCGGGATCTGATCCGCAACTATTTTCAAACAAACAGCGGAGCAGGTTTTGAATATGCGTATCTCTATCCGGGAATCAACAAGGTCCTCCAGGCAGCGGGTAGGGTGATCCGTACGGAGCGGGATCGAGGTGTGGTGCTCCTCATCGATCAGCGGTACGCAACGAATCGGTATCACGCGCTTTTCCCTTCCCACTGGCAACCAATCCCGATCAAGAACCCGGAAGATCTGAAACAGTCATTGACCCGATTCTGGTCCTAGAATGTTTTTAACCCGCCCCACTTGTCCATCGGCAAGACGAACCTTTATGCCATGGGGGTGACGAGAAGATCGCGTAAGGATATCCTTGACGATACCGCGGGTCAGGTTCCCGGTTCGCTGATCTCTTTTCAAAACAATATCCACAGTTTTGCCGGGAAGGATGTCCCGGCGGTGTTCTCCACTCATTTTCACCCCTCTTATCAAGTCGGTTCACCCGTCCGAATATGGGGTCGTATCTGTTCCCGCACATACGCGGCAGTTGCTTCAACGGAAAGATCTTTGAAATCATCGTAGGGGATCTCCCCGATCACCTTGATACGGATATCATGGCGCCCATGAAAGTTGAGACTGTGTTTGGGCAGCGCATCCCGGGTGCCGTTGATGGCGATGACGAGGATGGGAAGCTTTTGTTTATGGGCCAGGATAAAGGCCCCCGGTTTAAAATCTCTGAGTTCCCCGGTTCTGGATCGTGTTCCCTCGGGGAAAAAAAAGACCGAGCTTCCCCTGTCGAGGGCCTCTTCACATGCGGCCATCATCTGTATAACGCTCTCCTTACGGCCCCGATGGATTTTAATATATCGGTTCAATACCATGTTCCAGCCGATAAAAGGCAACTTGAATACCTCCGCCTTGGAAACCCATTTGAAGTGGAAGAAAAGCCTGAAGGCCACCAGTATGTCCAGTTGGGACTGGTGATTGGAAACCACGATATACCGTTCTTTTTTTCGTATCTTATCCCGTCCCTCAACGGAAACCGACCAGGCAGGCATGGCCCACAGATAGATGCACGCCCAGAAGGAGGTAAACAGGTGGAGCAAAGTAAGGCGACGGTCGAACAGGACGGTACAGAGCCAGATGAAAAGGGCAAGTAAAAACAGTACAGCCGATGAAAGGGAGAAAAAAAGAAGAAAAACGATGGAGACGAGTCGGTTGAACATGAACTTTCCCCCGGAGCAGGAAAGTAGTATCAAAAATAGGGGCGGCCGGAAAATCGGACGCCCCGGAATCGGGTGGACGGTATCGGTATCAGCGCCCTGGGACGATGATCCGGGAGTCATCCCGTCCCTGCTGCTGTTGCTGCTGTTGCCGCTGCATCTCTTTGAGCCGTTCCACAACTTCCGCAAAGGCTTTCTTCATCGCCTCGGGAAACAGGTCAATCGCTTCTGTCAGGTTATTGGCCTCGAGTTTTGACTGGATGGGGACCGGTCCCTCGGGTGACATCAGCTGGGTATGCCCCAAAAACATCGGCGTGCGGCTCTTGTCTTCCGTTCCGTCGGCATTCACCGGTATCAGCCTTCTGATAGAAGCCACCTTAAGATCGGTAATGGATTCCTCTCGGTAAAGGTTGCTTTTGTCCACGGTAAAATCGATTTTTCCTGCCTGCTCAGCATCGCTCATTGAATTTCCTCCGTTTCTTTGGATCGGTTGAAATAAGCTGGCTCATAACCAAAAAAGAAATGATGCGAAAGCCTGGCAGATAATCGAACCCTCTTTTTGATTATTGATCCGATGATTTTAAGGCCTCAGCTAATCCCAATCCCCTCGCATTGTCAATCGTTAAACGTGCTGGAATTACGCCGCTGCCTTTTTTAGTTTGGCCGATCGATTTGCCCGCCGCTTCTGGGCGGACAGTACCACTTTGCGCATCCGTATGGATAAAGGGGTTACCTCCAGCAGCTCGTCTTCCCGGATGAAACTGATGGACTGTTCCAGTGTAATGGGCCGGATCGGAGAGAGGAGCACATTGTCGTCTTTGCCGGCCGCTCGCATATTGGTCAGCTTTTTCTCCTTGCAGGGGTTCACATTGATGTCCTGGCTCCGGTTGTGTTCTCCGATGATCATTCCTTCATACACGGGATTTCCGGGTACGACAAACAGACGCCCCCGGGGTTCCAGGTTGAAGAGGGCATAAGGGACGGCAACACCACTTCGGTCTGCCACGATGGAACCGGTAAACCGTGAAGGAAAATCGCCCCGATACGATTCATACCCCTCGAAACGGGCATGCAGGGTACCGGTTCCTCTTGTATCGGTGAGAAATTCGTCACGATAACCGATCAGCGAACGGGCGGGAATGGTAAATCGAATTCGCACCCTGCCGTTTCCGCTAACCGCCATATGGGTCATCTTGCCTTTGCGGAGGGAGAGCTTTTCGGTGATCACTCCCATAAATTGTTCTTCACAATCCACCACGAGCCGTTCAATTGGCTCTTTTTTTTCACCGTCATCGTACCGGTATATGACCTCGGGTCGCCCCACGCAAAATTCAAATCCTTCCCGCCGCATGGTTTCAATCAGGATGGCCAGCTGGAACTCGCCGCGCCCCTTTACCAGGACGCTGTCCCGCTCACCTGTCTCTTCGATCTGAATCGCCACATTCACAAGGGTTTCTTTTTGCAACCGTTCGCGAAGCCGGCTGGACTGGACATATTTTCCCTCCCTGCCGCCCAAAGGCGAATTGTTTACAACAAATTTCATGGATACCGTGGGAGCGTCTACCTTTAACCGCGGGAGCGCTTTGGGCATAAGATGGGTGCAGATGGTATCTCCGATCTGGACATCCTCGATACCGGCCAATACGGCGATATCACCGGGGTGTATTTCATCGACCCCTTTAAGTCCCATCCCGTCGTATACTTGAAGTTTCTGTAATTTGATGGGGTTTACAGTGCCCCCTTTTCCCATACGCGCCAGCTGTTCCTTTGAACTGGCGATGCCGTTGAATATTTTCCCCACCGCCAATCGCCCGAGATACTCGCTGTATCCCAGATCGGACACCAGCATCTGGAAAGGTGCATCGGGCGTAAAGGTGGGGCCGGGGATCTCTTGGATAATGGTATCGAAAAGTTCGGCAAGCCCCCTTTTCTCCTCCAATTCCATCGATTTGCCGGCAATCCCTTCCCTTCCCACCGCATACAACAATGGAAAATCGATCTGTTCTTCGGTCGCATCAAGATCGATGAACAGGTCGTATATCTCGTCCAGCACCTCGTCTGAACGGGCATCCGGCCGGTCAACCTTGTTGATCACGCCGATGATCTTAAGACCCGCCGCAAGGGCCTTTTGAACGACAAACCGTGTCTGGGGCAAGGGGCCCTCGGATGCGTCAACAAGGAGGATCGCACCATCAGCCATGGAGAGTGCACGTTCCACCTCTCCACCGAAATCCGCATGGCCGGGCGTATCGATGATGTTGATCCGAACCCCCCGCCAAACGACCGAACAGTTTTTTGCCGCAATGGTGATGCCGCGCTCCTTTTCCAGGTCCATAGAATCCATCAGGCGGTCGTCGACCTTCTGGTTATCTCTGAAAAGACCGCTTTGCCGAAACATGGCATCCACAAGCGTAGTCTTGCCATGATCCACATGGGCGATGATTGCCACGTTTCTCAGACTGTGGTTTCTTAAAATAGGGGTCATATGATGAACACCTTAATCGGGAACGTTCAAATTTCAATGGAAGAGGCAATATAACCATCAGGGGATAAATTACAAGGTAAACCAAGGCGGATTCAATAAGGTGTTTAAATAGGATTTGACCGGGCGCGACAGGGCGATACACCCTATCCGGCATGTGAAAGCGGCCGCGCCGATCCGGTTCGAGATTCCTTTATTGACATCGGCAGGTCGTGCTTAACGATTATCAGGCCACAGCATTTTGAATCATCCAGGCCGGTATTGCCGGCATGCGGATTTCTGCGCACCCGGAGTTGAAATAATCCATGGCTTCATCCACCGTGTCGAATACGATCCAGTTCCGATCGATGACAGTGCCGTCCCGGTGCCGGATCCTTTCCACTTCAGTGTTTCCATGGTACTCGAACAGATCATCGTAGATGGGATGGGATTGACGCTTTTTCATCTTGTCCTCCAAGTCTCTCCTCTTTTTTGGGTTGCTGCGGTTCCCCCGTCGGTCCGGAACGTTATACCGTCAAGCCTCGGGGTCCATTACGCTGCATCACAAATAATGCAAGAAATATGCCCCAGCTATTTAAATCCATATATCGTTTATTTCCAGATAGATACAAATTGACCTTTTCCAACAATCGTCGAAAACCGGCAAAATTTGCACGGAGGTGTCAGGGTTCCCGACAGACGGCAGCCCTCAAAAAGATCTAAAGATTCGGACCGATCTACCGATAATCAAGTTAGGCGGAAATACAACGGATCCATCGAATCAACCAAGGTCTCGTATCAAAGGATACCCTTTCCGATGAAAGTCCAGTGCAGCCAATGCAATACCCTCTACCGAATAGACAAGAGGCGACTGCAAACGGAACGAAAGTCAAAAGCCCGGTGCATCAAATGCGACAATGTCATCAACCTCGACCTTCCGGGCAACCGTTCGGAGTTCGCTTTCGATTGGCAGAAGCTACTTCCGGAAAAGGCGCTATATGGTAAAGATCTGAAAAGTGAAATTACAGGGAATTTTAAAAAACTGTACCCCATGCCCCATGTCATGTGGAAGGCACGCCGTCTCATCTCCGATCCCAATTCCGATTTCAAGCAGATCAGCCGCATATTGAGAACCGACCAGGCTTTGGCCAGCCGAATTTTGAAAATCGCCAATTCCGCTTATTTCGGTTTGAAAGGGAAAGTATCTTCGATTCAGCATGCAACGGTTTTGCTGGGATCCAAACTTTTGACCCAGATCATCAGCATGGTGGGCCATTCCAAAATGTTGGGGGGCACGTTAAATGGTTACGGTATGGATTCGGGAAATGCCTGGCGGCATTCATTGACCGTGGCGGTGGGATCGGATATCATCGCTAAAAAGATCGCACCGGAATACAACCAAGAGGCTTTTCTGTCCGGCCTCCTCCACGATGCAGGAAAAATCCTCTTGGATCCCTACATCATGGAACGTCAGGACGCGTTCAATGCAGTGACCGAGCGCATGGATATTTCATCCTGGGACGCGGAAAAAAAGGTGCTCGGAACGGATCATGCGGAAATCGGCAACCAGTTGTGCATCCACTGGAACTTCCCCGATTTCGTGGCGGATGCCATCAGATGGCATCACCATCCGTCGGGATCAAAAGCCAACCTTCTCGCCTACATCATCCATTCCGCCGACATCATTGCCAACGGCACCAACAGCGCATCCTTTGAAGCCGACACCCTGGTGGCAGTCAATAGAAACACATTGAAATTCCTTCGCCTGAACGAAGCGGCGATACAGGCGGTCGCCTATGAAATATTCGATGCGGTGGAAACCCTCGAGGACGACACTTATTAAAGCATACAGGGATTCAAACCCAATCCATCTCACATGGAGCGACCGCCAGACCCTGTGGCTGAGACATGACGGACCAGCCATGCGCCGGACAGAATCAGAACCCCCACCAAATCAATTCCCAGTGAAAATGTCGCCGCATCCCCCATGAAACCGATCAGGGCCGGGACAGCTCCCCCCCCGATAAGAAAGGCGGCGGGTACTGCCAGGGAGATGACGATATTCCGCGAACCGGGAGGGCCGATGCCGGACAGAACAGCAAACCCAGCCGGGAAGAAACAGACCGCGATCATGGCCTGCAAAAAAAGAGCGGCCAGAACCCACCCACCGGTGGCCGTTCCTAAAAAAAGCGTGGCGGCGCCTGTCAGTAAAAAGCAGGCCCGCATGGTTCTGTAAGGCCCAAAGCGATCCGAGGCCCACCCCCCCAAAAGCGCCATGAAGAGACCCGAAACCCTGGACAAGGCGACAATGGTGTTGGTGAGATGTCGTTCGACCCCAAGTTCGGTGACCAGGTAAAGCGGGAGCATGGTATAAACCCCCAAAGAGCCGCTGATGCCGAGACTGAACAGGACCACCATGATCCAGAAACTGGGTTGATTTAAGATCGGTTTAAATGAAGCCCTGCCCGGCGGTGCGCCTTGGAATCTGCCGCCGCTGCCCATGAAGTAAAAAAGAAGGCCGAAGGTCAGCGTGGCCACACCCATCAGCAGGGGAACAGCCCGCCAGGAAAAGGAGCCCATGATCAGTTCCGAAAGAATCGGGGCAGCGATGAACCCAAGATTGGGCGCCAGTTCATGTACGGCGATGGCTTTTCCCCAGTGACGGGAGGCGATCAACTCAGTAAGAACGGCAATACCCGACGGCAGATAAAGGCCAGCGGCAGCGCCCAGCAGCAGGAGCATCGCTCGCATGGCCGAGAGACTGCCGGCAGAAGAAAGGGATATCAGGACAAGACCGACCATGATGGAAGAGAGGATAATCGTGTAGCGATGGGTCAGGCGTGCAGCGAGCCATCCGGAACCGACAAGCGCAACAAAATAGCCGGTGGTCATGAGGAGAAAAAGGGAACCGGCAGCGGCATGAGAGATATCAAGTTCCGATTCGATCTCCGGCATCAGGGGCGCGAGCACCACCCGGGAGGTAAAATTGAAAAAAAAGATTGCGGTCAGCAGCAGCACGGGGCCAAAAAACACCCGGAAACCGCTCCCTCCCGATTCCGATCCATTTTTACAATCTCTTTCCTTCGGTTCGATTCGCGCCATGGTCCCCCTTTGCAATAGGGCCGGTGTATCCCGGTTCCAGCCCTTTTACAACCAGAAAACAAAGAGTAGCTTCGTACTTTTATCCCTACTTGACGAGTTAAAGGTTCTTTTTAATTTCGTTGAAGAATAAGGGATAGAAGATTCAACACGGCAAAGGGTCGAGCGTTCTTTATCACCTGATTTTAATAGTTTCACAATTTTTAGGTAAAATGACCCGCTCGGGCCGATGCTATTATAGGAGTGAAACCACCCATCTCGGCAGGTATCCAAATAGAAAACACACTATTTTTTGCACGTGTTTAATTGTTTTTATATTTTCCCCTCGAATCCTCGGACCCTGGAATCCTTGAATCCTATGACGACACGTGTCCAAAAGGTGATGATTTGTCAATACATGATTAAATTCATAAAAGTTTCGAAATCCGGCTTTCTTGGGTAAAGGTTTTTGACATTCGGCCAGCATTGATTAACTTAACGTTAAGATAATTAATATTGAGGCGATTACGATGAAGCAATCAGACATCACGGCACACCAGCGCAACGCCATGAAAACCTACGCACAGTTGATGCGGGCCTCCGGCCACGTCACCGAAAACATGCACCGCCACCTTACTGAAGATCGCCTCACCGTCAGCCAGTTTGCCGTTTTAGAGGCCATTTATCATCTGGGGTCCCTTTGCCAGAAAGAGATCGGAGAAAAGATCCTGAAAACCAGCGGCAACATCACAATGGTCATCGACAACCTTGAAAAGAGAAAAATGGTGCGCCGAGCTAAGGACCCTAACGATCGCCGCCGGATGATCGTTGGCCTCACCCCAAAAGGCAACCGGCTTTTCGACAGGGTATTCCCCCGTCATGCGATTATTGCTGAATCGGTATTCTCGGCGTTGTCAGAACGGGAATTGGCACAGTTGGGCCGATTGCTGAAAAAATTAGGAAAAATGAATGCCTCGAAAAATTTCTGAAACTATAAAAGGAGATCAAAATGGAATATAGAAACGTAGTTGAAAAAAGAAGGTCCGTCAATTTCTTCGACCCGAACCGTCCGGTACCGGAAGAGACGATTAAAAAGCTGGTGGAACTGGCTGCCATGGCGCCTTCCAGCTTTAACCTCCAACCATGGAACCTGATGGTTCTGAAGGATATGGAAGCCAAATCACGCCTGAGAAAACTAGGGTGGGATCAGCCGAAAATAACCGAGGCACCGGTAGTATTGATCGTCCTGGCGGACCGTGAAGGATTCAAGGAAGGGCACCCCATCGTGGAAAAGAACTGGAACCAGATGCTTGAAACCGGGGCCATTGGACCCGAGCAGCGTGACTGGTTTCTGAATGCCGCCAATTCACTATATGGCTGGAGCGATGAAGCCAATTTGGCATTCGCGGCAAAGAACACCGGCTTTTTCGCTATGGGACTCATGTATGCTGCCACCAGTCTGGGACTGGAATCCCACCCCATGGATGGGTTCGACCACGAAGGGGTCCGGAAGGAATTCAACATCCCGCAGAATTACTGGATTCCCTTGTTGCTGGCAGTGGGATATCTAAACCCCGGGACCGAAATTCTGCCGGCCAAATGGCGGAAGTCCTATGAGGAGATCACGGTAGAGTTTCAGACATGATCAGAATACGAAAGCCCCCGCCGATTCCGGGAACCATGCGGGGGCTAGAACCATAACGTCAACCTAAGGAGGACACGTCATGGCGAGGTAGTCTGTACCATAAAATTTGAAATTTGTAAAAAGCGCCTGCCGGAAACCAGCAGGCGTTTTCATCAAGTGGCGGGAGTGACGAGACTCGAACTCGCGACCTCCGGCGTGACAGAACTCGCCCAAGCGTATTTTACCTTTATTTCAGTACCTTTATATCCTCTAAAAGCCATTCACGGCCGTTGAAAGCCGTCTAGAAAGCCGTCCGATAAAAGTACAATAGTACAGAAAATAATGTCCACATGGGGATAGGTGTTTCAGGTGTAGCGAGTGTGTGTAATTGGCACCCGGCAAAGTGTAATCAACTCTATATAATCAAACCATAATTGTAAAATATTATAGTATTACAGAATGTTACTGATTCCACCCTGTTCCGTTACACCTTCGTCCCAGTGCCCATTTCGTCCGATAAAATTGCCAGAAATCACTCGGTAATGATGCCGAAATAGGACAGATTGTCATTGTATCGTCATACATAATACTATGCTATTTCAGCAGGATACAGGTCAATGACGACGATGACGATGTTTTCCGCGAAACTATTTCAAAATAGGTTAAGGAAAATTTTCCTGGACCTATGGATTGGACGGTGGACGATACGGACGTTGCTTTTCATTTGGGTTTGATTGGTTCCTGGGGCTTTTCCGAGCCAAAGATAAAGGTGGAGCCGATTGACCCCGCCTTCGATAACCCAGAGCATCTGATTACGATTTCATTGTACGACGAGTACCTGCAAGCCCAATCAACCCAGTGCCGAGCAGGAGCATGGTGGTGGGTTCGGGAATTGGTTGAAACGTCGGTGATATGCTGGTAATTTCCAAAGAAGAATTGAATGAGGAATAACGGTATGAATTGATTGTGGTTGTGCCATATGCATGTTCATAACCAGTGATCATATCTCCAACTTCCCAAGATGATACAGGCCCAATTAAGGCATTAACCCAAGTCGATTCATCTGCCGATTCACCGACCATAAACCCTAAATTGTTGCCAGTATATTCATCATAGCCATAATTGCGTTCGGTATAATCGAAAGGACCATTCCAATACCCGCCACCTTTCTCTTCAATCAGCGATCCTGAAATGAAATCTGCATAAAAATAATCGACTTCAGCGGAATCGGTTGTGGTGCGAACAGTTCCGTTGTTTCGCGTAAGTTCGCCCTGACGGTCGTAGTCGACCAGGAAAACATATTTGACTGCGTCCCCGACTTCAAGTCCGGCATCGGCAATAATTCCAACATGGTCGTTAATTTCGATAATTTGACCTTCAAAGGTATAGTAGAGCGGAACGGCCAGCGAAACGCCTGAAGATAAAAACACTCCAACAAATACTATAGCCATAATCCGTTTCATCTTTTCTCCTTAATATAGACCTATTTTATAAATTTCCTACGAGTACAGGCCAAGCCAAGCAACCCGGTACCGAGCAGGAGCATAGTGGTGGGTTCGGGGATTGGTTCGCCTCGAAGAGCATAGTTATGGTTTAACTTTGAACTGACCATTACAAAATCATTACCCGTAGGAATATTACTGACTTGGCCATGATTATCACGCCCCCATCCTACGAGGGAACCATCTGACCTGAGTGCCAGGCTGTGACTTAATCCACCGGCAATGTCTATAAAATCGTTACCCGTTGGGACATTGATCGGACCATAAGCATTATATCCCCATCCTACAAGGGAACCATCTGACCTGAGTGCCAGGCCGTGACTTAATCCACCGGCAATGTCAACAAAATCATTACCCGTTGGGACATCGGTCTGGCCATAAATATTATATCCCCATCCTATAAGAGAACCATCTGACCTGAGTGCCAGGCTCCACCAACCATTAGCAGCAATGTCTACAAAATCATTACCCGTTGGGACAGTAGCTTGGCCTTTATTATTATATCCCCATCCTACGAGGGAACCATCTGACTTAAGTGCCAGGCCATGATAACTCCCAGTAGCAACGTCCACAAAATCATTTCCAGTAGGAGTATTACTGACCTGGTCAAATATATCATCTCCCCATCCTACAAGGGAACCATTTGACTTAAGTGCCAGGTTAAATGAATACCCAGTAGCAATGCTCACAAAATCATTTCCAGTAGGAGTATTACTAACTTGGCCGTATATATCAATTCCCCATCCCACAAGAGAACCATCTGACTTAAGTGCCAGGCCGTTATAATAGCCAGCAGCAACGTCCACAAAATCATTTCCAGTAGGAGTATTACTGACTTGACCATAACTATCACTTCCCCAAGCGGATATAGAATAAGCTATGGCTTGATTTCCAGAGAAAAAGATTATTGTACAAGCTGCTACAGCAATTAAAAACATTCCAAATTTAAAACAAATCCTCATTTTCTATACCTCCATTTTTAATAAAATATTGGCATCTCAAGGTGAAGGTTTGTTGAGTTTGAAATGTGGTAAACACCAAACCTATTTAAAACCTATCAGGTATGAGAAATCCGTACACGTTTTTTATTTTTCCTCCTTGTTCCAGCAAGGCCGACTAAACCAGTACCAAGCAGGAGCATGGTGGTGGGTTCGGGGATAGGTGCATATACATGGAACTCATCAGTAGCATTGTTAAATGTATATATCTTACCCTCCACAAACGTTAAGCCAGTCTCATACGTTGGGATATCCACACCAAATGAGTTTATTACCTCACCATTTGTTGAATTTAGCTCATAGATACGTTTCCCCCTTGTTTCATAAGCTAATATATTACTTCCATTAAAAGCTATCCCCCGGATATGGTTTTCAGGAGAATTTAACGCATTGAATGAGTTCAAGAGATTTCCATTCCCGGTATCTATCTCACTTATTAATCCTATATCAGAAGCAAATAATGTGTTTGTCGAACTATTATAAGCTAATCCCTTAGAATGCATGGAGGTTAAAATTCCAACTTGAGTTCCGTTAGTGGTCACTTCGTAAATCCGGCCCTCTACTCCTTCTCCCAAATAAAGACTCCCGGTATGACTATTATAAGTTAGTGACCTACTGGCTCCGACGCCGGGAAGAAAACCAAGGCTAAAAGAATTTATTAAAGTACCATCGGTAGTAAACTCATAGAGCCTGTCAGTACTAGCGGCATTTACACCGAACAAGTGACCTGTTGAATCGTCAAATGCTAACCCATCAATTCGCCATATCCCAGATACAGAAAAAGTGGATTCAAGATTATAAGACGTTGCATTTACCACCCCGGAAAGTAAAAACACTCCAACAAACACAATCGCTATTAACCTTTTCATTTTCTCCTCCTCAAAGTAAAAAAGCCGAATCACCTATCAAGGCAACCCGGCAGTCCGTGGACCATGGACCCGTAGCTTTCCGTACCAGCCTCTCGACTAGATTGGCTTTTTCAAGATGAACTCGAATTGTAAGATCATGTACAGGTGAGACTAATCGAACTGCTCCTCCAAGCTTCGCTTACATACAAGCAAAAAATGAGCCAAAATTCATTTTGTTACAGTTCGTCTATGATATTGGGGATATAGGGGAAGGTGAAATTTTGGAAGGACTCCAAATTGTGTAATTTCTTTCATAATTTCTATGTAAAATAATTCCGCATTACCCAATGCAAGCTGGTTTAAAATTCGGTGATGGAACCTCGATAATTTCGTAGCACTTCGATATTTAGCGTACAGGGCGGTTAATTATAGGGGAAACATCACACTAAAATGAAAAAATAGCATCATAGTATTCAGTATTTATAGTGAAACGTTCAGCCTCATAGTATAAAATACGACCTGTCCAGCACCCTATTCCATACCAGCATTACAAACGTTTGGAATCCTCCCCCATAATTTTGATTGTGTTTGCACGGTCCTCGATTGGACCTGAAAAAAGGATGATAGCCATTTTATAGTTCAGGCCCTATCTCGTTATTGTTGTATAAGGCAGCATGCTGATTTGTTTACAATAAGACCAGATTTATTACTACCATTATTACTACTCTGTAGCATCCCTGAATACCCCTCAAACGCCCTGAAATGCTCGTAGACAGCTTCGGTTGTATTTACCAATACACAGGCATGTATGGTGGGGGCGAATGCTGTATTCATCGTAGTTCAGCCATAATTTCTAGCCCTCCGTGTGTAATTGGGTCCCATACTATCCCCAGGCAAGAAAACACGATTCACGTGGCTATACATTATCGCCCCGGCAATCATAACCATAAACAACAGGAGGTGTACGATGGACTTTGATGATTTTGAACTCGACCCCGAAGACCTCGCTTTCGCACTCGGTATCAGCGAGGAAATGGCAGACGAGGAAAAAGAGCGGTTGCGTCATCAAAAGGAGTTTGAACGAGAGAATGGCAAACTCAAGGATGACGACCTGCCATAGAGCAAGAATCTCATAAGCAAGATTCTATCCCTACCCCACAATATGGCTATTCCCCATAGTCCCCTGCATCGATGCTGAAAAAGTTTCGTAGTTCGTAGCACCAACCCAAAACCCTCAATACCAATCCAAAAGGCCGGTCTATCTTGGTGATGGACCGGCTTTATTGCGTTTGGAGAAAGGAACACCAACAATGACAGCACAGCAGCAAGCATTCGATGCTAGGGTTGAACAAAAAATCAACGATATGATGCCGTATCTCATTAAAACCGCCAATGGTGATGAAGACCTCATCCAGGAGGGGGCCATTGGCATCTGGAAAAGTATGATGAATGATCCACAGGCACCGGACGGGTACTATGCCACCAAGGCAAAATGGAGTATTCAGAGTGTCGCCAGGGGAGTAGGTAAAAGTGTTGACATTCCCAAATGGTACAAGCGGAAGACGCCGATACACATTGTACATTATGATACCGAACTCAATCAGGCGATTTTGGCAAACCGCACGAATGTGTCCCTAGATGATTATGTAATCGGTAAGGTGGATTTTGAACACTTTATCAACTCATTATCCTCTTCGGAAGCGTCTTATGTCCGCTATAAACTCGTTGATGAGATACCCGATAGCGAGGCATCCGATCGGCTGGATATATCACTTGTAAAACTCCGCGAGATGAAGAAGGCACTCCGTCTGAAGGTAGAGGCGTTCTATGAATGGTAAAAAATGGCTTGACACCAATGCCTGATGTCGTATCTTTTGACATCGATAGTTTCCGAAAAGGTTTCTATCGCATGTAAAGCGGGCTGATTTAATCAGTCCCAAACAATGGCTATAACCCCTAACCCCGTTGAGTTCAAAGAATTCAGAAAAAGGGGGTAGGTATGCCGAGCATGCGACGGAGACCTTTTGTATTATGGAGACAGATAGAAAATCGATATATTACCAGAATTCAGATTACCCTTTCGTATTCACGGGGGAAATCCTGAATCGGGTAGCCCCCCTTGTATCCACCGGACATCACATCGACAAACATTGTAGACCGTTCTTATATCCGTTTGAAACAGGACGGCCAATAGTATTTCCGCAACTGGACGATCCGCATCAATCGCCTGGAGCGAGATGGCTCCAAAGTTCATTCCCGCTGTCCGTCCGCTATTCAAAATCATACCGTGTCAATAAATTAGTTAGCCATTTGATGGTTGAGTTGGAGACGGTCATGGGTAAAACCAATCCACAAAAAACCCGAAGGATGCTGGAAACCATTGTCCTAAATCTCCTAGACGCAAGGATGTCCGACATCCCTGTAAATTATCCACGCAATAGCAACGAATACAGCAGACGCCGAACCAACGGAAATGGCTTTTTCACCCGCACCTATACGCTACGTGTCATCGACGCAATGGAAGTGTTGGGATACATCGGTAAACACATTGGTAATCTAAATCGAGAAATCGGCGACGGCTGGCAGACGAGGATGTGGGGTACACCGAAATTGTGGGCCACCTTCGAGCATTACGGGCTCATCTCAACACAATCCATTTTGGATATACATAAACCTGACGAGGTGCTGTTCCTTCGGGAGAGGGACGACAAGAAAACTGGCAAAAAAGGTGCTGACATCCATTTCACTCCAACCGCATACACAAGACAGGTGGTAGCTGACCTGGAACGGTACAATGATTTCGTAGATGGTTTTGAAGTGAGTGTGTCGTTTACCGGCGGGGTGAATGTAAATTCTGACTTTCTGGCTGATTACCTGTTCAGAAATATCCTGAATTCTCGAATCACATTGACCAATGTTCAGTTCAATAGGCAGTCCATTATACAACAGTACGATACTATCTGGACTCCAAATCTACTGTCCGTATCAATACCACCATATATGACACAGGACATTATACAAAACACCATTACTAATACAAAAATGAATAGACGTACTGGTGGCATGGGTTTCCAGAGATTTGACCATAGGGCTGACAGAATGATGAATTTCCTATCAGAGGTGGCCAAAGAATACTGGTCAGATAAGGCATATCGTCAGAAAAAAACAGCAGAGCGGAGGAAACGAAATAAGCATTACCGACCCCGAAAACGGAAACTACCGGATTACCCCCTGGGCAGGTTCGGCATCGACCGATTGGAGTTCAATCTGAATTACGAGTATCTTCACCGTGTTTTCCGTATGAACAAGAGTTTCAATAAGGGCGGAAGAGCATACGGAGCGATGCATCAGAACCTTCCAAGACACATGCGACCCTTCATCCGTATCAATGGTCAACCGACCAAGGAAATCGACTATGGGGCGTTCCATCCACTGATGCTATACCATCGTAAAGGTATCGATTACCAACACGACCCATATTCGGTTTGCGAAGGTCCCGACATGCGGGACATCTACAAAGCAGTCCTACTTGTGGCGATCAATGCAAGGGACGATAGGAGAGCATATGGCGGAATACAAGACGAATTAGCGGAGAGAGGAATACCCACACCCGAGGGAAAAGAACCCTATGTATCGATGGTCAGGGTTGTACGTGAGGCACACCAGCCCATATCAGAGTACCTATTCTCCGATGTGGGTATCGAACTGCAAAACATTGACGGAAATATGATGAACGCCATTTTGGTCAGGTTGATGGACCATGGGGTTCTAGGGCTGTCGGTCTATGACAGCGTGATTGTCCAGGCAGAACATGCCGAATTTCTAAAGGAGGTGATGACTGACGAATACATGAAGGTAATGAAATATAAGCCCAGGTTTTAAAAGCATCAGCGTTATTCGCAACGCAACGAGTGCCGTCTCGTTAACCGGCATGGCTGCCAAACGGCGGCCACAAGACTGATGGTCGGAAACGGCTATCGACGGGCGGTCTGTGGAACCGCATATCAAACATGAGGGGGTGGTTGTTATGACCCCATTATTAAGCAGAAAGCTAGGAAATGCGTTGCGTGCCGAGGATGTCGCCAAATACCTGGGAGTGAGCGTGAAACACGTTCGAGAGCATTACGAAGATTTAGGTGGAATACGCTTGGGACGCCATTACAGATTTTTTGAAAGGAGAATTATCTATGCCGTATCAAAAGAAGAATGGGAAATGGGTGGCCCAAGTGAGAAGGACCGAAGGTGGGAAGGAGCACCAGAAGGACAAGGTATTTCGTCACAAAAGGGACGCGAAGAATTGGGAAGCCGAGATGAGACGAAAACCTGTCGAAAAGTGGGACGGGACGACCGGCATGGTCTGCTTGATTGATTGGGCAGAGGCATATCTTGACTATGCCAAAGCCCGATACTCTGTGAAGACCTACAAAGAAAAGCGGTCAATGTTTCAACGGTTTTTCAAAAAAATCGACCCGGAAACACCTGTCAGCGACCTTACACCGGCAATAGTGATGGATTACATCATTAAACAGAGTCAGGACCGCACTGGCCACGGAGCCAACAAGGATCGAAAGAACCTTGTAGCCGGTTGGAATTGGGGAATGAAGTACTATAAGCCCGTGTTGCCTGGACCGAACCCGTGTCTGGTGGATAAGATGCCTGAAAATAGGCATCCGCGTTATGTACCTCCCGTAGCGGATTTCTGGAAGGTTTATGATGTGGCTGAAGGTCAGGACAAAGTGATGCTACTGGCTTACCTACACCTTGGAGCCAGGCGGTGCGAAGTGTTTCGTTTGGCATGGGAGGATGTGGATTTTGCCGAGTGCCGTATCAGACTATCGACCCACAAACGGATGGGCGGAAACCTTGAATTCGACTGGCTTCCAATGACAGATGACTTGTTCAACACATTGATGGAACATCGACAGACAGCCGTCAACCAGTGGGTGTTCATCAATCCCAAAACTAGCCAGCCGTATAAAACCCGAAAACGTTGGATGGGTGGGTTATGTAATAAGGCAAAAGTAAAGCCATTTGGCCTCCACGGAATCCGGCATCTGACGGCCAGCATTTTGGCATCAGACGGAGTACCTCCGATCCAGATACAGGCGATACTCCGGCACAAGCGGTTGAGCACGACAGAAGGCTACTTGCATCGCTTGGGTGACTTGAAACCGGCCCTGCGGGTGCTATCCAGAAATAAAAAGCCGTCTGAAAAGCCGTCTGTGGTCAGAGCCATAAAAACAAAAATCCGGGTGGTCAAATAACCATCCGGACTTATGATATAAAATGGCGGGAGTGACGAGACTCGAACTCGCGACCTCCGGCGTGACAGGCCGGCGCTCTAACCAAACTGAGCTACACCCCCGAATCGAAAATTATATATATTTAAATATGGTGGGCGGAACAGGGCTTGAACCTGTGACCCTCGGCTTGTAAGGCCGATGCTCTCCCAACTGAGCTACCCGCCCACAAGGCTGGCGGATCAACGGGCGGAACCGCTTTTAGCCCCATTTGCCCGAAGAAGGCTACTGCTAACAAGTTCGCAGTGTATTGTCAACCCAAAATTAAATGGAAATAGCCTAATTTTCAGTCCGCCGGATCCCGGTCCAACGCCCTTCAAATCAGCCGTTGGGGCTGATCCGTATCGCCATCCTCGGCCAGACCAAACTGGATATCCGATTCCTTGAACAACCCCTCGCCCTCGGGAACGATGAGCGCATGGGTCAGGACCTCGTCCATGTGTTCTACCAATACGATATCGAGCTCCTTCCGAACCGACTTGGGAATATCCTTTAAGTCTTTTTCGTTTTCCTTGGGGATCAGCACCTTGCGAATTCCGCCGCGGTGGGCAGCCAGAATCTTTTCCTTGAGGCCTCCGATGGGCAGTACCCGTCCCCTTAGGGTGATCTCACCGGTCATGGCGATATCCCGATGAACCGGCTTACGGGTAAATGCCGAAACGATGCAAGTGCACATGGAAATACCGGCGGAGGGACCGTCCTTGGGGATGGCGCCTTCGGGAATGTGGATATGGATATCGAACTTTTTATGGAAATTTTTCTCGAGCATCAGGCTGTCCGCACGGGACCGCACATAGCTCACCGCGGCCTGGGCGGATTCCTTCATCACGTCCCCAAGTTTGCCGGTGACTGTCAGATGGCCCTTGCCCGGCATCATCAGCGTTTCAACGCACAGCAGTTCCCCGCCCACTTGAGTCCAGGCAAGCCCCGTCACCATTCCCACCTGATCCTTGTCCTCGATCTGGCTCTCCTTGAACCGGGGGGCGCCGAGATATTTGGCAATAGAGGTGGCGGTCACATGGTAGACCTCCTGCTCCTCTTCGGTCTTGATCTTCCGTGCGATCTTCCGGCACACCGAAGCGATCTCCCTTTCCAAGTTCCGGACGCCGGCCTCCCGGGTATACCGCTGGATGATGTTCAAAATGGCAGATTTTGAAAACTTGACGTTCTTTCCCTCCAGACCGTTCATCTGGATCTGTTTGGAGATGAGAAATCCCTTGGCGATCTGGTATTTCTCATATTCCGTGTATCCGGCCAGTCGAATGATCTCCATCCGGTCCTGCAAAGGCAGCGGAATGTCGGGAAGGGTGTTGGCGGTGGTGATGAAAAGGATGTCTGAAAGATCGTAGTCCAGATCCAGGTAGTGGTCGTTGAAGCTGAAATTCTGTTCCGGATCCAATACCTCGAGCAGGGCTGCCGAAGGATCCCCCCGAAAGTCCATGCTCATCTTGTCCACCTCGTCCAGGCAGAATACCGGGTTGTTCACTCCGGCCTTTTTCAGGGACTGAATGATCTTTCCGGGCAGCGCCCCGATATAGGTTCTCCGGTGTCCCCGGATTTCCGCTTCATCCCTTACCCCGCCAAGGCTGAGGCGAATATACTCTCTGCCGGTGGCACGGGAGACCGATTTGGCCAAAGAGGTTTTACCAACGCCGGGAGGGCCTACGAAACAGAGAATGGGACCCCGGATCTTTTTGACCAGTGCCTGGACCGCTAGATACTCCAGAATGCGTTCTTTGGGCTTTTCCAACCCGTAATGATCTTCGTTCAAGATATCCTCAGCCTTTTCCAGATCGTCCATGACATCGCTTTGCTCATACCAGGGCAGGCTGATGGCCCAGTCGATATAATTGCGCACCACCGTTGCTTCAGCGGACATCGGCGCCATCAACTTGAGCTTTTTAAACTCTTTCTGAACCTTCTCGGTAGCCTCTTCGGACATCTCCTTGTTTTTGATCTGCTCTTCAAGCTCTGCAAGGTCGTCGGCCGCATCGTCTTCCGCGCCCATTTCCTTTTTAATGGCCCGCATCTGCTCGTTGAGATAATAGTTCTTCTGGGTTTTCTCCATCTGGTCTTTGATCCGGCCCTTGATGCGCTGGTTCATTTCCACGACCTCTATCTCCATCTTGATCAGGCCGATGAGAATGGACAAGCGTTCCTCAAGGGATTCGGTGTCCAGAAGTTTCTGCTTGTCTTCAATTTTGAAAGAAAAGTGGGCGGAAACGGTGTCGCAGAGCTTAGAGGGGTCGGTAATCCCGGATATGGTTTTGATCAGATCTTTTGAGATATCCTTGTCCAGGGCCGCATATTCTTCGAAATTCTGCGTAACCGCACGAACCAGGGCTTCTGTCTGTGTCGATCTCAAGGGTATATCGGGGAGTTTCTCGATCTCTACCTGAAAAAACTCCTCGTTTTGAAAAAACCGCCTGATTTTGGCCCGGTACTGTCCCTCGACCAATGCCTTGACGGTGCCGTCCGGGAGTCTGAGAAGCTGCAGCACCTTCCCGACAGTACCGACATCGGAGATATCCTTTTCTCCGGGATTGTCCACTCCCGCTTTTCTCTGGGTGGACAGAAACACGTTTTTATCGTGGTTCATGGCGTCCGCCAGGGCGTTGACGCTCTTTTTCCTGCCCACGAAAAGAGGGGCCACCATGTGTGGAAAGACAACAATATCCCTTAGGGGCAACAAGGGCAGCACCATAAAGGGTGCAGCCGAATCGTCGGATTTGAAAAACTTCGGCAGATTAATAGACATGGCTCACATTTTGTTGGTTAAGTATTAGCGCCTGATTCCTATGCCTGCTTTTTGGTCTGTTCGTAAAGCAGTATGGGATCTTCTTTGTTCAAGATAACATCTTCGCTGATCACACATTCCTTGACATTGGAAATGGAAGGTATCTCGTACATGATATCCAGCATGCAGGTTTCGATGATCGATCGGAGCCCCCTTGCGCCGATCTTCCGCTTGACCGACTCTTTGGCGATGGCTTTCAGCGCACTGTCGGTAAACCTCAGGTTGACGCCTTCGAAGTCGAACAGCATTTTAAACTGCTTCACCAGGGCGTTTTTGGGTTCGGTCAGGATTCGGATCAGCGTGTCCTCGCTCAGTTCATCCAGTGTTGCCGTGACCGGAAGTCTTCCCAAAAATTCCGGAATCAGCCCGTATTTGATCAGATCTTCAGGCTGTACATCCACCAGGATCTCGCCAATGGTTTTTTCCTCTTTGGCGGAGATTTTCGCACCAAACCCCATCACCTTGGATCCGCGCCGCCGCTGGATGATCTTCTCCAGGCCGTTGAAGGTGCCTCCGCAGATAAACAGGATATTGGAGGTATCCACCTTGACGAAATCCTGCTGGGGATGCTTGCGTCCCCCTTTGGGCGGCACGCTGGCGGTGGTGCCCTCTATGATTTTTAATAGGGCTTGCTGGACGCCCTCACCGGAAACATCCCGAGTGATAGAGGGGTTGTCCGATTTGCTAGCTATTTTGTCGATCTCATCGATGTAGACGATGCCGCGTTTGGCCTTTTCCACATCGTAATCGGCATTTTGAAGCAGTGACAGAATGATATTTTCCACATCCTCACCCACATAGCCGGCCTCGGTAAGACTGGTGGCGTCCGCGATGGTGAAGGGAACGTTGAGAAATCTCGCAAGGGTCTGGGCTAGCAGCGTTTTCCCGCAGCCTGTGGGACCGATGAGCAGGATATTGCTTTTCTGGATTTCAACGTTGCCGGTTCCGGTAATGGTATTCAGCCTTTTATAGTGATTGTAAACGGCCACCGCGAGTACACGTTTTGCGGTTTCCTGCTCGATGACGTAATCATCCAGCATCGCTTTGATCTCTTTGGGAACCAGGGAATGCTCGAACTCCTGTGCATCCTGTTCACTCTCCTCTTCGATAATCTCGCTGCAGAGCTGGATGCATTCGTCACAAATATAAACGGCAGGTCCGGCAATGAGCTTTTTGACCTCTTTTTGATTCTTGCCGCAAAATGAGCAAAACAAGTTGTCGTTCTCTTCCCCTTTGTTGGACATCTTACGCCTCCGCCTTCACGATTCGGTCCAGATCATCGCGGTTTTTCATCACATGATCTATGAGCCCGTAGTTTTTCGCTTCCTCCCCGGTCATGAAAAAATCCCGGTCCGTGTCCTGCTGGATCTGCTCCATATCCTGCCCGGTATGTTGGACCAGAATCTTGTTCAGATTGTCCTTTATCCTAAGAATTTCCTTGGCCTGTATCGCGATATCGGATGCCTGGCCTTGGGATCCCCCCAGCGGTTGATGAATGAGAATCCTGGAATTGGGAAGCGCATATCGTTTCCCGGCAGCACCCGCCGCCAGCAGTACGGCGCCCATGCTGGCCGCCTGACCGATGCAAACGGTAGCGATATCGGGCTTTATGTACTGCATGGTATCGTATACGGCCATACCTGAAGTGACGACACCACCGGGGGAATTGATATAAAAATTGATATCCTTGTCAGGATCTTCAGATTCGAGAAACAGGAACTGGGCAATGAGAAGATTGGCAATATCGTCATTTATTGCGGAGCCCAAAAACACAATACGGTCTTTCAGCAGCCTTGAATAGATATCGTAGGCCCGCTCTCCACGACTGCTCTGCTCAATGACCATGGGTACCAGTGGCATATGCTAACTCCTTTAAATACTCATATCAACACTATTTTTAGTATCGTCTCATCGACCCGGAATGTTGTCAACCGGCGTTCTATGAGCCCTATCGGTTGTTTAGGATCAATTCTTTAGCTTTTTTCTCAAGAAGCTTCGGTGCTTTCAGGGGCTATCTCTTCGACGTTACCCTGTTCAATGATAAGGCCAATCGCCTGCTTTTCAAGTAAAGTGTGTTTGAAAAAATCAAGGCCCTCTTTGTTGCTGTCGTAATATTGTTTTATGGTTTCAACGGGTTGCCGAGAGGCTTCCGCCATATCCGCAATACCCTTTTCCAGATCCTCTTCAGACAAGGTCAACTCTTCCTGCTTGACGATCTTGTTCAGGATCAGATGCCGCCGAACCTGTTTTTCTGCAGTACCGCGGTGTTTTTCAGCGATGCTCTCCTTCGAAATCCCTGCCTCTTCCAGGGAAATACCCTGCATTGAAAAGGATTTCTCGGCTTCGCGTACGATCCCCTCCAACTCCATATCTATAAGGGTATCGGGTACTTCGAACTCTGTTTTATCGATGAGGGCGGTGAATATCTGTTCATTCATCTCATGCTCGACCCGTTTCTCATAGCCCTGCTCGAGGTTGTCGATCATCTCCTTTTTCAATTCTTCAACGGTTTCAAATTTGCCGAGCCTTTTTGCAAATTCATCATCGATCTCCGGCAATATCTCCTCCCGTATCTCGTGGAGCTTCACCTTGAAAACGATTTCGACCCCTGCTAGCTCTTTGTTAAAGTAATCCACCGGAAAGGAGACGGGGGCATCAGTCTCCTCCCCCGCGGACATTCCCAACAACTTTTCATCGATTTCCTTGGCGATGGTTCCTTTTCCCACCTCCATGGTATAGTTTTCCGTCTTTTCCGTTTCGGAAAACGGTTCTCCGTCCTTAAAGCCTTCGTAGTCAATAATGACGAAATCCCCTTTTTTGACCGGTCGTTCCTCATCGATCGGCTTTTTCTGGGCGAGGTTTTTTTGAAGCACTTTCAACTGACCCTCAAGTTCACCGTCGCTTACCTCATAGAGCGTTTTCTTCAGTTCCAATCCCTTGAAATCGATATCGGCGATCTCCGGCTGGATCTCGATGGTGGCATCATACCGGTAGGGTTCACCGGGTTTCAATTCAGGTGGATCGATCTTGGGGGATCCGATGGGGTTGAGGTTATTTTCCTGAAGCGCCTCGATAAATGAGGATTGGAGCAGACGTGACAGGATATCGGCGTGAACATCCTTTTTAAACAATCTTTCAAGCACGGAACGGGGCGCCTTGCCAGGACGAAAACCTTTTATCTTGGCTGTTTTTTTGAGTTGCTTGTATGCATCATCCAGCTCCTTGGCAACGTCCTCTTCGGGAATTTCGATGTGCAGGGTTTTTTTTACGGTGCTCAGGTCCTCAAGTGTGACTTTCATTTTCTTCCTTTCAATTTCCGCTCTGAAATTCCCGAAATTTTAAAAAGGGGCCTTCCAGTCGGCCAAGTTAAATGATACGACCCCGTCCGAGCGGGATATTCGGGCGATAGAAGGCCCGGCGTTTACCATGTGGTGCGAGAGGGGAGACTCGAACTCCCATTCTGTTTCCAGAGCTGGATCCTAAGTCCAGTGCGTCTACCAATTTCGCCACTCTCGCAAACGATTCAACGGCAAGATCCGGGTTCGATATGTCCAAATCGATATTCCAACATGACATATCTTGACTTTACATCCAAAACCGATACATTGCCGTTGAAATAAAGTTCCAAAATATGACCAAACCCCTGAAGTGTCAAGTAAAATAGAAAGTGGAAAGTCGATGCGGTATTTCAAAACAGGGCTCTGAAAAATGAACGCCAACACTATGAAATTAATATTATTTTTTACAAATCGACAATTGGGAAATAAACACACTCTGTATTTTCAGGTCTGTCTGATCGTGTGGACGATACTCCTTGGTACAATATCGGTCACATGCGCTGACCAGCTGACCTTCGGCCGGGAAATGAGATTGGTGGTGCTGGATCCCGGTCACGGGGGCGAAGACCATGGGGCCAGGGGAGCTGAAGGAGTCCTCGAAAAAGATGTCAGCCTGGCCCTTTCCAGAATCATTGCCGATGCATGCGGCGATCAGTACCGGATCAGGCTAACACGTACCGGAGATTACGGACTTGCGATCCGTGACCGAACCGCAGAGGCCAACCGTCTGAAGGCGGACCTATTTATCAGTATCCATACCGGCGGCAGCTTCAGGCACAGTGCAACAGGGATGGGCGTGTATTACCAGCAGGCAAGCGGGGTGATGTCCAGCACAGATAAGACACAATCGGTCGGCAGCGAACGCCCGATTCCGTGGGACCGGATCCAGGATCGCCATGAGGCCAAAAGTCGGATTCTGGCCACCCAAATGTCCGGACATTTTAAAGACGGCTTGAAACCCTCGAATCTCACACTTAAACCCCTGCCGCTCGCAATTCTTAAGGGTGCCGACATGCCCGCCATTCTAATGGAAGTGGGCTATATCACAAATCCAGCAGAGGAAGACCTGATGCAGGACGCCGAATTTCTGTCCCGGGCAGCGGTGGCGGTCTGCCGTGGCATTGGAGAATTTCTGAATGAACACTGACAAAGGAGCCATTATCGAGGCACGATCACCGGAAAAACTGAACTTGCGCGGTTGAATAAAGCGTGATATTGAGCCGCAGATCTGGCATCAAACTGAAATCGGGGCGTGGCGCAGCCTGGCAGCGCGCCTGCTTTGGGAGCAGGAAGTCGTAGGTTCAAATCCTACCGCCCCGACCAATTATTACAAAGGTTTACGGTAATTCTGTAAGCCTTTTTTGTGTCATTTTTTTACGGGGTACAAATCGGGGTACAAGAAAGCCACTTCTTTGAACCGTCCACAGTAGTTTAAAAACCCGAAATCTGATCTCGAAAATTTGGGCCTCTGTGCTTAGGTCCGGTTTTCTGTGAAGCTGGACACGAAACCTAACTTTTCGCCCCGGTTGCCTATAGTTGATCTGAAAAAAAAATTGATGGATCCAATAGACGACACGAACTTCTCATTATTACGTTTTTAGAGGGGTGCGTCAGGCAGGCTAAAACAATGGCAAACAAACCGATCGAGTCTCTATCCTGTAGAAATTCCATATGGGACCCCTTCCCGGCCCCATTCAATTATCCTTTCAGTCCAGCCTCTGACTACGAGCGCATTTCAGGCCGGTTAATCGGATCGACTTGCGCAGTCTATACGAACCGACTCATCCATGCAGTCGATCCTCCAGCTGATGATCTGAGGTGTTACCATTTCTAAATGAACCTATAACGCTCCTCAACAATGGAACCCCAAATACCATTCCACGAAGTGCCACGTTGTGGCTGACCAACCAATTGAATTGATTATAGATACTGAGTAATTTATTTCATACTTCTTTGCTATCCACCACTAAATTGAGAAGTTAATTACATAATTTCACTACCTATCCGGTACGGATATTTTTTACGTATTGCTCTCCTAACCATCTATAGTTATTCATAAAGTCCATCTACGCATTAGAATCAGGCATACTTTTTGCTGTTCTACCAAAAGAATCTTGTATTGCACTGGTTGAGAATTGTTGTTCTGGGCGGATGTTGATATTGCCCACCCCGCCTCTTCATGAGGCAATATCCAA
>Ga0066187_1000077_pt1 | contig 45908 bp, 34 predicted proteins | sample WorMetexBAHAMAS1_FD_58706 | JGI IMG/M metagenome (GOLD analysis project Ga0066187, IMG submission 58706) | Marine gutless worms symbiont microbial communities from Max Planck institute for Marine Microbiology, Germany - Inanidrilus exumae... | ecosystem: Host-associated > Annelida > Digestive...
AGCTCTCCTCTCGATATGGTGGAGGTTAAACCGGGTAGGAGCTCTTGCTAAGGCATTTAAACTGTCTAAAAGCTCTACAGGACGCTTTAATGGGTCGGGATGAAGACACGCTGCAATAAGAGTATCCCAGTTGAGCCGGTAATCGGGACGAACTTCACAGGGAAGGGGAAATTTTCCTTCTGGGAAAGAGTGCATGAGTAGGAAGTAGGCCAACACCCCAAAAGCGTAGATGTCTGCGTGAGGGCCTACGGGATTCTCGCGATAAATTTTTTGCTCGGGGGCGAGAAAATGGTAGGATTGCAGGAAGGAGGCGTGCAATTTGGAAAGCTTTCCAGAATCGATGGCCCCAGTGATAAACTTCTCCTTTCCAGGTTTTGCAAATGTTGACTGAGAAAGGTCTAGAGACAGAGTTTCTGTGAGGACCTTATACATGTGCGTAAGAATAGCCCCCTCCCCCACGATATGGGATAGGCCAAAGTCAGAAAGGTGTACATACAACCCCTTACTCTTCTCTCCCTTCCCAACGAGTATATTATTCAACTTCAGTCCACGATGGACGAGCGGTTCCTCCCTCAGGTAGATACGATGAGCATATTTGAGGGCTGAAGCCACCTGCATAAGTAATTCAAAAACCTCATCCTCATTGAGACTTTGTTTGTTCACACTTAAGTATTGGGTCAAGTTGGTGGTTTCACCAAAACGATCAACCACACAGTCGGTTACTAAAAAATAGCACCCTTCAGAAAAGGAAACATTGTGAATTTTAATAATGTGAGGATGTTCCAATTTGGAAAGAACGGAAATATCCTTCTCAAACCGTTGAATGAAATTGCGATCTGCGGCCATCTCTTCGGGCAATACTTTGAGGACATATTGCTGCTTCACGAAGCGATGCTCAGCTAAATAAACAGCCCCTAAGGTCCCACGCCCAATTTGCTTGATGATAGAGTAATCCCCCAGGATGTCTCTGCCCATGCCTCTTCCAAAAGATTGATGATCCCCTCAATCTTCTCAAGTTTTCCATTTTTCGTCTAGGAAGGCCTGCTCCATCTCACGCCAAGTAGAGAGGGAAAAGAGGCGCTTCCCACGCTTATAGACATAGAGCGTGGTTCTCCCCTCGATAAGAGGGTATTCACTATCATCATCGGCCCAAATAGTGGTGGCGTGGGGTATAAAATGAGTGTGAATGAGCCTATTGAGCTCCTTTCTTAAAGATCTATCCTCATCCAAGGCAATGATAAATGTCGGTGCATCTCTATTCACATAACGCATCAGTGAGACTAGGTGATATAGAGACTCCGTGGGATAAAATTCGATACACTCTTTTGCAGCTTTCAACACATCCTCAGCCTGAATCCAATAGCTGCGATTATTTGTAATTTGATGAAGTCGGAGCAGGTTTTCTACATGAAGACTATTTCCAGAAGGCTGTAAACTGTCGTACAATTCACAACGGCGCAACGGGACGCAACTCTCTGAGTCAGTGAGATAAAAGGCCCCTAACTCGGCCTTAAACTCCCTTTCCACGGTGGCAGTCATCTCGACCGCCCAATTTAACCACTCCACCCCTTGCCCCGCTTCATACAAAGTAATGAGCGACCGAATGAGGGAGGAATAATCATCTAAATTTCCATCAAACCCGCTGTGTCCTGATCTGAATCGGCGAAGTAACTTCCCTCGCTTCCAAAGATAGCTACGAATAAAGTGCGCTGCAGATATACCCGCATCGAGATAGGCTTCATTTTGAAAGGATATACCAGCCCTAACACAAGTATCAATCATGAAGGCATTCCATGGGACCAAGATCTTATCATCCTTAAACGGGCGCGCGCGCTCTATTCGACTGCCAAAAAGAAGGTTTAAGCATCGCTCAAATCTCCCTTCTAAGTCTATGTATGAAACGTTATTACACTCTGCGAATTCTTCGAGACTCAAAGAGCAGCGCAAAACATTTTTTTCTTTGAAATTTCCCTCAGGAGTAATGTCAAAAAATTCACAAAATAGAGCACAATCTCCTTTAGGCAAAATTGCTCGAACCTCCTCTAAAGACCAAAGATAAAACGCTCCCTCTGCCCTGTCGGTATCGTCCGATTCTGCTGAATAGAACCCACCATCATCGTGGGTCATATCTCTCAAGATATAATCGAGGATGCGCTCCACGCATCGCTTATACCCATCTCTCTTGGTCAGCCTCCAAGCATCGAGATAGGCTCCACCAACGAAGGCATTATCGCACAGCCTCTTTTCAAAATGAGGAATGGCCCATTGTTCATCTACCGAACAGTGGAAAACACCTCCTCCGACATGATCATTGATCCCTCCCCTCTTCATCATACTCAAGCTCCGCTCTGCAAAGAACAGGGGACGAGGATCATCGTAAACTTTGGCGTAATCGAGAAAAAAGCGAGCCTGATATCCCAAAGGGAATGTGGGTGTTGCGGAAATTCCCCCATAAGTTGAGTTGACACAAGAAAAAAGCTTCTCTAAGGCCTCATCCACCATCATCTCCGTGGGGGACACGCTCCCTTGTACAAGAGCGGAACGCTTAAAAAGATTAACGAGTGTTTCAGCCTGCTCAAAAAGGAGCTCTCTCTCCTCACTTTGCCAAAGTTGCTTGATATGGGAGATAAGTTGCGTCAACCCCATAACCTGCTTCTCCGTGCTAGGGGGCATGTAAGTGGCAGCATAAAATGGTTTGAGGTCAGTCGTAAGTAATATATTGAGAGGCCAAACAGCGTGCGAACCCGAATCCATAAGCGTTTGGGCAAAGTCCATATAGAGATTATCGATCTCTGGCAGCTCCTCTCTATCTACTTTAATACTCACAAACACATCATTCATAATCGAAGCAATTTTGGGATTATCAAAAGATTCACGGCTCATCACGCGGCACCAATGACACGTTGTATAGCCAATCGATAAGAATATGGGTTTGTCGTGCGATTTAGAGAGGCTGAACGCCTCCTCCCCCCACGGATGCCAATCAACGAGATTATGCGCATGTTGCAGTAAATAGGGTGACTTTTCATTGATTAGATGATTTTCAAAGGGATGAGCCGACATCTAGGTGCTTCTCTATTAGGTTTGCGACACTAGATTATTCCCAAATATTTTGCTAAGTAGTACGCTGAAGCAATCATAACGACGATCATAACTGACCAGATTGCACTAGGAAACCACTTACCCTTCCCACCTGTACTATTACGTACATCCAAGGTTCCAATCCCATAAGAAAACTCTTGCTTCTTCGCCCTTCTATTGTAAATATCCGGATACTCCTGGAGGATTTTTTCCCCGTCAATTCCGAGAAAGTTCGCATACTGACGCATAAACCCAAGAAGGTATACTGGGGAGAGGAAGTCGTCTTCTTTCCCCTCTTCTATCGCTTGCAGGTGTTTCATCCTAATGGACGTAGCGTTTTCCACCTCTTTTAGAGATAGATTCAACTCCTTCCTTTTCGTTTTAAACACCGTGCCGATTTTCTTTATCTCTTCAGACATAACCCCAATTTACCGTTGAAGACACACTTTGGCTCAGCCTACCTCATCAATCTATAATCAGCAAGTGGTTTTAATGGGCCCACCGTGATAGAATGGCAAGTTATGAAGCCACCTGCTAATTTTATTATCAATATTGATCTCTCCCTCGTCCCAAAATTTAAACGAGACCTAGAAAATCAGGGTTTCGCGTTCACGAACCCTCCTCACACTATCTTTCAAGCCAAAAAGAGGGGGCTCTCTTGCACTCTGTATGAATCGGGAAAATTGATGGTGCAGGGCAAAGACAAGCATGACTTTATCACCTACTACCTAGAAGCCGAAATTCTCGGAAAACTGCCATATTCATACCCAGAGCTCGAAATAGATACCTCCCCTCATGTGGGTGTAGATGAAGCGGGAAAAGGGGATCTATTCGGTCCCCTCTGTGTTGCAGCATTGTACGCAGATACCGATCAAATCACATCTTTGATGAGGATGGGGATTAGGGATAGCAAAAAGCTCACAGATGTCACGATCGCTAACCTTGCCGCCAAAATAAAAAAAGATTTTACATACTCTATCGTCCAGATCTTTCCCAAGCGTTACAACGAGCTGTATCAGAGCTTCCGCAATCTCAATGTCTTGCTCGGTTGGGGTCATGCAACAGCTATCGAAAAAATTTTGTGCAAAACCCATTGCACAGATATTTTGATCGATCAATTTGCAAATGAGAGCATCGTCCAGCAGGCCATAAAACGGAAAAACCTCTCCGTAAATCTCTCTCAAAAACATCGTGGCGAGGAGGATGTATTGGTGGCTGGGGCCTCAATTTTAGCACGTTCTGCCTTCGTGCAAGGACTGGCACAACTCGGCAACGACTACCAATTTATCTTCCCTAAGGGAGCTTCAAAACAGGTTATCCAAGCGGGGAAAAACTTTGTCCTATCACACGGCACAAAGCCCCTTCACATGGTAGCAAAACTTCATTTCAAGAGCATCGACCAGATATTGAGTTAGCTAGCAGAGAAATTCGAATCGCGATATAGCAGACCTTTCATGTGTTGTGCAACAACGCCATCACTGACGTTACTCTCTGTTAATTCATTATAGAACGATTCGGTGAAATTTTGGGCACACCAAAATGTGAACTTTTTTCCATCGTCTCCTTTTTGATGGCATCTGTTCATGTGGGAGCAACAGGGAAGCTCAAAATGTAAAACGGAAATTGACGAAAAGATCAAAACTTTACTAAGCTGTCCCTCATGAAATTGAGTTACAAAAAATTAGAAGCTAAAGTTATTGCGACTGGTAAATGTTTGAACGAGGCACAAAGGAAACTGTAACAGAGACAAAGGTCTCGAAGACAAACACAAAAAATTTTAGACCAGACTCAAGGAACCCTAAAACAGACCCAAAAAGCTTTAGCACAAGCTTTTAGGAAGATCTCGAAGCTTGAATAGTTCAAAACCTCCATCATCCGATCAAAAATCTTCAGGGAAATCTCCTAAGCGGAAATTTATAAAAAATGGAGCAAATCCTAGACATCGTTGATATTCTCGGATTACTTTTGCTCAAGAAGCCGTGAAAGCTTGGAAGCTGCAGATCAACGCCACTTCTGTTCTGCCTTCCTAGCCAATCACTTCAGTCACAGCTCACAATGTCCAGGCTCTAAGCAACCATGAAAATTTCATTTTGCGTTCCCCTGAACAAATTTTCAAGAAGTTATCAAAAGGGTTATCACTTTGCGTTTACAAGAATCTATTTAACATTGATAATAAGCCGCAACTTAGGAGATAATTCCTCTTTGACTCAGTTTTATGTAAATGTTTTTGTATGTGTGATCAAATAGTTTGTAGTGTAGCGATTGTAGCTACGGTTTTGGTAGCCTGCCCGTTTCTACCAGCTACTACTGCACCTTTGCCGGTATCGGCACATATTGTATCTCAGTTAGCAGCGTGCTGGTTTAGGGGAGCTCTTGGAGGTTTTACTCCTGCGGGGTATGTGTTAAAGAATAGGCTCTTCATTTGCCTGTACATGTATGGGGTTACTGTTCTCCCTGCGCTGGCTTCAACATGGTTATTATGTTGCGCTACGTTTGTAGTTTCTGACCTGTACCACACTTTGATAAACGCTGTTTTGTTCGGTGTTCTGCAGGTACATGTTTGCGTGGTGGTGACGCTAGTAATGTCTGCAGTGGTGGAACAACGCTTCCCCACTCTTCGTCCTTACATAAGTGTTTGCCAATACTTCCAACAACGGAGAGATATGTGCAATCTAAAGAAAAATTTAAATTACGAAATAAAAAAGAGTCTGGAAGCTGATAAAGAGCTCAAAAAACAGCTCACAACGGCACAAGACGAAATAGGGAAACTCACAGGGCAGCTCACAACGGCACAAGACGAAATAGGGAAACTCACAGGGCATCTCGCAGTGGAACTAGATGTAGCAGAGGTGAAGACTGCTGAGATAGATCTACTCAAAAAACAAATCACAGCTGCCGCGGTAGATAGTAATGATGCAGAGACTCTGGAAGCTAAGATAAAAGGTCTAGAAGAAAAAATAGAAGAGCAACAACGGCTTGCTCTTCTTGAAAAAGAAAAAAAATGGAATTGTGTTTGTGCACAATCATAAAGAAAAAAAACGTCAACTATTAGAAAAATACCAATATCTGTACTCTAAAGCAGTTGAAAAAAATATTTTGCAGGAGAACTTAACCCTTCAATTCGATAAAGTGTTCCATGAACTGAGGAGGCTAGAAATTATAGTACTGATTCTTGAAGTGCACGAAAAACAAATTGAAACCTTCATTTTTCAAGTAGAAGGGGACTACGAAACGATTAACAGATGTTTAAAAAACTTGCTGAAAGTAATCGAGAAATATGGTCTGGTGGATGGTCTGGTGAAAGCGATAAAAAATCTTGAACTACGTGACGTTTCGTTGGTTACAAATATTTGCCATAACTTGTTTCCGGAGCTGGAACAAACCATCAAAGAGACAAATTTTGTTCCTGGAGCAGACAGATGGTTCTTGAAAACAAAAAATATTTTAAGCAGTCTAAAGCGCCTCGCAAATTCCAGGATCACGCATATTATTAATTTCATAGAAAAGCTACGTGGTGATCATAAGAATTCGACAGAAGTACAGGATGAACTCACAAATTTACGCTACCGCGTAGAAGCTCGATGGAACAATTTATCCAAATTTACCGAATACCTTATGAGGTTATGTCGATGCAAAACCAGAATGTCCTAAACAAGACTTTACACGACATCCTCTTTTGTAAGATTCATTGCGTCAACAATACCACCCGCTATGAAGACACTCCTCGTTTAACTCCTTGACCCATTTTTCTGCATCTTCTTGGGGTTGTGTTCTATGCTCGCATAAATTTTTTCCTAAATTCTGAATAATAAAATTCATTCTGCATGGTCTGATGAAACCTCTCACATATCCCATTAGTCTGGGGTGATTTTGCTTTTATCCTCGTATGATCAATATCTTCTACCGATAAAAAATTGTAGTAGACAAGACATAATCGGACAGTTATAACAAGCGTCACAACAACAATTTATATCAGCGAAGTCTGAAATCTTGCGCCCCCAATAGCAAAGACCACAGACAGAGGTCCCGATGCCAGTTGCGTTACCCTGAGGAAAGAAATTGCTAACAAATGTTACGTGTGTAAGCCGGGGGTTCAGTTATTGAAGCAATTCCACATTAAATGGCACTTCCAAGACAGTAGAGTCCAGCCACAATTGGTTGGGCCAAGCATTGAAAAATCCATAAAATCACCCTCCAGCTGACGCTAGATTTGATAGGTTGTGGGTAGTAGGCTTTAGGGCAGCGCGCACAATTTGTAGCGATTCCTCCCAGCAGAGCAGCCCCCTACCGGCCTCCTCTATGATACCCTCGTCCAGAACCTTGTTCAGGGCCTCATACACAACCGGAAGCTGATCTTCATCTAGTAGTAACGGCTCTGGAAGCGCCTCTTCAAGCAAATCTAAAAGTATATCTAGGAGCAGGTCTACTAGTAAATCTGAGCGCAGGACACGTAATTGTCGCGGTAAGGATACGCCTTGGAACAATTCACAAAAATGCACATTCTCATTATTATCTTCAAGAAATTTGTTGAGCCTAATTGTCATCTTGTTTTCGGCCCACTGCGAGATATGGAGCAGGAGTTCTCGCATGGAAACTCTGTCTCGACATAGACATTTTTGGCGCAGAGCGAGAAACACATTTCGAAACTGACTTAATCCAAGGAGTTGAATCCTTCTCTGGAAGTGATTTTGTATGAGGTCCTGGAATGAGTTTTGGAGGAGATCTCTATTAACTGTTTCAGGGAAATTTTCGAACAATTTTTTAAGCACCATTCTGAACAGGCTCTGGCGTAAATTTGGGAGTCGATCTTGGAGGTGTCTCTGGAGCTCATTTTGTGTGGAGTCTCCATACAAATTTTGGAGAAATAGCTCCGAGGAACATTCTGAGAGCCAGCCCGGGAGTATCTCTGAGAGCGAATCTATGACCAATGATTGTTTTTGTTCGTATTGGTATGTGGGCGTCACACCTAGTCCACCAAGTTCTACTTCTTGATCTAGAGATATGCCTAGGAACATATGTTGAATGTGCCCTGAAAGGTGTTGTTGAAGCAGTTTTCGCAATCGTTTTTGAAGCTCAACTGCGGGTAGACCCGAAACGTGCGTGGGGGTAGCTTGTGATGGTAGGTTTACGAATAGCCCTTGTGATAAGTCTATAAAAAGTCTTTGAAGCCACTTGTAGAACGTTATTTGGATTTCTCTATCCGTTCTCCACCAGCCTTCTTGTCTTAACCATACTTGGAGAGGACCTATTTGGAGAGGTTGGGCGTGTTTTTTCTCCATGCCCGGTGGCGGGGTTGCTAGGTCTAAAAGACTTTGACATATGCCGACGCGCAAATTTAGCAAGAATTCTTCCAAGCCATCACGCAAACCCAAAGATTTATTCCCAGATTCATCCCCTTTGATCAGTTTATAGAGAGTGTTGCGCAGAGTTTCTTGAAGATTTGTTAATGACTCTTGGCGCTCATTTTGAATGAAATCTTTAAGTGGCACTAGAACACTGTCTATGTAGCAGTATAAGACTATGTCTGCAACCAAGTCTGGGCGGCATATCTCAACTATATCTTGGCGAGAGAATAGGTTCTGTTGATCACGTCCAAACGTTTTAAGGCACTTTTGGAACTGACTGCAAAACATGTTTCTGGTGTGTGCTGGGAGGTTTGCGGGGCAAAATATGTTGCTGTCTTCTACTAGTAGCCCTTGACATAGAGTTTTGAGTGGTTCTATCAAAGTGGCTAAATGGTGGTGCTGTGTTTGGCATCGGATTCTATCTTGGATTACATCTTGTAAACGCTCTTGTTTTAGCTGTTTGATCACGGGTTGGCATAGCTCTTTTCTTAAAGTAGAGAGAGCTTCTTTGAGCATATCTTGAAGCTCGATTTGTAGTGGGTCCTGAATGAAATCTCGGAGACTCTTTTCGCATAAGTGCTTCAGCGGTAGAGCTTGGGTGTTAAGAAGTCTCCAGAGTCGTTTATCGAGCAGATCTGGCAGAAGGTTTTGGAGCAGATTTTGAACATGTGCTTCGTCCTGGGGCCGTTCCTGAGGAAAGAACTCTCTTATTTCTGGACTCTGGCGTATATCCCTGATCATTTCCTGAAGTCGTGTCGGAAGCTGCTGGTAACGAAGCCATACCTGGATCCGTTCTCGAGCTAGAAGTGAGAACCTCTCCCCCCCCTTCGGGTGTAATGATGTCAGGCGCTCGAACAGCTGTTGTAGTAGAGTTGTTAACAACTCACTGAGCCACTGTTCTACTTGGATGGATTGGGCTTGAGGAGGCTGGGAGGCTGGTGGACCGATAATAATGTGTTGGGAGGCGGTTTCCATCCCCTTAAAAATGGATTCTGCCAGCAAATAGATCCCCAGCACTGAGCAAGCAAGTGAGCAAGCAAAATAGCACATTTGCTCTGAAAAATGGCTTGCTGCACCCCTCAAATCAAAAAGCAAACTCCGTTGTAGTCCTTTAACAGGAGCACTTAAAAAATAATATACGCAGTTTATGGCGGAGATTGCAACACATGTCGCCATGTAGGATATAAACCATAATGATTGAGAAAGCAACGCAGACTCTTTTGCACAGACAAGAGCTGCTTTCGCACTCTTTGCGTCTTCCGGAACCTCTACACAAACTCCTAAATTCATCGCTACACGAAACATTTCAAAACACATCCCACACTATTTTAACTGAGTCTTAAGTGTAAAATTTTTTAGCAATAGTGTCAATTAAAATTTTTTGTGAAAGTTATGGCTTGTGGGAAAAAGATCGTATAATTACAGGAGAAGGAGGCCTTTTACTATGATGCTTCACGTTTTTTACCCCTGAACAAATGCTTACAATGCACATATAAAATTAAACTCGCCCGTGCATTAGACAAGCACCTCTCACACACAACAAGGTAACAACCATAATTTTCCGGATTGGTATTAGAGAAGAAGCAGCGCAAACACGAAGGCAAAAAGGGAAAACGACTCTACAATACCCAACGCCGCCAGGCATTTACCATAAATATTTGGTTGTTTAGCCGAGGCTTGAATCCCAGTAGCCGCACACATCCCCTGATAGATCGCTGATAGCATAATAGCGAGGCCCACAGAGGTCCCAATGCCAATTGCGTTAACCGGAGAAAGGGTATGAGCGAGTATAGCATTTTTCATAAGCAACATCAGAACAAAGCCATATATTGCCTGTGAGGAGGGGAGCGCAGACATGCCGATAAATTTGCCGTGATGCTCCTCCATACGTGCCATCACACCATGCGACGCCATTGAAGCAATTCCACATCCAATAGCACTTCCAAGACAGGCAAACCCCAACACAATAACTGGGCCAAGCATTGAAAAATCCATAAAATCATCCTCCTTTAATGTTCAGTAACTTTAACGGCTGAAAGGGCCTACCTCCCCCGTCAAACGAGTGGTGGTACCACTCGATAAAATTTAGCCGCAATCCATGAATTGTACCCCCCATAACACCTATCGCCAGGTTAATGACATGTCCTATTAAAATGACAAAGAAACCTAAAGCGAGGCCTAAACTCACTCCCATCTCATTAAAAGTAGTGGCGAGTATCATCGCGGCCAAGCCTAGTGCATAAATGCGGAGGTAGGAGAGAATATCGGCAAAAAGCTCGATCACTTTGGTAATTTCAATACACCCTCCCCACCCATTTTGAATGAGAGACAGTAAAACGGAGAGAGGAATGCCCGTACACATAAGCAAAAGACCAACTTCATATCCTATCTGCCTAGGTATGAAATACATAAAATGAATGACAGAGGTCGAATCCAAAATTTTCGGGAAAAAGAGATAGCCTCCTATGATCGTCAATATCCAACCACTACCAGCCCAATGTCGACGTAAATAGCGCAGTAGAGAAAGAGAGATATGTAATACACCAACGAGTAGGGCAATTTCCATGAAGATACTATCCCTAAAATCGCTGAGAACCGCGTAGTGAACGGATCCCCCTTTGTGCTCTATGGCACGTTGAAGGAACTCTTCTCCACTTTCGACATCTGCCAGGTGCGGATACTTCTCAAGGAGCCTCTTATGAGTCGTATCTCGATGTGTGATATGGTAATCAGCCTTATGCACAGCTAAGTAATGGATGAGGGAGACTTTGTTGAGGGGGTTTTTCGGGGACAAATCTATACCAAAGTAAGTATTAGCCAAAATGCCCCACGCGATACAGCTAAGAGATAAAAGAGTAAATAGGCGAAATGTCCTCTTAATGTATGCATGTGCATGGGAAAACTTCTTAATCAAAAAGATGGAAATTCCTAAGAAAATCAGCCCATAGCCTGCATCTGAGACGATCATGGCAAAGAATAGAGCAAAAGCCCACAACACCCAATTGGAGGGGTCTTTATCTTGCGGCGCAGGAGTGTCATAGATATGAACCAAATCTTCACCTATTTTACCATAACTTTTATTCTCCATGTAGGTAGGAACGTGCTCCCCATCTTCAACAGCTATCTCCTCCGCATGAACCCTCAACCTCTCTGAAATAGGGAACAGTTTGTGGAGGTGATTCTCGGGAATCCACCCCTCCACCGCAAATAGGGTCTTGTCGAGAGGGCTAGAGACCTCCTCACTCGCACACTCTAAATTGTAACGATTCAATCTTGAAGTTAAATGTTTCTCCAACAATGTGACATATACTCTGCTTTCTCTCAACTCTCTCTCATGCTCTTGGATCGACCGTGTCACCTCTTCTAAGCGACATCTGAGGGCATGAAGAGAGTGTTTTACCTCTATCTCGACCATCTCCGGCAAATTCCTTATGTCGGGGCTAAACGACATGAAATAGTGGATGTCATCCCTCCTGTTTAGGTAGAGCAGATCCTTCGTAATGGAGGTAAATTTAAGTTGGGATCCTGCGAGGGAAAAAAACTGAATATGCCGATTGGATTGGCGTTCTATTTCCCTCACCTCGGAAAGAGAAAACTCCCCCAATGGCTCGATCTGTGAAATTTCAAATTTCAGTGAACTTTTCTCTTCCATCAAGTTATCTAACCTGTCCTTAACCTCTACAATGGTGGCCGCAAGATCATCGGTACTGCCTTCTATGACCGTGGCATCCCCACCATTTTTAGGCTGTTTGATCAAAATCTTAATGGCGTCCATCACCTTCTGTAGATCTTTAGGAAGATCGGAAATAGACCTCTCTCTTTTTGAAAGGAACTCCACCACCCCCTTTTTTTGCATCTGCTTGAAAAAAGTAGCTTTATCTTCATTTACTCCGATGAACAGATATTTCTTTACACCAATAATCATCAGATCCTAACCTCTTTTTTCTTGAGGATTTTTTTCTTGGCCACTTTCGCCTGAGCAACAGAGGCTCTCTCCTGATCCCCCAAGACTATTTTGATCTGCTTGATCGCATCCTGTGACCTAGGAATAAGAACTTTTTCAAAGAGGTTTACTCGAATCGACACTATGTGCAACTCCTCCTCTAGTATTGCCCTCTTCTCCTCTGCAATCTTAATCTTCGCTTTGGAAGTAATCAACCCTTTCAGCTGCTCCAGCCCAGAATCTATCCAGACGGGAGTGTCTAGAAGAGAGTAATCTGGAGGGACAAATATCACCTCTTCAAAATATGGAATACTCGCTCCCGCAATATTTTCGTATCGCTTCTCCACCCTTTGCACTCGAGTTTTTTCAAACAGGGTAATAGACCCTCTATCTAAAAAGAGTGCCTGAAATTTATCACATATCTTCCGATGTGCCGCATAAGCTTGGGTGAGTTTTTCAATTTCATAAGCCGTTTGATTCACCTCCACCTGAAGCATCGCCTTTTTAAGCTGTAGCGTAGGAAGGTAGCGCTGTAGTTGTTGGAGCTTATGCTCTTGGTCGCGCAGCGCATTCTTGGTAAGTTTTATCATAAAACAAATCCCACTACAACGTTGGCCAATACTTGTTGATTAACCCCTGTTTGATTCCCACCTCATGAGATTCAAAACACTGGGCAAGGATCTGCCACCCTAAGTCTAAGGCCTCCTCCACAGAAATATTTACCTCAAGATCCATCATCTGTTTCTCAAAAAGCAGAGAATACTCGAGCAATTTTTCATCCCATCGCGACAAGCGGAACCCCATGCTTTGCCGTTCTCTCGCCTTTTTTGATTCGGCATAAAGCCTAATCTGAGCATTAGCAACATCTCCATGATCTTCGCGGGTCACACGCCCAATGACCTGCTGTTTTAGGCGGGATAAGGAGCCAAAGGGATCGATCTTCCCCCCGTGAAGATAAAACTGCCCCTCAGTGATATATCCAGTATTATCTGGAACCGGATGCGTCACATCACCTCCAGGCATCGTCGTAACGGAGATAATAGTAATCGAACCACCTCCATCGATATCCACAGCTTTTTCGTAGCGCGACGCTAGATCTGAATAGAGAGAGCCAGGATATCCTCGATTTGAGGGAATTTGATCCATGGTAATCATAATCTCTTTAATTGCATCTGAAAAGGCCGTCATATCTGTGAGAAGAACTAAAACGTCCTTATTCTGAATAGCAAACTGCTCAGCACAAGTAAGGACCATGTCTGGAACTAGCAAACACTCTACGGGTGGGTCGGTGGCTTTATGGATGAACATCACTGTTTTCTCCATCGAACCAGACCTCTCAGCGTTATCAATAAAGGCTTGATAATCATCGTGTCTGAGACCCATCCCACCTATGATGACGAGGTCAGAATCGGTCTGATTAGCGATCCTCATAAGCAGAGGGTTATAGGGCTCTCCTGCAACTGAAAAGATCGGAATTTTCTGCGACTTCACCAAGCAGTTAAACACGTCGATCATCGGTATGTAAGTGTTCACCATCTGAGAAGGCACAATCCTCCTTACAGGGTTAAAAGAGGATTGGCTGATGTCAAACTTTTTCCCCACAACGTCAGGCCCACCATCTATGGGTACGCCACTCCCATTCATACGCCTTCCAAGAATAGAGATACCAGAGGTGACCTGCATCTGATGCCCTAGAAAAGCAACACGATCCCCAGTAGAAATTCCCCGAGGACTTTCAAAGGCCTGCAGAGTGACCCTCTCTCCATCGATGCTGAGCACCGAGGCCAGTGTCACATGCCCAGAACGGCGATAAATTTTTGCAAGCTCCCCCATCTTAACCCCTTTAGCTAGAATGGTAATCAGGTTTCCCCGGATATCATGAATCCTGTCATAAACCTTTTTCATAGTGATCCTTCAACGGTTTGCATAGTGGCATTTTCAACACGCCTCTCTATAGACAAAAAGAGCTCATTATATTCATCCGATTCGAATGGCAAAACGTTCAGATTTTTAATCTCTCCCTGCAAATTTAAGAAGAAATTGCGGGCCTCATCATGCCCTTCAAAGACGAACTTGGAAATAAAAATCTTTTGCATCAACTCAAAAAAAGGAATCTGCCTCTCTAAGGGGCAGTAGGCATCGTGTTCATCGAAGGCGTTTTGTTGAAGGTAAGAACAATCATAGAGCTCAGACTTGAGGTAAACGACCAAATCATCGACCGTGATCCCCTCTTCTCCCACAACTTCCATACGTTTGCCAATTTCATCCCCCTCGTACAGTATGAGTCCCGCCCTACGGTTCTTCACGGCCCAACCTTTCACTCTGCTCTCCAGATCTAGACTTACATCATCTACATACTTAGACCAAGAGATGAGTGGGTTGATTGCTGGGTAACGCCGTGCATCGGACCGCTCCCTTGAAAGGCCAACGAAAGCTCCTACCACCTCCAAAGTGGCCTGAGTGACAGGTTCTTCAAAATTCCCACCAGCCGGGGAGATCGACCCAGATATAGTTATGGAACCTCTGAGACCGTCTTTCAACCTGATAACTCCGGAACGTTCGTAAAACGCGGCGATGCGCGAACGCAGGTAAGCGGGAAAAGCCTCTTCCCCAGGAATCTCCTCCAAACGTCCCGACATCTCCCTCATCGCTTGAGCCCAACGCGAAGTAGAATCGGCTAACAAGAGCACATCTAACCCCATTTGACGGTAGTATTCCGCCATGGTCACCCCCATATATACAGAGGCTTCTCTCGCCGCTACTGGCATCGAAGATGTATTACAAATGATGATCGTACGACTCATGAGAGATTCGTTAGTATGGAAATCAGTCAGGTGTGGAAAGGTCTTTAAAATTTCTACCACCTCACCAGCACGTTCCCCACAAGCAGTAATGACGACGAGATCGACAGAGGAATATTTCGACAGATGGTGTTGTAAAACAGTTTTTCCCGCTCCAAATGGACCAGGGGAACAGAAGGTACCCCCTTTGAGGATAGGGAATTGGGTGTCGATGATCCTCTCCCCGGTACACATTATCTCGGTCGCCTTAACTTTGGAACCCTCAACAAGGGGCATTTTAACTGGCCACTTCTGCATCATTGTAATAGAAAATTCTATGCCCCGCTCATCCCGCACCTTGGCAATGGGAAAATCGACGCAATAGAGACCCGGCTCTACTACATAGGTCACGGTGCATGGGCCTCGAAGATTAAAAGGTAACATAATGTGATGGCAAAACCGACCCTCACTGGTTGTCCCAACGGTGTCTCCACGCACCAATAGATCACCCAACTTGGCGACAGGTTGGTAGTCCCACTTTTTTTGACGATCTAGAGAGGGAATATAGACCCCACGCCGTAAAAACAACCCAGATACGTCAGCAACATGCTCTAAGGGATTCTGTAGTCCATCGAAGACAGTGCCTATCAACCCAGGCCCCAGTTCTGCCTCCAATAGGTGAGAAGTAAACTGTACTGGTGTATATAACTCAACACCAGAGACGTCTTCAAACACCTGAAGTTTTACCTCACTTCCTGCAACCTCAATCACTTCCGCCTTCAAGAAAACATCTTCGATTTGCACCATAGCCACTTCGCCTTGACACACATCACCTTCAAACTCCACGTGAAGGAGATTTCCAAATGCTTTTACAACCCTTCCCTTAGCTCCCTCACTCATAATGCGCTCTCTACAACCTCTGTTATGCCATGACTTTTTGGCATCTCATTAATGATATTCCAGTCTTCGACAATCATAAACTGGACAAAATATCCCAATACGTAATTAATCGAAAAAACCACATCTTGGACGTGCTGTGCAATTTTTTCAAAACGGAAGGATGCCATCACTTCGTATTGCTTTTTTGGATGATCCATTTCCTCGGTCAACCTTTCGTCCAATTCCTCATATCCTGATGGAGCCTCAAAAGAGTTCACATCTCTTTGCGATATGATTTGCGCAACGAACGGATCTGAAAAATCTTCGTGTTGTAGTTCCTCTATCAGGTCTGCTCCCAGCAGCCTCGAGCGCCTTCCTGCCAAAACGAGGCGACACTCCCGCTCAAAATTAAAATAAAACTTCAAAAAACCTCTCTCATTCTCATCCACTTCCTTGAAAAAAGAGGTATAGACCTTGGGAAAATGACGCAACTGCTCCTCAACGTTCTCATATGAATCACAATATTCAAAGAGATACTCTGGCAACCCCTCTCGACTCAGCAGAGCCTCATCGAGCTCCTCTTGAGTAAAATTTCCTCGAACATCTATCGGCTGTTTTTTCAAAAGATGCCACACATTTTTCAAATCAACATACCGACGAATTAAGTGGGCTTTTCTCAAATCACCAGATGTCATATTCATGCGAAACAACTCCCAGATCTCCTGAAAGGAAAGTCCAGGCTTATCCCCGAGATTGAGAGGAGGAAGCATACTACTCAAAAAAAAATATCCGGTCATGAACACCCCATCTTCATCCCTGCACTTGCCCCGTCTCAGCAAAAATTGCCCCCCGAAATTCTTCTCTTACAAATTCCGCAAGGATCGCCTTCAATGTCTCATCTGTCATATCGAGCGTAAGATTTTCATCAACGATTTTAATTTGAACCCCTCCGGCAATATCGCCAATCTCAACCTCACCAGAGCGGAGACGACCAACCACTCCTCTGGCCAGTTCCCGACTCACCTCCTCAGGTGAAACGGAGGAGGAGATGACAGCTTTTAAATCTGCCCGATCTCCTTTTTCCTCAATGCCATTTATCATTGCAGAAATTATTTTTGCCAACACATGGGGATCTTTCATGGGCTTATCGATAAAGGCGGCGAGCTGCGTATTGAAGAGATTGTGCTCCACTTTCTGCTTTAACGTGTCGAAGCTTTTTTTACAGGCAAGGTTCACGGAGGCCTTAAACACGTTGTACTCCTCTTCAGTTTTTTTTCTAGCTTCCTCAATCATCCTTCTCCCCTTCCTTTTCGCCTCTTCTATAATCCTTTTGGCATCAGAGCGAGCCACAGCAACGATCTCATCAGCCTCTCTACGTGCTGGATCCAAAGCCTCCTGTCTTAAGGCTTCACAAATCTTTCTGACTTTATCCTTTCCCGTGTCGATAGGCTTCATCTTCTTCCTAAGAGTACATTGTTAAATAAAAACCACGAGGAAAGCGGTCCTCATGCAAGATAGAAACGAGCACAACCACGACATATTATGGCACATACCACCGTCCTCGCGGAGAGTGTAGAAAAAAAAGAAAAAAATTGCAACCCATCATTAATAAGTGTTCAACTTATCGTAATTCTGCATGTTATTGCAAAATATCATGGAAGGTTTATATGGCTGGCCATTAGAGGTAGTAGTTCTATCCCCTTCTACATCTTTCTCACAGGCTCTTTGCTCTGATATTCCAATTACTTGGAACAAACCCGCTCTCCAAACATTGATTTAAATAGCCTACTCTGCCTCTAAACTCTTCATTTGGCTAAATTCTACGTGACGATAAATGCCATCAAAATTCACAAACATCCCACATAAAATCGAAAAGATGCCAAAGAAAATAAATCCCTGTGCATAAAAATTGAAATCCCCCAAAAATCCCAAAATCTGGGGGACACTCCCCGCACCAATTAAGAATCCAAACGGGGAAATAATCGAAACTATCGCAGCATTTTTCTCTCGGGGAACAATCGTAGATATGGCGAAATGTATAAGAGGCATCAGAGATGTGGCTACGGGCGACTGCAGGCAGAAGAGGATGAGAGAAGAAAAGGGTGGAGTTGTCCCCATAAGGGAAGTTAATATCCCGCAAGCAATGAAGGTGAAGACAAATGTAGGCTTAAGGCCAAAACGATCGACAAAGACTCCCGCAACAATCGCTGTCATAACACTCACAATGCGAGCTATGACTGTTAACCTGTAGACCACAACAGAATCTAAGAGATTATGACGCTGAAAATAGTCGGGCACCATATTGTAAATGCCATAGTTGAGGCCATTTGCAAAACACAAAAGGACCATCAAGATCCAAAAAGAGGGCCAAGAGAACAGATTCCGAATAAAGGGAATAGTGACAGGCTCTCCCTTCACTTTTCCATTTTGCAGAAGAAAGAACAGGGCAAGGCTAATGATGCTCGACAATAGGCCAAGTACATTGAGAATTTCTTGCCACGAGCATCGCACAACCATATGTTTGATAATCATCGGCCCAAGAATAAAAGCTATACTTTGGGCAGTCCCAAAAATTCCAAAAGCCTTACCTAAATGCTCAACAGATACACTCTCTCGAATCATTGCAACTGCGGAGGGAATGAATAGACCAGAACAGAGTCCAACCAAAAACAGAGCAACGCGAAAAAATATAAACGTTTCTGTATAAGAGGCCAAAGTTAAAGCAAATCCCGTCGAGACAGTGGAAAAAATCACAGTCGTTTTGTGAGTTACCTTGGAAGAAATAAATTGAGAACCAAAAAGTGTGAGGGCAAATCCTACAGAGAGTGTGAAAAAGAGGTTTCCTGTATTGGTATGTGTGAGATGCATCTCTTCACAAATATAGGGGGTCAAAGGGACAAAAATGACGCGCGCCAAAATATTTAAAATAGAAACAAAACTAATCAAGACAAGAAATGGTATAAATGGTACAAAGGACCGGGGCTTTTCGGCAATTATCATAAATATAATCTCAAGAATTAAACAAAGAACAACAGGTGTTAACGCTCTGATAGCATAAATGCAATTTTAGGTAATCTAAAATTTTTCTGTTCTATGGAATTAATTATATGTAAGGAAGTGTTAAATAGGTAGTGGGGTAGCACGACTACGCCAATAATATTCGCCATAGTCGTATGTAAGTTGCTGATCCTTTAAAATCAGTTTATTAGAAAAAAGGATGATATGAGTCAATCCATCTTTAACAACCCACCGAGACGTAAGATTTGGGTAATCATTATGATTGATAAAACGAGAAAAATTCCCTTGATCTTTAGCATCAATAACATAAGAAGACTCCTTTCCCGCAATTACATGTCCAAAAATATAATCGTTAAACCGATTTTTTCTCACACGGCGTTTGCGGATAACTCCCACATACTCTCCAATGTAGCAAAGAGCGGGAATGTTTTGTGCTGCAAATACACCATACCCCAACAGTTGATCAATCCACCGAACGTATAGCAGCTCCTCTTTGGGATGCTCCATTCCCTCACGGTACAGAGCCAACGTCCAGGCATTCATCTTTCTTAGCTCAGGAGATCTAAGTCGCTTCTCCGTCTTTTTTATCAGTATCTCTCTGTATTGACTTCTCCCAAAAACTATATGATCGATATACTTAATTCCTACCCTTTTTGCGAATGCGTCAGTAGAGATTTTATACACCCTCTGCTCACTATTGCGGTAGATTAAAATAGACATCAGTAGTAGCCAAGAAAACTCCACCAAACGGAGCCAACAGAAAAATAGATAACAATATTAACCATGCTGACAAAAAAGGCAATTTTCCACCACTCCGTGATCTTGACATATCCTGCCCCAAAAAAGATTGGCGCAGGGCCGCACCCATAGTGGGTCAACCCCCCCATAAGATTACTGAAAAATCCCAACATAAGGGCGACAACCTTAGCGGGTGCCCCTAAAGCGACGCTCAAGACCAAAAAAGCCGAATACATCGATCCAACGTGAGCCATAATACTCGCAAAAAAATAGTGGGAATAGTAGTATACACAGGCCAAAGCTACAAAAGCCACGAGCCAGTATAACCCTTGGACGTGAATCTGAATCCACCCGCTGAACCAGGCGGAAAGTCCAAGGCTATTGAGAAAAGAGGCCATCATAATCAACGTAGAGAACCACATGAGGGTATTCCAAGCTCCCTTCTCCTTAATGATATCATCCCAACTGAGAACCGCAGAGAGGAGCAAGATCACTAAACCGATCAAAGCTGCAGTGACAGAGGGCATAGAAATAAAGGGACCCATAATCCATAAACTAATCAACAAAATGAAGGTAAAAATCATGATCCATTCTTGAGGACGAAGTGCTCCCATCTTTTTCAATTGTCCCTCGGCAAATTTTTCAGCATCGGGGATCGCTTTGATCTCAGAAGGAAAAATTTTATAGATAAAAAAAGGAACGACCGCAAGGCAAGTCAATCCGGGGAGTGAAGATGCAAGGATCCATGTTCCCCACGTGATGTCTACGCCCACACTCTTGGCCATATCGGCGATGAGTGGATTTCCAGCCATTGACGTCAAAAACATTCCACTGACAATTACAGAGCCCTGAAAGGAGGCTTTCATCAAAAAAGCCCCTATTTTTCTGGGGTGGCTATGAGGTTCGCTCCCAAAAGCTTTTGACAAAGACCTCACTATAGGATAGATGATGCCACCTACACGAGCCGTCACACTTGGAATGGCTGGCGCTAAAATCAGATCTGTTAAGATAATGCCATACCCCATACCCAGGGTGCTTTTCCCCAAATATTTCATTACTAAGTAAGCAATACGCTCCCCAAGTCCTGTTTTAATAAACCCCCTAGAAATAAAAAATGCAGTGACGATCAACCAAACTACGGGGTGCACAAACCCACTAAAAGCTTGCTCAAATGTCAATGTTTTAGTCGCAATAGTTAACACTAAACCGATAAAGGACAATGTCCCCATGGAGACTGGGCGCAGAATAATTCCCACAACTGTGAATACAAAAATTGCTAACATGTGCATAGCCTGAAGCGTCACCCCCTCAGGAGGAGAGAGGTTCCACACAAGCAACGCAATGATAGCACAAATCGCAAGAAGTAGAGTTTTTTTAGGAACATCCCTGGACATTTGTTCAATTTCTTGGCTAGACTTTCTGAAGAAGGCAGTTTAGGAGGGCATTAAATTTTAAAGCAAATGAAAAATAGGCTCTTTATACCACCACAAAAAACCCCATACCTCTCTCTTCCCGCACACCATTTGACTTGGGAGCAAGATCTCTCTCACCTTAAAAAAAGCCTATCACCCGGAGATTTGAACCATTTTTTAAAGCTTCATACAGAGGCACAAAACAATCCCAGAATGGCTAAACAAGAGGTAGAAAAATTTCTCATCCAATACCCAGGCCACCCCGAAGCTTTAAACCTCCTCACCTTCATCTACCTCTCCAAGAAAAGGGTAAGAAGGGCTAATCAACTGATTGAGGAGAACTATCAAAAAAACCCCAAATACATATTCGCTAAAATCAATTATGCTGACCTCTGCCTACGACAAAAAAAATACCCAAAAATTCCTAAAATCTTTAATTATACATTCAACTTAAGGAAGCTCTACCCTGAAAAAAAGACCTTTCATGTATCTGAGTTTCGCGGATTTCTGGTTGTGATGGGGTTATACCATTTGGCCATTGGCGAGAGAGGTGCAGCAGAGGATTATCACTACTTAGCACAATGTGTAGATCCCAACCATTATGGGATACAGCTTCTCGGGAAAAAGCTCTATCGCAAAAAATTATATAAAAGAATAATTTTTAAAATATTTGGGCAAATTCTTCCAATGAAATAAAGTTGCGTCAACTCGTTAGAGAGTGTTTCTGAAAGCTCCTCTGGTTTCTAGGTTTTCCTTCCATTTTTCTACTTAGCTAGATTACATCCTGGCGTTGATATTCTACTCGCGAAAATGCGTTGACCTTACAAGATAGAGATATCTTAGATCTTATTTTAAACCTGTCTCACGTTGATGCTTACTCTGGCTCGGTATAAAAGCAAGAATTCACTCAGAGATTTCTTTCACTCTTTCAATAAACTGCATCTGAAGGTTCAGCACCGTACTAAACTGAAGCGATGCTTTTTGAACATGTGAGGCCTTACTCTACGTCTTATCGGTGTGGATCTTTTGCAGCGCTCTCTTCAAACTATTCATCGCGCCTTGTATTGAAAGACGTTCCACGCTATTCTTTACCTTTCATAAAAGCTGCCAACAACCACGAACAATGCAATCATCTGGATAAGCTTTACGCATAGGATCCTCCAATTTACCACGAGATACGAAAACACTTATGTCATGATTTTAATTTACATGCCCTCCCTAAGGCCCACCGAAAAGGTGAGATTATGAACAACTATTTTTTTCTTATAATTAAAAAGAACAAAAAACAGCGTCATCTTATGCAATGTAAATCCTAATAATTTCCATTTCAGTTCATTATGACGCATTTGCCCCTTTTCGCAGTAAGGGCGTTCTATTCGAAAATTAAGACTACAATGACCCAGCCTCAAAAGTTGTGAACATTTTCTCCACATGTAAGTGTGGTTTTCAACATTCGTTGCATGAATAGATTATCTATCATAAAATCATTATGAAATGAAACGGTATAGATTAAAGAAATCTTTAAAGATCTTTCGCTCTGTTTTGCGCTCCTATAGAAAAAAGGGAACGGGCATACCACCACCACTCAGACAAGAGGGTGTTAATATTTTGAATAAATTACAGAGAGCGATCCTCGATCGCGATGATAAGGAAGCCCGCGCATATGCCGAACAAGCTACATCGTTTTGTCTCTCCTATCTTAAAAAATCGCCCTACCAACGTCTAAGAGACTTTGTTCTCTCCCTCTTAATTGCTCTCCTGATCGCTGTTACGATACGTACGATATGGTTTGAATTTTATGAGATCCCAACAGGATCGATGCGCCCCACCTTTGCCGAACAGGACCGACTTGTCGTCTCCAAAACTTCATTTGGCATTAATATCCCACTCAGGAAGGGGCATATCTACTTCGATCCCGATCTGGTCTTGCGCGGAGGAATTGTGATCTTTACTGGATCCAACATGGACATCAACAATGTCAACACTCTCTATTTTTATCTCTTTCCAGGGAAAAAGCAGTATATCAAGAGGTTAATGGGAAAACCTGGGGATACCCTATATTTTTATGGAGGGAAAATTTATGGGATTGACAAGAATGGAGAGGACATTTCCAAAGCAGTACAACTTCCTCAACTTAGGCACATTGATCATGTCCCCTACATTAACATGAATGGAAGGGCATCACTCCCTCAAAGGTCGGCAGGAGAGATATATTCTCCTACCATCTTAAAGCAAATGAATCAAAGTGTGGCAAAGTTTACCCTAAATGCGCAAAATAGGCCCTCTGGAAAACTCATGCCCCCATTTGATAAAAAGGTCGAAGATTATTTTGACCTGTGGGGATTTCGGAATTATGGCATGGCCCGCCTTTTGACGAAAGAGGAGGTGCTCAGTTATACAAACGCCTCCACATCTCAGATAGAAGATGACGCCCCTCTTTACATGGAGATTATCCACCACCCCACTGTTCGTTACCCAAAAATTATGCGAGATTCTTTTGGGCGGCTTCAGCCTACTGTTGGCACCTGCTCTTCGATAATTCCTCTAAAAACTGAACATCTAAAGGCTCTGTTCTCCAACCTTTATACCGCACGTTTTGTGGTGAAAGATGGGAAAGCTTTGCGCTATGGATCCTCTATGAACAAGGAGGGAACATGCCGTTATTGTCCAGATCTCTTAAACGTGCCAGATGGAACCTACGAATTTTACTACGGAAAGGCATATCAGATCTTCATGTCTGGCATCACCAAAGAGTTACGCAAAGACCACCCCATTTACCAGTTTAGCCCTGAGCGTGTACAATTTTTTTATAATTTGGGGATCGAGTTTGTAACCCTTTATGCTCCGATGGCGAAGGATCAACCACTTCTCCCCTCCCGTTATGTATACTATCGAGACGGAGACCTCTATACGATGGGAGCCCCTCTGATAAAGGGGGGAGATCCCACTCTCGACACCTTCATTGCACGTGAATACCTTAGACAAAAAAATGCTCCTTCCTACCATCCATATTTCCCCTTCGATGATCTGGGGGCACCTGTAGATCAGGAGGGGAAGGTTAGAGTCGAGTTTATCAAAAAGCACGGAATAACAATCCCCCCTCATCACTATCTAGTCCTCGGAGATAATTATGCTATGAGCGCTGACAGTCGCGATTTCGGCTTTGTCCCCGAAGATAATATTCGTGGGGCCCCCTCCTTTATCTTTTATCCATTTGGAAAGCGCTTTGGATTTCCATCCCAGGCCTATTACCCATTTTTTAACGTTCCACGTGTCGTGGTGTGGATGTCAGCCTTTGTTGCCCTCCTTTCATGGTATATACATCACCGCAAACACTATAAACTTCCAGTTAAGATAGAGTGAATATACGAGGTATAAAAAATAGCTCCCGCTCATCTGTTACGCGCTCCGCTCTGTTGTGGATGCATCTAACCAATGAGCCCTTTCTCGCTCTCTATACCCTACTCATATTTATCCTAAGAAAAGATCTACATGCCACCACCTTTCAGATCTCACTCTTCGCTACATTGCGTCCCGTAATTTCCGTCTTTTCATTTTACTGGAGCTCCAATCTCTTCAGAAGGAGGGAAAAACTTCTTCCAAATTTGGTAGTAGCATGGATCCTAGCACGCCTTCCTTTCCTCTGTATACCCATCATCCATCATGCCTGGTACCTTATCTGCGCTGGAGCCATCTATCAACTCTTTTCACGTGCCTCCATACCCTCTATGATAGAGATACTAAAGCTAAATATGGGGAAAAACCCTCGAGAGAGGCTCTTTTCTCTGCTCTACATAGTGAGCTTTGTCGAGAGCATTCTCCTCGGCATTTTCTTTGGTAAACTCCTTGATATGTACGAAGGGGCGTGGATAGCATGGCTCTTTATCACTGCAGCCCTTTCACTCTCGGCCATTTTCATCCAAATGCGCATCCCCCTTCCATCACTCAAGCGAGATGAAAATGTTCTGCCAGTAACCACTAATCGCTTTGCGCAACCTATTAAAGATTGCATTCATCTGATACGGTCGCGTCCCGATTTTGCCCACTTTCAATGGGGTTTTATGATTGGAGGATTCGGCCTCATGTTTATCACCCCCTCTGTGACAATTTATTATGCAGATACACTCAACCTTACACACGATAATTTGGCTGTAGCTAGATATATTTGGATGGGTATGGGTGTGGTCGTTTCCTCATTACTGTGGAAATATGGGTTGAATAAATTTCCACTAAACCGCATTACGGCATCTATTATCTTAGGATTTAGCCTCTTCCCCCTTCTACTTCTACTTGCTAGATCTCATCTAATTTGGCTCAATATTGCCTTCCTTTGCTACGGCATCTCCCAGGCAGGAAGCCATTTAGTGTGGAACCTCTCGGGGACGCTCTTCGCGAAGGACGAAGATAGCTCGAAATTTTCTGGAGTAAACGTCTTGATGGTGGGGGTGCGCGGTGCGCTCGCTCCCGTCTTAGGCGGGGTGTTTTGCAATCTTCTCGGCCCCTCCACCACTTTGGGGATAGGGACTGCCATCTGCTTGGCAGGAGTAGTTCTGATGTTGCGCCGCGTTCCAAGGACGACACCAGCTTCCTCTGTCTAAAAAATTTATATTCACTTCTTTAATAAATTAAAGATATACTGTTATGTTAGTGCTTGGAGGGAGTCATGAATGTATGGGTCGTATCTGGCGTGGCTTACACCATTTCAAGGGGGTTGAGTTATTCCTATAATCGCTCGCCTATAAGTCAAAATTGTGGACAAGGGAAAGTAATCCCCATTTGGTTTCCTTCATCGCCCGGCGTGCGGTGAACTGCGTCGCTTCTTTGAGCGCCTATTGCACCTATGCTGTCAGGGCACTCCTGGTGGGCTTCTCGCTTGCAAGTGTGTACAACTCTGTAATGACCGATCATAACTAATAAAGGGCTATATGTGGCACTTTTTTAGGTGAGATGTTTTGTAATCCCCTTAGGGACCTTCCTAGGGTGCTCCCACTCAAACCATCATCAAGCTCTTAAGAGCAATGTGTACTTGGGTAATTAGATTATTTGGATAGGTTCACACTTATGATGATGCCTTTGACGTTTTTATGACAACAATTGAACGCAACCAGAAAAAAGGATGCGGTGGATGAAATAAAAGATGTCAAAATAGTGTGGTTTTTGTTAGGCTGGCTCGCCGGAAACAACATTACAAAGGAGTTAAGGATGGAATCCACTGTAAGTCACACACAAAGCCAACGCACAAAAGATCAAATCGAGTCTTTGGAAACCTTTTGCAATGGTGGTCTTAAAGGTGAAGTAAAAACAGAACTTGCTTCAGGGTCGCGGAAAAGGTCTACAGCATCAGAAAACGCCGCGATAGATATGACAAAAAAATTCAGAAAAGTTGATGCAAGTGCAGGGCCCAGTGCAGAACTCTCAGAGAATGAAAAAAACCGTTTGTGCGATCGAAATGTAAAATTAACTAAATTAGTTGAGGATCTTTTCAAAGAAAAGGGCGATCTAACTGAATCGCTTAGTGTTGAACGCATGATGAAGGTACACTTAGTAGAGGCGTTGAAGTTAGAACGGTTAACTGCTAATTATCGTGTGAAACAGCTTAGTGAAATATTGCTGCATAAGAATGAAATGTTAATATATGTTTGCGCAAATATGATCCCTCTGACTGAGCTCATCAGACAAAAGCTTATTAATCTACAAAGTCAGCATAGCACCGGGTTGGATGGTAATTTTCAGGAAATTCAGGAAATATTGAAAGGTGTATCGAATATGTTATTAAGATTGTTAAGATCCATTAATCTCCCGCAGTCCGGAGCAGTGTGAGCTTCAAAGAAGCACTGTCATTTGCAACTAAATTTAGGCGCGATAGGTTGTAGTCTAAGAGCTGGATCGAATATGTGATCTTCCATGCCAGGGTGAGTCGTGGTATTTTTCATTCGCACGAGAGTTTTTTCCGTCCGTGCTAACGCTTTGTAGTACAGTTTTCTGCAATAGCCTATGCACAATCAATTGATTAAATCTTGATTGAGATTCTGAGAAGCAGGCAGAAAAATCCCATCCATGATGTTTAAATCGTACTCTTTTGACACTCATCATTTTGTGACTCTCTGAACATATACTAGGAATATGCCTTATTCGTGTGGACAACTTTCGGAGCTAATTACAATTTCTCCGAATTTGAACAGCGTTGTAATGAGATTACAGCATGTTCACCATTTAAATCCCACTCAACCCCCTCTGTTTTTTCAAAATAGATCTCTTTGGCCAGCACCTCTCCAGTAATATAAATCTCATGCTCTTTAAAACACCTTCGAACATAAGGATTAGTATCTATCCTCAAGATAATACGATCTGTCACCTCAAATCCCTGATTTCTCCGTTGCATGTTGATCTTATTTACAATTTCTCTGGCTAACCCCTCCATTAGGAGGGACTCGCTCAGTGTCGTATCGAGTACAATTGTCATACCTCCTTTATTTGCTGCGACAAGCCCTTCTCTCACTTTACGTTCAATCAATACATCTTCCGATGTGATAGAAAAAATTCTTCCCTCTACATCAAGTAGGGTTGCTCCATCAGCTAGAGCATCTATGTCGAGAGAGGAGATCGCCACCTGCAGCTGTTTCATCAAGGAACCAGCCCGCTTCCCCAAGGTGCGAAAATTCGGTCTTATCGACACCTCAACAAATTCCCCCTCCTTCGCATGATACTCCACCTCCTTTACGTTGAGCTCCTCCAAAATGAGTGTCTCTTGCTTTTTGAGATGCCCCATCACCTCTGCATCTGGTGAGATTAAATGAATTTTGGACAACGGTTGCCGTACCTTCAACTTATGCTCCTTGCGCAGAGCATGCCCCATACTGACAATATTCTGTACGCAGAGCATCTCTCTTTCCAGTGCCATATCTCGCAAGCGATCTTCATAGCTGGGAAAATCACAAAGATGCACAGAGACAGGGTCAGAGCTCTTCCTAAGTGCCTGATAGATTGCGTCGCTGATGAAAGGGGCGAGAGGGGCTGCGATTTTTGAGAGCGCGAGGAGAACGGTATAGAGGGTCGCGAAAGCTCTGCTGCGATCATCGAGATCTTTCTCACTCCAAAAACGGGTGCGATTACGCCTAATATACCAGTTGGTGAGCTGTTCTATGAAGAGCAAAAAGGGCTCCACCGCTTCACTCAAAACATACCCATCCATCCCCTGCTCTACATCGGTAATGAGCTTTTGCAGGCAAGATAAGATCCATCGGTCGATATCTGTTGCTGCCCTCTTCTCCTTCCCTTCTCCCGGCTTCCACCCATAGATGTTAGCGTAAAGTGACAAGAAGTGATAAGAGTTCCAAAGTGGTATCAAAAATTGCCGCAAAACGCCCTCTACTCCCCTTTCAGAAAATCTAAGGTCGTCTCCCTGAACGGCTGGACTATGGAGCAGATAGAGTCGCATGGCGTCTGCACCATACTTATTCATGATAAGCTCAGGGTCAGGATAATTTTTAAGGCGCTTCGACATTTTAGCACCATCTTTTGCTAAGACGATCCCATTGACAACAACATTTTTAAATGCAGGTTTTTCAAATAGAGCCGTAGATAAAATGTTGAGAGTGTAAAACCAGCCCCGAGTCTGGTCCATTCCCTCTGCGACAAAATCGGCAGGAAAGGCTTTTAGGGTCTCTTTTTTATTTTCAAATGGAAAATGATGTTGTGCGTAGGGCATCGACCCAGACTCAAACCAGCAGTCAAAGACCTCTGGGATGCGCGTATAAACCTCGCCTCCCTCCTCAAAGGTTACATCATCGATATGGTGGCGATGGAGGTCTTTAACCCTCTTGCCGCTACGTTTTTCCAGCTCTTTCATACTGTGAATCACAATAACGTCGCCACTGCTGCTGCGCCAAATAGGGATAGGTGTCCCCCAATAACGATTGCGGCTAATTGCCCAATCGCGGGCATTTTCTAACCATTTTCCAAATCGCCCCCCTTTAACGTGGAAAGGAACCCAATGAATGTGCCGATTAACTTCCAAGAGCTTTTCCTTTATCTTTTCTACGGAGACAAACCAGGTGCGTACCACCCTGTAGATAAGAGGTGTGTCGGAACGCCAACAGCAGGGGTAACGATGGCGGAGCCTACCATGCCTGAAAAGCCTCCCTTTATCCTTAATCTGTTTGATCAGTTTTTTGTCGGCATCCTTCACATAAATCCCCTCGAGATCGGGAACCTCATCTGTAAACCTTCCATTTTGGTCCACGGGGCATACCCAGCCAATTTTCGCACCGGCGCAGGCAAAAAAATCGGACTCACCAAAGGCGGGAGCACCATGCACAACGCCCGTGCCCTCCTTGTCACTCACTGAAATATCGGTGATAATAGTAAAGGCGTTGGGGTTCTTGTGCTCAACAAAGTAGTCAAAGAGAGGTCGGTAGCGTCTCCCCTTAAGAGCAGATCCCTTAAAAGTTTCGAGTAATTCTACCTCTCCCTCTCTGAAGTAGGAGCTGAGCCGCCCCTTCCCGAGAATATAGTGCCCCCCCTTACTATCTCTCACTTTCACATACTCAATCTCCTCTCCCACCATCAGACTCAAATTAGAGGGAAGGGTCCAAGGTGTAGTCGTCCACACCAAAAGGGAGGTTTGAGGATCGTCGACGAGAGGAAATAGGAGTGTGATAGAGGGGTCATCTACCTCCCGATAATTCAGGTTCGCTTCAAAATTGGAGAGCGGGGTGCCTAGCCTCGCTGAGAATGGCATCACCTTCACCCCCTCGTAGACGAGCCCTCGATTCCAAAGTTCTCCAAACACCCACCATACAGATTCCATGAAGGGCATATCCATTGTACGGTAGGCATGATCAAAGTCGATCCAACGCCCCATTCGATCTACGGTAATTCTCCACTCCTTGGTATATCTAGAGACAATGTCACGACAGGCCTCATTGAATGAGGCAATCCCAAACCGCTCAATGTCAAAAGTGCCCGAAAGGTTGTATGCACTTTCAATTTCACTCTCTACTGGAAGACCGTGGCAATCCCACCCAAAGCGGCGGGGGACATAGTAGCCCTTCATCGTCTTATAACGGGGAATGACGTCCTTGATCGTTCCGGCAAGCAGATGCCCATAATGGGGCAGTCCCGTTGCGAATGGAGGACCATCATAAATGGTAAAAAGGGGAGAATTTTTCCTCTGTTGCACAGATTTCTGGAATATCCTTTCCCTCTTCCAGAAGGACAAAACGCGCTCCTCCCTTTGGGGGAAACTTTCTACTCTATCTTCAAACATAGAAGTCAATGGTAGTGCTATAGGAATTATTAATCAAAAAAAATCACTATACCAACCCTTTGATAAAAAATAGGATCGAGCTTTCAGGTACCCACCTCTTCAGAGCAAGCACTTGATACAAATCCCGACAAAATATTACACTCACTAGTACGGCTCGGGAGGATGCTAAGGTTCTAGCGGCGGTGCGGCTGGCGGAATAACTCCGGAGTATGGTAAAATTGTTATCGGGGGTGTACAGGTTTCGACTTGGGAATGAAGTTCCAGTGGCATGTAGAGGGTTTCGGTTGGCCTCTTAAAAAAGCCGAAGAGCCATAACTGGCAAAAAAGAAAAAGCTGAGGTCGTCTCTCTCTTCGGAGAAGAGAATTGCGATCTCGCAGCTATTGCTGCTTAAGATCTAACCCGTCTTTGGTAGCCAGTAACCTACTGTTGAACCAGGGATGGTAGAGTTACTGTCATAAATCTTGGTATGAGCACTAAGCCTTGATCCCCAGGTTTGATGTTTCGAGATTAAAGGGGGTGTGTGTGGTCCGAGTATGGTTCCTTATAGCAAACCTCACACTATACATTAAGGAACTAAGCATGTAGTCATTGTTGTGGAGTTCGCTGAGGACGAGAGTTCGATTCTCTCCACCTCCAACTGTTAAGGTCATGGTCGCGAGGGGCCTCTCGCGATTTTTTTGTGGTTTTTTCTTGCTATTAAATGGTGGCATGCCTGATCTTCGAAGGTTGTGAGTATGTAGAAGTTTAACTTTACTACAATCAAGAACTTAAAAATAATGGAAATTGCTGGCAGCTTAATTTTGACTCACCCCAAACACACTCTCTACAATTCTAAATAAAAATCTTGCATTATATTAGAGCAATATGAAAAATTATTTTTTATTACTTCAATTAGGGTTAAACTGTGGTTAGAACGGGAGAGGTTATTGATTCCGTCTTTAATGCGGTAGACATTGGGGTGGATGCTTCCATCTACGTATTACGTGTTGCAGCCCTTGGAATTATTCCAGCGATGATTTATGTGATAGGGGCACTGACATCCTCCGCTATTGGCATAATCACCAGAGTAACAGAGCCAAAAGTTGTGGCTATTGCCTATGCCTGCTGGGGAACATCTACCACTATACTACTGTGTGAGGCTCTTGCGGAGCGCGCCCTGTTTAATAGCGTTTCCCCCTTTTCAACACTCGATGCTGATGTGCCCTTATCGTTAATACACAAAGTTGTACTTATGGCGACACTAGTATTACCCGCGATCAGCACACCAACCCTTTTAAGAATTTTCTTTCCTGGTATTAGTGTCGGTAATCTTGAATTGGTCATTTCTCTGCTCTCGGGACTTTTGGTATCATGTTTAGCATTTGTTTTTGCCATGAGGCGTTGTTGCTTATAATTCGCTGATGTTCGTAAGAATGTGAAAAATTCTGGGGAAAAGAGCATGCTTCAATTTTATTATTATATGTGCGATTTAAAATGGAATCAGGGAAATCAAAATCTTCTATAGATTGTAATTTATACAATACTACGCTAATAAACAGAGGAGGCCTTCGCATTTGGATTAATGAATAGACCATCAAATAGTTGGTTGTCACCCAAAAAACGTGGGGAAAAGGGAAGACCTTTTACCTATTCTGAACAAGCCATATTGACTGCCCTATTTATTCGCTTTCTTTTTCATTTGCCGTTGAGAGGGGGGCGCAGTGGTTTCTCAGCTCAATGCTAAGTTTTATTGTCCACCAAGCTACGTATTCCATATCACACCTCAATTTTCAGAAGAGCAAAAAACTTTGAAGATAAATTAGATAAGCTGCTCAAATTGCCTAATAAAGGCGTAACGGACATATTGTGGTGTGACCAAAATTTCACCGAGTCGTCCTAAATTAATTAACAAAGAGTTACTGAAGGGTTGGGAACAGATTTTCTCTTAGAACGATATGATCAGAGCACACCAGAGTCGATCATCTATTTTCTCTTACATCACGGAATTATTCAGGATCCATCGAGGGGTTTTGCTGCCGCAGGCGGGGTGAACATCTTGGACGTTAACGGTGCGATCTACCTAGCCTCTAACCGTTTGCAGATAAGCATCTGTCTCTCCCCATAAAAATGTGACGGGAAAGCATTTTTGAACATGAAAGGCCTTTCCCTCATAGTCTGTCAGCGGATAACTGATACTCACTATGCGTGCCCCCGCCGGAAGAGTTTTGAGCTTAGAGATAAGGGGATAGATTTCTTCCTCATGTAGGGCCGTGCCATAGAGGTAAACTACTGAGGCTGTGGGGAGGCTCATCAAATTAAAGTCTGCGCAGATAAAGGAAACATCCTCTAAGTTATGTTGAATAGCGACCTGTTTTGCAAGCCCTACAAACAGAGGGATTCTCTCGACCCCAATCGCTCTACACTGAAAAAAGTGGTGGAGAAAAAAGATCCCGCGTCCGCGTCCAAATCCTAATTCTAGATATATATCTTCGGAATGGATGTAGGCTTCTCGTGCAATCTTCTCATAAGTGGGTAGTGGCGTCTCCCCGTAGGTGTGGACACTACATTCCCCTTTGTGACGCAGATAACGTTTGCTGATCGTGTAGGGACTCCTAAAAAGGTATCTCTTGATAAATGAACGATCGAGATGAGAGAAAGCGGCATCTCCGTAGTAGCACTTTTTTACTGCGCGCTGTAACATACACTCCTTAAAGGCATATTTAAAAATGTCAACGACTCTCCCCATCGTCCTCTCCTTAATGGTCACGTACGAATCCTATCATAGTGTTTGTCTTTCTAACATCTCCCGGAAAAGCCCCTCCTCACCCACCAGCTCCTGAAAAGAGCCCGATTGCACTACCCTCCCTTGCTCAATGACATAGATATAATCCGCATCTTTAATAGTGCTGAGGCGATGAGCAATGACAACGCGCGTCATATTTAGCTCTCCTATGTTGCGGGTGATCTCATTTTGAGAGCGATTATCCAACGCGCTAGTCGCCTCATCAAATAGGAGGATTCTGGGGTTGGGGAGGATAGCCCTCGCAATCAAAAGACGTTGCCTCTGCCCCCCAGAAAGTGTCTCCCCATGCATGGGGATGACCGTATGTAGTCCCATTGGGAAATTTTGCAGATCCCGTTTAAATCCCGAAAGGGTCATCGCGCGATCAATATCCTCCTCGGAATATCTACCCCCCGCAACCAAATTTTGATAGAGGGTTCCCGCAATAATTCCCCCCTCTTGTAACACCACGCCCATCTGCTTGCGTACTTCGTGCATGTCGAGATGGATGAGTTCTTTGTCATTGAAATAGATCGCCCCTGAATGGGGAATTTCAAACCCCAAAATAATCCGAATTAGCGTGGACTTCCCGCTCCCTGAGGGGCCCACAATACCCACCATCTGCCTAGGATAAATGCGGATAGAGATGTTGGTCAAAACGTTATATCCACCCTTCTCATAGCGAAATGAGATGTTGTCGATACGGATCATCCCCGTCAATGTGCCGGGGCTGCTCTTTTTCCTCAGAATCTCAGGGGGTTCCTCGATGATCACATGAGAGCGTTTCCAAAGGGAGGTGATTGGAGATATATGCATAATAGTGTTACTGAAAGAAAACGTGGCAGAGGAAAGGGTCATAAATGCGGTGTTAAATGCTAAAAAATTTCCTATAGAGAGGTGCTCGTGCCTATCCATATGCATGATGAATACGATAAAAATCACTGCAAAGGAAAATAGAGGAAAAATGGCCATAATAGTAGTAATGATGCTTTGAATATTCAAAATGCACATCTCTAGAGATTTCGATTTAGAAAAGGCCTTCGCCCAATAAGAAAATGCGTTATTTTCGGCACCGGCAACCCTCAGCTTGGAAATGCCTGATAGAATTTGTACGAGCGCCCCATTGATCATTCCTCGCATCTCGTAGAATTTTTTCTGCGTTTTAACTTTCAGACGTGTACAGATATAGGTAATTCCCAAACCTAATAACATAACTCCCACACCAATCACACTCAGTCTTATCGAATATATAGCCATAACAATAATATATAGGAGAGAGAAGATCCCAGTGAAGATAGTTTGAATCGCACCATTGCTAAGAAATGGGCGCATCTGTTCTATGGCCATGACCCGCTGCAACAAATCTCCTGCAGTAAAGCGCCGAAAAAATTTCGCGGGGAGTTTGAGAAGGCGGTCCCACAGTGCCGGCTGCATCTGTGAGCTGAGAAGTCCATCTACACGACCTGCTATTAACGCCCTAAAATAGAAAAATAGGGAGGTGCTCAGGGCAGAGACGCCTATCCCCAACATCACCTGCATGAGAAGGGGTAGGTTTGCGTTGGGGATAGCATTATTGAAGATTATCGAGACGCCGACCGGGAGAAATAATGAAAAAAGGGAGGAGATAAAGCCGTAGAGCATCAAGCTCCCCAATGCCCACTTGTTCTGCTTTAGGTAGTACGAGATCACTCCCCTTCTACCCATCTGCAAATCGTCGGGGATGGCAGCATAAAAGCTGTAGGCTGTGGAGTAGAGCTTCCGAGCGCTCTCTTCCCGGACCTTTTGCCTTACTCTCTGGCTAATGATCTCATACTCATTTAGATGATTTTGGATAAGGGCAACGGGGATGCGCCCCTCTCCGCAAAAGGCTAAGAGCGGGCCAGAATCCCTCTTCCACCACAAAGGGCTTAAGGAAACCTCCCTCACGCATGCTCCGGCGCTTGCTGCAAGCTTTGTAATGCATTCTTTTACTTCGCTACTCTCCGCTCTCTCCTTGGTGAGATAGTGCCATGGGAGGCTGAGGCTCCCCAAGATATGCTGAAGAGCGTAGATTAGGGGGTCTGAGCTGATGCTCATCTCCTTTTCAGATCTCTTAGGGTTGAGAACGAAGGCCATCTCTCCGAGGGCGTCGTGGAGCATCTCTCTCTGTAAACGCAGTTTTTCTTTAAAACGCCGAAACTCAACTAGTTCCATGTAGCTTTGCTGCTCTGAGAGAAACCCCATCAAAAATTTATGAAAATCATCTAGCGCTGAAGGCCACCCTCCCCCACAAACTAACTCCTCGGTACTGCATACGTGGAGTGTGGTGGAGCGAGACGCTAGAAAATGGAGGTGAGGGAAGAGGGGGAATAAGGAGGTAGGACTAAATTTATATGGGCTCAAAAGCTGAATCTCCCCCTTTCCTTCGCTGGGGAGTAGCCACAACAGCTCTTCCACCTTTTCCCCCTTGTTCGCCTTCAGAGTGAATATCTTCCCACGATCTAACCACATATCTCCCGCATGAGAAATCCAATAGTCGGGAATCACTTCGGGTGAGGGGGAGAAGAGGGCCTCAAATTGGCTAAGCCAACGAATTAAGAAGGATGAGAATAGCCTATGTATAGGCAAAGAAGCTCGAAGCTCCTCCACGGAAAGTTCCCATAATGTCACCTCCCCCACTGTAGAAACGTAAATCTCGTAAGAGGGAAGGCTTTCGCTCTTCATGTCGAAAAGCAGATGATCCTGGTGAATCATGGAAATAAAGATAGGGCGCCCCTCCACACGCCTCATCTTTCTCGCAGCAAAGAGGCTCATCGAACCGCCTCCCTCGACATACCACACACTCCCACCCTCTCCCCGTGATAGATGGAGTCGGTAGTTATCGGGAAGTGTTAACTGCCTGCCATTTTTGAAAAAAATCTCACTCAGCATTTGCCCTGTCACTTTCGATGAATTGAAAATAGATCCCCTGTTGGCGCTTCAAGTCTTCATGCTTTCCTCGCTCCACCACCTCCCCGCACTCTAGGACTATGATTTCATCACAATCTCTGATGGTGCTGAGGCGGTGCGCCACCATCATTGCCGAACACCCCCTCTTTCGAATATTCTTTATCACTTCCTTCTCAGTATTAGAGTCTAAATCACTGGTCGCCTCATCCATGATTATAATAGAGGGATTGATGAGAAGGGCTCGTGCGATCTCCAGACGTTGACGCTGCCCCCCACTTAGATTACGCCCCCCTTCGATAAGCTCTGTCTCATATCCCAAAGGCCTCTTCAGGATGTCATGGTGAATACAGGCATCTTGCGCAGCTTGGATCACGATATTATCGGGGACTGACCGATCATCCCACAGGGTGATATTTTCCCGGATCGTACCGCTAAAAAGGAAGATCTCCTGATCTACGCTCGAAATGGAGCGTTGCATCACCTCTTCATGGTAATGTAGGAAGGGCTTGCCATCATACAAGATTTCACCGCTCCATTGCTCGAGAAGACCTGTTGCGAGTTTCGCAATCGTAGACTTACCACACCCCGAAGAGCCGACAAGGGCCACCCTGCGCCCAGGCCTAATCACCATATTTAGCCCTTTTATCAGAGGGGGGGAGAGTGGGTTATATCCAAAGGTCACATTTTTAAACTCCAGGCACCCCTCCAGTTTTACCATCTTCCCACTCTCCCTCTCCCTCTTGACGTAGAGGCGATCAATCGGATTTTTTAATACATCATTGAGTCGTAATAGTTCTACCTTGAGAAATTGGATTGTCTGGCCAAAATTTACAAATTGCGCCACCGGTTGCAAAAAATTCAATAAAAGAATCTGCAAAGCCATCAAAGTGCCGATGCTCAGATGCCCCTCCATCACGCGCAACCCGCCGATGCCCAGAAGTGCCGTGAGGGCGATTCCTTGGAACAAAATGGGTGACGTGATCAAAATAGCATCTTTCCGGCTGATCTCCTGTAGGGAATTGACTTTGCTCGCATCGAACCCGGCAAAAAGTGAGAAGGCATTACTCTCCGTGCCCGTCGCCTTGATCGTCTCGATCTGTTGAATCGCCCCAACGGAGCTAGCTGCAACCATAGAAAGCTCCTTTTGAAGCCTCGCGTAGGTATCGGTTCGGCTACGCTGAATCATGCGCATCACCACCAAGCTTCCTAGAGCGGCAAAGATCCCGATGCTCGCCACGGAAAAGTCATACATGAACATCACAACCCCATAAAATATCACCAAAAACATCTGAATTGTCGTTGTGGCAAGTGCTCCCGTCATCATCTGTGCTACAATATTATTCTGACCCACACGGTTCGCAATTTCTGCGGGAAAACGTTGGGTGTAAAACGAGACGGGCAGCCGCAATATGTGCCACAAAAAGGAGCTGGAGAAACGGATAGAGAGGGAAATATTGATTCGATTTAAAAAATATTGTTGTAGCCATGTTAAAACACCTCCCACACACATGGAGAGCGCCATACCAATTAAAAATTGAGTTGTCCATGGCAAGATGTTCGATATTAAAATGTTATCAACAAAGATTCTGGTGAAAATAGGAATCGAAAGTCCAGGGATTAACAAACATATCCCAACGATGAAGAGATATAAGAAGGAAAATTTCTCCTCTTTGAGTCGCCTCATCATGTCACCCATCAATCTTGGGCTTCTTCCTCCTTTTGTAAATCGCTCAGTCACCACAAAATGTAGAACAACTCCAGTGTAACTCTCATCAAATTCTTCGTAGGTTACCCTCCTGGGGCCGAATGCGGGATCGTTGAGGTATGCCCTACTCTTCCCGAATCCCTCTAAAATGAGAAAGTGGTTATAATCCCAGAAAAGAATGGCAGGCCGATTGCACTGGTATAGTTCAGAGAGTCCTTCACGCATACCCTTGCCCTGCAGGCCATAACCTTCTGCTGCGCGTATAAGATTGAGGGCGTTACTTCCATCGCGCGACACACCGCACTGCTCGCGCAACTGCTCCAGGGGCACATGACGCCCGTAGTAGGAGAGCAATATTGCGAGGCAGGCTGCACCACACTCCACATTTTCCATCTGAATCAGAGTGGGCGTTCTTATCCTCCAGAAATTTTTAGGTCGAAGGGTTCTTTTTCTCGACATACGCTAACTTCCTAACTTTTGAAGGGGATAAGGTAGGAGATAGGGCGTTTATTCTCGATCGTCACGCGCGCTGTTCCCATCGCGCCTGGAGTAAGGGTATGTGGAGGGCCCTGACCAAAGCTCCATGCCAGCCCAGATGGATTGTCAGGGTTGAGTTGTGGCTGAATGATGATTAATTCCACTGATGAGCCCTTTGTCAAATCCTCCCTGAGCTTTGCCGAGGGGATCACCTTGAGTTGGTTGAAGGTAGAGGATACCGCATAAGGAGAGACATGCTTGACTCTTCCAACCACTTGACCATATTTTTGTGCATCGACTGCACCCAAATCCATCGTCGCAAACATCCCCTCCTTAATCCGCTCGCCCACCGCTGTAGAGACAAATCCATACATCACCAAATCATCCGGGCAAATCTTAGATTCAAACCATAGCAATACCTCCCCCACCCTCACATACTCCCCACTACTTACGCTCATTTGAAAGATCTTTCCATCTCTGGGAGCAGAAATTACCACTCCAGTGGATAGCGCTACCAGTGGGGAGCCCCGAGGCACCTCCTGGTCAATCTTCACGAAGATCTCCTTCACAACACCACCTTCGGGGCTATTAATAGAAAACTGTCCATTGGGAGATAGCAAGATACCATTTCCAGTCACAATTATTGGAATCTGACCCATCACAGACCAAATCAAAACAGATAAAATGATCACTACCATCGAAAGAAGGACCACCCACCCACGCAGTCTCACTACAACCAATAAGTTGCTGAGCTGTTTCGGGGAGGAGAGTTTTGCAACAGAATCGTGTCTAAAAATCTCCTTTTCCATGCCCTTTGGATAACAACTACCCCACAATAGATGCAAGTGATGTCAACGCAAAACTGAAATGTCGCACCTAACTTCATAGAGCAACTGACGACACCAATTTAATTTCAATTCCCCATCTTTTGATTTCCCTGATCCCATTTTAAACCACCAATATAATAATAAAATTGAAGTGCACTTCTTTTTCAAAAATTTTTCAAATTCTTATTCTCATCAGCGAATTATGTAAAAACGACCCGGAAGGTGCTGAAAAGATATTGACAAAAATGCACAACATATGCGAAAAGCACTCATCGATTTTTGCAACGTGACTTGACGAATGTGTTCCACAGTCCGATGTACACGAGGTTGAATCGTCTATTAACTTGGCAAAGTGAGGTATAATTATGAGTGCTGTAGGCTTCCCATTAAAACCGATGAGTAGTATTGGCATGGATGTGGGTGGTTCTGGATTCCATCATATAAGATTGGACGCGTATGGCTGTTTAGAAGGGCCATCTCTGGAATGTACATCCTCTGAAGAACGGAAATTGTTAAAAGACCGTGTAAGTAGAGTACTCGGAAATTATCCTGATGTTAACGTAACTAGTGTATGCGAACTGGCGGCTTCATTGTGGGGTAAAAAACAAAAAGATATAGTTAATGTCCTGAAAAGTAATGGGTTGCCCGTGGTACCATCGAAGAAAATAGGACGGTTTATCTGGCGTAATAGCAAAACTATGTCACCTACAGAACCACCTTGGTATTATAAGCACTCTGCAGTTTGCTTTAGGGGCATGCCCCTGATAGTACAATTAACTGAAAGAGTGAAAAACCTGCTCCGAAGAATGACCTCAGAAGCGTGCCCTAATAGGGTATATGGCAATACTAAACTTTACGAGAAGGTGTGTTATCTTGTGGAGAAGAGAGTTACTGATCCACGGAATATAAAAACCCTTATGCAAAAATGGGGATTCGATGATCGGACGGCATCACTGTTATGCAAGACAACCATCCAACTGCAGAGAAATGTCCTGCGTCCTTTCTCGAAACGAGAAATTACACGCAAGGTAAAGAACGCCCTCTCATTGCAGCCGCAAGAGAGGGCAACTAACCTTGCGTATGGTCTCGGCATGTTACTTAATAAAGCCCTTCATGCTAGCGAGAATCTGTTAAGAAGCTTGCGTAATTCACTAAGAATGAGCCTAGAAACCAGACTCATCCCTCTCCACGTAAGGAAATGTATCAAGAGATGCCGCCTCCTAGCTGCAGGGCATTGTGAATCTCCTGTACAGCCGAATGAACCGGTGGAAAAGGCCTGCAAAGTGCATGTTAGGCAAAACAGGAAGGATACGCAGGACCTCGCCCAACTTACACTCTACTTGCAAGCCCAGAAACAGAGGTGATATGGTGCGCGACTATGAGTCGGCGTAGGGCACCGGTCTTACACTCCTGATAAAAGTAGTGGAGTGGTTTTTTCTAAAAGGGTTTTTGTGATTTGCGCAAGGCCTCTTTACACAAAATCGTAAATCGCCTATCGAGAACTTGGTATGGAAACTGGTCTAAAGCAAGCGAGAGTGTGGGCCTCGATCGTTCGCAAAATCTGGGATGACCCCTCTATAAAAACAGAGCTTATAGACGATCCCCACGCCTTTTTGAAGGAGCACGGGTTGGACCTATCCGCGCAACAAGCCATCCATATCTTGGAAAATACAGATGAGCACCTGTACCTAGTGATCCCTCAAAAACCCTCTAAGGAAATCTCTGATGAACTGCTCAGTCATATCGTAGCGGGGATGCATTACGTATAAATCCATAGCAAGGAGAAAATGATAGTACTTTAAGGCGTAGGTCTATTGCAATTTGGAACAAATTATGAAGTGTCGCATTATAGTTGAGTATGCAACTCGGTGTGTGGATCCAAGAATTTTTGTCCTTCATCGCCTCTGAGAGGGGGCTTTCACCCAACACAATTTTGGCGTATGGGAGAGATCTAAAACATTTTGCACGATCTATCGGAGAGAAGAAAATTTGTGAGAGAGGCATCATAGACCACTTAAGTACACTCAGAGAGCAGGGATATGCGAGCAGTTCTATTTATCGTGCAGTGATGGCGCTGACAATGTTCTTTAGATTTGTAAAGCGGGAAGGGGGAATAGAATCTGATCCGACGCAACTGCTCACACCACCAAAAATATCTCAGTTAATTCCTACTGTCCTCTCAGAAGAGGAGGTGAAACTCCTCATCGAAATGCCAGACATCTCGAAAGAGTATGGGTTGCGTGACCGAGCAATTTTAGAGACGTTGTATGCAACGGGCATGAGAGTGTCTGAGCTCTGCGCCCTCCAAGTGTACGACGTGGGAGAGACTGAGATACGAGTAAATGGGAAGGGTGGAAGAGAGCGTATCATACCAATTGGTGAACAGGCTCTCTATGCTATCGACCAATATCTCGCGTCATGCCGCAATGATCAGAAAAAAAACCCCCCGCTTTTTGTAACCAAAAAGGGACGCCATATCAGGAGGGAGGTAGTATGGAAACGGCTAAAACGTTATGCTCATTCTGCGGGAATCACACGAGGAATCTCTCCACATACACTGCGCCACTCTTTTGCCACACACCTGCTCGACAATGGGGCAGATTTAAGGGTCATTCAAGAGCTGCTAGGGCATAGCGATATTGCAACTACAGACCGTTATACCCACATCTCCACAAAAAGCCTTTTTAAAGCTTTTGACACCTTTCATCCTAGAAAATAGTGTCCAATTGACACTCTCCACCCAAGAAATATGGGCATTTTTAGGAGGGCACTACATAAAATAACAACTCCCCTGTAATCTCCACTAAGTCTCTATAAATAAAGAATTTATTATTGTTATTTTCCATATTTTGGCCTCCATATTTCTATGGATAATAAAAAAAGCCTATTTTAAATTTAAAATTATTGTTAATATCCAGAATGTTTTAACCTCAAATCATCGGCAATGGCAAAGTTTATCTATAAATCTCTCCTCCTTTCCTCGCTGTGTGTGACGTCTTTGTGCAGCGATGAAGTGTATTGCTCCGCAGCCGTTCCACTCGAGCATACAGAGCGGGGCATCACAGTGAACTTCCAAGATGTCTCCATGCTAGAATTCCTCCGTTATGTGAGTAAGATTGCCGAGGTCAACTTCATCTATGATGACGAAATTTTAGATTTTAAAATCAATCTGGTCACGGGGAAAGAGAGCACTCCACAAGATATCCTTTCCATGATGATCACACTCCTTCAACAGCAAGGTATCAAAACAGAGGATAGAGATGGGTATCTCCTAGTAAGAAAAATGAAAGATTGGGAGATAGATGCGCTCAAAGAGATTACATTATCGGAGTATAAGCACGAGAAAAGGGGAGAGGAAAATTTCTTTCCCGTCAGTTATCAGGAGGGTTCCCCTACTTTGACATATCATGATGAATCAGAGGAAATGGAGGACTTTCACGTATACAAGCTTCAATATCATCAAGGTGAGGAGATCCTCAAAGCCATCAAAAATGTCTCACCCGGTCCGCATCACTACTCCACTGTATCAGATGAACTCCTCCAAGCAATCAGGACGATGCAGTGGGTGCAGTCGACAAACTCCATCCTCTATTCGGGAACGAAGAGGGGGATAGATCAACTCTCTTCACTCATCCACAGCCTTGATGTCCCTAAAAAGCAGGTATTCATTGAGGTGCTCGTCATTGAGACAGACATAAAGAACGGGCAGGAATTTGGTCTCGAGTGGGGGGGAGAGGGTAACTGCCGTAATAAACTCGAATATAGTTTTGGCAATTTTTCACCGAATGCAAAACAAAAGTCCCTCGGAGAAGCTTTTCAAGGTCAGGGTGCTGGCAAAACCGAAAAAGGGACGATACGTCGGCTTCCACCTACTGGGAGAGGATTTGACCTCGGAGTCATAGGAGATGTAATTTTTCATAAAGGATTAAGTTACTTTTCCTTGGGCAGCCTCGTCTCAGCATTAGAGAATGAGGGGAATAGCAGCATAATCCTCAACCAAAAGATCATCACGCAAGATAACAAACTCTCCAGCATTTTTGTTGGCGATAATATCCCCTTCACGGGATCTGTCGTAGAAACGATTGGAGCGGCGCAACAAACCTCTTCAAATATCGAGTACAGAGATGTAGGTGTGAAGCTTAATATCACACCACTTCTTGGAGAGGAGGATATGATCACTCTCGATATTACTGAAGAGATCACGGAAATTGTCCCAGACCCTATGCAGCTTGTGAATGTAATCAGCGGAATACAGACAACCAAGACCGACATGGCCACACAGGTACATATCCCAGATCAGAGTTTCTTAGTGTTGAGTGGGATGATCCGTAACACAAAACGCCAACACCGATCGGGCATACCATGTTTGGGGGGGCTGCCACTCTTAGGTGCTGCTTTTAGCAAGTTGATCACCAACGATGAAAAAAAGAATATCATTATCTTCGTTCGCCCACAAATCATAAATAGCCGAGAAGATTATCAAAGAATCACGGCCCTTAAAGAAAGACAGTTTGACGAAGCGTCGACCCAATCACACCACTACAAAGAAGAGATCGACAGACTAAAAAGTGAGAATGCTGCTCATCTTGAAGCCCAGCATCTGCCACCCACAGAAAATACCAGTGTGGAAGAGTAGACAAAATATGAGAGGAGCGTTGAGGGAGCTATAAAGAATAGTACCGCTAAAAAGTTTGATCTCTTATCTTTTGGGAGCTATGAGTCCGGTCAAGCCTATCTTTCCTCTTTTTACTGTCCTATTTTTGGGGTTTTTCGGGTTTTCCCTGGCCCTTCCCCTCTTCCCACCCCTATTCCTCGATCAACATCTAACCTTTCTCCCACCGAATACATCCTATCAGATGCGCAGGATTCTTTTAGGGATCCTCTTCGGGATGTATCCCCTTGGCCAATTTATTGGAGCCCCCTTTCTGGGGAAATGGTCAGATAAATATGGGCGCAAGCCCATACTGCTCATCTCTTTGGTCGCCCTAATCCCAGCTTATATCGGCACAGCCCTCTCCATATTTTGCATGCAACCTTTGTTACTATTTATCAGTCGTTTTTTTACTGGGATTTTGGAAGGGGATATCGTCATCGCCCAAGCAGCCATTGCCGATGTGAGTGGAGATTCCAAGACCAAAACTAAAAATTTTGGGTGGTATATTTCTCTCAGCACCACTGCGTTTTTCTTTGGCCCTCTTGTCGGAGGGAAATTAGCCAATAGCCATACGGTTGCGTGGTTTCATTACGACACTCCATTTTGGCTCGCTGCAATTTTTTCCCTGGTGAGTTTTTCTGTCGTCTCCCTCTTTTTCCGGGAAACACATATGGCAGACTCTACTATCGAAATCTCTCTAAAATCATTGATGCGCACGCTCTTAGATGGACTGAGATGTCGCCACCTTAAGGCTCTTTTCATTGCTAACTTTTTTATCTTTCTACAAATTTTCTTCTTTCTCAATTTTTTCTCAGTCTACCTCATCGACATTTACCATTTCCCTCCTGCATTTTTAGGGGAGATCAATGCCTACCTCACCATTCCTATAATATTAATCTCTTTTGTCTTTGGGTGGCTCGCCAAAATGTGGAGCACAAAACAGACGACACAGGCGGGAATCTTCCTGCTCGTGTCGGGATGCATCATGCTGCTGCTCACTCAACAACTTTGGGCCTTATTCCTCATACTTATCCCCATTGGCTTCTCCATAGGAATAGGTTTTGCTTTTCCCGCTATCCTGATCTCCAATGCCTCAAGCCAACACATTCAGGGGCAATCCCTAGGGACCAACCAATCCATCCAGGTCTTTGCTGAAGCTTGCTCGGCGCTCATTGGTGGACTCTTTCTAGCATTTTTCACTCTCATCCCACTTTACCTATCTATCCTCTGTGGTCTGATAAGTGCTTACATTCTGATAAGACAGGTGGCCAGAGGATAGCATTTTTTTAGATAACTCTGTATCATCCAGTCGATGAAAAACTTGCCCTATCCATATTCGTGGGAGGACAGACGCCCCCTCATTGATGGAGGTGTCTTCTATCTTCCAGACTATTATCATCCACATAAACGGGACCTTCTCCCCCAACTCTCTTCGCTCTTTGGAAATGCCTACCCAGTTCATATCGAATATTGTAGTGGGAATGGAGAGTGGATAGTGAATAGGGCACTAGAAAATCCAAAAATCAACTGGATAGGTGTTGAAAAGGCTTTCGACAGGGTGCGCAAAATTTACTCGAAAGCGTGTCGCAATGCACTAAAAAATCTCTTTATCGTTGCCGGTGAAGCTTTGCTCTTTTCCCGCGAATATCTAAGAGATCGGAGTGTAGACAGCATCTACATAAATTTTCCCGACCCTTGGCCAAAAAATCGTCATGCAAAACATCGGCTTATTCGAAAGCCCTTCTCACAAGAACTCTGGCGTACACTGAAAAAAGGAGGGGGATTAACTCTAGTGACAGACCATCTCCAATACCTAAATCAGATGAAGCAAGAGATGCGAGGATGGTCAAAAAATAGGAAAGACTTCTCCTCGTACGGAAGTTCCCACTTCCAACAACTCTGCTTGAAAAGGGGCGCAACCATCCACTACCTACACTACCAACGCTAACTCACCTCGAGCCGAAACCTTCCCGAGTACGCCCCATTCTCCTGTCACGCAAACGGCATAACTCGGGGCAGAGGGATTTGAACCCCCGACTTTCTGCTCCCAAAGCAGACGCGCTCCCAGACTGCGCTATACCCCGACTGCAA
>Ga0066187_1000078_pt1 | contig 45541 bp, 49 predicted proteins | sample WorMetexBAHAMAS1_FD_58706 | JGI IMG/M metagenome (GOLD analysis project Ga0066187, IMG submission 58706) | Marine gutless worms symbiont microbial communities from Max Planck institute for Marine Microbiology, Germany - Inanidrilus exumae... | ecosystem: Host-associated > Annelida > Digestive...
GCCAGGAGCGGTCCAATAATCAGCTGCGCTTCGGCCTCCACCGCGCGGCGCGCCGCGCGGGCGGCTCCCTCCGCCGTTCCGCGCGTGTCGAACGGCATGATTGCGAGCGTATGATTGCCGGACTCGAACAACGCCAGCTGGGCCGCGTCCAGAAGATCCTGCCCGACCCTTTCATTGGTCCCTGATAGAGGCACGAGAAACGCGACCTTGACCGTGCCGCCGGTCATTTCCGCCACCGGCGAATCGGCGAACTCGTCCCGAGGCAGCGCGGCGGTCTGGGCGGTGTCGCTGCCCGTGCGGGCGCCGCCGCCCGACGCCGAAGGTGAGTGCGGCGGCAGCTTGGTGCCCTTGGCCATGGCGGGGCCGCGAGACGCCGGTGTAGACTCCGGCCCGGTCGTCGATGCCTGGCAGCCCGCGAGCGCGATGACGATCCACAGCGCGGCGAGCAGGTGTTGAGGTGCGAAGGGACAGAGACGGAATGTGCGCAAGATCCACATCAGGTGAATTCTCCGTACGCGCAGCCGAGGCCGCAACCAGACGTTCCGAGACTCCCCGGAGTCAAACTAGCGATGACGAGGGGACCTGTAAACCGGCGCCTGGCCTCTATCTCGTCGCGACGCCGATCGGCAACCTGGGCGACGTTACCCTGCGTGCCCGCGACGTCCTGGCCGGCGCCGACGTCATCGCATGCGAGGATACCCGGGTCACCGGAAAGCTTCTGAACGCCCTGCACATAGAGCGGCCGATGACGCCCTACCACGACCACAACGCCGCCAGCGCGCGACCGAAGCTGCTGGCGCGGTTGGCGGCCGGCGAAACGGTGGCGCTGGTGTCAGACGCGGGCACACCTTTGATATCCGATCCCGGCTACAAGCTGGTGCAAGCCGCCATCGAAGCCGGTCACGCCGTGGTTCCGATTCCAGGCGCGTCTGCCGTGCTGGCGGCGCTAGCGGGAGCCGGACTGCCGACCGACCGTTTTCTGTTCTACGGGTTCCTGCCGCAGAAGGTGGCCGCGCGTCGAACGGCCATCGCCTCCCTCGCCACCGTGCCGGCCACGCTGATCTTCTTCGAGTCCGCCAAACGTCTGCCGGCGGTGCTGCAGGATCTTTCCGCCGGCCTCGGCGACCGCTTGGCCGCGGTCGCGCGGGAACTGACCAAGCTGCACGAGGAGTTCCGACGGGACTCCCTTGCCGCGCTGACGGAACACTACGCCGCAGCGGGGCCGCCCAAAGGCGAAGTGGTGATCGTGGTCGCGCCGCCCGGCGAGGAGAGCGCCGCTGATTCCGATACCGTGGACCAATTGCTGCGGGCGGCGCTCGCCGACCTCAGCACGCGGGATGCGGCGGACCGGGTCGCCGCCGAGACCGGCTGGGCGCGGCGCACGGTCTATGGGCGTGCGCTCGCACTGAAAAAGAACGACGCCTCGTGACCGCCGCGCGACGGCGCGCCGAAGCAAGAGGGCGCCGCGGCGAGTGGCTGGGCGCGGCGCTACTGCAACTCAAAGGTTACCGAATCCTTGGCCGCCGCGTTCGCACACCGATGGGCGAAATCGACATTCTGGCATCCAAGAACGACGTGCTGGCGGTCGTCGAAGTGAAGGCGCGGCCCACCATACGGGAGGCGATGGACTCCATTCCGGCCCGGCAGCGGACGCGGCTTGCGCGGGCGGCGTTATGGGTGATGGGACAGCGGCCGGAGTTATCGCGAGCGACCGTTCGTTTCGACGCCTTGCTGTTTGCGCCAATGGCCCTGCCCCGGCATGTGATCGATGCTTGGCGGCCGTCGCAATGATCGTTAGATAGATTCTGCCTGACCCTTATCAGAGACCGGAACTTAATCATGACGACTCCCCTTCCGACGGTTCTCGGTTTGGTTGGTCTTCTTTGCCTGCCGCTCCTCTTGGGCGGCTGCGGCGCCGGCACGGCCGTTGGCGCCGGCGCCAAGGCGGGGACCATGGCCATGGAGGAGCGCGGTTTCGAGGCCGCGGTGGAAGATCGCGTCACCGAGGGCAAGATCGCCGCGGCATTGCTGGAAGCCGACAAGGAAATATTCGAGCAGGTTGAGATCGAAGTTGTCGAAGGACGCGTGTTGCTGACGGGCATCGTGCCGGAACAGGAAGACCGCATCGAGGCGGTGCGAATCACCTGGCAGGTTGACGAGGTCACGGAAGTCATCAACGAGATCAAGATCGGCAAGGCACCTACCACCTTCGAAGCCACCGCGCGCGATGTCATGATCTCCGCCGAGATCAACTCGACTCTGATGTTCGACCAGGAGGTCATGGCGATCAATTACCTGATCGAGGTGTCGGATCGGACGGTCTATGTCTTCGGGATCGCGCAAGACCAGGAAGAACGCGAGCGGGTTCTGGCGCATGCCCGCGGTACGGATTATGTGCGTGCCGTCGTCGACCACGTGCGGCTGAAGACCGACCCGCGCCGGCCGGTTTACCAGGAGGAGGCGGAAGAGAAGAAGGAAGAAGACAAGGAGGACGCGGCATCGGACTCCTGACCCATGCGGCCCCGCAGGACATCCTGAGCGCCATCGCGGCCGAGGGAAACGACGTAACGGACGTCGCCGCAGGGGCTCTGGCGCTGGCGCGGCTGGACCGGCCGGCGATCGATCCGGACCCCTATGCGGACCACCTGGGGGAGCTGGCGGCAGCCGGCGCCGGTGTGACCGGCGCCGATCTCCAGACCGTCGTGCGGGACCTGAACGAGATCCTGTTCCAGCAGCACGGCTACGCCGGTGACGTCGATACTTACGACGACCTGGACAACGCCAACCTGATGCGGGTGATCGACCGGCGGCGGGGATTGCCGGTCGCCATCAGCATCCTCTACATCCACGTCGCGCGGGCCGCCGGGCTGGACGCGAGGGGCCTCAGCTTCCCGGGGCACTTCGTAATCCAGATCGACCGGCCGGGGGAACGCGTGATCCTAGACCCGTTCAACGGCGGTCTCGCCCTGGCCGCAGACGATCTGCGCGGCATGCTGAAAGTGACCCAGGGATCGGACGCGGAACTGATACCCGACCACTATCGCGCCGTGGCGGATGTTGAAATACTGCTGCGCCTGGAAAACAACATCAAGCTGCGCCTCATTCAGCAGGATCGCAGCGCCGACGCTGCCGTGATTGTTGACCGCATGCGCCTTCTCGCGCCGGAAACGCCCGATCTCATGCGGGAAGCAGGGCTGCTGCATGCCCATGCCGGCAATCTGCGGGCTGCCATCGAGGCGCTGGAGGCATTTCTCGACCGCGAAACCCTGCCGGGCGCCCGCCGGGATGCCGCCGCCCTGCTGGAGCGATTGCGCACAAACTTGAACTGACGGCCATTCTGGCCCCATATGTCGGCGAATGCCCGCCGGAGAGGCGGGCAACTGGCAGTTACGAAACACAGGTGGGGCATCCGTGCCGTTATCCGTCGCCATCCAGATGGATCCGATCGAAGGCATCGACATCGATGCCGACAGCTCGTTCGTGCTCGGGCTCGAAGCCCAGACCCGCGGGGCGACCGTCTATCATTATCTGCCCGGGGCGCTGAGCTTTCTTGGCGGGCGGGTGACGGCGCGCGCACAGGAAATGACCCTGCGCCGGAAACAAGGCGATCACGTCACCCTGGGGCCGAAAACGGAGATCGAGCTGGACGCGATGGACGTGGTGTTGATGCGCCAGGATCCGCCGTTCGACATGGCCTACATCACCGCGACCCACGTGCTGCAGCACATCCATCCCAAGACGCTGGTCGTGAACGACCCGGTCGAGGTGCGCAACGCGCCGGAGAAGCTGTTCGTCGCCCATTTTCCCGAACTTATGCCGCCGACGCTGATCACGTCGAACCGCGACGACATCGTCGCGTTCAGAGCGGAATACAAGGACATCATCCTCAAGCCGCTCTATGGCAATGGCGGCGCCGGCGTCTTTCACCTGACGCCGGACGACGACAATCTGAATGCGTTGCTGGAAATGTTCACCGAGCTCTATCGCGAACCCATCGTCGTGCAGATGTACATGCCGGAGGTTCGCCAGGGCGACAAACGCATCATCCTGGTCGATGGCAAGGCCGCGGGTGCCATCAACCGCGTGCCGCCGCCGGGCGAGGCACGCTCCAACATGCATGCGGGCGGGCGGCCGGAAAAATCGGGCCTGACCGCTCGCGACCTCGAGATCTGCGAGGCTATCGGTCCCGAACTCGCAGCCCGGGGTCTGATCTTCGTGGGGATCGATGTCATCGGCGAATATTTGACGGAGATCAATGTCACCTCGCCCACCGGCATTCAGGAAATCAACCGGTTCGATGGCGTCTCGCTGGAATCGCAGATCTGGGATGCCATCGAAAAGCGGCTATAGTTGCCGCCACAGGGAGCGCGTATGACCATTGTCGTGACAACAGCGGACGTCGGAGCGATCCGCCGCATCTGGAAGGGCGGTCACCCGAAAATCGTCATCGACGGCAACGATATTGTCATGACGAACTGCACGCCGCTGCAACGGATCGGCGACGCCGTTCCGGAAACAGCGCTGGAACAGTTGCAGGCGGTTCTCGAGCGCCTGACCGAGACCATCGACCAGGCCGAGCGGGAACCGGAAGACGCCGAGACGGCCCGCCTGGCCACGGAACTGCTGCACAAGCGCAACATCCGCGTGATCAGCTGCTACCTGCCCGAGATGGACGAGGCCGATCCGCTCGTCGAAGCCCTCAAGGACTTCCTTGGCGACACGAGCGCGGAAATCATGCTGTACCGGAAGGCCGTGCCGCTGGGCACCATTCCCTTCGTCGAACTGGACGTCCGCTTCATGAGGCGGAAGAAAGCCTGACGTCCCAGTAGGGCGCTCCCCTGCCCCACACAAACACGCCCCGTCCGTCCATTAGCCGGCAGAGACACTGCTGCTAGAAGCGGGGTTGCCGATGGTTGCGCGCGTCAAGACGGTTGCCTTCCAGGGCATCGACACCCTGCCAATCGATGTACAGGTGCAGATCTCGGGCGGCATGTGCGCCTTTTCCATCGTCGGACTGCCCGACAAGGCCGTCGGCGAAAGCCGCGAGCGGGTTCGCGCGGCGCTGTCGGCCATCGGGCTTGCTTTGCCGTCCAAGCGGGTGACGGTGAACCTGTCGCCGGCGGATGTGCTGAAGGAAGGCACCCATTTTGATCTTCCCATCGCGCTGGGCTTATTGGTCACCATGGAGGTGATCGACGAGAACGAAATCGCCAGCTATCTGACGCTTGGCGAGCTCGCACTCGACGGGGCAATCGCGCCGGTCACCGGCGTCTTGCCGGCGGCCATGGCGGCCCAGAGCCGTGAACTCGGCCTGATCTGCCCGGCCGACTGCGGCGGCGAGGCCGCATGGGCCGGAAACAACACCATCATCGCCGCACCCGACCTGCTTGCCCTGGTCAATCACGTCAAAGGCCGCCAGGCGTTGCCGCCGCCGCAACCCAAGGCCGCCGGCAACGGTCCGAAAAGCCCGGACCTGAATGACATCAAAGGGCAGGAAACGGCGAAGCGGGTCATGGAAATATCGGCGGCCGGTGGTCACAACGTGCTGATGATCGGACCACCGGGCGCGGGAAAATCGATGCTGGCACAACGGCTGGTGGGACTCATGCCACCGATGGACGCCCGCGAGGCGCTGGAGGTCTCGATGATACAGAGCGTTGCCGGCGATCTGGCCGACGGAACGCTCACCTGCACGCGGCCGTTTCGCGATCCGCACCACTCCGCGTCGGTCGCGGCGCTTGTGGGCGGCGGTGTCGGTGCGAAGCCCGGCGAAGTGTCGCTTGCCCACAACGGCGTTTTGTTCCTGGACGAGCTGCCAGAGTTCGCCCGCGGCGCGCTGGAAGCGCTGCGCCAGCCGCTTGAAAGCGGCCGCGCCGTTGTCGCGCGGGCCAACAACCACGTATCCTATCCAGCCCGTGTGCAGCTGGTCGCGGCCATGAATCCGTGCCGCTGCGGCCATCTGGACGACCCGGACATCGCCTGTTCACGGGCGCCCAAATGCGGCCGCGACTACCGCGCCAGGATCTCCGGCCCTGTCATTGACCGGATCGATTGTCACATCGACGTCCCGGCGGTGAATCCCGCCGACCTGTCGCTGCCGCCAACCGCGGAAGGGACCGACGACGTTGCCCGACGAGTGGCGGCGGCCCGCGCTGTGCAGCGGCAACGCTATGACCGCCTCGCCGAAGACCGGCCCGTACGCACCAATGCCGAGGCCGACGGACGGCTTCTGGACGCGGTCGCAACGCCGGATGCGGAAGGGCAGACGTTGCTGGCGGAAGCGGCCGGGCGATTGAAGCTGTCGGCACGCGGTTATCACCGGGTCATGCGCGTCGCGCGCACCATTGCGGACCTGGGCGGCGAGCCCACCGTTCGCCGGCCGCATGTGGCCGAAGCGCTGTCTTATCGGCGGGCGGCGCTGCCGGCGGCATAGAATTCACAGGAATGACACAGTCATGCCCTCATTTGCACACGTGAGAATTCTCACATCGGCTCGATCGGTGTTTCGTTACCGTTTCCAGCGTGGAGGCACGTATGGCTGGGGAGAACGACTAATGACCAGAGGAACCTGGACGGCGGCTTTGTGCGGCGGTTTTGTCGGATTGATCGCGATGTTTTGTATTTCGATCATCGCCTTTTTTGCCGTCGTGTCTCAGGGCGACCTCGCCGATCTGATCTTCTTCGAGGTCTGGCCACTCGCAACGTTGTTCCTGGCACTGCCGGCGGCGCTGGCATCTGCCGTGCTTTTCGGTTTACTGGCGCGGTTTGGCGTCTGGACCCTCGGCAAGCTGGTCGGCTTTGCGGGCGGGGCGGTGCTCGGCCTTTTGATCGGTCCGGTCGACGCCGTGGTACAGACCTTCGATCCGCTCTCGATCGCAATCCTCCTTGGATTCGAACTGGGTCTTGGTTTCACCGGCGGCTATGCGGGCGATCAGCTGGAGAAATACATCCGTTCGAAAATCTCCCGCGCGACGGCCGTCACGGCGACCGGGCGAGATACTGCGTCGGCGGCGCGCCGAGCGTCCGTCTGAACATCGCGGTAAAGGCGCTGGGGGAGTCATAGCCCAGGTCCAAGGCAATCGACGTCACCGGTTCGCCGGCCATCAACCGATCGAGCGACGCCAGAAGCCGCAGCCGCTGTCGCCACGCCCCGAAACTCAAACCTGTCTCCGCGACGAAGCGGCGCGCCAGCGTGCGCTCGGTCGATCCCACCGCACCAGCCCATTGCGCCAGGGTCCGGTCATCCCCCGGCTCGTCCGACAGGGCCTGGGCGATTTCCAGCAGTTGCGGGTCCCGGGGCATCGGCAGATACAACGGAATCGTCTCCAGTTGCCTTAACTCGTCCAGGATCACCGCCGCCAAACGGCCGCCGGGTCCGCCAGGGTCGTAATCCCGCGGCAGGCGCGACACCGCGACGATCAACTCCCGCATCAGCGGCGAAACCGCCACCACGCCGCAATCCGGCGGCAGTTCGCGGGCAAGCCGCGCTTCCACGTAAAGACTGCGGAACGCCGCGCCCTTGCGCGCGCTCACCCGGTGTTCGATGCGCGGCGGGATCCAAACGGCGCGTTCGGGCGGGACCGCCCAGGTCCCGGTCGCGGTGGAAACCGTCAGAACTCCCTGTGATGCATAAGCAAGTTGGCCCCAGACATGGTGATGCCAGTCCATGATATGACCGGGCGGCATGTCTACGGCGCGCACCTCCACCGGCTGCATGAGATGCTCCGGCAGGGGCTCAGACTGGGGTTCAAATTCGAACATGGCAGATTCTCGATAGTCTTTGTCAGAATGTCGCAAGACGGGCCGAATTGGAAGCCATAAATAAGGTATAGGTCACTCGAACCCGGGATTTCGTTACATGCTCGAAACGGTCCGCCGCTCCTGGCGCACCCGGCACGGACTGCTGATCCTCATGGCCGCGGGATTGCCGATCTCGTTCGCCACCTGGTCGGCCCTGCTCAACAACTTCGCCGTCGAACGAGCGGCGTTCACCGGTGCCGAGATCGGCATCCTGCAGAGCCTGCGGGAGGTTCCCGGTTTCCTGGCTTTTGCCGTGGTGTTCCTGTTGCTGATCTTCCGGGAACAGACCCTGGCGCTGATCTCGCTTGCGCTGCTTGGCTTCGGCGTCGCGATTACCGCCGGGTTCCCGACGGTGTTCGGCCTTTACGTGACGACCGTGATCATGTCGCTGGGCTACCATTATTTCGAGACGGTGCAACAGTCGCTGGCGCTGCAATGGACCTCGAAAGAGGAAACGGCCAAGTTTCTGGGCCGGTTGCTTGCCGTCGGCAGCTTCGCCTCGCTGATTTCCTATGCGGGCGTCTGGCTGATGTTGAAGCCGGGCGGTCTGTCCATGGAAACCGTCTATGTGGTGGGCGGCCTGATCACCCTGGCCATGGTAGCGTTCGGCTGGCTGGCACATCCGCGCTACGAGGCCTTACACCCGCAGCGCAAGACTATGGTACTGCGCTGGCGCTACTGGCTCTATTATGCGCTCACCTTCATGAGCGGCGCCCGGCGGCAGATCTTTCTGGTGTTCGCCGCCTTCATGATGGTGGAGAAGTTCGGCTTCGACGCCGCCTCCATCGCCATGCTGTTTCTGATCAATTACGGCTTCAACGTGCTGTTTGCGACCAGGATCGGCGCCTGGATCGGCCGCTGGGGTGAACGCAAGGCGCTGGTGTTCGAATATATCGGCCTGATCATCGTCTTCACCGCGTACGCGTTCGTTGACAACGCTTGGGTCGCGGCATCGCTCTACGTTATCGACCACTTCTTCTTTGCGCTCGCTATCGCCATCAAGAGTTACTTCCGGAAGATTGCCGACCCCGGGGACATTGCATCGACGGCGGGCGTTGCCTTCACCATCAATCACATCGCGGCGGTGGCGCTCCCGGCGGCGTTCGGATTTCTGTGGCTGGTCTCGCCGGCGGCGGTATTCCTCGCCGGCACCGCCATGGCGGCCTGCTCGCTGATCCTGGCGCTCAACGTGCCGTCGAACCCGGCTCCGGGCAACGAGACTGTCCTGTGGCGACCCGGCGCGCAGGTGCAACCGGCCGAGTGATCGCGTCTATTTCGGCGGTTTGATCATCCGGCCGAGGTCCTGGCCACCAAAGATGTGGATATGGAAGTGCGGCACTTCCTGGTGGGCGTCTTCGCCATGGTTGGACAGCATGCGATAGCCGCTTGCGTCCACTCCGACATCGCGTGCCACCTTGCCGACGGCCCGGAAGAACCCGGCGATTTCCGTATCGGATGCCTTCGCCGCGAAATCATCGCTTGAGACGTACGGTCCTTTGGGCACAACAAGGACATGGACCGCCGTCTGAGGGCTGATGTCATGGAACGCCAGTGCATGGTCGTCCTCGTACACCTTGTTGCAGGGGATTTCCCCGCGAATGATCTTGGCGAACACATTCTGATCGTCATAGGCCTCGGCCATGGCTCACCCTTCCTTGCGCAGCGCTTTTTCCTTGATACCCGAAACGCCACGGCGCTCCTGCAAGACGCGCCAGACATCATCGGGCTTTATGCCCCGGTCTGCCCACAGAACCAGCAGATGATAAAGCAAATCGGCGCTTTCGGTCGCCACATTCTCGTCCGATCCAGCGACCGCTTCGATCACCGTTTCGACCGCCTCCTCGCCCAGCTTTTGCGCGATTTTTGCGGTTCCGCGCTGGAACAGCAGGGCTGTGTGGGACTCCTCCGGATTTGCCGTGCGGCGTTCCTGGATGGCCTTGTACAGCTCGTCCAGCACGTGCCAGTTGGCGTTCGTTTCCGTCATGCTCTTGTCCTTCCGATCACCATGCCGGCCGCCCTTGCGTCTCAGTGAAAGCGGATCGGCAGACCCGCATCGGCCATGTAACGTTTCGTTTCCATGATCGAATAGGTGCCGAAGTGAAAGATCGACGCGGCCAGGACCGCAGACGCGTGACCGTCCCGCACGCCTTCGACCATGTGGTCCAAGGTGCCGACGCCGCCGCTGGCGATCACCGGCACGGTCACGGCGTCGGCGATCGCACGGGTGAGCGCCGTGTCGAAACCCTGCTTCGTGCCGTCGCGATCCATGGACGTCAGCAATATCTCGCCGGCGCCGTTTTCGGTCATGCGCTGCGCCCATTCGACGGCGTCGATGCCGGTGGGATTGCGACCGCCATGGGTGAAAACTTCCCAGCGGTCGGGGCCGACCGCCTTGGCGTCGATCGCGACGACGATGCATTGGTTGCCGAACTTGCGCGCCGCTTCGGATACGAACTCGGGCCGGTGCACGGCGGCGGTGTTGATCGAGACCTTGTCCGCGCCGGCCAGCAACAGCTTGCGAATGTCCGCTTCGGTGCGTACGCCGCCGCCGACCGTCAGCGGCATGAACGCGACTTCCGCGGTATGCGCCACCACATCAAAGATCGTGTCGCGGTTGTCGCTGGAAGCGGTGATGTCGAGAAAGCAAAGCTCGTCCGCGCCGGCGGCGTCATAGAGCTTCGCCTGTTCAACCGGATCGCCGGCGTCGCGCAGTTCGACGAAGTTGATGCCCTTGACGACACGGCCGTCCTTGACGTCGAGGCAGGGGATGATCCGAACCTTCAGCATGGCTCCACCTGGAACGACGCCAACGCCGTTTGCAGCGAGATCCGGCCGTCATAGAGCGCCCGCCCGATAATCGCCCCAGACACGTCCGCTTCTTCATCCAGGCGACGCAGGTCCTCCAACGACGACACGCCGCCGCTGGCAATTACCGGCAGAGAAGTCGAGCGCGCAAGCGCCGCCGTCGCTTCCACGTTTGCGCCTTCCAGCACGCCGTCGCGGTCAATATCGGTGTAAATGATCGCGGCAACGCCGGCATCCTCGAACCGCCCGGCAAGTTCCACCACCGAAAGCTCCGTCGCCTGCGCCCAACCTTCGACCGCAACCAGACCGCCCCTCGCGTCGACCGCGACGGCAATGCGGCCGGGATGGGCATCGCACGCCGCACGTACCATGTCCGGGTCTTTGACGGCCGCGGTTCCGATAATGACCCGCGCGACGCCAGCCTCGAGCCAGGCATCGACTTGAGCAAGCGTGCGTATGCCGCCGCCGAGTTGCACGGACATGCCTGTGGCCGACAAGATCTGACTTACCGCGTCGGCGTTGACCGGGCGGCCCGCAAACGCGCCGTTCAGGTCGACAACATGCAGCCACGTGGCGCCGGCGCCGGCAAACTGTCGCGCCTGGTCGGCGGGGCTGTCGTTGAACACGGTCGCGGCCTCCATGTCGCCGCGCACCAGCCGGACGCACTGGCCGTCCTTCAGATCGATGGCCGGATACAGGATCATGCTTCGCCCACGTCGTTGAGCAGCTTGGTATAGTGGCGTCCCGAGATCCAACGGCCATCCACCTTCGCATAGAGCGGTTCGACGCCCCAGCATTCGTAGCCGAACGACTCGTAGAGCTGGATCGCGGCTTCCTGAGATTCCCTGACGTCGAGGTTCATCACCTCGAACCCCTCACCGCGCCCTTCCTCCTCGACCGCGGCCACGAGCGCCCGGGCCAGCCCGTGACCCCGCGCCCAGGGGGCGACGAAGAAGGTCTGCAGCGTACACCGCGTCGCGCCGGCCTCGTTTTGGCGGGTCGGTCGAACCAGCTGCACCGAGCCTGCAACGACGCCGTCCAGCAGACCGAGAAACAGAGTCCGTTCCGGCACCAGGAGCACGCCGCGCCAGTACACCTCCTGAATCTGCCGGGGCGGCGGTTGCAACCAGCCGAAACCGCCGCCGTCCTTGATAGCAAGGTCGGCGGCATCGCCCAGCTCGTCCAGCTGACGGGACGTCAGCTCCTCGACTTTGACAACGTGCGTCTTGGTCATCGCATCACGGCCTCCACGCCACGAAGTTCCGGATCAACCGCAGACCGGCGGCCTGGCTCTTTTCCGGATGGAATTGCGTCCCGACCATGTTGTCGCGCCCGACGACGGCGGTCACCGCGCCGCCATAGTCTGTCGTCGCCAGCACCGCCACAGGATCCGTCGGCACGAAGTGATAGCTGTGCACGAAATAGACGTGGTGTCCGGTTTCCAGCCCTGCCAGCACCGGATGGTTGGCAACATGCTCCAGTTCGTTCCAGCCCATATGCGGAACTTTCAGCGCCGGATCGTCTGGCGCGATGGCGACGACATCGCCGGCGATCCAATCGAGACCAGGAAACGTGCCGTGTTCGAGGCCGCGTGTGGCCATGAGCTGCATGCCCACGCAGATACCCAGAAACGGGCGGCGGTCCTCCAGAACAAGACGGACCAGCGCGTCGACCATCCCCGGGACGGCATCCAGGCCGTTGCGGCAGTCGCCGAAGGCGCCGACGCCGGGCAGCACGATATGGCTGGCCGACTCGACTGCCGTCACGTCTGCCGTCACGACGATATGCTCGTCGGTCTGGGTTTCGAAGGCTTTCGCCGCCGACCGCAGATTGCCCGAGCCATAGTCGATAATCGCGACGGTCATTTTCCGTTCGCTCCAGCGCCCATTCTTCGAGAAAACCGGCTACAGCGAACCGCCGAGGACGCCCTTGGTCGAGGGGACCGCATGCGCGTGTCGCAAATCCAGGGCGACCGCCGTTCTGAGCGCCCGGGCCAGCCCTTTGAAGCAGGATTCAATCCGGTGATGGTTGTTTTCGCCATACAGGTTCTGCACGTGCAACGTCACGCCGCCGGCCTGGGCGAACGCCTTGAACCATTCCTGGAACAGCTCCGTGTCCATGTCACCCAGCTTGTCTCGGGTGAACGGCACATCCCACACCAGATAGGGACGTCCGGAGATGTCCAGCGCGACCCGGGTCAGCGTCTCGTCCATGGGGATCAACGCATCGCCGTAGCGGCAGATACCCTTGCGGTCGCCCAACGCCTTCGCCACCGCCTCGCCGACCACGTAGCCGGTGTCTTCGGTGGTGTGGTGGAAGTCGATATGGAGATCCCCCTCGGCCCTGAGCGAGAGGTCGATCAGGCTGTGACGGGACAGTTGCTGCAACATATGGTCGAGAAAGCCGATCCCGGTTGCAACGTTGTATTGGCCCGTTCCATCTAGATTGATGGACGCGCTGATTTGCGTCTCCGTCGTGTTGCGTTCGACCGATGCTTGCCGGCCGCTGGGGGCGTCGCCCATTAAAACCTCCGCTCGCCAGGACGGCGCCCTTACTATCAGCAACATAGCCAAAGCGCCAGTGCGGCCGCACGCACCTGTGCCCTTGACCAGCGCGGCAGGATCATTACATCTCGCGGATGCTCAACGACCTGAATCTCCGGGACTGACAATACTGTGACCGAATACAACAGCGACCCACCGCAGATGCACGGCACCACGATCCTCTCGGTCCGCAAGGACGGGCGTGTCGTCGTCGCCGGTGATGGCCAAGTCAGCCTGGGCCAGACGGTCATCAAATCCAACGCCCGGAAAGTTCGGCTGCTGGCCGACGGCAAGGTCCTCGTGGGTTTTGCCGGCGCCACCGCGGACGCCTTCACGCTGTTCGAACGGCTGGAAGCCAAGCTGGAACAGTATCCCTCGCAGCTCACCCGCGCCTGCGTGGAGCTGGCCAAGGACTGGCGGACCGATCGCTACCTCCGGCGGCTGGAGGCCATGATGGCGGTGTCCGACGAGAAGGTGTCGCTGATCCTGTCCGGCACGGGCGACGTTCTGGAACCTGAGGACGGTCTGATCGGAATCGGGTCCGGCGGATCTTTCGCGCTTGCGGCGGCGCGGGCGCTTATCGATCGCGACGACATGGATGCCGAGGCGATCGCCCGGCGCGCCATGGCGATCGCAGCGGGCATCTGCGTTTATACGAACGATAATCTGGTAGTCGAAACACTATGACCGCTTTCAGTCCCCGCGAAATCGTCTCCGAGCTGGACCGCTTCATCGTCGGACAGGACGACGCCAAGCGCGCCGTGGCCATCGCCTTGCGCAACCGCTGGCGCCGACAGCAGCTGCCCGAGGAGATGCGCGAAGAGATCCTGCCGAAAAACATCCTGATGATCGGGCCGACGGGCGTCGGCAAGACCGAGATCGCCCGCCGCCTCGCCAAACTCGCCAACGCGCCTTTCACGAAGGTGGAGGCGACCAAGTTCACAGAGGTCGGCTATGTGGGCCGGGACGTTGAGCAAATGGTGCGCGACCTGGTTGAGGTCGCCATTCACATGATCCGCGATCGCCACCGCAAGGAAGTTCGGCCCCAGGCCGAACTCGCTGCAGAAGACCGCGTGCTTGAAGCGCTGGTCGGCGAACACGCCAGCGACTCAACCCGGGCGGCTTTCCGCACCCGGCTACGCAACGGCGAGCTGGACGAAAAGGAGATCGAGATCAGCATTTCCGACTCCTCCTCGTTCGGCCTTCCCACCATGGACATACCGGGCATGCCCGGCGCACAGATGGGCATGATCAACCTGAACGAGATGTTCGGTAAGGCGTTCGGCGGCCGCACCAAGACCAAACGCCTGTCGGTGGCGCAGTCCTACGACATCCTGGTGAACGAGGAGAGCGACAAGCTGGTCGACGAGGAACGGCTGGTAGGCGAGGCGCTTGAAACGGTCGAGCAGAACGGGATCGTCTTCCTGGACGAAATCGACAAGATCTGCGCCCGCAGCGATCGCGCCGGCGCCGACGTCAGCCGTGAGGGCGTGCAACGCGATCTGTTGCCGCTGATCGAGGGCACGACCGTCACCACCAAGCACGGACCGGTTCGGACGGACTACATCCTGTTCATCGCCTCAGGGGCTTTCCACCTGGCAAAGCCCGCCGATCTCCTGCCGGAGCTCCAAGGCCGGTTGCCCATTCGCGTCGAGCTCGACGCGTTGACCGAGGGCGACTTCAGGCGGATCCTGCGGGAACCGGAGAACAGTCTGATCCGGCAGTACACCGCCCTGATGGACACCGAAGAAGTTGCGCTCACCTTCACCGAAGAGGCGATCGACACGCTGGCGCGGCTGGCGGCGGAGATCAACGAGACGGTGGAGAATATCGGCGCCCGGCGCCTGCATACCGTCCTGGAACGCTTGCTGGAGGAAATCAGCTTCACCGCCTCCGACCGTTCCGGCGAGTCGATCACGATCGACGAAAGCTATGTGGAAGATCAGGTCGCGGCGCTCGCAAAAGACGCCGACCTGTCGAAGTTCATTCTCTGACGTCCGCGCCTGCGGCTCCCGTCAGCTCATTTAGCAACACACGCACCTGCTCGTCGGGCAGTTCGCGTATCCGGTGCGCGAGCTCGTTGGCCAGCCGCGTGGCCTCCGGAGACAGGCCGGCGGTATCAACAACGACCCGCGGGTTGGAGAGCCGAGCGAGCGCCGCGAGCTCTTCGGCCTCGTCCCAGATAATGTTGAAATAACCGCAGATCTGATGCAGCCGCGCGGCGCTGGGCGAACCGCGCCGGCCATGCTCCAGGGCGGACAGATATGCCGCGGACACGCCGATCGCGTCGGCCATCTCGGTCAACCGCACGCCCTTGCGCGCCCGAAGCTCGCGCATCTTTCGGCCAAAGGGCGTCACCGCTCGCGCCCCCGCCGGAGAATCACGAACAGGGCGCCGTCGCCGCCCAACGCCTGGGGGGCGGTGGATACGCTGACGATATGCTCGCTCAGCTGTCCGGAATGCAGCCATAACGGTACCGCGTCGCGCAGGATCCCCCGTCCCTTGCCGGTCACGACCAGGACATTCTTGCACCCGTCCGATGCCGCGCTGGGAATGAACCGCAGTAGCGCCCCGTGCGCAGCGTCACGGGACATCCCGTGAAGGTCGATCTTTCGATCGATCGAAACGCGCCCGGACTTGAGACGCCGGCCCGTCTTTCGGTCCACCTTCTTGACGGGTGGCTCAGCCTGTTTGATCGGCCGCGCGGTTTCCGTTGCCGGTTTCGCGGCCGCCTTCCGCTTCGCGCGCTTGGCGACCGGCTCTTTACGAGGCGTTCCGGTCTTCTCCTCTGGCGGTGGCTTCGGCTTCTCGCGATCGGGCATCCGCTTGACGCCGCGGGTGACCGCCTGCCACAGATCGGCATCGTCCACCGGAGGCTTTCGTCGATCGTTGCCCATCAACGGCTCCGTTCACGCGGGATCCCGGGCGACCAGGACGACATGAAGGTTCAGCGGTCCATGCGCCCCGAGATAAATCGTCTGTTCGATGTCGCCGGTCCGGGACGGGCCGGTGATGAGGTTGACCGTCCGTGGCATGTCAGGCAGCGCGCGCAACAGGTCCCAAGCATCCTCGTAGGCACCGGTGACCTGGCTTTCGAACAGAACGACGACGTGCGTGCTGGGCAGGAAATTCAGCGTCGTCGGCCCGTGCGGCCCCGATAGCAGCATCAGCGTGCCGGTTTCCGCAATGGCGGCGAACGCCGTGGTCAGCCCGGTCAAATCGTCACCGGCCGTGGCGCCGCGGCTGATGTCCAACGCCGGGCGACTGTCCCATGGGATCGAGTCCAGCGTCGGGTCCGGCGCCATCCGGAACGCAGCCGGCAGGTTGTTGTTGGTCAGATATTCGGCCACCGCACCGGGAACGCCCTCGACGCTGTCGACGCGCGAAACGGTGCCCGACACGGCCTCCAGTTTTTCGAGAAAAAGCGCGACCTGGCCGGCGTGATCCACCTTGTCGCGGGCCGGCACCAGGCCCCTTGCATGACCGCTGATTCGCGCATCCAGCGCCGCGCGTCTGTCTTCGTCGAGGACGCCGCGACCGAGCGACTTGCGCATGGCGTCGAAGATCTGTTCGCGTGCCTCGGTCACGGCGATGGCTCCCGCCGGCCGCCCCGCGCCGACCAGGAACCCTGGAAGGTGCGGCCCGACGGCGCCGGCAGATCCCGATGCCGGGTCCAGGCCTGGGCAAGCGGCATCCAGCCGATCCGGCCGCTGTCGCCGCCCCAGAGGTTCATCGCCCATGCCGTGATCGCCATCGCCATCTGGTAGAGCCGGGGGCGTCGGGCGAGAAAACTCCACACCCCGAGACCGATGCGCAGCACCGGCGGCGCCAAGCCGCGCTCGAACGCGCGCTCGCGATAGTGGCGCATCATTTTCGGTAGCGGAATCCGCATGGGACAGACTTGTTCGCAGCGGCCGCAGAATGTGGACGCATTAGGCAGATGGCCGGCTTCGGCGACGCCAATAAAGCTGGGCGTGAGGACAGCGCCCATGGGACCCGGATAAACCCAGCCGTAGGCGTGGCCACCGACAGCGCCGTAAACCGGGCAGTGGTTCATGCAGGCACCGCAGCGAATGCAGCGCAGCATGTCCTGGAATTCCGTCCCCAGCATGGCCGAGCGGCCGTTGTCCAGGATGACCACATGGTATTCCTCGGGTCCGTCGGGATCTTCGGCCCGGCGGGGGCCGGTCGAGAAGGTCGTGTAGGCGGAAAACTCCTGGCCCGTGGCCGACCGGGACAAGACACGCAGAATGGCCGTGGCGTCCTCCAGCGTCGGAACCACCTTGTCCAGGCTTGTAATGACCACATGCACCTTCGGCAGGGTCTGGGTCAGGTCGCCATTGCCTTCGTTGGTGACGATGACGGTCGATCCGGTCTCGGCGATCAGGAAGTTGGCTCCGGTGATGCCCACATCCGAGTCGAGATATTTCTGGCGCAGGACGCCGCGCGCCTCTTCGATGATCTGCCGCGCTTCAGTCAATGGCCGGTCTGCGTCGAGGTGGGTGTGCCGGGACCGGAAATCCGCCGCCACCTGCTCTTTCAGCACGTGGATGGCCGGCGCGATGATGTGGCTTGGCGGTTCCTGGCGTAGTTGGATGATGTACTCGCCCAGGTCCGTTTCGACGATCTCGATCCCTTCCCGGTCCAGCGCGTCGTTGAGCGCGATCTCTTCGGCAACCATGGATTTGCCCTTGGTGACCATGCGCGCGTTCTTCGAACGACAGATGTCGAGCACCTGCCGGCAGGCCTCGTCGGCGTTTCGCGCCCAATGGACGACGCCGCCCTGTTCGGTGACCTTTTCTTCGAAACGCTGGAGGTAATGATCGATGTTCTCCAGCGTATGGTTCTTGATGTCGCGCGCCTGGTCGCGCAGCGCGTCGAACTCCGGCAATTGCGCCACGGCCGAACTGCGCCGCTGGACAAAGCCGACTTTCATCGTCGACAGGGCGTCCTGAAGCTGCGCATTGGCCAGCGCGTCGCGGGCGTTTTGTTTGAAAGCGTGGCTGGTGGACCGCATGCGGCGCCCCTATCGTTGCCGGCCGCTGATCGGCTGCGTCGCGGTAAGCCCCGCGAGCACTTCGGCCACATGCCAAACACGGACCTTCTGGCCGGCGCGCGTGAGTTTTCCAGCCATGTTCATCAGGCAACCCAGGTCTCCGGCCAGCAGCGTGTCCGCTCCGGTTTCGGCGATGTCGTCCGCCTTCTCCTGCACCATCTTGTTGGAGATATCCGGATATTTGACGCAGAAGGTGCCACCGAAACCGCAGCAGGTCTCGGCCCCTGGCAGTTCCGACAAGGTCAGGCCTTCCACCGAGCCAAGCAGTTGCCGCGGCTGCGCTTTGATGTCCAGTTCCCGCAGACCCGCGCAGGAATCGTGGTAGGTCGCCGTACCGTCGTAGCGCGATGCGACCTTGTCCACGCCGCGCACGTCGACCAGAAATGCAGTGAGTTCGTAGGTCCGCTTGGCGACGCGTTGCGCCCGGACCGACATTTCCGGATCGTCCTCGAAAAGCCGTGGATAGTGTTCGCGGATCATGCCGGCGCAGGAGCCGCTGGGCGCAACGACGTAGTCGAAGTCGTGGAACGCATCGATGATCTGGGCGGCGATCGCCTTGGTGTCGGCACGGTCGCCGCTATTGTAGGCCGGTTGCCCGCAACAGGCCTGCGCCCGTGGAACCGTGACCTCGCACCCGGCTTCTTCCAGCAGCTTGACCGTCGCGAACCCGATATTCGGTCGAAACAAGTCGACCAGGCAGGTCACGAACAGACCGACTTTCGGCGTCTCAGTGGACACGGCTCCTCCCTCTTTATTTCGACTAAAGATGGAGGGCTATGACGGCCTTGGCAACCGTTCAGGACGAGGAAACGGCAGATGCCTCCCGCGCGAGACGGGTGGCCGTCGGTCGCGGCACCAGCAAAAAAAAGGTGCCCCGGCTTTTCATGCGCCCGGCAATGGCCAGCGCGCTGTCGCCATAGCCCCAGAACAGATCGCCGCGGACAGGCCCCTTGATGGCGCCGCCGGTATCCTGGGCCACCACCAGCCTTCGCAGGGGCTGGTCCTCCTCGCCGGGCCAGGTGGTATCGAGCCAGAGCGGCACCCCGAGCGGTACGAAGGCCGGATCTACGGCGAGACTACGACCAGGCGTCAGGGGGACACCCTGGGAACCGATGGGTCCGTCGCCGTCGATTTCGCGAAAGAAGATGAACCGCGGATTGACTGCCAGCAGGCTGTCGCGCTGGTCCGGATTGCGCTCGATCCAGCCGCGGATACCGTCCCACGAGGCCTCGTGCCGTTCAAGCGCGCCGCGCTCGATGAGCGCGCGGCCGATGGAAACGTATCCGTGGCCGTTATGGGCGGCGAAGCCGATACGAACGACCTCGCCGTTGGGCAGGACGACCCGGCCGGATCCCTGCACATGCAGCAGAAAGGAATCGATCGGATCCTTGAGCCACAACAGCTCCAGGTCGCGGCCCGACAGCGCACCGGCGTCGATGGCGCCGCGCGGGAAGTAGGGCACAAGCTTGCCTTTGTCGACACGGCCCATAAGCCGCGTGCCATTGAGCTCCGGTTGGAAGGAACCGAGATCGATCGACACCAGATCCTCGGGTTTACGGAAGAGCGGATAGCGATAGGTGGTCGATCGCTGGCGCGCGCCGGCGAGCTCCGGCTCGAAATAGCCGGTGAACAGCCCCTCCTGAGCCGGCGGGTGCGACACCCTGAGCGCGACGAACTGGGATTCCAGCAGTGCGCGCAGCCGCTCGGGGTCGCTGGTTACATCCCCGGCAATGGCGGCACAGGCCGGGGCCCAGTCCGCAACTGTCATCGGAACGAACGGCGTGCCGATCTCGTCCGTCGGGGGTCCCTTAGACAGCGCGGCACAGGACTGTCGAAGCGCCGGCAGCGCCGCAGACAGGTCGTCGTCCCGCCAGCCGGGCAGGTCGGCGAACGCGACCTGCTCCAACACCATCGGGGCATCTGGTGGTTTCTTGGCCTCTTCCGCAGGCTCGCAGCCCGACATGCCGGCCGCGAGCAGAGCCGCGGCCGCAAATGACCAGACGGTGTTCGAAAGATGGAGCCGAGCGTAATGCAAGGCGTGACGCGATGCTGACCTAGTTGGGACTGCGGGTGGCGACGAGCGCCCAGTTGGGATCGGACATGCGGGTATTCCGTCGGAATGTCCAGATGTCTGTCACGTTCGTTATGGCGTGCGGGTCGCCGTCCACGACCTTGCCTTCTTGGTCATAGGTGACGTTGGCCTGCTGCGACACGAACTTGACAGTCACCACGGCATCGCTGCCGTCCAGTTGGGCCTCCAGAAGATCGGCGCTATCGACACCAACGAGCGTGGTTTCCAGCTTGTTCTGCTGTTTCTTTCGCATCGCGATGGCGTTTTGGAAATCCTGGAAGACATCCTTGCTGAGCAGGGTCTTCAGGGTCCGCTCGTCCTCCTGGGCGAAAGACAGCACAATCATCTCGAACGCCATCTTGGCGCCTTCCAAGAACTCCGCCGGGCGGAAACCCGGATCGGCCGAGCGAATGGCCTTAATGCCGGCGGCGACGGGGCTGGCCCCATAAGCTTCCGCCTCGGCCGCTTCTTCCTCCGCCGTCATCTCCTCGCGCCCGGGCAGGGCTACGACATTGTCTTCCTTGGCCGCGGCCCGGTCGTCGGTGCGGCCAAACAGGTCCTGCGGCCGCTGCTCATGACCTGTTCGCTTGCCCAGGACACTGCCCAGACGGTAGATCAGAAACACGGCCAACATCGCCAGAAGCAGGATTTCAAAGTATTCGAGTGCGCCGTCCATCAACCGGAAACCTTGGTTATGACTCGCATATGGAGTCTTGCACGCCCATTTGAGTGGCGTGTTTGGATACTTCGCCTACCCTTATCGGACGCTCGCTGCGTACAACCCGGTTCACCTGCGATCTGGTACGATCCTGGCCGGATTGCGGCAGAAACGTGCTTTTATTGAACCGTAGATAGGACGTTCCAGGGGAAAGGGCAAGCATGCCGCTGCTTTTGTTGCTCCTGATCGGGGTCCCGGTCATCGAGATCGCGCTATTTATCGAGATTGGCGGCTATATTGGCCTCTGGCCGACCCTGGCTGCAATCCTGGTGACCGCCGTGGTTGGCGCCATGCTGGTCCGAGCTCAGGGCCTTGCAACCCTGGCGCGCGCCCAGACGGAGCTGGATTCCGGCCGGCTGCCTGTCAAACAGCTGTTCGACGGCGTCTGCATTCTCGTGGCCGGTGCCTTTCTGCTCACCCCGGGCTTTATGACCGACGCGCTGGGACTGGCATTGCTAATCCCCGGTCTGCGGCTGGTAATCGGCCGCGCCCTGATGAAGATGGTCGCCGATCGCAAGGGTTTTCGCATGCATGTGCATGGCACGGGGTATTCGAGCGGACCGGACGGCCCGATTGTCGATGGTGAATTCGAAGACGTGACGCGGCCCAACGAACCTGAAGAGCCGCCGCGGCGTCTCGATCCCGGTGATCGTCCGAACCAGGGTAAGCGCTAGGCAAAGCGGAGGCGGCGTCCCGGCCCTGCTATTGTTCGTGTCCTGCATTCGTGCTAGCCACCTGCGGCGAAGCAATCCCCACAAGAAAGCGATCAAATGAGCGATACAAGCGGAGGCGGCGACGCGGCCGCGGCGGCGCCACAGGAACAGACGGAACCGCCGCTGTCCATCCTGCATCAGTACACCAAGGACCTGTCGTTCGAGAATCCCGAGGCGCCGGGCATTTTCATCGAGCAAGGCCCTGCACCCGAGGTCAACATCAATGTGGAAATCGGTGTCGATCCGGTCAGGGACAGGGATCACGAGGTGACGCTGAAAGTGCGGGCCCATGCCAAGACCGCTGAGAAAACGCTGTTCATGGCCGAGCTTGTATATGGCGGACTGATTCGCATCGGTCCGGTGCCCGATGAGCATGTCACCCCGCTTTTGCACGTGGAAGCGCCGCGTCAGCTGTTTCCCTTTGCGCGCAACATCATCTCGGAGGTGACGCGCGATGGCGGCTTTCCCGCTTTGATGATCGGGCACGTCGATTTTGTCGAGCTGTTCCGACGCCGCATCGAGGCGGCTCGTCCGCCCGGCGACGGCACTGCGACCGGAAACGGGGAGTCGGCGCCCGAAGCGGCATCCTGACGGCCGCCCGATCAGCGATTCCAGATCGGATCTTCCAGTTTTTCCAGCAACTGGCCGTGCCCGGCCAGTTCTTCGGCGGTCGGTCCGTGCGGGCGCGCCGGTCGCAGCGGTCTGTTGTCCGATTGTTCGACGGTTTCCTGCCGCCGTGCGCCGGCGGATAGTTCCAGGTCCGGCTGCCGGCCGCCGATCAACTCAAGATAGACATCCGCCAGGAGCTCCGCATCCAGCAGGGCGCCGTGTTTGGTCCGCGCCGAATTATCGATCTCGAACCGGCGGCACAACGCATCCAGACTGGCCTGTGCGCCGGGAAACCGGCTGCGCGCCAGCTGCACGGTGTCGATTGCGCGCCGCATCGGGAGCGTCGGCTGTCCAATCATCGACAGTTCCGCATTCAGAAACCGCATATCGAAGCCGGCATTGTGAATTACCAGCTTGGCGTCTTCGAGAAAGGTGAGAAACGCCTGGGCGATGTCTGCAAAGACCGGGAACTGTCCCAGAAAGGCGTCGTCTAGCCCATGCACCTCATAGGCCTCGACCGGCATCGGTCGCTCGGGATTGATGTACTGGTGGAAGGTCTCTCCCGTCGGGACATGATTGACGAGTTCGATGCAACCGATTTCGACGATCCGGTGCCCGGAGCCGGGATCCAGGCCGGTGGTCTCGGTATCCAGAACGATTTCACGCATTAGGTTTCCTGCTGAGTTATCAAGGGCAAATGCCTCGTAGGCCATGAACAGCCCCCAATATGGCGGAGATCATGAACGATTCGGGTGAGTTGCCGCAATGTCATTCCCTTGCTCAGACCCGTCCGCACCACATAGTCCGCCCGGCGTCTTTTCTCGGCCTCCGGCATCTGGACGGCGACAATGTCCCGGAAGCGTTCGGGCGTCATGCCGGGGCGTTTCAGAACCCGCGCCATTTGAATGGGACGGGGCACCGTTACGAGAATGGAACGGTCGCACAGCCGTTCACCGCCGGTTTCGAAAAGCAACGGGATATCCAGAACCGCAAGCCAGGCGCCATCGCGACACCATGCCGCCAGCTTTGCCGCCCTGCGTTGATGAACGAGGGGATGCAAGATCGCTTCAAGCGCTTGCAGGGCCTGGCGATCGGCGAACACGACGGCGCCCAGGCGCTGCCGGTCAACGGATCCCTTGACCACGCAGCCGGGGAAACGCGCCGCAATGGCGGCGATCGCGGCCTGGTCGTGGGCCAGCAGACGGTGCACCTCTTTGTCGGCGTCGTGAACGCGGGCACCAAGCCGGCGCAACATCGTTGCCGCCGTCGATTTGCCGGATCCGATGGATCCGGTGAGGCCGACCAGGATCATCAGGCCAGGCCATCCAGGACAAACGCACGGACATCCTCGTTTACCGGCGGTTCGACACCGAACCAGGCGGCAAAGCCGGGCACGGCCTGATGGATCAACATGCCCAACCCGTCGACCGTCCGGTTGCCCCGCATGCGCGCGCGACGCAGTAAATCCGTTTCAAGCGGAACATAAACGATGTCATTCACGATCGTATCGGGTGGAAGCCGATCCAGATCCAGGTCCAGCGGGTCCGCCCCCTGCATACCCAACGAGGTTGTGTTCACCAGCAAGGACGCGTCCGCCAGGACAAGGCCACGATCGTTCCAGGGCCGAACCGATACCGGGCCGCTGAATTCGGCAACCAGGGACTCTGCCCGGCTGGCCGTCCGGTTGACGACGACGACCTCTTCGGCACCGGCCTCCAGCAACGCCCAGAGAACCGCACGGGCCGCACCGCCGGCGCCCAGAACCACTGCCTTGCCGCCGCCGGTCCAGCCCGCACCCTGTTTCAGGTTCTCCAGAAACCCCACCCCGTCGGTGTTGGATCCGTTGAGTTCGCCGTCATCGGTGACGACGATGGTGTTGACGGCCCCCATGGCACTGGCGGCCGCATCGAGCCGCGTGCACGCCGTGGCGGCGGCCGTCTTGTGCGGGACCGTGACGTTCACGCCGCAAAGACCCATAGCCGGCAATGCCGCAAGCGCGACTTCGATCTTGTCTGGCGGCACCGCCAAAGGAACGTACGCACCGTCGATATCGAGAAGTTCGAGCCAGTACCCGTGCAGGCGGGGCGATCGCGAATGACTGACCGGCCAGCCGATGACCCCAGCTACTGTCGATGCACCGCTGAGAATCATGAGGCCAGCACCTCACGACCGCGCAGGAAGCCCAACAGCGGCAACAACGGCAAGCCGAGAATGGTAAAATAGTCGCCGTCGATGCTGGAAAAGAGCTGCGCCCCAGGACCTTCCAGCCGATAGGCTCCGACCGAGCCGCAGACATCGTCACCGGTCGTTTCCAAATATCCGTCGATGAAAGCGTCGCTCAACGGTCGCATGGTCAGCAGGGCTGTCGCGTTGTGGTGCCACAGGCGGACCCCATCCTTGACGACGCACACTGCACTGTTGAGCGCATGGGTTTTCCCGGACAAGGCCATCAGGTGGCCTCGAGCATGATCGAGATCCGGCGGTTTGTCGAACCAGATGTCATTGCACTCCAGCGTCTGGTCAGCGCCGATCACCAACCGGTCGGCATGTCGGCGCGACACGACCACGGCCTTCAGTTCGGCCAGCGTTTCCGCGACCTGGCCCGCCCCCGCTCCTTCGGAACGAAGCGATTGTTTGACCGACTCTTCGTCGACGTTGGGCACGTCGATTTCGAAGGCGATCCCCGCATTGCGCAAGAGCCGTTGTCGGACTTCACTGGAGGAGGCCAGGACGATCACGGCGGCAGCCGTGTTCATGCGCGCCGCCGTTCCAACAGCTGCATGATTGCCGCGGCCGTTTCTTCGATGGATCGACGCGAGACGTCAATGACCGGCCATTCGTGTTCGCCATATAGCCGGCGGGCCGTGGCGACCTCACTCTTCACCGTTTCCAGGTCGACATAGTCGGTCTCGTCGTTTTCCGACCCGGAGATTTGGTGCAATCGGTTGCGCCGGATCTGCACCAGACGCGCCGGATCCTTTGTCAGGGCAACGATGAGCGGACCGGACCCATTCGACAGAGAGAACAACTCGTCAGGCAACGACACGCCTGGAACGACCGGTACATTGGCCGCCTTGATGCCCCGGTTGGCCAGATAGATGCAGGTGGGCGACTTGGATGTCCGCGAGACCCCGACAAGAATAACGTCTGCATCCCGGAGTCCCCAAACCGCCTGGCCATCATCATGGTTGAGCGCAAATTGCAGCGCATCGATGCGGTGGAAGTACTCCGCGTCCAGCGCATGCTGCTTGCCGGGCTGGCCCCTGCTTTCCACCCCGAGGAAGGATGCCAGGGCGCCGATTACCGGGTCGAGAACCGGAATGCAGGGAACCTGCAGGTCGCGACAGCGGTCCTGAAGCATCAGGCGGAGTTCGTCGTTGACCAGGGTGAACAGAACCACGCCCGGCGCTTCGGAGATGTGTTGCAAGATCTGATCGAGCTGGCGGGTATTGCGGACGAGCGGCCAGTTATGTTCGACCGGCTCCACACCTTCGAACTGTACCATGCAGGCACGCGCCACCGAATGCACGGTTTCGCCCGTGGCATCAGAGATCAGATGCAGATGAAAGCGGATCAATCCCGGCCTCGCGAACTCATATGCAGGAAACGCTGGGGATCAATACCGGATAACCCGGGTAAGCGACAACATTGCAACGCGCTCAAGGCATACTCCCGTTGCCACGCACCGGAGGTAAAGCAGCGTACAGCGCATCTAACACCTATGATAAGGGCTTCGATTACCAAGATGTCCCCGTTATCCCCGGAACTCAAATGACCGAGGATTCAATACTCTATGACTCCCGTCCTCGGGGACTTGCACGGATTCGGCGGTGCTGCAACAGACTTGCGGGCTTCCTGTGGATGACATCTAATCCCCGCTCTTCACGTCACTACAACTGAATCTACCTCTTTCTTACTAATAAGAGAGTTATTGAATCAGGGTTGAAATCCCCTCATCCCGCATGCAAAACACAATCGAAAAACCCATGCTCCAGGCCTTGCGTGGTGGCATCCAGGAGACCCCGCCGATCTGGCTCATGCGCCAGGCCGGCCGTTACCTGTCGGAATACCGCGCTATACGCGCTCGCGCAGGCAGCTTCCTCAATCTCTGCTACGACCCGCCACTCGCGGCCGAAGTTACCCTGCAACCCGTCAGGCGATATCACCTGGACGCTGCGATCCTGTTCTCCGACATCCTGGTCGTCCCCGACGCTTTGGGCCAGCCGGTTTCGTTCGTCGAGGGAGAAGGTCCGAAACTGGAGCCGGTCACTTCGGTGGCGGATCTCAAGACCCTGTCCATCGATCCGCTAATCGCCCGGCTGTCGCCCGTTTACGAGACCGTCGGCACGGTGAAGAACGAACTCGACACCGCCACGGCAATGATAGGGTTTGCCGGCGCGCCCTGGACGGTGGCCACCTATATGGTCGAAGGGCGTGGCGGAACGGATTTCTCGCGCATTCGCGCATTCGCGCTGAGCAATCCTTCTGGCTTTCAGGCACTGATCGATTTGCTGGTCGACGCCACAGTCCTGCATCTGGCTGAACAGGTGAAAGCGGGCGCGGACCTGGTTCAGCTGTTCGACACCTGGTCGGGGATCCTGCCGGACGACGAGTTTGATCGTTGGGTGATCGCGCCGACCAAAGCGATCGTCAATCGGCTGCACGACGATTACCCGGACTTGCCGGTCATCGGTTTCCCGAGGGCGGCAGGATTGAGATATCGGCGTTACGTGGAGCAGACCGGCGTCAGTGCGGTGGGATTGGATCAGACAGTTCCGCTCGATTTTGCGGCAACAACGTTGCAGCCGCTGGTACCGGTACAGGGCAACCTGGATCCGATGGTCTTGCGCCTGGGCGGTTCGGCATTGGATGTCTCCGTTGACCGGATCATTGATGCCCTGGCGGGCGGATCGTTTATCTTCAATCTTGGCCATGGCATTCACAAGGAAACGCCACCGGAACACGTGCAGCAGCTTGTTTCGCGGGTCAGGAATCGCAAGTCATAGATCATGAGCGATCAACAGCAATTCCATGGCGACCAGCCTGTGGCACGTCGCATCGCCGTCGTCATGATGAATCTTGGGGGACCTGACAGCCTGGAAGCGGTCCGTCCGTTCCTTTTCAATCTGTTCAATGACGCGGCCATCATCAGTGCGCCGCAGCCGTTCCGCTGGCTCATCGCTATGCTGATCTCGCGACGGCGTGCACCGGTCGCGCAGGAAATCTACCGCAACCTCGGTGGTGCATCGCCGCTATTGCCAAACACCGTCGCCCAGGCGGAAAAGCTTGAAGCAGCGCTAACCGGCGCGCCGGCGGTCAAATGTTTCATTGCCATGAGGTACTGGCATCCTTTTACGCAAGAAGCGGTCGAAGCCGTCAAGGAATGGGAGCCCGACAGGATCGTGCTGTTGCCGCTCTATCCGCAATATTCGGTCAGTACGACCGGCTCGTCGGTGAAAGCGTGGACCAAGGCCGTGAAACAGGCAGGGCTGGAGATTCCAACCCGACGCGTGTGCTGTTATCCGACCGAACCCGGGTTTGTCAGCGCCATGGCGGACCTCATCAGACCGGCGCTGGACGAGGCATCGTCTTCGGGTCCTCCACGATTGTTGTTTTCTGCTCACGGTCTGCCAAAAAAACAGGTGGAACGGGGCGACCCTTATCAACGTCATGTGGAACAGAGCGCAGAAGCCGTGGCGGCTGCGCTCGACATGCCGGATCTCGACTGGTTGGTAAGCTACCAAAGCCGGGTCGGTCCGCTCGAGTGGCTGAAGCCTTACACCGAAGATGAAATCCACCGCGCCGGCGATGACAAGGTGCCGCTGGTGGTTGTGCCGATCGCCTTCGTATCCGAACATTCCGAGACGCTCGTCGAACTGGACATCGAATATCGCGAGGAGGCGGAGAAAGCGGGCGTACCCCACTACATCCGGGTGCCGACGGTCAGTACGCATCCCTATTTCATTGAGGGATTGGCAAATCTCGTATCCAAGGTCCTGGATGGAGACGAGGTATTGTGTCACGAGCCTGATCCGGCGTTGTGTCTACCTGATCTCAAAACGCCGGCCGTGGCGACCTGACGGGAAAACGCCTATGGATGCGGTGCTATACGACTGGCTGAAGGCGCTCCACATCATCAGCATTATCGCGTGGATGGCCGGACTCCTCTATCTCCCGCGGCTTTTTGTTTATCACTGCAGTGCCGAACCGGGTTCGAAACAATCGGAGACGTTCAAAGTCATGGAACGCCGTCTGCTTCGAGCGATCATGACGCCTGCAATGTTGGCATCCTGGCTGCTGGGTGTGCTGTTGATCTATGGCGGCAACCACTGGTCGGAGCCCTGGATGCACGCGAAACTGCTTGCGGTCGTTTTGCTGACCGGCGCTCACATGGCCATGGCCAGCTGGCGCAAGGCGTTCGCCGAAGACCGCAACCCGCACTCTTCGCGGTTCTATCGCTTCATGAACGAAGTGCCGACGTTGTTGATGATTGCGATCGTCATACTGGTGATAATCAAACCGTGGTCATGACCAAGTGGCGCGAGGCCGAAAACGCTTTGGTAATCTTTTTTGCCTAAACATCATTTGACTTGGCCGCGGCCATTGTTTAAGCAAGCGGAAAACGGGGCGATGATCCCCGGATCACAGTCGCCCATCTATCCCGTTTCTTCCGGATCGCTCCAGGTCGCCTAACGATGGCGCCTCCCGTCTGACGCGCTACCGCCGCAACATCCTCCAGCGATCCGCCCTTATCCAAACAGACGTTCTGTCATGCATCTGCAAGAGCTGAAGACCAAGACGCCGCCAGAGCTTCTCGCATTCGCCGAGGAACTCGAGATCGAAAACGCAAGCAACCTGCGCAAGCAGGAGCTGATGTTTGCGATCCTCAAACAGCTGGCAACCAACGAGATCGCAATCTACGGCGATGGGGTGCTGGAAGTCCTCCAGGACGGTTTCGGATTCCTGCGGTCACCAGACTCCAACTACTTGCCGGGACCCGACGACATCTACGTTTCTCCCAGCCAGATCCGGCGGTTCGGATTGCGCACCGGCGATACGGTGGAGGGGCAGATCCGCGCGCCCAAGGACGGCGAGCGTTATTTTGCGCTTCTGAAAGTCGAGCAGGTGAACTTCGACCAGCCGGATGCCGTGCGACACAGGATCAATTTCGACAACCTGACGCCGCTTTATCCGGACGAGAAGCTCGACCTGGAGATTGACAATCCCGACTACAAGGATCTGTCGACCCGCGTCATCGACCTGGTCGCGCCTCTGGGCATGGGCCAGCGCGCCCTGATTGTCGCGCAGCCGCGCACCGGCAAAACGATGATCATGCAGAACATCGCCCACGCCATCGCCCACAACCACCCCTCGGTCTATTTGATCGTCCTGCTGATCGACGAGCGGCCCGAGGAGGTCACGGACATGCAACGGTCCGTGAAAGGGGAAGTGGTGAGTTCCACTTTCGACGAACCGGCCTCACGCCATGTGCAGGTGGCCGAAATGGTCATCGAAAAGGCAAAGCGCTTGGTGGAGCACAAACGCGATGTGGTCATTCTGCTGGATTCAATCACGCGTCTGGCGCGCGCTTACAACACGGTCGTCCCGAGCTCGGGCAAGGTGCTGACCGGCGGCGTCGATGCCAATGCGTTGCAGCGTCCCAAGCGGTTCTTCGGTGCCGCCCGCAACATCGAAGAGGGCGGCTCCCTGACGATCATTTCCACGGCGCTGATCGATACCGGCAGCCGCATGGACGAAGTCATCTTCGAAGAGTTCAAGGGCACCGGCAATTCCGAGATCGTGCTTGAACGGAAGTTGGCCGACAAGCGCACATTCCCGGCCATCGATGTCACGAAATCCGGCACCCGTAAGGAAGAGCTCCTGGTCGACAAGGGCAGCCTGTCCAAGATGTGGGTGCTGCGCAGGATCTTGCACCCGATGGGTGTTGTCGATGCAATGGAGTTCCTGCTCGACAAGCTCAAACACTCGAAGAACAATGCGGACTTCTTCGACTCCATGAATCAGTAGCGGGCAGTGGCATCACGGAACCAACGGGCAATACCCCGACCGGGTGTTGCCCGTTTTTCGTCTCGACCGTTGGACAAAAAAATCCGGCGGAACACCGATTTCCGGTATCCCGCCGGACCTTTGATCTAAACCGTCGTGCGGCCGAATTACGGCAGCTTGTAGGTGAGTTCCGGCAGTGTCATCAGACCGGCCGCCTCTTCAATGACGGTGCCGCTGGAGAGATCGACCGTCAGGCCGGTGAATTTGGTGCGCGCATGCATGGCGCTGCCGCCCGTGATGCCCTGAAACTTGCCGGTGCCGGCGGTAAGGGTGAACTGTCCCGAGCAGCCGAGGAAGTCTTCGCCTTTGCAGTCCCAGTTGGCAAACACGTTCTCGCCGTCGGCATCGGTGATGATGCATTTTCCTTCGCCGCTTTGGGCGCCCGTCTTCAGGTTGATGACAAAATCACCCGGACAGATCAGAGCGACGGAGTCCAGTCGGCCTTCCATGCTTTCCAGATAAAGCACGCCCCCCATGACGCCGATGAAGAGCGCTTCCTCCTCTCCGGTGAGGAAGTATTGCCCCTGGCTGATCCAGGCGGATGTCCCTGATACCGTCTGCGATTCGGCCGCCGTCGCGGTCTGCGTGCCGCCGAATGCGAAAAGCGCCAATGCCAGCGCAAGCCCCGTCAAAACCCTTTTCATCGTACCCCAACCTCCACGTTTGAGTTCGGTCCGCCTGAAGCAGGACCACCTGAGAAACCTCTTAGACGATCCGCAAGAACCGCTCTTGCCATAATGCGCCAGAAAACGACGCAACGCCAACTTGTACGAACCGACGACAGGCGTGAATTTGGTGCCCCGGTCCGGCGCTTGCCTGGATGGACGGTTGGACTAGGCACGACGCGGAGCATCCGATGCCTGGAGTCTTTTCGGCTCCTACGTTTGCAACGACAAAACGTTCATATTGCGCCGTATTGCCACCGTTTTATGAATGAGACCTCTTTTTGGCCCCATATATTGTGGGTGAGGTAAGAGCGCACACAGTATATGCGGTGCCTATCTGGAAACGTTACGGTCCTGTCTCGACAGACCGGCCCCCATCGCACCAAAGATGCGCTACGAATGTAGTAGGCCCCGGTGAGCCTTTTGGAATTCGTCCGCACTTGCGGCGTCGGAGGATGCAACAGGCGGCCGGGTCAGGGGATAAGGATCGTCGAGCCGGTCGTCTTGCGTGCTTCCAGGTCACGGTGGGCTTGTTCGGCGTCCTTCAGCGGATAGCGCTGGTTGATATTGACCCGCAGTCCCCGATGAACGGCTTCGAAAAGTTCATTTGCACTTTCGACCAATTCCTCATGGCTCGCGGTATAGGTCATCAGCGTCGGTCGCGTGACATAAAGCGAGCCTTTCTGGGCCAACATCGCCAGGTTGAACGGTGGAACCGGACCGGACGCGCTGCCGAAGCTGACAAGCATGCCGCGCGGCAACAGGCAATCGAGAGAACCTTCGAAAGTGGATGCGCCAACGGAGTCGAAGACAACCGGTACACCCTGGCCGTCGGTGATTTCTCGGACCCGATCCACGAAGTTCTCATCGGAGTAGATGATCGTGTGGTCGCAGCCGTGTTCCTGCGCCAGAGCGGCCTTGTCCGCGTTGCCGACGGTCCCGATCACAGTCGCGCCGATCTGTTTCAGCCACTGGCACGCAAGCAACCCGACGCCGCCGGCTGCCGCGTGAAACAGGACCGTCTGGCCTGTCTCCACGGGAAAGGTCCGCTTGATCAAATATTCGGCCGTCATGCCCTGCAGCATGATGGACGCCGCCATCTCTTCCGAAATGGCATCCGGGAGCTTGACGATACGATCGGCGGCGATGACTCGCTGGTCAGTGTAAGCGCCGACCGGCGGGCTGGCATAGGCGACGCGATCCCCTTCGTGGAATTGCCCTACGTCTTCCCCGACGGCCTCGATCGTACCGGCTGCCTCCATGCCGATCGGGCACGGCAGTTCCAGGGGATAGAGCCCAGTGCGGTGATAGACATCGATGAAATTAAGGCCGACCGCCGATTGCGCGATACGTACCTCGCCAGGACCCGGCTCGGCCGTCTCAACCTGTTCGAAGGTCAGGACTTCCGGCCCGCCGCACTGATGGACTCGCACTGCATTCGCCAAGGTCGCCTCCTGTGTATCGTTCGTTCAATCGGGTCTGGACGGTAGGGTTGCCGCGCACGACGCGACACGTGTTATCCCGACGTTCCAACGTTGCCAAGATGATTGGCAAGGGCATCCACATCCACAAACGGCAGTGAACAGATCTGTCCAATACAGACATAAGCGGCGGGGTCGCCGTCGACCATTCCCTTTCCATGCGCCGGATGGTCCTGCGGCAATGCCTGGTCGGGGCCGACTCGCGTCAGGACCCGGCCGGGTAACGATTGCGAAAAGGCGGCCGCGACGATTTCCTGGGTGCGCGCATGCTGCTCGGGGCCGACGACGACGATCTGCACGGGCTTCAGCATGGTGTCGACGCTGTTGAACAGGGTGGACAGCGGAAAGAAGTTGTGCGCGATCTCGCCAGAGAAAGCCGACACGATTCGCTCGGCGGCCGTGCGGAAGCGTTGCTGTCCAGTCAGCGCATGCAGCCGGCCGTAGACATCCACGAGCGTGCCATTTCCCGCGGGCACGGCATTGTCGTTCGCGGTTTTCATGCGCACGATCAAACCGTCCGTATCGTCGGCGACAAAGTAATACCCACCATCGCTGTCGGCATAGTGAGCGTCGACGATGCCAATCCACCGTTCCGCCGTTTCAAGATACGATGCCGAGCCGACAGCTTCGAACAGCGCGACCGCCGCACTGGCCATGTTGGCATAGTCATCCAGCGTTGCCGGGTGCCGCGAGTCGCCGTTGCGCGACGAATGCAACAAACGGTCGCCGTCTGTCATGGCCGAGGACACAAACGCGAAGGCTCGTTCCGCCATGCCAATCCAGTCGCTTCGACCGAAGGTGAGACCGGCACGGGCCAACGCGCGGATCATCAGGCCGTTCCAATCAGCCAGGACCTTGTCGTCGAGCCCTGGCCGGACACGACCGGCACGCACCTCCAGCAGCCGGTTGCGGCAGTCCGCCAGCCGGGCTTCGGTGGCCTCGTCCTGTAGTTCCAGATTGGCAAGCCTGTTGGGAATGGACCTGCCCTCCCAGTTGCCGTTGGGATTGATGTCGTAGACCTGCATGAATTCGTCGGCGTCCGGTCCGAGCACGGCTCTCACTTCTTTTTCGTCCCAGACATAGAACTTGCCTTCGACTCCTTCGCTGTCGGCATCGATGGAGCTGGCGAACGCGCCTTCCTGCGTCACCATCTCCCGTTCCAGCCATTCGACGGATTCCCGAACACGGGCGGCATAGAGCGGCGATCGTGTCTGCTGCCAGACCAGACTGAGCAGTTCAATCAGCTGGGCGTTGTCGTACAGCATTTTTTCGAAGTGCGGCACCAGCCACCTGGCATCGACGGCATACCGTGCGAACCCGCCACCGATATGGTCGTAGATGCCGCCCTGGCACATGTTGTCCAGGGAAACCGTGACGGCGTCGCGGAACCGTTCCCGACCGGTTCTGATCCAGGCACGCCACAGTTGCTCCAGAATCGACGGCTGCGGAAACTTCGGGGCGCCGCCGATCCCGCCGCGTTCGAAGTCGACCTCGTTGAGAAGGCGATCGGCAATCTGATCCAGAATGTTCGCGTGTAAAACCTCGCCGGCCGCGGGTTGAGAAAGACGGGCAAGCCCGTCCCGCAGGGCGACCACGTTTGACTGCACCCGTTCGGGATCGCTGCGATAGATATCCGCCACAGCGTTCAGCACGTCGGTGAAGGCGGGACGCCCGTAATGCCGCTGTGGCGGGAAATAGGTGCCGCCCCAGAACGGTTCCCCGTCGGGCGTCAGGAACATGGTCAGCGGCCATCCACCCTGTTGGCCAAGCATGGCCAGCGAAGCCTGGTAGATGGCGTCTAGATCGGGACGTTCTTCGCGATCGACTTTAATGTTGACGAACAGTCGGTTCATCAGTTCGGCAACGGAGTCGTCTTCGAAACTCTCGTGCGCCATGACGTGGCACCAATGGCAGGCGGCATAACCCACGGAAAGAAGGATCGGCTTGTCCTGCCGCTGCGCCGTCTCCAGGGCATTGGAACCCCAGGGCATCCAGTGCACAGGGTTGTCTTTGTGTTGCAGGAGATAGGGACTCGTCTCCTGCGACAAGCGGTTCTCTGGCATGTTGTCCGTTCCCCTTGCACGGCGCCGGTACTGTCGGCTGGCGATTTGCGGCGCAACCGCGACCCCTCTTATATAGAGTGGCGTACTTATCCCGGACAACAAGTGCATCCGTGCGAGATTGAACCATGAAGATCAAGTTGGACATCGATTGCACGCCGCAAGAGGCGCGACAGTTTCTCGGATTGCCCGATGTGGCGCCGATGCAGGACGCCCTGTTGCAGGACGTGCAGGACAGGCTGCAGGCCAATCTGTCCGCCATGGATCCCGAAACCCTGGTGAAGACCTGGATGCCGTTGGGCCTTCAGGGATTGGAACAGCTGCAGCGGATGATGTGGTCACAAATGGGAATGACGCCCGACGCCGGCGACGACAAGGACCGCTGACGCCCGCGGACTCCGAACGATGGCCGATACGATCTTCGCATTGTCGTCCGGTGCCGGGCGCGCAGGCGTCGCGGTTATCCGGATCTCCGGGCCGCATGCGCGCACCGCTTTTGCCGCACTGACGGCACGCGATGTTCCAGCACCGCGCGTGGCGACCCTTGTCTCTTTCGCGCATCCCGACACTGGAGAAACAATCGATCGCGGTCTGTCGATCTGGTTCCCGGCACCGTTCAGCTACACAGGCGAAGACGGGATCGAGTTGCATGTGCATGGCGGACGGGCGGTCGTCGCAGCGCTCCTGAGCGCGCTGACGCGCTGTGACGGCCTTCGGCTGGCGGAACCCGGAGAGTTCACCAAACGGGCTTTCCTGGCCGGCAAAATGGACCTGACGGCGGCTGAGGGTGTCATCGACCTCGTGGAGGCCGATACCGAAGCGCAGCGCCGACAGGCACTACGCCAGGCGGGCGGCGCCCTGGCCCGCATCTATGACGGTTGGCGCGATGATCTGATCAAGGTGCTGGCGTATGCCGAAGCAGAGCTCGAATTCCCCGACGAAGACGTGCCGACGGACGTTACGGAATCGATACGTCACCACATATCCCCTCTGTTGTTGCAGATAACACAACATCTGGAAGACGATCGCCGCGGCGAACGATTGCGCGATGGAGTCTCCGTTGCCATTGTCGGCGCCCCCAACGCCGGCAAATCGAGCCTGCTCAACCTCCTGGCGCAACGGGATGCGGCAATCGTCTCGGACACCGCGGGAACGACTCGGGACGTCATCGATGTGCATCTGGACTTGGGGGGATATCCGGTCATTCTGGCCGATACCGCGGGCTTGCGGGAGGCGCAGGACGAAATAGAGGCGGAGGGTGTCGTCCGGGCCCTGGCCAGGGGCGCCGAAGCAGACCTTCTTGTCCATGTGATCGACGCCACCGCGCCGCAACCGCTGATGCCGGCGCTTGAAGGGCGCCGGGCGGATGTCATCGAGGTCTGGAACAAGTCGGACCTTACGGACGGGGCGCAGACCGACGCCGGGTGGCTGTTGTTGTCCGCGAAGACCGGCGCCGGCATGGGCGCGTTTCTTGAGCGGTTGCGCCTGGCCGTATCACAGCGTTTCGAAGGCGTGGGTGCGAGCGTGATTACGCGGGCCCGACATCGTGAGGCGCTGGAGACCTGCATGCTTTGCCTGGAGCGGGCAGGCGATGCCACCCTGCCCGAGCTTGCCACCGAAGACCTGCGCCTGGCGACCCGGGCGTTGGGACGGGTGACCGGTCGCGTCGATGTGGAAGAGATCCTCGACGTCGTGTTTCGGGATTTCTGTATCGGCAAGTGACAGCGATGAGGCACAATGTTTCACGTGAAACAAGAACGCGCCGGGATCTGGTTTTATTCCTTGGCACCGGCTGACCGGGCCTCGCTTTACTTGCGCTAGACCGAACACTACATTCCCGGCCATGTCACGTTGGGACGTCATTGTTGTCGGCGGCGGACACGCCGGTTGCGAAGCGGCGGCGGCCGCTGCGCGTATCGGTGCGCGTACGTTGCTGGTCACGCACAAGATCGAAACCATCGGCGAAATGTCCTGCAACCCGGCGATCGGCGGCCTGGGTAAAGGCCATCTCGTGCGCGAGATCGATGCGTTGGATGGTGTCATGGGACGGGCGATCGACCAGGCGGGCATCCAGTTTCGTATGCTCAATCGCAGCAAAGGACCCGCGGTCCGTGGTCCGCGCGCCCAGGCGGATCGCCAGCTCTACAAAGCCGCCATACAGTCGCTGTTACGGGGGCAGGATAATCTCGAGCTGCGCGCGGCATCAGTCGAGGATCTGGTGCTGACGCCGGATGGCTCGGTTGCGGGGGTCGTCACCGCCGACGGCGAACACTTGTCCACCGGCAGCGTTGTGCTGACGACCGGTACCTTCCTGCGCGGCCTGATCCATATCGGCGACCGCACAATTTCGGCGGGCCGTGTGGACGAAGCGCCATCGCTGGGACTTGCGGACACGTTGGAGCGGTTCGGATTTCCCCGGGGTCGACTGAAAACCGGAACCCCGCCGCGCTTGGACGGCAATACGATCGACTGGGCCCGCTTGGACCGACAGCCGCCAGACGACACCCCCGTCCCCTTCTCGACCCTGACCGAGCGAATCACTGTGCCCCAGATCGACTGTCACATCACCTATACCGGCGATAATGGGCACGCGATCATTCGCGACAACCTGCATCGGTCCGCGATGTATTCGGGACAGATCGTCGGGACGGGACCGCGTTACTGTCCCTCGATCGAAGACAAGGTCGTCAGGTTCGTCGACAAATCCCGGCACCAGATCTTCCTGGAGCCCGAAGGCCTCACCGACGACACGGTCTATCCCAATGGAATCTCGAATTCGCTGCCCGAGGATGTTCAGGCGGCATTCCTGAAGACGATCCCTGGACTGGAGAAGGCCGTGATGCGGCGGCCGGGCTATGCCATCGAATATGACTTCGTCGACCCAAGAGCATTGAAGCGAACCTTGGAGACGCGCCAGGTCAAGGGGCTGTATTTCGCCGGTCAAATCAACGGGACCACCGGCTATGAAGAAGCCGCGGCGCAGGGGCTGATGGCCGGCCTGAACGCGGCATTGGCGCTGGTTGGCCGGGACGGTCTGGTCCTCGACCGGCCCGACGCCTATATCGGCGTTCTGATCGATGACCTGGTGACCCGCGGCACCAACGAGCCCTATCGCATGTTCACGTCGCGGGCGGAGTACCGCTTGCGGCTGCGGGCGGACAACGCCGACCAACGCCTGACACCGATCGGGCTGGAAGTCGGCTGCGTAACGACCGTCAGGGCGGCGGCCTGGGCCGCCAAATCACACGCTCTGGAGTCGGCGCGGCGCCTCGTGCGGGGACTTTCGGAGACACCGACGGCCCTCAATCGGGCAGGTTTCCGGGTCAATATGAATGGCACCCGGCGGTCGGCGATGGAACTCCTCGCCATGAAGGACGTGACCTGGGAGCGACTGTGTGGGTTTTGGCCTGAGTTGCGGACGCTCGCCGGCGCGGTCGCCGAGCAAATCGAGATCGACGCGCTTTACGCCGGCTACCTGGACCGGCAGGTTGCGGACATTCGGGCCTATCGGCGCGACGAGCAACTGAGCCTGCCGAGCGATCTGGATTATGGCGCAATCGGTGGTCTGTCCAACGAAGTCCGCGAAAAGCTGTCGCGGGCAAAACCGGCCACGTTGGGTGCTGCGGGCCGGATTCCCGGCATGACCCCCGCTGCGCTGGTGATCCTGCTGCGGCACGTCCGGCGAAGCGCGGCGGCGGCTTGATCGTGTCCGACCCCCCGCCGATGACCGCCGATGCATTTGCGGCGGCCAACGCTGTTTCACGTGAAACGTTGGACCGCTTCGAATGCTATGCGCGCTTGCTGGAACGGTGGCAGGGGTCGGTCAATCTGGTGAGCACCAACAGCATGGCGGATTTCTGGCGGCGCCATATGGACGATTCCGCCCAGCTTTACCGTTTCGTGCCCGAATCGGCCCGTACGCTGGTTGATCTGGGCAGCGGCGCAGGGTTTCCCGGCTTGGTTCTCGCTATCCTGGGGGTTCCGGACGTGCATCTGGTCGAATCGGATCAGCGCAAGGCAGCGTTCCTGCGTGAAGTGGCGCGAGAATGCCGCATCCCGGTCCAGGTCCACAATTGCCGGATCGACGCGCTGCCGGACCTGGCGGCCGATGTCGTCACAGCGCGAGCCCTGGCCCCGTTGAGCGACCTGCTGGCGCTGGCCCAGACCGTGCGCGGATCCCATACCATATGTATTTTTCCTAAGGGACGCCGATTAGATGTGGAACTGACCGCAGCAAATAAGGTATGGAATGTAAAATACGTCGTCCATCGCAGCCGAACCGACCCCGAGGGGCAAATCCTTATCGTGGAGGACTACGTCCGTGTCGCAGATGCCAGCCTGGATATCCGACGCAACGCTGAAGCCCGCTAATGCCAGAGCCCGCATTTTCGCCATCGCCAATCAGAAAGGCGGGGTCGGCAAAACGACCACCGCCGTAAACCTTGCGACCGCCCTGGCGGCTGTTGGCAAGAAAGTTCTGGTCATCGACATCGATGCCCAGGGAAACGCAAGCACAGGGCTGGGCATTGCGGTACCGGAACGGACTTTCTCGTCCTACAACTTGCTGATCGACCAGATCCCGGTTTCAGAAGCGGTCATCGGGACGTCGGTTCCGGGTCTGGCAGTGGTCCCATCTTCCGTGGATCTTGCAGGCGCCGAGCTTGAGTTGATCGACCTGGATCGACGCGAATTTCGCCTGCGGACCAGTATGGAGCGGCTGGATAATCGTTTCGACTACGTATTGATCGACTGTCCGCCTGCCCTTGGGCTCCTGACTCTGAATGCGTTGTGTGCCGCCGACGCGGTACTGGTCCCCCTGCAATGCGAGTTCTACGCCCTGGAAGGGCTGAGCCACCTCGTACGAACCATCGAGCGGGTGAAACGCGCCTTCAATCCGGGCATTGAGATCCAGGGCGTCGTCCTCACCATGTATGACCGTCGCAATAACCTGTCAGACATGGTGGCCTCCGACGTACGCCAGCATTTCGGCGAAAAGGTTTACAACACGATGATTCCACGAAACGTACGTGTGTCCGAAGCGCCGTCGCACGGCAAACCCGTTTTGCTGTACGACTGGCAGTGCGCCGGTAGCCAGGCGTACATCCATCTCGCCGGCGAAGTACTGCGGCGGGAGCGCGGATTGGTCGCCCGATGAACGCGGAAGATCCGAAACGCCGAAATCTCGGTCGCGGACTCGCGGCGTTGTTCGGCGACGAAAATGAAGACTATGCGTCCCTCGACAAGGTTCGCCTGTCGAAGATGGTGCCGATCGAACATGTGCGTCCCAATGCCGGACAACCGCGCAAGCAGTTCAGCGAGGACTCGCTGCAGGATCTGGAACACTCGATTCGCGAACAAGGCGTTATCCAGCCGATCGTCGTGCGACGCATCGAAAACGAACCGAACGTTTTCGAGATAGTCGCCGGCGAACGACGGTGGCGCGCCGCACAGCGTGCGCAGTTGCACGAAGTTCCCGTCATCATCAAAGAACTGTCCGACCTCGAGGCGCTCGAGGTTGCTCTGGTCGAGAACATCCATCGCGACGACCTGACTCCGTTGGAAGAAGCGGAAGGGTATCGTCGATTGATGGAAGAGTTCGGCCATACACAGGAAGTGCTGGCAAACGCGGTCGGCAAGAGTCGCAGTCATGTCGCGAACACGGTCCGGCTTCTGGGACTGCCCGATGACGTGAAGAGCCTGATCGGCGAAGGTTCGTTGTCGGCCGGTCATGCGCGCGCTTTGCTTGGAAGCGATAACCCTACCGGCCTGGCCCAGGAAGTCGTGCGCAAGGCGCTCAATGTGCGTCAAACGGAACGGCTGGTGAAGTCGGCCAAACAAACGAACGACGAGCGCGCGCACAAGGCGCCGACACCGTCGGCGAAAGATCCCAACACAAGCGCTCTGGAAAGAGACCTGTCACACCATCTTGGCATGGCCGTGTCGATTTCCACACGGCGCGACGGCGGTTCGCTCACCATTCGATATCAGTCGCTGGAGCAGCTGGACGACATCCTGCAGCGACTTTCGCACGTTCCCGACGGTGCTCCGGTGTCGGACGATCCCGAAGAGGAAATCGTCGAGATCTAGTGCGGTTTCAACCCGGACGGCGAGCCATGGCGGCGATCTGCTGCAGCGTCCGCCCGCAGATGGCGCGCGCGGGACTGTTGGTGCGTTTGCAGTTGGACTCCGCTTCCGTCACCAGTGCGATCGCGCTGGCCAACTGCGACACGCTCCAATGGCGGGTCTGACGTTCAAAACGTTTGCGTAGTTTGAAAAACACAGGCGGCCGGACACGATTTACAGCCGTGTCGAACCGTTCGCCATCTTCAAGTTGCCGTTTCACAAAGTGGGCGCGGCTCAGATGACCGGCGGCCGCTCGCAATATTGCAACCGGCGTGACGCCACCCTGCGCCGCTGTGCTCAACGCGCCGTCCAAAGCGGCGGCGTCTCCGTCGAGTGCTGCATAGGAAACTTCGTCGAGTGACGATGCACCGCTGTCGCCTACCAAGGCCAAAACGTCGCTTAGATGGAGCCGGCCGCCTGCTCCCGCATAGAGAGCCAGTTTATTGAGTTCCTGGCGTGTGACGCCTCTGTCCGCGCCCAGGATCGCTTGAAGGTGATAGACCGCGTCATCGTCGACCTCGACGTCGTGCGTTCGAAACGTCTGATGGATTAAATGATCAATGGATTGCGCGTCGTCGCCGTAGCAGGCGACAGCTGCACCGTGCGGCGACGATTCGAAGAGACGGCGAAGCGAGGAGCGCGGACCAAGATCGCCGGCGCTTACGACCACAAGCGCATCGCCGACCGGGTCATCGAGAAATGCGCGTAATGGCGCGGTGGTTGGTTCGGTCGCGTCCAGCAGGCGGACGACCCGCTTGCCACCCGTCATCGCGATCGCCGCGGCCTCGTCTGCCAGCCTTGCCGGATCTTCCTTGAGATGTTGCGCCGTGAGGTTGGCGACCAGGAAAGGATCGCCCAGATCCGGGACGATGGCGCGGCATGCCGTGTCGAAACGCTCGTCGACAAGGCCTGCATCCGGACCATAGACCAGGATGGCGCGGCAGTCGGCCGGAGGAGCATCAAGAAGCGCTGCGACTTTGGACTGAGCAACCTTCACGACGGTTGTCGTGCAGCCCGACTGCCAAGAAACAGAGCCAGCCTGTTGCGGATGTCCTCGCTAATCAATCTGACATTGCGGTCAATCGCGTTCTGCTCGGCTACCTGGGTGGCATAGTCGGAATCAACAATGTTGTACCCGCTGACGGCGCGGCTTGTTCCCGACAGCAGTTTTCCATCGGCGCTGTCGAGCTGGTATCTCGCGATAACAGTCAGTTTGGCGCGTGTGGCCGTGTCGTCACGTTGGATACCAAGCTGCTCTTTGCTGGAGGAGATATTGATATTCAGAGTGTATCGCGGGTTCTTCGGGCGCCCGCGGGGGTTCATACGATCCAAAAGGGCATTGTGAAGCTGTTGCCCGATACGATCGGATATCAGGTTGATCTTCACCTGCTGGAGCGCGGCCGCCGAACTGTCTTCGTCGCGGCGGCCATAGATCGGTTCGAAGCCGCACGCCGTGACCGCGAACGTCAGAATCAGCAAAAGTGCTTTGCTAGACAACGACATTGACGATCCGGTTGGGAACCACAATGACTTTTCGCGGCGCCTTGCCGTCCAGTGCGCGAACCACGTTGTCCTGTGCCAAGGCTGCGTCTTCAACGCTCTGCTTATCTGCGTCCCGTTGCATTTCGATCGTCGCCCGTAGCTTGCCATTGACCTGGATGGCAATCGTGACCGCATCGTCGATCAACAAAGCAGGGTCGGCTTTCGGCCACGCCGTGTCAACCAGGGGCGTGTCGTGGCCGAGCTGTTGCCATAATTCCTCTGCCAGATGGGGCATCATCGGGCAGACAAGCAGGCAGATGGTTTCAAAAGACTGTCGCCGAACCCAGGCAATGTCCGGGCTGTCGCCTTTGAGATCGGCAGCCGCGTTCGACAGTTCCCGAATGCGCGCGACGGCGCGGTTGAAGTGCAGGGTTTCCAGGTCCTTGGAAACGGCATCGATCGATTTGTGGATCAACCGGGCCAAAGCATCCGCGTCGCCGGATAACGCGTCCAGCTGGGTCGATCCGACGGCCGCCAGCGGCGCTTCGTTGTCGGCAATCAGGCGCCACAGGCGGTTCGCGTACCGCCAGGCGCCCTCGATTCCCGCGTCCGTCCATTCCAAATCGCGATCCGGCGGCGAATCGGAGAGCATGAACAGCCGCACGGTGTCTGCTCCGTACGCGGACACCATGTCTTCCGGGTCGACAACATTTTTCCTGGACTTGCTCATCTTTTCCGAGCGACCGATTTTGACCGGCGCGCCGGTCGCGGTTTCGACGACCGATCCGTCAGACTGGCGTTGGACCTGGTTGGGAAACAGCCACTCTCCCGCAGTGTCGCTGTAGGTCTCGTGGCAGACCATGCCCTGCGTAAAGAGACCGTCGAAGGGCTCCTTCACCGCAAGATAGCCGCACTGTTTCAGGGCGCGGGTGAAGAACCGCGAATACAGGAGGTGCAAGACCGCATGCTCGACACCGCCGATATACTGGTCCACCGGCAGCCAGTAGTCGACGTCCGACCGGGCAAAAGCCTCGTCCTCGTTGTTGGCGTCGCAAAAACGGGCGAAATACCAGGATGATTCCACGAAGGTGTCGAATGTATCCGTCTCGCGCGCCGCGTCGGCCCCACATACGGGGCATTTCACGTTTTTCCAGGTTGGGTGGTTCTCCAACGGATTGCCCGGTTTGTCGAAATCCACGTCCTCGGGCAGCACGACCGGAAGATCCCGGCGCGGGACCGGCACCAGTCCGCAAGAATCGCAATGAATGATCGGGATGGGACAGCCCCAATAGCGCTGCCGTGATACGCCCCAATCCCGCAGACGGTAAGTGATCGTTCCCTTGCCGGCCTTCTGATCCTCCAGCCGGTCTATCACGGCTCTTTTTGCAGCCGGAACTTCCAGACCATTCAGGAAGTCGGAATTGATCAGGGCGCCGTCCCCCACATAGGCTTCATCGCCGATCTCAAATGTCGCCGCGTCCGCTTCGGGCGGACAGACGACCGGAATGACGGCCAGGCTGTATTTGCGGGCAAACTCCAGGTCGCGCTGGTCGTGGGCGGGACAGCCAAAGATTGCCCCGGTGCCGTACTCCATCAGCACGAAGTTGGCGACATAGATTTTCAAGGTCTTGCCCGGCATCAGCGGATGTTCCGCGACCAACCCGGTGTCGAAACCTCTCTTTTCCGCAGTCTCGATCGCCTCTTCGCTGGTCCCCAGCCGGCTGCACTCGGCGATGAAATCCGCCAGAGCGGGATTCGTCGCGGCCAAGCTCTCTGCGAGCGGGTGATTGGGCGACAAGGCGCAGAACGAGGCGCCGAACAGCGTATCGGGCCTGGTTGTGAAGACCTCCAGCTGTTCCGTCCGGCCTGAGATGGGGAACAGCACATTGGCGCCTTCGGACCGATTGATCCATTTCTCCTGCATCAGCCGGACTTTGTCCGGCCAGCGATCCAGTTTCTCAAGTGCCGTCAGCAATTCCTCGGCATAGGCCGTGATCCTGAAGAACCATTGGCTCAGCCGGCGGCGTTCCACGGGAGCGCCCGACCGCCATCCCTTGCCGTCGATCACCTGTTCATTGGCCAGAACCGTGTTTTCCATCGGATCCCAGTTGACCCAGGACTCGCCGCGATAGGCGAGGCCGGCTTCCAGGAAGTCCAGAAACATCGCCTGTTCGTGCTTGTAATAGCCGGGCTCGCAGGTAGAGACCTCCCGGTCCCAGTCCAGGGACAGGCCCAGGCTGTTGAACTGTTCCCGCATGGCGCGGATGTTCTCACGGGTCCACTTCGCCGGATGGACCCGGTTCTGGATGGCTGCATTCTCGGCCGGCAGTCCAAAGGCGTCCCAGCCCATGGGATGCAGGACGTTGAAACCATTGGCCATCTTGTAGCGCGCGACGACGTCGCCCATGGTGTAGTTGCGCACATGCCCCACATGGATGCGGCCCGACGGATAGGGGAACATTTCGAGGACGTAATATTTCGGGCGTTTGTGGTCGGGTGCGACGCGAAAACTGCCACGATCCGCCCAGACGGACTGCCACTTGGCCTCGACATCCCGGAAATTATAGCGGTTCATGGGTGAGCTCGCCTTGGATGACCTGACAGGGTTGGCGCCCGCTGGGCGGGCGACGGACTATGTAACAAAGGCTGTGGACGGGGTCGATTGGGAAAAGGGCGAAGGCGCTTTCAGCCTGCGATCACTGCTCCGCCGTCATATCGATCCGCATCTGACGCGCCCGGGTGAGGATGGAATCCTCAAGCCGTGTCCCCGTATCGCTGGGTACATTCACGTCCTGCCAGACGCCGGCCGGGGACCGTCGCTGCTTGAATACCGCCACCCGCAGCCCATCAGCCCTTAGCTGCCGGTCAAGAATATAGACATTGAGCTTGTAGCGCTCGTTGGGGCTTTCAGGCGGAGTATACCAGTCGGTGATAATGACGCCGCCAAACGGGTCGGCCTGACTGAGCGGCATGAACGAGATGGTGTCGAGCGACGCGCGCCACAGGAAGCTGTTAACCCCGATGCCGCCGCCGCCGCCATCCTGGTCCCGCTGGACGCCGGGCCCGAAGCGCAGCGCGTCGTCACCGAGAAGCTTGCCATAGTTGGCTTTGCGCGACTCATCGGAGTTTCGCAGATCTTCCTCGGTGACGGGCGTCGTCTCCAAGCCGCTGCAGGCGGCCAGGACCGCGGCAAAAAGAGCCGCTAATCCAGCGTGGATGAGGGTTCTCATATGGGCCATCGAACGAATTGTGCCTCCAATAATGCACCGGATACAACACTTTGCTGCAAAAAAAAAGGGTGGCGCGAAAGCGCCACCCTCGATGTTGCTGAGGTAACTCTGATTAGAA
>Ga0066187_1000079_pt1 | contig 45305 bp, 44 predicted proteins | sample WorMetexBAHAMAS1_FD_58706 | JGI IMG/M metagenome (GOLD analysis project Ga0066187, IMG submission 58706) | Marine gutless worms symbiont microbial communities from Max Planck institute for Marine Microbiology, Germany - Inanidrilus exumae... | ecosystem: Host-associated > Annelida > Digestive...
TCGAACCCACGACTTCAACCTTGGCAAGGTTGCGCTCTACCCCTGAGCTACGCCCGCATGCCGTGAAGCGGCGCGCATCATACGCTTTCGCAAAGTGAACGCAAGCGCCGAATGCGGGCCTTCCCGATTGTCCCGGATGGCCGGACCGCGCTAAAAGGCGGCCCTATGGATAGCATCACACCAAAGACCTATGAAGAGCTGTTCGCCCGGCTCAGCGACCTGGCGATCGCGTACGAAAACCACGAGCATCCGCCGGTATTTACCGTTGCGGAAAGCCAAAATCTGCGCGGCAGCCTGCCGGGCGCCCACGTCAAGAACCTCTTCCTCCGCGACAAGAAAAAAAGCATCTGGCTGGTGACGGTGCTGGAAGATCGGGAAGTAGATCTGAAGGCACTTAGAAAACGCCTGGGCGCCGCCAAGACGCTCTCCTTCGGAAGCCCGGAGTTGCTAATGGAGGTCCTGGGCGTCGAGCCCGGCGCCGTTACGCCCTACGGGGTGATAAACGACTCAACAGGCAGGGCAACGGTGATTCTGGATCAGGGCCTGTTCGACCATTCCTTGGTCAACGCGCACCCGCTGCGCAACGATATGACTGTGGCTGTGGCGCCCAACGGGCTGATCGACTTCCTTGAGGCGCAAAACCACGCGCCCGAGATCATCGATTTCGGCGCCCCGCTGTTACCGGACGAGGGCGCCTAGGCCTTGTCAGAGGCCCCCCGGCGCGCCAATTATGTAAGCAACGACAAGGCAGAAACCCATGAGCATGGACCCGATCATCGGCGCCGGTAACGGCCCGCAAGCCGCCGGCAGCGAGCTGGTCAAGGACGTCACCGCCGCAACCTTTGCCAGGGATGTCCTGGATGCCAGCATGACGGTGCCTGTCATCGTCGATTTCTGGGCGCCCTGGTGCGGCCCCTGCAAACAACTCGGCCCGATGATCGAAAAGGCGGTGACGGCCGCGGGCGGCGCCGTGCGCCTGGTGAAGATCGACATCGACCAGAACCCGGAAATCGCCCAGCAGATGCAAATCCAGTCGATCCCGGCCGTCTATGCGTTCTTCCAGGGTCGGCCGGTGGACGGATTCGTCGGTGCGTTGCCGGAAAGCCAGATCAAGGATTTCATCAAGAAGCTGGCGGCGCACGCCGGCGGTGATGCGGGTCCCAGCGGGCTGGACGACGTGCTTGACCAAGCGGCGCAGGCGTTGGAGGCCGGCGACGTCGCGACGGCGTCCGCCCTCTACGCCCAGGTTCTGCAGGCCGATCCCGGCAATGTCGCAGCGGCCGCGGGGCTGTCAAAATGCGCAATTCAGGCCGGTGACCATGCGCAAGCGCAGGCGCTGATCGACCAGCTGCCCGAAGAGGCCCAGAACGACGCCGCAGTGGTCTCCGTTAAGGCGGCGCTGGAGCTTGCCGCCCAGGCGACCGAAGCAGCCGGCGAAACCGCTGCGCTTCAGGCCGCGCTCGACGCCAATCCGGAGGACAAGCAGGCCCGGTTCGATCTGGCGGTGGCCCAGTTCGGCGCCGGTGACGCCGAATCCGCGTGCGAGAATCTGCTGTGGATCGTCGCCAAGGACCGTGAGTGGAATGACGAGTCGGCCCGCAAACAGCTGCTGAAGGTCTTCGAGGCGCTTGGCCCGACGCATGAAACCACTCTGTCAGCGCGCCGGCAGCTGTCGTCAATTCTGTTCTCATGAGCCGCTTCGATCCCCGTTTCGAGGATCTGTCGGCGACTTTGCCGATCTTTCCGCTGACCGGCGTGCTGTTGCTGCCGCGCGGATCGCTGCCGCTCAATATCTTTGAAGTACGTTACCTCAACATGGTCGAAGACGCGCTCGCGGCGGACCGGATGATCGGCATGATCCAGCCGTCCGACCCCGAAAGCGATGACTCGATGCCAACGGTTTATAAGACCGGTTGTGCAGGCCGTATCGTGCATTTCGAAGAGACCGACGACGACCGATATCTGATCACGCTGCAGGGCGTGTCCCGGTTTCGCTGGATGGAAGAGCTTCCGACCACACGGGGTTATCGCCGCGTAACTGCCGACTGGTCGCCGTTTGCCTCGGACTTGCGGGTCGAAGAGGGCGAGGACTTGGACCTGGAAGCACTGTTGACCCCGCTGCGCACCTATTTCGACCATGAAGGCATCAATGCGAACTGGGACGCCATCAACGAAACACCCGCCGAACGCCTGATCACGTCGCTGGCCATGATCTGTCCGTTCGAACCGCCCGAAAAGCAGGCACTACTCGAGGCACGCGACCTGGCCGACCGGACCAAGGTGCTTACGGCCTTGGTGGAAATGGCCGTCCTGTCTTCCAGCAGCGGCGACAGCGCACGCCAGTAGGATTGGGGGGAACAACCGTGATGAGCGAAACCCCGAAGCGCCCTGCCAAGAGTGGTATCGACCCCAAACTCCTGGAATTCATCGTCTGCCCGGTCACGAAGGGGCCGCTGCGCTATGATGAAAAGAATCAGGAACTGATCAGCGACCAGGCCAAGCTGGCCTATCCGATCCGCGATGGCATCCCCATCATGCTGGCCGAAGAGGCGCGGCCGTTGGACGACTGAGTATTGCAGCCCCCATGAGCGGCGACGCTGACTTCCGAACCAAGGCTTGGCCGACCGAAATTCACCTGAACAAGGCGGAACGGCAACTGACCGTCGTTTTCGACGACGGCACCACATTTGCCTATCCGGCCGAATATCTTCGAGTGGAAAGCCCGAGCGCGGAAGTGCAGGGGCATGCCCCCAGCCAGAAACAGACCGTGTCCGGCCGACGGTATGTGGGAATCATGGAGCTGGAACCGGTCGGCAATTACGCGATCCGGATCGTGTTTGACGATCTGCACGACACCGGGATCTTTTCGTGGAGCTATCTCCACGAACTGGGCCGCGAATACGAACTGCGCTGGAGCGAATATCTTGCCGCGCTCGAGGAAAAAGGGCTCAGCCGGGATCCTTAAAGCGGCTCGCCGCGCACAAGTCGCGGCAAATCTCCCACAAGACCCATCGCGTGACGCATGAGAAAACGCTTGACCGGTGGCAGACGGTCGACCGCCGCCAACCCGACGTCGCGGACCAGTCGGACCGGTGCGATGTCGTTGGAAAACAGGCGGTTGAGGCCATCCGTGACCGCCGCCAGCATGGCATTGTCGAAGCGCCGCCAGCGCTCGTAGCGTGCCAGTGTGGCCGCACCGCCGACGTCAAGCCCGAGCCGGCGCGCATCGACCAGTACCTCGGCCAGCGCCGCCACGTCCCGCAAGCCAAGATTGAGGCCCTGTCCTGCGATCGGATGGATCGCGTGGGCTGCGTCGCCGGCCAGAATGAGCCTGTCGTCCACGTAGGATGCCGCATGCAGCAAGCCCAACGGATACGAAAACCGTGGACCGACCAATGTGATCTCCCCCAGCCAATCGCCGAACCGAAGCCGCAATTCCTCCAGGAACGCCTGATCGTCCAGGGCCAGATAGCGGCCAGCCAGTGCTGTTCGTTCGCTCCAGACCACATTCGACCGGTCTTCGGTCATCGGTAGCATGGCGAACGGGCCGCCCGGCAGGAATAACTCGACGGCGACGCCATCATGACCGCGGGCATGGTGCACCGTGCAGACGATGGACACCTGGTCATAGCGCAACTGTGAGGTCCTGATTCCGGCCCACTCCCGCATCCGCGAAAAACGCCCGTCCGCCGCGATCGCCAGATCTGCCGAAATGCGACGGCCGTCTTCGAGCGAAGCGACGACGGGATATCCGTTGCGGTCCAGACGTTCGATCGACTCGGGCGCGTATACCGTAAGGCTGGGCAGAGTCCGCGCCTGCGCCGCCAGCGCATGCCGGATCTCGCGGTTCTCGATGATATAGCCGAACGGGGCGTCGCCCACGTCGCGATGGTCATAGTGCAGGAATAGCGGCGACACGCCGCGATGGGGATGCCCGTCCGCGACACGGATATCGAGGATCGGCTCAGCGGCATGGTCAAGGCGGTCCCACACGCCAATGCCACGGAACACCTGGGCTGATCCCTGTGCAATGGCGGAAGCACGCCCGTCATAGGCTGGCGAAAGCGACTCGTCCGGTGCTTGTTTGTCGATAACGGCGACGGAGAATCCGGCGCCGGCAAGCGCACACCCCGCCGTCAGGCCGACCATACCGGCACCGACAATCAGGACGTCGTGCCGTTCGCCACTGGACCCGGGATCCTTCATATCCATAAGCACAGAGTCATGGCTGAACTGCCGTCTTGTCCAGAACCATCCGGTCTCTGAAGCCGCGGCACGCCGCCGCGGCTTTCATTGCCTACAATTTAGGCAACGTCCGTGTGTTGCCTACGAAATATGCAAAAACGCGGGCGGTTCGAATCTACTTTGCCTTGGCAGGAAAGGCGTACCCCTTTGATAATAAGCGCTTTTCTCCGCCAGCGCGAAAACGGCACGGTTCTTGTAAATCCCTTAACGATATTGCGCCGCAGCATTGGCGGGGCAAGAGAGCAGCAATCGCGAGAGCGATCCAAGAGCAAGAAGCAAAGGGAGCCTGCAATGAAGCTCGTGATGGCGATCATCAAGCCTTTCAAGCTTGACGAAGTCCGCGAAGCCCTGACCGCGCTTGGCGTTCAGGGCCTTACGGTCAGTGAGGTGAAAGGTTTCGGACGCCAAAAAGGACAGACGGAGATCTATCGCGGCGCCGAGTACTCGGTGAACTTCCTGCCGAAGGTCAAAGTCGAAGTGGTGATATCGGACGAGATGGCGGAGCAGGTCGTCGAGGTAATCCAGAAGTCGGCAAATACCGGCCGGATCGGCGACGGCAAGATCTTCGTGCTCGACCTTCAACAGACGGTCCGCATCAGGACCGGCGAAACAAACTCGGACGCGATCTAGGGAGCATGGGAAAACCAATGAGGTTTGGAATGAAACGATTGATTCTGACGCTCGCCACGGGCTTCGGCCTGGCGACCGTCCTGGCGGGACCCGCCGCAGCCGCGGTGTCGGACGAAACCGCCTATGTACTGAATACTTTCTCGTTCCTGGTGAACGGGTTCCTGGTCATGTGGATGGCAGCCGGGTTCGCCATGCTTGAATCCGGCCTCGTCCGGACCAAGAACACGGCGACGATCTGTTTGAAGAACATCGTCCTCTATTCGCTCGCCGGTATCATGTTCTACCTGGTGGGCTACGGCCTGATGTATGTGGACGTGTCGGTATGGATCGGCTCATTGAGCGGTGCCCTGTACGACCCGGGTGAAGCGGAACTGGCCCTCATCAACGCTGAAGAGGCAACCGACGAGATGGTCGCCGCGGTCGTTGATAACGGCTACTCCGTCGCGTCGGACTGGTTCTTCCAGATGGTCTTCGTCGCCACCGCGGCCTCGATCGTTTCCGGCACCGTCGCGGAACGCATCAAATTCTGGCCGTTCATGATCTTCACCGTCGTCCTGACCGGGTTTATCTACCCGATTCAGGGCTCTTGGACCTGGGGTGCCGGCTGGCTTAGCGATCTCGGCTTCTCGGACTTTGCGGGATCGACCATCGTGCACTCGGTCGGCGGCTGGGCGGCGCTCGCCGGCGCCATCGTGCTGGGCCCGCGGCGGGGCAAGTACAACGCGGACGGTTCCGTCAACGTCATGCCCGGCGCCAACCTGCCTCTGGCCACGCTTGGTACCTTCATTCTGTGGGTTGGCTGGTTCGGGTTCAACGGCGGGTCCCAGCTCGCGCTGGGCAGTGCATTGGACGCGACGAACATGTCGATCGTGTTCGCCAACACCAATCTCGCCGCGGCCGGGGGCGTCGTCGCCGCCGTGGTGCTGACGCAGCTGATCTACAAAAAGATCGACCTCACCATGGCGCTCAACGGTGCCATCGCGGGCCTGGTTTCGATCACCGCCAATCCTGATCTGCAAAGCCACCTGCTGGCGATTATCGTCGGCGGCGTCGGTGGCGCGCTGGTGGTGTTCGCGATCCCGCTGTTGGACAAGCTCAAGATCGACGACGTGGTCGGTGCCATTTCCGCGCATCTGGTCGCCGGTATCTGGGGCACGCTTGCGGTCGCGATTTTCAGCAGCGATGCGACAATCATCGCCCAGCTCACCGGGATCGTGGCAATCGGCGCCTTTGCCTTCGTCACGTCAATGATTGTCTGGTTCATCCTGAAGGTCTCCATCGGCGTACGCGCCGACGAGGAAGACGAAGAACTCGGGCTGGACCGGGCGGAACTGGGTATGGAGGCGTATCCGGAATTCGGAACCGGATCACAGCGTCTTTAATCACCAATCCATCCTCCCCAACTTGGGCAGGCCCGGACCAAGCGTCCGGGCCTTTTTCTTTTCGTCACTTTCCGCCTGCGCCTTGCATAAGCCTGGGGATGGCAATGCGCGAAAGATGCTGTATGGTCACGTCCTTCAGGGGTTTGAGCGGGTATCGATGCCGGAGGCTTTCGTCAGCCGTCCGCGGCACGGCTTGTGGTCGTGGCGTGGGCGCAACGGGAGTGTGTCGCGGCGTGTTTGGTCCGCCATTATTCGTTCGAAGTTCCAGCCGGTGCCCCTGCGCGCGGTCTCTCCCTGCTATGCCTATTCGAAATCGTCCGTCCGCGGCGACGCTCTGCGTCGTAACCGGCATCTGTCGAGAGGATAGAAACTGTGGCAGCTAGAAGCACTGCAGCGCAGAAGCAGGCGTTTTTCCCCGCAGGGGTACCCGCATTCTTCCGCCGGCGCGTCATCGAAGGCGGTGGGATTGCTCTGATCGCCGCCGGCCTGGCGCTGTTCGCCGCATTCGCCAGCTACTCGCCAACCGACCCATCCTTCAACACAGCGACCTGGGTCGCCGCAGACAATCTCATGGGATATCCCGGCGCGGTCGCCGCAGACCTTCTGTTACAAAGCCTCGGTCTCGCCGCGGTCCTGATCGCTTTCGTGCCTGTGGCATGGGGCTGGCGGCTGGTAACGGCGCACCGTCTCAGCCGGCCCTGGTTTCGCATCGTCCTGTTCCCGCTTGGCGTGCTGCTGGCCGCGTTGGCCTTTGCCGGCGTGCAACAGCCGGCAGACTGGGCGCTGACCGCCGGCCTGGGCGGTTTCGCCGGAAGCATCCTTTTCTCGAAATCGATCGCCCTGATCGCCACGACCACGGGTTGGGTCGAGCCGGCCTGGACGGCCGCGTTCATCGGCGTCGTCACCCTGGCGATCATTTTCTTCACCCTGGGTTTCTCGTTGATGGAATGGGCGACCGCTGCCCGGCGACTGACGAGGGTGATCGCGACCGGGGGCCGCAGCCTGCGCGAGGGCGGCGTCGTCCGCGCGGCGCTTGACGATGCCGCCGCAACGGTTCGGCGCCACACGAAAGGGGAGCGGGTCGAGCCAAGCCTCGTCCCGACCAAGCGACTCGGCGGCAAACCCAAGCGTGAACGCCCCGTCGAAGCCCGGCCAACCAAGGCAGGCCGCGTGTCGGCCCGGGAATCGAATCCGAAGCCGAGCAAGCGGGCGACCAAAGAGCGTCAGCGCAGCCTCGATCTGCGCGATCAGACCTTCAGCTTGCCGCCGCTCGACCTCCTGGGCAATGCCGTGCCCGAGGAGTCCACCGCGGCGGTGCAAGACCAGGAGGCGCTGGAACAGAACGCCCGGATTCTGGAAGGCGTGCTTGAGGATTTCGGTGTCCGCGGCGAGATCGAAAAGGTCCGCCCCGGCCCCGTGGTGACGTTGTACGAATTGCAGCCGGCGCCGGGCACAAAGAGCAGCCGCGTCATCGGGCTGGCCGACGATATCGCCCGGTCGATGAGTGCCGTATCCGTGCGCATTGCCACCGTTCCCGGCCGAAACGTTATCGGCATCGAGCTGCCCAACATGAGACGGGAGGTCGTGCATCTACGACAGCTCCTCGGATCCAGCACCTATGAAGACAGCGGCGCGCGTCTGCCGCTGGTGCTGGGCAAGGACATCGGCGGCGCGCCCATCGTCGCCGACATCGCGCGTATGCCGCATCTGCTGATCGCCGGCACCACCGGGTCGGGCAAGTCGGTGGGAATCAATGCGATGATCCTGTCGTTGCTTTACTGCCACAGCCCGGAAACATGCCGGTTCATCATGATCGATCCGAAAATGCTGGAGCTGTCGGTCTACGACAACATCCCGCACTTGCTGTCGCCGGTGGTCACCGACCCGAAGAAGGCGGTGGTGGCGTTGAAATGGACCGTGCGGGAAATGGAAGACCGCTACCGCGCCATGTCCAAGCTCGGCGTTCGGAACGTCGAGGGTTACAACAAGCGTCTTGCCGAGGCCCGCAAGAAAGGGGAGGTGCTGACCCGGCGCGTCCAGACCGGGTTCGACCGGGAAACCGGCAAGCCGGTGATCGAAGAGCAGCCTCTCGATCTCAACCCGCTGCCCTACATCGTCGTCGTCGTGGACGAAATGGCGGATCTCATGCTGGTTGCGGGAAAGGACATCGAAGCATCGATCCAGCGCCTGGCCCAGATGGCGCGCGCCGCGGGCATTCACCTGATCATGGCGACGCAGCGGCCGTCCGTCGACGTCATCACCGGTACGATCAAGGCGAATTTCCCGACACGGATCAGCTTCCAGGTCACCTCCAAGATCGACAGCCGCACCATCCTCGGAGAGCAGGGAGCCGAACAGCTGCTGGGCCGTGGCGACATGCTCTACATGGCAGGCGGCGGGCGCATCACCCGCATTCATGGGCCCTTCGTCGAGGACCATGAGGTCGAAGCCATCTGTGCCTATCTAAAAACCCAGGGCGAACCGTCCTATATCGAGAGTGTCACGGAAGAAGAAGAGGGCGATGGGTTTGCGGTCGACGGGCTTGGAGAAGGTGGTGGATCGGGCGACGAGCTGTACGACCGGGCTGTGGCGCTGGTTGCCCGTGAACGCAAGGCTTCGACCAGTTTTATCCAACGACACCTGCAGATCGGGTACAACCGAGCCGCTCGCATCATCGAGAAAATGGAAAAGGAAGGGGTTGTCAGTGCGGCCAATCATGTTGGAAAGCGCGAGGTCCTGGTTGGGGACCATAGCGGCGCCGACGGCTAGGCTGTTTGCTCTGGCGGTCCTGGCGCTGGTTGCGGTCGCCGGCCAGCCGACCCTCGCCGCCACGCCGTCGCCTGTCGAACTGGAAGGACAGGCGCTGGCCAATATCACCCGGATCGAGGACTACCTGAACCGGCTCACCTCGGTGCATGGGCGTTTCATCCAGGCAAATCCGGACGGCACGTATGTCGAGGGCGACTTCTATCTGGATCGTCCGGGCAAACTGCGCTTCGAATATGACGAGCCGAGCCCCTATCTGCTGGTCGCCGACGAGACGCATTTCATCTATGTGGACCGGAAACTGGAGCAGGTTACCTATCTGCCGCTGTCATCGACGCCCGCCTATTTTCTGGTGCGCGAGGAGATCTCGTTCGGCGACGGCCTGCGCCTGGTCGACTACCGCCACGAGGCAGGCCTGCACAGACTGAGCCTGATTCAGGAGGACGAGCCGGAAAGCGGTACGATAATCCTCACGCTCACCGACAAGCCGCTGGTACTGAGACAATGGTCCATCATCGATGCGCAGGGAGCGGTCACCCGGGTGACGCTGGTCGATCCGACTTTCGGGCTGGAGCTTGATCGCGCGCTTTTTCGGTTCGTCAATCCCTGGCGGGGACGCGGCCGCGACTGACGCGACTAGGAAATCCGGCCATGCGGCAGAAACGGCCGCGCCAGCAGCGGCCCGAGCGTGCGGTCCTGTTCGCCTTCGACGCCAATCGCCATGTCATCGGTGCGCCCATGCCGGCACTTCGAGCCGAACAGGCGATCCCACACGCTCAACATCGTTCCGTAGTTTGAATCCGTGTCGACGCGGACCGCGTGGTGATGCATCCAGTGCAGCGCCGGCGTGATGACCACCCACGAAAGTGGACGTTCGATCGCCGGGGCGAGTCGGATATTGGAGTGGTGAAAGATCGCCGCAACCAGGACCAAGGTCTCGAAAACCAGAACCGACATAATGGGAATGCCTGCCAGGATGATCACGACCGCGCGGACAGCCGCGGAAAGCAATACCTCCGCGAAATGGAACCGTACCGCCGAGGTCGTATCGAGAAAGTTGTCCAGGTGGTGGATCTCGTGGAATCGCCAGAGGAACGGCACGCCGTGGTTGGCTCGGTGCCACCAGTAGATCCAGAAATCCAGTAGCAGAACGTCCAGCGCGAGGCCGAGCCAACCCGACCACCAACCGGGTCGCCAGCCCAATCCATGGCTTGCCGCCCAAACCGATACGGGCAGAACGACCAGCAAAGACAGGCCGAAATTGACTGCGAACAATCCCCCGTTGCGGGCGATCCGGCGCCAACCGGCCGCACCGAGCGGCGCATTCACTGCCCGCGGGGCGAGACGCTCGATCAGGAAAAGCGCCCCAATCCACAGCATCACGGCCGCGCCCTTGAATTCCAGCAGGGTATCGAGATCTACAGTCATAGAGCTGTGATATGGCGTCTCTGAGGGAACCCGGCAAGAAGGTATTTTATCATTTCAATTCAACAGGTTGTGAGTCGTCCACGAGGCTTGTGGCTTGCCGGGCCGCCCGCCTCATGATAGCCAAAGAGCCATGACCGACGAACATCTGCCCATTATCGGCATCTCTGCCTGCACGGCGCCGGCCGACGGATACATCAATTTCAAGGTCGGCGAGAAATACGTCACGGCCGCGGCCAGCGCGGCGCGCTGCGTGCCGATGCTTATTCCGCCTCTGGGCGATTGGTACGGCACGCAAATGCTGCTCGATCGGCTGGACGGTCTGTATCTGACCGGTAGCCCATCGAATGTCGAGCCCCATCACTATGAAGGACAGCCAAGCCGAGAGGGGGTCGAGCACGACCCGGCCCGCGACGCGACCACGCTGCCGCTCATTCGCATGGCCATCGAGATGGGCGTACCCCTGTTTGCCGTCTGCCGCGGACACCAGGAACTGAACGTTGCGATGGGTGGGACGCTGCACCAGCATCTTCAAGAGGTTCCCGGCAAGGAAGACCACCGGATGGAACGCGACCGACCGTTCGACGAACGGTATCGCGCGCGGCATGCGGTGACCATCAGCGCCGGCGGCATCCTGGAACGGCTTCACGGCTCGGCCGATCGCGTCATGGTCAACTCGCTACACGAACAGGCAATCGACGTGCCCGGGCCCGATCTGTTCATCGAGGCCGTCAGCGACGACGGTGTGATCGAGGCGGTCAGCGTCAAATCTGCCAAGGCGTTCGCATTGTCGGTGCAATGGCACCCCGAACACAAAGTGGCGCTGCAGTGGCCGCTTAGTCAGGCCATGTATCGCGCCTTCGGCGACGCCGCACGCGACCGGATGAAGTCGCGACGAGTTGACCAAACAACATCAGAAACGGACGACCAAACACAACGTCAGGTCGGACAAGACGAGGCCTTTGCAACGCGATAATACCCTTACGCGTTTTGCGGTTTAGTGATTGCCCGATATTGCCCGTTGGAGTATCCTTTTCAAGTAACGTCGTACCTGCGGCGTTACCCTTGGTCTTCACCCGCCCCGGTGAAGTCCAGCCAGAGCAGTAAGCTCCTGGTCTCCTGCACGGAAGAAAGACAATAATCGACGCCCGGTTGCCCCCCTGACCGGGCGTCATCATGACTCCCAAAGCGTAGGCTCTGTTCCCCGTCACGCATTCGTGGCCGGGATCGAACTTCTCCAGGGAAGAAACGCCGCCTTTGCGACGGTGCAGACTTGCAATTACCGTCGTCCGGCGTAGATCGGACGCCGAGGACCGGCGACACGCACATGACGTTCAAAGTCGACATCGAGCAGTGGGAAACAATCGTTCAGGTCGAGACGGGACAAACGATTCTGGAAGCTGCCCTGACTCAGGGCGTGCCCTATCCCTACGGCTGTCGTTTCGGCAATTGCGGAACCTGCCGTTCCAAACTGATCGAAGGCACGGTCGAGATGGCGAAATACTCAGACTTCGCCCTAAGCACGAAAGAGCGGGAACGGGGCTTTGTGCTGGCCTGCCGGGCGAGTCCGACGTCGGACTCGAAGGTCGCCTGGCGCGAGCCCGACGAGTTCGCCGCGCATCCCTACCGCGAGCTGACATGCAGGGTGTTTCGAATCGAAGCGGTGACGCACGACATCAAGCGGATCTTGTTGGATATCGAATCTGGAGGACCGTTCCGGTTCTCTGCCGGTCAATACGTGGAATTCGGCGCCGGCGGTTTGGCACCGCGACATTTTTCCATGGCCAACCGTCCTGTACACAAACGCCTGGAGTTTCATGTCCGGCGCGTTTCCGGAGGCGAAGCCAGCTGTTATGTCTGCGACCACCTGAAAGAAGGCGAAATCGTTCGCATAACCGGACCGTTCGGATCCTCCTACCTGAGAGAGAATCATCGCGGTCCCATTCTGGCGATCGCGGGCGGCACCGGCCTGGCACCGGTCAAATCGATTGTGGAATCAGCATTGTTCACAGGCACCCAACAACCGATCTACCTTTATTTCGGTGTCCGGCAGGAACGCGATCTGTATCTGCATGATCTGTTCGCGCAACTCGCGCAGCAGCACAACAATTTCACGTTCATTCCCGTGTTGTCGGAGGCCGATGCCGGAAATGGAAGACGGACCGGGTTGGTCCACGACGCGGTTGCTGCGGATTTCGAAAGCTTCGATGACTTCAAAGCGTATCTCGCCGGTCCGCCAGTGATGGTCGAGGCCGCAGCGGCGATGCTGACGGAACGGGGCATGAGGCGGGAGGACATTCACGCCGACGCGTTCTACACTTCTGCGGATCTCGCCGCCGCCGACGCCCGATGACGCCGGCCTAGGCCCAACAATCGGAGCCGGAATGCGATTGGCAACCTGGAATATCAACTCCGTGCGCCTGCGGATCGACCTGGTTCAAAAGTTGATCGACTCCGAACAGCCGGATGTGATCTGCCTGCAGGAAACCAAGGTCGTCGACGACAGCTTTCCGCTCAACGCCGTACGCGACATGGGATTCTCCCACACCGCTATCAGCGGCATGAAATCCTACAACGGCGTCGCGATACTCTCCCGTCTGCCGCTGACCGCCTGGGAGCGCCGCGACTGGTGCGGCAGATCGGACTGCCGGCACGTCTTCGCAACCCTTGAGTCGGGAATCGAAGTGCACAGCCTGTACGTGCCCTCTGGCGGCGACATTCCCGATCCGGAGGAGAACGACAAGTTCGCCCACAAGCTCGCTTTCCTGGATGAGATGGCAGACTGGTTCGGATCCGGCGGAAACGGACGGTCACGTCGAATCCTGACCGGCGACTTCAATATCGCACCGCTCGAAACCGACGTTTGGTCCCACAAGCAACTGCTCAACATCGTCAGCCACACGCCGATCGAGGTCGAGAAACTGAACCGCGTCCAGAATGAAGGACACTGGATCGACGCGATCCGTCACTTCGTGCCGGCCGAGGAAAAGCTCTACACCTGGTGGAGTTACCGCGCCCGCGACTGGGCGGCCAGCGATCGCGGGCGCAGACTCGATCATATCTGGGTTTCGCCGGACCTGCGCGACAGGCTCACGGCCGCGCATGTGGTTCGTGCGGCGCGCGGCTGGGATCAACCTTCCGACCATGTGCCGGTGATCGTGGATCTGAACGACGGCTGAAGTTACGGCTGTACCGGATTCTTCCGGATCATGAAATAGCGGTTCTGCGAAACATCACCGGGCAAGGCGACCGCGGGACAGTCCGGAATGGCGATCGGCTGATCGCTGACGATCACCGCACCGGGCGCAAGAACCGGGTCCAAAGAACGGCTCAAAAAAGACGCGATTTCGGCGTTATATGACGCGTCTCCCGTGCCGATGTCGCTGTGGACCAGCGCGACCCCACCGGCGAACCGGGCCGCCGCAGCCGGCAGCGTCGTCGACAGGTCACCAAGGAACAGGTGATCGTCATCAGGAATGCAATCGGGATGCGCGGCGATCGAGCGCTCGAACACAAAAACCTCGCGACCGGGCATCTGCTCTCTGAGATGATCGAACGTGCGTCCGTTGCCAAGGCCAAGTTCGAAGATGACGCCGGGAACGGGTGCCACGAGTTCCGCGGCCTGGTCGATGCAACTGCGCTGGGCCTGCAGCCGCCGAATGAAACTATCGAGGCGGGACATCTTTGACGGTCTCGAGCGGCCCGCGCCTAACCCTTCGTGCCCGCTGTTTCGAGCTTTTTGGTCGCTTCGTCGAGCTTCTGCTTAGTATCGGTAAGCTGGGTGGTCGTCTTCGCAACCCGATACGCCAGTTCGCGCATCAGCTCGACCCCAATTTGTGGAAATTCGCAAACAAGACGGAAAAACAAATCTCTGTTGATGCACAGCGTCGTCAGTTCGGTATTGGCTTTGACCGAGGCGTTGCGGGGCTCGTCGCACAGGATCGCGATCTCTCCGACGATCTCGTTGGATCCCAACGTCGCAACACGGAACGGCCCACTCGGACCGTTTACCAGGATGTCGACTTCCCCCTCCATGATTATGTAGGCGGCATCTCCCATGTCGCCTTGATTGAACAGAACATCCTCCGGCTGATAGGTCAGCCGCTCCGCCGTGAAGGCAATCAGTTTGAGCTTTGACGCCTCGATGTTGGCGAACAGCGGGATGTTGCGAAGCATTTCAACTTCTTGTTGCAGACTCATCGTATTCCCCTTGCCAACGTCAGCTTGCCTTGAGCAGGGCGGGAAGCTCCCCGCCCGACTCGCTAAGTTTCCCGAAAGGGCCTTGTTCGACGACCCTTCCTTGTTTCATGACAATGATATGACCGAACTTCTCGGCGTTGGCGACTTGGTTCAGGATCCAGATGGTGCCACGCGACTGCTGGTAGTCGAGTATCGCGTTCATCAGCCGAGTCTCCGTAGGCGCGTCCAATCCGGAACCGCCGTCGCTTACGATCAAGATGTCCGGACGCTTCAAAAGCGCCCGGGCAATGGATACCTTTTGCCGCTGGCCGGCCGGCAGTCTCGAGCCACCGACTCCGACTTCGTAGTCGAGGCCGAGTTCAATCACCGTCTCGCGCAGATTCAGGCTTTCGATCACGTCGGAAATGAGATGGCCAATCTTGCTGGCTGCCATGGCCTGCCCATGTGCCGTCTTGCCGAACAGGATATTGTCCTGCACCGTCGCCGCCGGGTTGTAGGTCTCGCGCTCAAAAAACGCGACACCGTCCTTGAGATCGTTCGGTAGATCTTTCCTGAAAAGCTGGCGTGCCTCGAGAACGCGCTCGCGTATGGGTTCATCAATCAATCCCAGACGGTGCCGCGCCGGCGCCAGCTTGAAGGTCAACGACATCAGGCGGAGTTTTTCCTCCTCCTTCAGAGTTTCCAGTCCTTGTTCGGCCCGCGCAAGGATCGCTTGAAACTCCGGCAGGTCGTCCGAGCGGATGAAGCTAAACCTTTCGAAGAACTCGTGGCCCGGCGGCAAGTCCGCAAAGATATCAACCATCGTCTCGGCAACTTGCTTTCCGATGGTCAGGAAATCCTCGGTAAGGCCAACCTGATCGAGAACCTGGCGCACATATTCGCCCTCGACGAGCCGACGTTTTTCCTGCTCGGTCAGCGGCCGCTCCGCTTTCTTTTTCTCGAAGTCTTCAAATATCTCGTCAACATCGAATGCACCGTGAACCGAACTGCCAAACAGCAGGTTCTCGGCAACCGTTGCATTGGTGTTGTATTCGTTGACATCAAAGGATTCGACCAGCGGCCTGAGTTTGGGATCCTGCAATCGCTCGCGCAGTTCCGATCGCGCCGTCAGCATGGCTTCGGCGGCGGCGGGCCGGTTCTCAGGGTCGAGGACTCCGCGCAGGCCCATTCGATATACATCTTCTTCGAGCTCGACGATTTTGAGTGTCTCCAACAACAAGGGCATCAGTGATGCCCGGTCGGACGCACCGGCCTCGTTGTAGTCGATCCAATCGGCGTTGTAGTCGAAGGGGAGATTGCCGGTCCCGGCCGCTTCCTCTCGAAAGGTCTCCATTTCATCGGAACTGTCGCCCGATCCGTCGGTCTGGTGCGGGCGGTGTTTCAATCCGTAGAGCAGGTTGTCGCCGATACTTGCGGAATAAAGGTACGCGCTGGGGCCCACATAGGCCATGCGCCGACCGGTAATCGCTTCGGGCAGCGTTGCGGTTTTCTGATCGCCGATTGTTATGGTGCCGCCGGTGGGGAGCATCAGACGTGCCAGGATTTGGGCCATTTCCTGCTTGCCGCTGTTACTGTCGCCAACAATGGCTGTATGCCCGACGACCGGGACCGTGAAGGAAACATTCTCGAGGACGGCGCTGCCGTCGTCGTCCTGAAGGCTCACATTGTTCACCACCAGATCGCCCTCCAGTGGCTTGTCCGCCCCGTCTTCCGCGTGCTGCAGGTCCTCGTCCAGCATGCCGATGGGCGCGAACTGCCGCACGACCTGGTCGTACTTGATCCGCATGTCCTCCTTCTGCTGGTACCAGGTCAGCAGCTGTTTCCAGGGCGCAGAGATATCTTTGTAGGCGGCCAACACGGCGGTCAGCGCGCCGATGGTGAGCTGGTCCTCGATCACCAGCCAACCGCCGATCGACAGGAAGAAGAATGGCGTCAGCTTGTCGATGAAATTGTTGAGGAACTTGATGAAGAACTTGCGGACAAAGATCTCGTAGCGGATCTTGTAGATCTGCCACATGCGGTCCGAGAAGCGGGCGAGCTCCAGATTTGACGTATCGTTCGCGTGGATCTCGGTGATGCCCGAGATCGATTCGCCGATATGGTCGGAGAGCCGGCGGACCATCCGAACGCGACGCTTGCCGAGCTCGTTGACCTTTCTCTGCAGTTTCGGGATCAGGTACATTTGCAGCGGATAGAGAGCGATCGCGGCGACGCCCAGCCACCAGTTCTGCAGCATGATGAAGCCGAGAATGATCAGCAGTTGCCCGCCGTTGAACAGCGGGTCAACGTAGGCTGTGCCGATAAACCCGCCTAGCGGCTCGACCTCCGAGGTGATCATCGGGATCGTCTCGCCCTGGCTGGTGCGGCGGAAATGCGCCAGCGGGAAGCGCAGCACGCGTGAATAGAGCTGATAGCGCAGGCGCCGGAGCAGGCGTTCGCCGAGCCGTCCCCGGTAGACGTTGATGTAGTATTTCAACGCGCCTGTAATGAAGACCAGGGCCAGATAGCTGAAGCACAGAGCCAGCAGGAACGCGAGCTGCTCCATATCGACGCTGATCGGGAAACCGAAGACCCGGAACACAAAGGGCGGCGCGCCGTCCGCGCTGACCGCGTTGTTGATGATGATCTTCGGGAGATCCAGCGACAGATACTGGAACGGGAAATAGGACAGCGTCAGGACAGCCAGGAATATCTGCTGCGGCTTGCTATACCGGAGTATGTATCGAAAGATCGATGGTTCCATCTATCGGCACTCGGCTGTATGCCCCGGCTACGCTGGGTTCGCGGGTGCGGCCGACCGCGCCCGCCCGCACTCTATATCAGCGGTCGGGGGGCGTAAACGACCGCCGCCGAAGGGGGATTCGATTTCCCCCTTCCGGCTGCTCATTATTTCGTGTCATAGTTTTCCCGGCCCAAGACATTCAATAACGCCATAGGTTGGGGGCTCAGGGGAAATCATGTTGGGAGCGTCGCGCGCCGCGCGCGTCCTTATATATAGTCACGATTCGTTCGGACTCGGCCATCTGCGCCGTTGCCGGGCCATCGCACACGCCCTGGTCGAAACGCACAAGGATCTGTCGGTCCTGATCCTCACCGGATCGCCGATCATCGGCAGTTTCGATTTCCGAGCCCGGGTGGATTTTGTCCGGATTCCAGGCATCATCAAGCTCCGAAACGGCGACTACACGTCGCTGAAGCTGCATATCGATATCGAAGAAACGCTCGCGATGCGGGAATCGATCATTCGCCACACCGCCGAGGCTTTCGATCCCGATATCTTCATCGTCGACAAGGAGCCTCTGGGTCTTCAGGGGGAAGTCGAGGGCACGCTTGATGCCCTACAGGCGCGTGGCGTTCCATTGGTCCTCGGCCTGAGGGACGTCATGGACGAGCCGGCATTGCTGGCGCCGGAATGGCGTCGCAAGAACGCGGGGCCGGCCCTGTCGCGGTATTACGATTCTATCTGGGTCTACGGGCTTCCTCAGATCTGCAATCCGCTGGAAGGCATCGTTCTGCCGGACTCCGTGCGACGGAAGACGGTCTATACCGGGTACCTGCGGCGAACCGAACCGATGGACATTATCCCGCAGCCGCTACCCGACAAAATTTCGGAACCATTCATACTAATTACCCCCGGCGGCGGCGGAGACGGCGAAGAGTTCGTCGACTGGGTGCTGCGGGCCTACGAGCACGACAATGACCTACCCCATCCAGCCTTGATCGTCCTGGGTCCATTCATGCAGACGGAACGACAGGCGGAGTTTATCGAGCGCGCCGATGCGCTTCCTTCGGTCGCCGCGATCCGCTTCCATTCCCACATGGAAAACCTCATGGCGCGCGCCACTGGAATCGTTTCCATGGGCGGATACAATACGTTCTGCGAAATCCTGTCGTTCGACAAGCGCGCCCTGATCGTGCCGCGCACCAGGCCCCGGCGGGAACAGTTCATCAGGACCAGCCGCGCCCAGGAACTGGGGTTGGTTTCGATGCTGTGTGACGATGCGGTTCGCGACCCCTATGCGATGGCCACCGCGCTGCGTCAGCTCACGCAACAGAAACGGCCGTCTGAGAGTGTCGTTCCAGGCCTGCTTGACGGACTGGCGAATGTGAACCGTCTGGCCGAGCAGTTGATCCGACAGCCTCGCCCACTCGTGCGGTTCGCCGAGCACCGGGCCTAGCCCTTGCCTGTAGCCATCATCCTCAAGGGCTATCCGCGCCTGTCGGAAACCTTCATCGCCCAGGAGATACTGGCGCTTGAGCGCCGCGGACTCGACGTACGAATTGTGTCGCTGCGTCATCCAACGGATCCCGCGACGCATCCCGTGCATAAGGAAATCCGGGCACCTGTCACCTATCTGCCGGAATATCTATACCAGGAACCGTGGCGTGTCTTGCGCGCCGTCTGGTCGGCATGCCGTTCCGTTGGATTTCGCGCTGCGTGGAAGGCCTGGATGCGCGATCTCGTTCGCGACCCGACGCCGAACCGTGTTCGACGATTCGGCCAAGCCTGTGTCCTGTCGACCGAGTTGGGTGCCGATGTCGACTGGTTTCACGCGCATTATCTACACACCCCCTCGTCGGTCACCCGCTACGCGGCACTCATGACCGGCCGCGACTGGAGCGTTTCGGCGCACGCCAAGGACATATGGATCATTCCGGACTGGGAGATCGAAGAAAAACTCGCCTGCATGGCGTGGCTCGTGACCTGCACGCACTACGGCGCCAAGCGGTTGCGTGCGCTTGCCCGGGATGAATCGAAGATCCAGCTTGCCTATCACGGCCTAGATCTTGCGCGGTTCCCGCCGCCGCCGGCCCGATTGTCCGTGCGGGACGGCGGTTCACCTGACGATCCGGTCGTGATCACGTCGGTCGGTCGCGCCGTTGCCAAGAAAGGCTATGACGACCTGCTGTCGGCCCTGGCGCTGCTCCCGGACTCGCTGCACTGGCGGTTCCGTCATATCGGCGGCGGCGACCTGCTGGCGCAACTGAAACGGCAGGCGGCCGAACTGGGTATCGCAGATCGAATCGACTGGCTCGGTCCCCAGCCCCAGTCCCGAGTGCTTGAAATCCTGCGCGAGGCCGACATCTTCGCCCTGACATGCAAGGTCGCGCCAGACGGCGATCGCGATGGTTTGCCGAATGTCCTGATGGAAGCGCAGAGCCAGCGCGTACCGGTGTTGGCGACGACGGTTGCCGCGATCCCCGAGCTGGTCCAGGACGGCCAAACCGGTCTGCTGGTAGAGCCCGGCAACGTGGCCCAGATCGCCGCGGCGCTGACCAGGTTTGCTCGGGAACCGGAGACGCGGCAAAGGATCGGATTGGCGGGAGAGACGAGGGTCCGCTCAACGTTCGCTTTCGACACTTGCATCGAAACCATTGCAGACCGGTTCGAGTTGTCGAAGGAGACACTCGCAGCCTGACGGCCCGCGATGCAGATCGCCTTCTACGCCCCGATGAAACCGCCGGACCATCCCGTTCCCAGCGGCGACCGCCGCATGGGCCGGCTTTTGATCCAGGCCTTGCGCCGGGCCGGACACGACGTGGCGATAGCATCGCGTTTGCGGTCTTGGAACGGCGACGGCGACCCTGCCGCACAGGAACGAATCCGTCGGCGGGCAACCGGCCTGGCCGAGCGCTTCGTAGACAGCGCGTCCAACCGCCGGCCGGATGTCTGGTTCACCTATCACCTCTATCACAAAGCGCCGGACTGGCTTGGGCCGATGGTCAGCATGGCCCTGGGCATCCCTTATGTCGCCGCGGAGGTCAGTTTCGCGCCAAAAAGAGACGGCGGCCCATGGAGTATTGGCCACGCGGCGGTGCGTCAGGCGATCGGCCGGCTGGACGGTGTCATTCACCTTAACCCCGATGACGAACCGTGCGTGCGGCCATTGCTGAAATCCACCTGTCGCCGATTGAGCCTGGCGCCGTTTCTGGATCCGGATCCCTTCGACCGCGCACGCCGCAACCGCGCTGCACTGCGCAGCGCTTTCGCCAGTTCCTTAGGCGTCGATCCGGATCTGCCCTGGCTGGTGAGCACCGCCATGATGCGGCCGGGTGACAAGCTTTCGTCATTTCGGATCCTCGGCGAAGCACTCGCCCAAATGGAAGCGGAGCCGTGGATTCTGCTCGTTGCCGGCGACGGGCCCGCGCGGCAGGAGGTGGAGACGGTGCTTCCGTCGGGGCACCGGGTCAGATTCCTCGGGACGCAAAGCCCGGCCGGTATCGCCGATTTGCACGCGGCCTCCGACCTGTTTGTCTGGCCCGCCATCAACGAGGCCTTCGGGCTGGCGATCCTTGAGGCCCAGGCGGCAGGCCTGCCGGTCATTGCCGGCCGATCCGCGGGCGTTGCCTCCCTGGTCCGCGATGGCCGGACCGGCAGGCTGACTCCGCCAGGCGACCCTGTCGCTTTTGCGGACGCCGTCAAAGATCTCATCGGCGACCAGGGGACGAGAAACAGGATGGGGCAGGCGGCGCAGGCGAAAGTGCGAAACCAGCACAGCCTCGATCACGCCGCCGCATCCGTTGACGACTTGCTCGCACGGGTCACCGGAAGACTCGCAGCATGACAGCACTTGCGGTCCTACGCCACGGCCCCACGGAATGGAATGAAAAGGGACTGGTCCAAGGTCGCAGCGACGTGCCATTGAGCGCCGCCGGTCGTTCGATCGTGACGACGTGGCGCGTGCCGTCCCGGTTCGACGGGTTTGTCTGGATGTCCAGTCCGCTGGCACGCAGCCGGGAGACCGCACACCTTCTGTGTGGGGACACTGTCGTAACGGATGGGCGTCTGGCAGAGATGTCCTGGGGCGAATGGGAAGGTCGAACGCTCACGGACCTGCGAACCGAACTTGGCGATTTGATGATCGCTTGGGAGGCAAGAGGCCTTGATTTCAGGGCTCCCGACGGAGAAAGCCCGCGGGATGTTCAAGAGCGCCTGCGCCCGTTGCTGGCGGAACGGGCCATGGATGGCACCGACACGGTCGCCGTGTGCCACAAAGGTGTCATTCGCGCGCTTTACGCGCTCGCCATAGGGTGGGACATGACGGACAAGCCGCCGGACAAGATGCAAGACAACTGCATGCACCTGTTCCGGTTGGACCAGGCGGGCCGTCCCGCCGTAACCGAACTCAACATCAGGCTTTAGTCGGCCATGAGCGCGCCCATACGCGTCTTATTCCATGTGCAGCATCTGTTGGGCATCGGGCACCAGGTCCGCGCTGCCGCCATAGCTCGGGCCATGCAGGCGGAGGGACTGTCCGTCTGGTTCGTCGACGGCGGCCTGGATGCGCCCCGAACCGATATCGGCGGCGCCAGGCATATCCGGCTGCCGGGCGCCCGGACCGCGGACGTCTCGTTCTCTCGACTCGTCGACGCCGACGGCAGGGAGGTCGACGAATCCTGGCGCCGGCACCGCGTGCAAGCGCTACTCGAAGCTTACGATCAGGCGCGTCCAGACGTTGTCCTAATCGAGAGTTTCCCCTTTGCGCGGCGCCAGTTCCGGTTTGAACTGCTGCCGCTCCTGCATCGCGCGGAAGGTGAAGCCGCCATCGCCGTATCGATCCGCGACATTCTCGTCCGCAAGGACAAGCCGGCTCGCACAAAGGAAGTCTTGGATCTTGTTGCAGGCCATGTGGACCGCGTTCTGGTTCACGGATCGCCGGACATCGCGTCGCTGGACTTGAGCTTTCCCGCCGCGGCCGAATTTGCCGACCGCACGGTCTATACCGGCTATGTAGACGGCGGCCCCGCGCCTGGCACCGCCGACACATCAACGACGGGAGAGATCGTCGTCTCGGCCGGAGGGGGCGCCGCCGGCGGTCCGTTGTTGCGCGCCGCTGCGGCGGTCGCCGCCAGCGCGGCCGGACCGGGTCCCCGCTGGCGCTTTCTGATCGGGCCCAATCTACCGGAAGAGGACCGTGCTGCCCTGGTGTCTCTGCCGGGGACGGTGACGGTCGAGCCGGCACGGCCGGATTTCCGGTCACTGCTGTCCGGCGCCGCATTATCGATCAGCCAAGCTGGCTACAACACCATCGTCGATCTTGCGCAGACCGGCTGCCGCTCCCTGCTGGTGCCGTTCGCCGCACCGGGCGAAACGGAACAGGCCATGCGGGCAGCACTGTTGGAGAAGCGCGGGTGGGCGAATGTGCTGCCGGAGGAGTCGCTGGCGCCTGAGGCGCTAATGACCGCCATCGGCCATGCGTTGGCGAAACCCGCACCCGGTCCTTGGCCGATTGATACCGCCGGTGCGCAAAAAACCGCGAAATGCGTGGCGGTCATGGGCCGCCTTCAACGCGGTGGCGGCAGGGCCAGTCTTGGAGCGATGCCATGACGTCGCCTTTGGGTCACGCCGATCCGACAGAATTGTGGTCTCGCCTGAACGCTGCATTCGATGCCTGTCAGCGTGACGGACGCATAGCGGAGTTCTGGCTGCGGGACGACGACGCGTGCCGGGCCGGACCCTTGCTGGAACGGCTGGTTTCGATTCTGGACGGCACTCCGGCGGGGCTCGCCGTCATCCCGGCATTGGCGGAACCGTCGCTTTTTGCCTTGTTGCAGGGCGTCGACGGTATTCACGTGCTTCCGCACGGCTACGCCCACACCAATCACGCGCCTACCGGCGAAAAGAAGGCCGAATTCGGGGCCCATCGGCCGTTGCGCGAGATGCTCGAGGAGATCGAAGCCGGCTGGACGCGCGTTTCGGCGGATGTGCCGGCGAAAGCCGTACCGATCTTCGTGCCGCCTTGGAACCGGATTGATCCACAACTTGTCGAGCATTTGCCCTCGGTGGGTCTGAAGCGCGTGTCGATCTACGGAAGCGCCAACGACGGTGCGCCGTTCTATTTGAACACGCACGTGGATATTATCGATTGGCACGGCACACGCGGATTTGTCGGCGAGGCATCGGCGATCATAGGAATATTGTCCCACCTTGATCAGCAAGTGACCGGCGTTGTGCCCGCGCCCACCGGCATCCTGTGTCACCATCGCGATCACGACGCCGGTTGCTGGCGTTTCCTGGAAACCATCACCAAGCTGGTGAAAGCCCACCCGGCGGCCCGATGGATCGCTCCGGCCGTTTCGGACGAGCCCGATGACAAAACGCTTTAGCTATCCGACGTCCGTTCTGTTTGCGGACTACGGACGCGCGGCCGGCGGTGCGCTGCTCACCGGGCTTCCTCTGGTGCTGGTGGAGCCGCTCCCGGTCGTGCGCTGGATCCTGATCGGGCTGTGCGTCCTGTTCATCGTGTTCGGGCTACGGACCCTCGTTCGACAGCTCAGTGTCGTTGAATTGAGCGACAGCCATATTGCGACAATCGGCCCGGGCGGTCGCAAGATCGCTTGGAACGCGGTCACGAAGGTGAAGCTGCGTTATTACTCAACCCGGCGGAAAAAGGCCGACGGCTGGATGCAACTGAAAATCTGGAATGATGGCACATCGATCGCCATCGACTCATCCATGGATGGATTTCACGAAGTGGCGGACTATACTGCTAAGGCAATCCGGGATCAGGGTGTCCGGACCGACGAAACAACGGCAAGCAATTTTGCCGGTCTCGGATTGCAGTGTGCCGTGCCGGAGGCATAGGGGAGGCCAAGCGGCGTGAGCAAGCCGTTGCTCGACGTGCGTGACCTTAAGGTCAATTTTCATCTGCCCGAAGGTGTCGTCGAGGCAGTGAAAGGGACATCTTTCAAGATCGCGCCCGGCGGCACGGTTGCGCTTGTCGGCGAGTCCGGCTCCGGTAAGTCCGTCGTCTCCCAGGCGATCATGGGCATCTTGCCGAAGGTCGGCCGGATCGAGGGCGGCAGCATACTGTTCAACGATCCGAACACGCCTGGCGATCCAGTGGACATCGCCAAGCTCAACCAGGACGGCCGGGCGATGCGGGCGATCCGTGGCGGCCGCATTTCCATCATCTTCCAGGAGCCGATGACCTCGCTGTCACCGTTGCACACCGTCGGTAATCAGATCGGCGAAGCCCTGCAGTTGCACCGGGAGGTCACACAGCAGGAGTCCGATGAACTGACCGCCGATATGCTGCGGTTGGTGGGTTTTCCCGATCCCAAACGGGCTCTGAGAACCTATCCGTTCGAACTGTCCGGCGGCCTGCGTCAGCGCGCGATGATCGCCATGGCGCTGGTTTGCCGACCAGCCCTGTTGATCGCGGACGAACCGACGACCGCACTCGATGTCACGATTCAGGCCCAGATCCTGAAACTGATGAAGGATCTACAGACCGAGCTGGGGATGGCGGTCCTCATGATCACGCACGATCTGGGAGTGGTCGCCAACGTGTCCCAAGACGTGGTGGTGATGTATCACGGGCAGGTCATGGAGTCGGGGACGATCCAGGACATCTTCCGACATGCCGAGCACCCTTACCTGAAAGCGCTTCTGCGAGCGGTACCGCGATTCAATATGAAACCGGGCGAGCGGCTGGTTCCGATCCGCGAGATCGAATATCGCACCGGCCAGTTGATGAACAAGGACGTCCCGGAAAGATCGCTCGAGGCGCGCAACCAACCCATCCTCCAAGTCCGGGATATCCAGAAGAGCTTCACAATCCGCAAGAGCGGGGTCTTCGGCAAGACCGCCGGCGGCAACATTCTTGCCGTCGACGGCGTGACATTCGATATCGCCCGGGGCGAGTGTCTGGGCCTGGTCGGCGAAAGCGGTTGCGGCAAGACCACCTTGAGCAAGATCCTGATGCGCGCGCTGTCGCCGGATTCGGGTTCCGTGACTTACAGCAACGGCCAGGACTCCGTCGATGTGCTCGGCCTGACGCCGCAGGAACTGCTGCCGTTCCGGCGCAAGATGCAGTTCATCTTCCAGGATCCATACTCGTCTCTCAACCCACGCATGTCCGTGTACGACATCATCACCGAGCCGCTGATCATTCACGGCGTCGGCGACGAGGTGGAGCGCCAGGAACTGGCAAAGGAATTAATGGAGCTTGTTGGTCTGGATGTGCGCCACCTGCGCCGGTACCCGCACAGTTTTTCCGGCGGCCAGCGGCAGCGGATCGGTATCGCCCGGGCCTTGGCATTGCGGCCGGAGTTCCTGATCTGCGACGAGCCGGTGTCGGCGCTCGATGTGTCGATCCAGGCGCAGATTCTGAACCTGCTGAAAGACCTGCGCGACGAACTCGGTCTCACTTATTTGTTCATCTCGCACAATCTGGCGGTGGTCGATTACATTTCCGACCGGATCGCCGTGATGTGCCGCGGCCGCCTCGTTGAACTGGCACCACGGGACCTGCTGTTTCACAATCCCGTTCATCCATACACCCAGGGTCTGTTGGCGGCGGTGCCCGATCCCAGCCTCGACAATCCGCTCAATTTCAACCAGTTGATGGAAGAGAAGGCCTCCGATCCCGCAGCCTGGATCGAACCTTTCACCGATGACGGCACCACCCGTCCTGTCTTGCACGACCTCGGCGGCGGCCATTTCGTTCGGGCGCGGGCTGATTTGGATCCGAAGGAACTAGCAGCATGAAAAAGATCTATGCCACAGGCCTGATCGGCCTCCTGGTCCTGCCGCTTAGCGTGTCGGCCGGTGACCTCGTCGAGACTCCTTATCTCCAGGAACAGGTCGCAGCGGGCACGCTTCCCCCGATTGCCGAGCGTCTTCCAGAGATACCGAAGGTCGTGGAGTTCAAATACGAAGACCAGGCGTTAGGCCGGCATGGCGGTACGATCCACACGTTGATGCGCCGGGCAAAAGACACCCGGATGATGACGGTCTACGGCTATGCACGTTTGATAAAATATGACAGGGATCTCAAGCAGGTGCCGGACATCCTCGAAAGCGTCGAGGTCGAGGAAAACCGCGCATTTACCTTCAATCTGCGCAAAGGCCACAAATGGTCGGACGGACATCCCTTCACGTCGGAAGATTTCCGGTACTGGTGGGAGGATGTGGCCAATAACGACAAGCTATACCCTGTCGGACCACCCGTTGCGCTGAAGATCCAGGGCGAATACCCGAAAGTCGACATCATCGACGAGCATACGGTTCGCTACAGCTGGACCAATCCGCATCCCAACTTTCTTCACCTACTGGCCGGCGCGAGCCCGCTCTATATCTATGCGCCCGCCCACTACTTGAAGCAGTTCCATGCAAAGTACATGGACGTTTCAGAACTGGAGGAGAAGCTCAAGAAAAGGCGTCAGCGCAGCTGGGCTTCCTTGCACAACCGTAATGACGATCTCTATCGCAACAACAACCCCGATCTGCCAACGCTGCAGCCTTGGGTCGTGCGAACGTCACCGCCTAGCGACAGGTTCAAATTCACGCGTAATCCCTACTATTTCAAGATCGACAAGAAGGGACAGCAACTACCGTATGTGGACGAGGTCGTTATCGATCTTGCGGACTCTAAGCTGATCCCGGCCAAAGCGGCCACAGGGGAAGTCGATCTCCAAGCCCGTTATTTGCGGTTTGACGATTACCCGCTGCTGAAACAGAACGAAGAGAAATACGGTTTCCAGGTTCGACTCTGGCGGATCGCGAAGGGCGCGCATTTGGCGCTGTTTCCCAATCTGACAATCAGCGATCCGGTATGGCGTGAAGTCTTGCGAGACGTTCGCTTCCGACGCGCTCTGTCGTTGTCGATCAACAGGGCTGAGATCAACGAAGTGATCTATTTCGAACTGGCGGTAGAGGGCAACAACACTCTTCTGCCCGAAAGCCCCCTTTACAAGGCGGAGTACAGAGAGTCGTTCAGTGATTTCGATCTTCAGACCGCAAACCAGCTGTTGGACGAAATGGGTCTGAGCGAGCGCAACAGCAACGGCGTTCGTCTGCTTCCGGATGGAAGACCGCTAGAGATAATCGTCGAGTCGGCCGGCAAACAACCGGAAGAGCCGGACGTTCTGCAGTTGATTCACGACACCTGGATCCAGGCCGGCATCAAACTGCATATCAAGCCTTCCAGCTTGGAAGTGATCCGGAACCGGATTTTCGCCGGCGAATCCGTAATGTCGATATTCTCGGGCATTGAGAATGGTCTGGCGACTGAAAGGATGTCACCGGAGGATCTCGCCCCGGTCCATCAAGTCCACTATCAGTGGCCCAAATGGGGACAATATGTCGAGACATCCGGAAACTCCGGTGAGCCCGTAGATATTCCAGCGGCAGAAAGGCTCCATCAACTTTACGACGCGTGGTATCGCGCGACCTCTGACGCCGATAAGGTTGAAATCTGGGAAGAAATGCTGGAAATCAACATGGAGAACATGTGGACCATCGGGATTGTCGCTGGCGTCATGCAGCCGGTGGTGTTCCGGAATAATCTCCGCAACGTTCCGGACGAAGGTCTGTGGAACTGGGATCCGGGCGCCCATTTCGGACTTTATCAACCCGATATGTTCTGGTTCGACAGCTAAGGTCGAGCGCGCCAGCAGCCATGTTCGCCTACATCGTCCACCGTTTGATGATCATGGTGCCAACGCTGTTGGCGATCAGCGCCTTGGTGTTTCTGATTATCCAATTGCCACCCGGCGACTATCTGACGACGATCATCATCGAGCTTGAAGCGCAAGGCGAGGCCGGCGCTGAGCGAATAGAAAGGCTCAGGGAAGAATACGGTCTCGATAAACCGATCGTAGAGCAGTACTTCATCTGGCTGTTCGGGATGTTGCAAGGGGACTTCGGTTATTCATTCGAGTACGAAATCCCCGTCAGCGATGTAATCGGCGACCGGATGTTCCTGACATTCGTCGTGTCCATATCGACGATCATCTTCGTTTACGTGGTTTCTTTCCCAATCGGTGTCTACTCGGCAGTTCGCCAATACAGCGTCGGCGACTATACGGTCAGCTTCCTTGGCTTCATCGGATTAGCCACACCCAATTTCTTGCTGGCACTGATCATGATGTACGTCGCCAAGACATATTGGGGCACGGAGATCGGCGGGCTGATGGACCGCGAGTATCTCAATCAGCCTTGGTCATGGGACAAGGTCGTGTCCGTCATACAACATCTGTGGGTCCCGGTTGTGGTCATCGGAACCTCGGGTACGGCTGGCATGATCCGGCGGTTGCGCGCCAATCTGCTTGATGAACTCCACAAACAATACGTCGTCACGGCCAAAGCGAAGGGCCTTTCGCCACGCAAAACGTTGATCAAATATCCGCTGCGGATGGCAATGAATCCGTTCATCGCGGATATCGGCAATATCCTGCCCGAGATCATTTCCGGATCCGTCATCATATCCGTGGTGGTCAGCCTGCCGACAACAGGGCCGATGCTGCTGACCGCCCTGCAGAGCCAGGATATGTATCTGGCCGGTAGTTTCCTGATGTTCGTGGCGTTTCTGACGGTGATGGGGACGCTGGTCTCGGATCTTGCCCTGGCGGCGCTGGATCCGCGCATTCGGCTGACCGGTGGAGCGACCAAATGACCGAGATCACTGGCGGTGATCGGCGTATGGATCATTTCGTCAACACCGAACCGTTCGACCCGCATACGGTGACGCGCCTGACACCGGAACAGGAGCGCTACTATTTGGCGTCCCAGTGGCAGCTCATGTGGTGGAAACTCCGCCGCCACAAACTGGCGGTCGTCAGCGGCGTTTTCATTATCCTGGTGTATCTGTCGATTCTGATCTGCGAGTTCCTGGCGCCCTACGCATTGGAATCGCGCCACACTCGCTTCATCTATGCGCCGCCGCAGGCCGTACACCTGTTCCATGAAGGTTCATTCGTCGGGCCGTTCGTATACGGCTTCAAAAGGTCGCGCGACCCCATCACGCTAAAGCGGATTTACGAACCCGACACGACGAAGGTTCAGCCACTGCGTTTCTTCTGCCGCGGCGTCGACTATCGCGGCGGCGAGTACAAGTTCTGGGGCCGGTTCGACGGTTCCTGGCATCTGTTCTGTCCGGCCGAAGGAGGAACCGTTTTCCTTATGGGGACGGATCGCCTCGGTCGCGACCTGCTGTCCCGCATCATCTATGGCGCACGGATATCTATGACGGTCGGTTTGATCGGCGTTGCAATTACGTTTGTGCTCGGCGTTGTCATCGGAGGAGTCGCAGGCTTCTACGGCGGCGTCGTTGATTCGATCATCCAGCGCATCATCGAGATCATCCGGTCGTTTCCGGCTCTGCCGCTTTGGATGGCGCTGTCCGCAATTCTCCCGGTCACGTGGAGCCCAATCCTGGTTTTTGCCGGAATCACCGTGATTCTGGGACTGTTGGAATGGCCCGGACTGGCCAGAGCGGTACGCTCAAAACTGCTGGCGTTGCGCGAGGAAGATTTTTGCGTCGCAGCACAACTGATGGGCGCCAAGCCGGGGAGAATTATTGGGCGTCATCTCCTGCCAAGTTTCATGAGCCACCTGATCGCATCGGTGACCTTGTCGATCCCGAGCATGATTCTGGGTGAGACGGCTTTGAGCTTCCTCGGACTGGGACTGCGCCCGCCCGTGACGAGTTGGGGCGTGCTTTTGAATGAGGCTCAAAACATCAACGTGGTGGTGCTGTATCCGTGGCTGATGTTGCCGGCCGTCCCGGTGATTCTCATCGTCCTGGCGTTTCAATATCTCGGCGATGGTCTGCGGGACGCGGCGGATCCCTACAAATAAGACACCAGCGAGCCCTTACGCTTTTTCAATCCACAGGCTCGATTCGAAGGCACCCCTGCTGAGCGGCAGCTCGCCCGCCACGCTCTCAGCGACGGCGTTCGCCAGGGCAGTCCGCGCATAGTGGCTGGACCACAACAGCGTCCAAGAACCGCCGTGCAGCATCGGCGCCACGCCCAACTGTTCATTGTAGCCGCGCCACTCCCATTCAGGCGGATAGTCCTCAGGCAGAAAGATGTCGTGAATGTGGACGAAGACGCCGGACGGGAGCGTCGGGAGGATGTGATTGAACAGCAGGTCGACATCGGTGCCGGGCATCAGAACATGACTGGAATCGATCATCAGGAAATCGCCGGGCTGTAGCTGTTGATAGGGCAGGCCGCCAGCCGACTGCGCCGTCTCCCGGCGCAGGGTGATCCCGTCCAGCTTGGACAGGTCGGCCCTGGGTGCCGGATCGACCGCCGTAATTGCCGTATCGAGGCCGCCGTCCCGGACAGCGCGCACCAGAAACCGGGTGGAATGGCCCGACCCGACCTCGACGATCCGCTTCGGCCGGTGGGTCCGAACCATCGCATAGGCCATTACGGCATCGAGGCGCGGAAACCAGTCCTGGGCCCAGCGTGGCTGTGGCGGCGCCTCCGAGCCGATGGCGCGAAGATCCTGCTCGATCGCGGCCAAGCCGCCCAACAATCCGGACATGGACGGTTCCGCGGCTTCGAATACCGGGCGCAGGGCGTCGTATGCCGAACGTTGCGTCCGATCTGGCACTGCGTCAGCGTGCCGATGGGGAATAAAAAACCCGCGACGGGAAAAGCCCATCAGGGTCGGCAGACCCAGAGCCATACGCCGCCGCCAGGCGCGAGAGAAAGCCATGATCGTCGCCTTACCTCCCCGGTTTCCGCTTGCACGGTCGTTACTTTGCCATCCAGGATGCCGGGGGCGCCATCATCTTGCCCTCAAACAATAAGGTACAGGCGAAGCGCCACGGGGGCTCCCGGACAGTGCACAATACGACGACCAACTGGACCGGCGTCTTATTCGGCCTGGCGCTGGCTGTCTTGGCGGCCTTTCAACAGTTCAAGCTTCCGCCGGTGCTTCCCGAGCTGTTTGATCTCTACGGCCACGATCCGCTTCTGGCAGCCGGATTCATGTCGGTTTTTGCAATTGCCGGGCTCACGCTCTCCTTCGGCATGGGAACTTCGCTGCCCCGCCTTGGAATGGCCCGGACCGTTTATGCCGCCACGGCCCTGTTGGCCGTGGGGTGCCTTCTGGCTCTGTGGATACCGGCCCAAGGTTGGCTATTCCTGTTCGCGCGCGGTCTGGAGGCGATCGGATTTACGATGTTGGCCATCATCGGGCCGACGCTCTGCACGCGAAACGCCGCCCAGGCGCATCTGCCTGTTGCGGCCGCTCTGATCGCGACCTGGATTCCCCTGGGGGCGCTGATCGCCAACGGTCTCGCCATTGCCGCGTGGCAGGCCGGTGACTGGCGCGCGCTTTGGTGGATGGGTGTCGCGGCCAGCCTCGGAATGGCGGCCTGGGCCGCCTGGCTGAGCCGTCGGCACAGCATCGACCTGGGGACGGTGCCAAAACAGACGACGGAAAATTCAGGATCGACGTCCCCGGCGCAGAATCTGTCGCTCGTCCTGGTCGCCGCGATATTCATGATGTGGTCGTGCCAGTATTTCGCCTACATGACCTGGTTGCCCGAATACCTGGTGCGCGAATTCGGTTTCACGACCCGCCTTGCCATTCTTTCTTATACGATTCCCGTCGCCATTATCGTCGCGTTCAATCTGTTGGCGGCCCCGATATTGAGGCGGGGCGTGCCCGTCGGCGCCCTGCTTGCCATCGTGCTGGCCGGGCAGGCCATCATCTGGTTCCTGGTCCCCGTGACCGACAGCGGTTGGTCCGGCCTCGTCTCCCTTTTGGTCTATGGAGCATTGGCCGGTGTAACGGCAACCTGCCTGTTCGCCATGCCCGGAACGATTTTCGGCACCGGCGGCGCCACGGCCCGGTCGTTCGCCATCATGATGACCGGCCGCAATATGGGCGTGCTCGCCGGGCCGTTGTTGCTGGCCGGCATGATCAAATATCTGCAAACGTGGGACTATGCGGGGCCCGTGCTGGGCGCCGTCACCGCCGTGAACATGGTGTGCGCGCTGATCCTGACGCGCCGGCTGGCCGCCGCCAGGGCGGCTCAGGGTATGAGCCGGTAGCCCCCCGGTTCCGTCACCAGTATTTCGGCATTGGACGGGTCGGACTCGATCTTCTGCCTCAGACGGTAGACGTGCGTCTCGAGCGTATGGGTGGTCACGCCGGCATTGTATCCCCACACCTCGCCGAGCAACGTGTCCCGTCCAACCACCTTGTCGCCGGCGCGGTAGAGGTATTTCAGGATTGCTGTTTCTTTTTCCGTCAGACGAATCTTCGCGTTCGAGTCTTCGTTGAGCAATATCTTCCCGGACGGCTTGAACGTATAGGGTCCTATGGTGAAGACCGCATCTTCACTCTGTTCATGTTGGCGCAGCTGCGCCCGCAGACGCGCCAGCAGCACGCCGAGGCGGAACGGCTTGGTCACGTAGTCGTTTGCGCCGGCGTCGAGTCCGAGAATCGTGTCCGCGTCGGAGTCCGCTGCCGTCAGCATGATGATCGGTGCCTTGACTCCCGCCCTCCGGAGCAACCGGCAGGCCTCCCGGCCGTCCATATCCGGGAGCCCTACGTCCAGCAATACCGCATCGAAATGTTCGTCCTTGACGACGTCCAGCGCTTCTGTCGCCGTGCCGGCCTCTTTGGTCTGGAATTCCTCATGAAGCTGCAGCTGTTCGGCCAACGACGTGCGCAACGCGTCATCGTCATCGACCATCAGGATACGCTTGCCGGTCATAGCTTCCTCTAAGTGCCCCTGCAATCGAACAAATGTTAGCACGCGGGGCAGAATTACAAGAGCCCTCTCGCTTAATCGGGTGGCAGGATAAGCAGGTCTTCGTGACCAACGATGATCGACAGATCGCCGCTTTCGAGCTGGGCGTTCCGTCGATCTCGCCAACCGGCTATGGCATCTTTCTTTGCCTGGTCGGCGTGCGCGGCGGCCGCCCGGGCCATGTCCTGCAGAAACTGCCGCGCCACCGGCGCTTCTTCCAGACCCAATTGCCACGGGCTGGCGGTAACCTGAATGTTGGCGCCCACTGTTTCAAACAAGGCGTGGGCGAACAAGGGCGCTGATGCGCCCAGCGCCGGTCCCAGACCCTTGTCCCGTTTCTGATCCAGGGCGAATAACTCGCGGATCTCATCGTCCTCCGGCTCAGCCGGCTTGAAGTCGATTACGCCGTTGACGGACAACGCAAGCAGGACGGGCAGTTTTTGCGTGACGCAGAGTTCGGCGAACTGGCTGAGCCACTCGGCAGACACCAGGTCGAGCAGGGCGGAAGCCGTTACACCCGCCACCTGGTCAAGTCTAAGGGCATTGACGTCCCGGATGTTGCCGGCCACGCGTTCGGTATTCTTCGCAAGGCCGTGCACACGTTCGAGTAGGGTGCGGTTGGCATCGTAAAGCCGCCACCGCCGGGGTCCCTCCGCAACACCGTCCAGATAACGCGCATTCGATCCGGTTCCTGCACCAAGATCCGCAATCAAACCCTCGTCTGGAACGTTCTCCAGAAAACGGCGAGCCAGACGCCGGGATCGCGCCCGGTGGTCCAGGGGCTCGCGCAGAGCCAGCCACGTGGTTTCAAACTGCTCGCTCATGCGGGCCGCACGATGGCCAGGAATCGATCCGCCTGTCGCTCCCAGCTCGGCAGTCGCGCAGCAGCAGTTCGGGCCCCCTCGCTCAGACGCGCCCTTAGGCCCGGATCTGACAGTACCGCCGCCAGCGCCGCTGCCAGCGCGGATCGGTCCGCAGGCGGAACGATCATGCCCGCGCCGGCCGGCACTGTTGCCTGAACGGCGCCCGCGCCGGTGCCGACGACGGGCAGCCCATGGGAGAGCGCTTCAGCGAATGCCATGCCATATCCCTCGTAATGGCTGGCCAGCACGAAAAGGCTGGCACTCCGGTATGCCTCGTTTAGGGCATCCGCGTCCAGCGTGCCGAGCAATCGTACCCGATCCCCAAGTCCCCATTCTTCGATCTGCCGGCGCACGCTATCAGCGGTCCGGGGATCGCGTTCAGTTGACCCGACACAGTGGAGGGACCAGGGAAGGTGCATCACACCGGTCAATGCCGCCAGCAGGTCCAGGTGCCCTTTGCGCGGAGTCAGAGTCGCCACGCACAGCAGAATCGTCCCTGAGCCGTGCGGCCTGTCCGTCCGGCGCTGGACATCCGTGCCCGGCTCGACCACGCTGATCCTGGACTCAGGAATCCCAAGCCCCGCAACGGCTCGTGCCGTCGCGGCACTGGTCACCACGATTCGAGCCGCCCCGGCCAGGATCACCGTCTCGACGCTCCGCAACCGATCGGCGGCCGTCGTCGATAGGCCCGTCTCCAGGTGTAACGGGTGGTGCACCAGCACGACCAGTCGATGCCGCCCGGGTTGCTGGGCGATGGCGTGTTGAAAGGCCGGCAAGGCCAGGCCATCGACGACGACAGTCCGCCCCGGCGGGAGGGATGACCACACGGCGGCAGCGGCCGCGTTCGCCCCGTCGTCGGTTTCCGGAAAGCGCCCCGGCAGTTCCCGCAGATCGATTGTGACCCCTTTGTCTCTCAGCCGGGCCAGCATCCGCCGGTCGTAAACGTAGCCACCGGTCTGCTGGTCGAGCGAACCGGGGGATACGAACGCCAAGGCCGCCTTTTCGTCCAACTAAAGGGCGCCTTGGAAGCTCGCCCAAGCGTCCGGTTTCTCCCGCAACGTAATCTTCATGCCGGTCAATGCGGTCTCGGCATCACCTTCGAGCGCCCCCGCCCGGATACCGGCGGCATACCGCTCAAAAACAGTCTTGGCGAGAAATTCGGTCGTCGTGTTCTGCCCCTCGAACTCGGGAAGATCATCCAGATTGCGATAGGCCATGGGTGCCAGGACCTCGTCGAGCAAAGTGCTTGCACGGCCGATATCGGCAACGATTCCGAACTCGTCCAAATCGCCGCGCTGCAACTCCACCTCGACCACGTAGGTCGCTCCGTGCAAACCCTGAGCGGGCCCGAATACGTCGCCGCGCAGACTGTGCGCGATCATGATGCTGTCGGATACGGTAACAGTGAACATTATTCCCCCTATCAATCATATTCGACGACGTGGCACAGCGTATCTTGCGGACTTGCGGCAAGCGCCGGCATGACCGCCGGCAGTTCATCCAGTCGGCAGGATCCGGTGAGAAGACTGTCAAATGCCGGTTCCTGCAGCAGCTCAAGCGCCAACGCGAGACGGTCGCTGCGCGATTGGCGCGCACGCCGTGTCGACGAAACATGGCCGACCTGCGACGAACGAATCGTCAGACGTTTCGGATGGAACCATTCTCCCAGCGAGATCGAGACGGGCTCCGTGCCATACCAGCTCAGCTCGACGATCTGGGCTTCGAACCCGGCCAGGTCCAGCGCCGACTGCAAGCCGGCTGCGGTCCCGGTGGCATGGAACACCACATCGCATTCCGGTTCGGCGCGACTGGGGGACCGAAACGCGACACCAAGGGCCTCGGCCGTTTCGGCCTTTGTTTCAATGATATCAATGAGTTCAACGGTCGTCCCTGGAATTCGTCGGCACAAGAATGCCACCAGGCAACCCACCACACCGGCCCCGACCACCGCTATGCGGTCGCCGACACCAACCGTCGAGTCCCAGAGCGCATTGATCGCCGTTTCCATGTTGGCCGCAAGCACGGCGCGCCGGTCGGGCAATCCGTCGGGCAAAGTAAAGACGGCATCATCGGGAACAACGAATACATCCTGGTGTGGATGCAGACAAAAAACGCGACGACCATCGTCCGTCGCCCCAACGGCGCTGTAGCCGTATTTCAGCGGACCCGGGAACTCGCCTTCCTGGAATGGACAACGCATGACAGCGGCAAGCGATTCGGGAACACCGCCATTGAACACGAGGCTTTCAGTCCCGCGGCTTATACCGCTGAACCGCGCTCTTATGAGCGTCTGGCCCGGGCCTGGTTCCGGCGTAGGTGTCTCCCGAATGGCACCACGCCCCGGCGCCTCGATCCAAAACGCTTTGCTAGGCATCAAGCTCACACAAAAAAAGCACGTCCTGTCCCAGCGAGAATGTCTGCGTCCTTGGTCGCAAGCAATCGTTCAGCGTGCCTATTTCCGGCAGTCGGATTGCCGGTTTGCCGGATCCAATAATAATGGGCGCAACGGTGATCTGCAGTTGATTGATGGCCTCTGCATCCAGAAAACGCGATACCGTTACGCCGCCGCCCTCGATGAAAATCCGTGCAAGGCCAAGGTCTTCCAACGCCGACCGAATGGCATGAGGGTCCAAACCATCCGCTGCACGCGGAACGCCGATTACCTCGGCATGGCCGTGCGAGGAGGATGTTGCCTGATCCTCGGCCGTGAAGAGCAGGGTTCTGATTTCCCCGTCGGCGAAAACGCGGAACCTGGTCGACAGTCGTCGCTCGGTGTCGATCACAGCCCGTATCGGAGACTCGCCGTCACAAAGTCGAACGCTCAAGCGTGGGTCGTCATGAGCGACCGTGCCGGCACCGACCAGAACGACGTCGCACAACGCCCGCATACGATGATTGTGTAGAATGTCTTCCGGTCCCGTCACATACTGCGACGCGCCACTGGTCGTAGCGATTCGCCCATCGAGACTCTGACCGAGATGCGCCACGGCAAAAGGCGCGGGGCGTGTGCATAGCGCAAGATAAAGTGTGAAGAGTTGCTTCGCTTCGTCCGGCAGAGATTTGGAGATTACCGGTTCGGCGTCCATCCGCACGCGAACATCGGCATCGGCAGCGGGGTCGTCGACCACGATGTAGTGGTCTCGGTCCTCGACTAGGCCGAACCAACGGCCGGCGGGGTGCAATCGCAGGCGGTCCGTCAACTCGAGAACCGCCTCCCACGGCGACAGGTTGGGCGCAAGCGAAGCGTGCATTACTGCGGTTCCCTTTACACCTTTGCGAACTATCTTACGACCAATCGGAATAATGGTGCGACCGACATTGTTAACACGGTCGGGCGTGCCGGCGCGCGGCGCCGTGCATTTCCGAGCCGGGGTGGTCGCTCCGGAAAATATCCATATATGGTCCCTTAGGCGTCGATCGAGGCGTGCCGGCGCAACGGACCGGGTTTTCAGGAAGCGAAACGAGCAAAGTGCTGCAATCGGCCATACATACCATCGCACGAAGGCCACAGGTCCTGGACGCCGCGGTTCTGGGCGGGCTTGCCGTGTCATGGCTGTCTTTCGTCATCTTGACGGCGCCGGCCGCGATGGCAGCGGGCGCGCTCTATTCGACGGCTGCAGTTCTGGTCATCTACAACGCGTTTCGAACCGGCCAGGCGTGGCGCTTTGGACTTGCCAATACGGTCACGCTGTTTCGCCTTTCCCTGACCTGCGTGCTGGCGGGTGCGGGGATGCAGGCCACCATCTGGTCACCGGCGTTGGGCTTGGCTAGCGCTTTGATCGCGGCCTTGGCGCTCGGCCTCGATGGCGTCGACGGCTGGGCTGCGCGGCGCTTCGGCACCCAGTCACGGTTTGGCGCTCGCTTTGACATGGAGGTTGACGCTGGATTTGTTGCGGCGCTTAGCATGCTGGTCTGGTGGGTGACGCCGGCTGGCGCCTGGGTGCTGGCCATCGGGGCGATGCGGTATGCGTTCGTCGCAGCCGGGTGGTTTTGCCCATGGTTGCGTGCCGACCTGCCAGGCAGTCTTCGGCGCCAAACAATCTGCGTGATCCAGGGCATCGCATTGACGATTGCGCTTCTCCCCCCGGCATCAGGGCTCGCAGCACCTGTCACAGCGGCGGCCCTTGTGCTGCTTGCCCTCTCGTTCGGAGTTGATACGATCTGGCTCTATCGAAATCGGAGGTCCGGCGGCGCCGGGAGGTAATCTGACAGTGCCAATGCTTGCGGATTCACAGCCAACGATTGGACGCGTCGGCAGCAGTACGGCCGTGATGCGGGCCATCGCCGAATTGCGGCGAGGCGGGCTGATCGTGCTGGAATCGGGCGATGCTGTCAGCCTGATCGGTGCCGCGGAAATCGTGACCGACCCCAAGGTTCTGGCCGTGCTGACCGGTCGACCGGTCGGGCTCGTAATGGGCGGAGCCCGACTGGCTTCCCTGCTGCCACCCCTGGCCGGCGAAGAGGAGGGCGCGGTCGTCGACATCGAAGGCTGCTCGGCCCGTGACGTCGAACGCTTCCTCGACCCTGGATTCCAGGGACCTTTGGACAGCGATCTCTCCCGGCAGGCTGCGACCACGGCTCAGATCACGGGCCTGGAGCTTATGAAGCTTGCCCGCCTACTGCCGGCCGCCCTGGTTTCGCCACTGGACGAACCCGCCGCCGCGTTTGCGCAGCGCCACGACTTGCTCACCGTTGCGAGCCGGGATATCGACGAGTTACGTGAACTGACGCGCGCCGGACTAACCGAAGTTGCACGGGCCAGTGTGCCCTTGCTGGAAAGCGTCGACACGACAATCGTTGCATTCCGCCCTGCCGATGGCGGCAAGGAGCACCTGGCGATCGTTCTGGGCAGTCCAGACCTTGAGGAGCCTGCCCTGGTTCGCCTGCATTCGGAGTGTTTTACCGGCGATCTGCTGAGCAGCCTTCGCTGTGATTGCGGCGACCAGTTGCAGGGCGCGCTGCGGGAGATCGCTGCCAGCGGCGGCGGCATTATTCTGTACCTGGCCCAGGAGGGACGGGGTATCGGGCTCGTCAACAAACTGCGCGCCTACCAGCTGCAGGACCACGGGTTCGATACCATCGAGGCCAACCATCTCTTGGGTTTCGATGCCGACGAACGCGTCTATCGGCCGGCTGCGGACATGCTGCGCCAGCTCGGGGTTTCGACCGTGCGGCTGATGACCAACAACCCGGCCAAGGTCCGTGCGCTGGAAGATTGTGGAATTCGGGTCCGTCAACGGGTCCCGCACGCTTTTCCCGCCAACGGGCACAATGAGCGCTATCTGCGGACAAAGGCCCTCAGAGCCGGGCACATTCTGTAGCGGTTCCAGGCCGACAGCGACGGAGACCGGCAATTATTGCCGCCCGCCTCATGAAATAGTTATTTAAAATCAATGTATTAGGATGAAATCGGGCGGTGTCCGGATGGCATCCCACTTGCAAGCTGTTGGCCAGGAGAGAATAGATGTCTTCAGGTCCAACCCAGCCGGGCAACGCCCTACCGCCATTTTCGCTGATGGCGCCGGACGCCGAATCCCGCCCCAGCGTCGCAAAAGTGGCGCCGCCGGGTGACACCGATTTCGGAGTCGATGAAGGGTATATGTTCGGCGAGGACGGTTTCACATTCCTCGACTTCCTGGACATCATCAATCCTCTGCAGCATGTCCCGGTCGTCAGTTCGATCTACCGCCACGTAACCGGTGACGAGATCGACCCCGGCGCGCGCATGGTCGGATCTGCGATCTTCGGCGGACCCTCAGGGTTCGCCATGGCCGTCGTCAACAACGCCATGGATGCCCATACGGGCCAGGACCTCGGCGAATCCGTCATTGCCGTCGTCGATCCTGACGCTGACCAGGCGCCGGAAGATCTGCCGGTCCTAGCCGCTGCAGAGCCCCTGAATGCCGGCGGGATCGGTCGAGACGCGAACGGCCCGACTGCCGAGGTTAACGCGACCGGCAAACCAGCCGCGTTGGCGACTTTCCCCATCGCCAATGTAGACGACCGGCCTTTCGCGGCCTTTTCAACTGCGAGTCCGGGGCCGTCCGGCCCGGCAGCCGATTCCGCCTCCGCGGTGGCGCCTGTTGCCGCCGTCATCGCGGCGCCGTCCAGACCGCCAATACCAACGATTGCCGCGCCGCCTTCCGTGCCGGCCGCCTCAAAGCCGCTCAACCAGCCGGCATCCAGAAAAATTGACCGTGATGCTGTCGAAGCCGTGCCGGCCCGCCCGGTACCCGGCAAACCGCGAACACCGCTCTATGCCGGCTCTCAGCTCGCGGCCGCACCCGGTCCTTCGCGCGGCAACGCGACCCAACCAAAAACGTCGCCATTGGATCCATCTCTCATTCCCCAGGCGATGTTGTCTGCGCTTGAAAAATACGAGAAGCTCAAGACCGGCAACTAAACAGTATCCGGGCCGCTTCGATCCCAACGAACAACACGGATATCCGCGTCTTCGCAGAGGGCGTCGCCGAGGTGGGCGACCGACGGGTTCGCTGTGCCTTGGGAAAGGGCGGTGTGAGAACGGACAAATCCGAGGGGGACGGCGCAACGCCCGTCGGTTGTTTTCCCCTACGCCTGGTATTTTATCGCGCCGACCGTATGGGCGCACCGACCACGAACCTGCCGGTCACGGCAATCGCGCCCGATGACGGATGGTGCGACGATCCCGGGCATAGGCTCTACAACCGGCCGGTCAAGTTACCCTTCGAGGCGAGCCACGAGCGGCTCTGGCGGGATGACGGGATCTACGATGTCATCGTCGTCTTGGGACACAACGACGACCCGCCGCGTCCCGGCCTCGGCAGTGCCATATTTCTCCATCTCGCGCGCCCCGATTTCGCGCCCACGGAAGGTTGCGTCGCTCTCGCCAGGCAGGATCTGCTAGATCTGCTGCGCCGTTGCCGGCCGGGCGACCGTCTTTGCGTCGCCGATCCAGCCGCCTAGGTCCCCCGCGGCCCGAAAATCGCGGTACCCAATCGAACCAGAGTCGCCCCGAACCGGATCGCGGTCTGGTAGTCGGCGCTCATGCCCATGCTGAGTTCGGCCAGCCCGTGCCGTGCTGCGATATCCGCCAATAGCGCAAAATGGGGTCCGGGCGGTTCGTCAAAGGGCGGAATACACATCAGGCCGGACACGTGCAGGCCGAACTCACTTCGGCAGGCCTCTATGAACTGGTCAGCCTCGGTCGGCATCACGCCCGCTTTCTGCGGTTCCTCGCCAGTATTTACCTGGACAAATGTCGCAATCTGCCGACCGGTCCGATCCATCTCCCGCGCGAGCGCCCGGGCGAGTTTCGGACGATCAACGGTCTCGATGACATCGAACAGCTCAAGCGCGGGCCGAACCTTGTTGGTTTGCAACGGTCCGATGAGGTGAAGCCGGACATCTGGATGGGACGCTTTCAACCCCGGCCATTTGGCCATGGCCTCCTGGACACGGTTTTCCCCGAAAACCCGCTGACCGGCCAGAATCGCTCTTTCCACGATCTCGGCCGGGAAGGTCTTGCCGACGGCCACCAGGGCTACGTCGCCAGCCTCACGACCAGCCGCCGCGACGGCATCTTTGATCGAGTCCTGCACCGCAACAAGGTTTGCGGCGATGTCGACGGTCGAGTCGTCCGTACCTGGCCCTGGATCGGTTCGATCAGCCATGTTTGATCACCGTCAATTCAACCTCGTCCATGCGTGGTCCATACTCGGTCTCGGTCACTTGGAATACAGACACTCGATACCGTCAACCCTCGGTCCGATAAAGCGAAATTGCGGTCTGGCCGCCATCGGTCTAATACTGAGCGAAACAACGAGAAAAACCCGCACCGTGGACAGTTGAGGATGACAGGGAGCTCCACAACCGGTTTGTCGTTCGCCGATATCATCGCCCCGGTAACGCCGGAGGCGTTCTTCGACGAGTATTACGACAAAAAGCCGCTTCTGATTCCAGGCACACCGGACAAATTCCCGGAAATGCTGACCTGGGGTGAGCTTTCCTCGCTGCTGGACATTACTTCCATCTGGACGTCGGATTCGCTCGATCTTGTGCTGGACTGCAACCTATTGAAAGCGCAGGAGTATTGCTTCCCGACAGTGGATTCGGGCGGCGCACCCATCCATCGGCCCGACCCCGACCGGGTGACCGAATTGCTGAATCGCGGGGCGTCGCTGGTCTGCAACGATATCGCCCGGCTGCAGCCCGGTCTTGCGGCGATCGAGACGGCGCTGGAAGCCGCGTTCTATTCGAGAGTGCAAGCCAACCTCTACTGTTCGTGGCAGGCCCACCAGGCGTTCAACAGTCACTTCGATACCCACGACGTGTTCGCCATCCATATCGATGGCGAAAAACGCTGGCAGATCTACGAGGGGCGCTCTGACTACCCGATCGCGGACAAGCGCTTCAAGACGATCCCGCAGGAAGAACATGACGCCGCCAAGGGCGCGGTGGCGCAAGACCTGATGATGCGGCCGGGCGACGTCTTGTATCTGCCACGTGGACTCTATCACGATGCCCTGGCCGTTACGGGATCATCGCTGCACATCACCTACGGTGTTACCCGCGTGATCGGCTACAACATCGTCCAGATTCTGAAGGACTGGGGTATCGCGGATCCGTTGTTTCGGCGAAACGTGCCGCGACCCCAGGAAGGGCGCCAGGCCCTGGCGGACCACCTTGCAGGCCTGGCCGATCAGCTCGAAAAGACAATGAAATCAAAGGCGTTCGTGGACCAGATCGACGGTTTCCACCGGTCGCTCTATCAGCCCGACGAGGCCTACGCGCTTCCGGTGGATCTGGATTCCCCGATCTACCGCGTCCGCGGCCAGGGTTTCTCGGTGTCAAAGGAAGGGCCTCAATGGGTTCTTGCCGGACCGCGCGGCAAGGTTCCGGTGCCCGAGGGGCTGGAGCAGCCGCTGGGGTGGATCGTGGCGCGCGGCTCTTTCACAACGGATGCGCTAGGCAGAGACAATCCCGGCCTGACCCCGGCCGCACGCGACAAGCTGCTGCAGGAACTCACGTCGATGCGCGTGATCGAGCGGGTCTAGCCGAAAGAATGAAGGAAGAGGCAACAGCCATGAGCGGCGCTCCGGTGACCGACCTCGCTTTTGCGGATCTCATCGCACCGATGTCGCCCGAGGAGTTCGCGGCGGACTATTACGACCAGCGGCCGCTGCATATTCCCGGCGCGCTCTCCAGATTGTCGCCGGTTTTGGCCTGGGACGAGCTGTCGGGCCTGCTGCAGAAAACCACGATCTGGACATCCGATACGATCAAACTCATGCGCGATGGCGCACCGGTGCCGGCATCGGAGTATTGCCGACCGGCGCCTGACCCCGGTGGCCGGCCTATGATGCGCCCGGTTCCGGGCAAGGTCATGGCCTTGGTCAAACATGGCGCCTCACTGGTTTGCAATGACATGGAGTTCCTGACACCGACTATTCGGGTGATCAGTCACGCGCTCAAGAAAGAGTTCTCGGCGCGGCTGAACGTCAATCTCTATTGCACATGGCAGGCACGGCAGGCATTTGCCAGCCACTACGACAAGCACGACGTCTTCGCGGTTCACGTAGACGGCGAAAAACGATGGAACCTCTACGCGAACCGTGCCGACAACCCGATCTTGCACGAGCGCTACAGACAGCTGACCGTGCAGGAGCATGATCGCGCCAAAGGCCCGGTCGCCCAACAGTTGACGTTGCGGCCCGGAGACCTGCTGTATCTCCCGCGCGGACTCTATCACGACGCGATCGCGTCCTCGGGCGCGTCCCTGCACCTGACGTTCGGGGTCAAGCGGCCGACCGGCCACGACTTTCTTCAGATGCTGCTTGAAAATGCCGTGTCCGATCCGGTGTTTCGGCGAAACTTCCCGCGGCCATCCGAAGGACGAGAAGCGCTGCGTGATCATCTTGGCCGCCTGGCGGACCACATTCTGGAAGCCACGCAATCCGAAGAGCTCCTCGACGCAGTCGACGCCTACCAGGACGCCCTGCGGCAAACGGCCAAGCCGTACAGCCTGCCGGTTCAAGGCGAAGGCCGGCGCGCCACAGAAACACCGTCACAAACCGCCGAGGGGCGCTGACCCATGAGTGACTTGGACTATAACGAGATCACCTTTGCGGAGGTCATTGCGCCGATCACGCCCGAGGAGTTCTTCGCGGAGTATTACGACAAAAAACCGCTCTATATTCCCGGGACACCGGACAAGTTCCCCGGACTGATGCCCTGGTCAGATCTCAATGCGATCCTAGACATGAGCGCGATCTGGTCTTCGAAGTCCCTGAATCTGGTGCTCGACCGGGATCCCGTGCCACGATCGGAATTCTGCGCTCCGGCAGTCGACCGGGACAACCGGACCATCATGCGGCCGTTGGCGCCGCGGGTCATGGAGCTTCTGAACAAGGGCGCGACGCTGGTCTGCAATGATGTGGATTCCCTGACCCCGAGCTTCTCTGGCGTCGCCAACGCGCTGGAAGCGGAGCTGTTCGGCAAGACCCAGGGTAACCTCTATTGCTCTTGGAAGGCACACCAGGCTTTTCACAGCCACTTTGACACCCACGACGTCTTTGCCATTCAGATCGACGGACAGAAGCACTGGCAGATCTACGCCACGCGCGCCGATTACCCGATCGCGCATGAACGGTTCAAGACGTTGGGTCAAGAGCGCCACGAACGTGACAAGGGTTCAGTCGCTCGCGACATTATTATGAACCCCGGTGATCTGATCTACCTGCCCAGGGGCTGGTATCACGACGCCCTGGCGGTTACGGGCGCCTCGCTGCACATCACCTTCGGCGTTACCCGGGTGATCGGGTTCGACCTGCTGAACATGCTGTTGGACCTGTCAGTCAACGAATCGCCCTTCCGCCGGAATCTGCCGCGGCCGCAGGAGGGCCGGGCAGCCCTGGCCAGGCACCTCGAAGGCCTGGCCAAGCATGTGAAGGAAGTCATCCAGTCCGACGCGTTCATTGACCAGTTCGACGCCTACCAGCGGGGCTTTCACTATCGCCGGGGCGGCTATGACCTGCCGGTGACGCTTGAGGAAGCCCGCTACCGGGTCAAACAACAGGGCTTCGAAGTCGCCAAGACCGGGGCCCAATGGGTTCTATCCGGCCCCAGCGGTTCGGTCCCCATTCCCCAGGGGATGGAGAACCAGGTCCGGTGGATCGTGGACCGCGAGAGCTTCACCGCGGATGCCCTGGACGAGAGCCACCCCGGCCTCCAGCCGGCGGTGCGCCAGCGCCTTCTTGATGATTTGACGGCGATGCGGGTGATTGAGCGCCAGTAGGGGCGGTGGGGGC
>Ga0066187_1000080_pt1 | contig 45286 bp, 35 predicted proteins | sample WorMetexBAHAMAS1_FD_58706 | JGI IMG/M metagenome (GOLD analysis project Ga0066187, IMG submission 58706) | Marine gutless worms symbiont microbial communities from Max Planck institute for Marine Microbiology, Germany - Inanidrilus exumae... | ecosystem: Host-associated > Annelida > Digestive...
CCCAAACTCGGCGTTGGAGCCTCGCTTCAAGTCCTCGACATACTTGAGTATGCCTGCGGGTTGAAGCTCAACTCCGCCTTGATTTAGAACCAAAATCTTTATTTTGAGATAGGTTCTATACATTTCGCTTTCTCTCCTGTGAACCTGCTCGGATTCTACGTTCATGATGGTCCATCGTTCGACGAATTGCCTCTTCCAAAGTGAACTCAGTTTCAAGGTATAGCTCCTCTTTGACGCGTGATACGTCGGGGACGTAACGGTGAGGCGGATTTCCGGAAGGTGAAGATAAGATTTTTATGGGATTATGTGAACCGGCTAAATTCCGGACAATTTCGGCAAGCCGCTTAATCGACACTTCATATGCCGATCCAACGTTATAGGCACGCCCATGTACACCGCTGATCATCAGTGTCCATAGCCACTGCGCCAGATCGGCTGAAAAAAGATAAGTACGCAAAGGTGTACCGTCACCTTTAATGACGATGGGCAGATCATATAGACAATCCCGGATAAAATTACCAATGGCAAAGTGCTTATCCAGTGGTAGATACTCACCTACGAATGCAAAACAACGGGCGATACTAAAGGGTATGCACGAATCTTTGCATAAACTTTCCGCTTCAAGTTTTGACTTACCATAGATCGTCACAGGCTTGCAGGCAAAATCTTCATTTATCGGGACACCGTAGTCATCGCCGTAGACCCCTCCGGAACTGATGTAAAGCAGGTTTGTAAGATTTCGATTTTTCATTGCAAAATCCAAAATCCGTCTTGTACCGTCAACCACGACAGATATCATTTCATTTTCAGGTATGATCTTACCAGAGGTGGTGGCCCCATGTAGGATATAATCGAAATCACCGTTTGGGAACTCAAAATTCCGGACATCGCCGCGTATAAAATGCAGCCGCTTGTTAGAACCGAAAAGCGGTAGCTCCTTTATCCGTTTTTCAGGATGACGGGACAAAACCACAATGTCATTCTCCTTCAGTTGGGGACAATGGGTCATTAGGCTTTTTCCGACAAATCCGGTGCCACCGGTGATAAATATGCGTTTGTTTCGTATCATAGTTTTTATAGATGAACGGATTCAAACGATATTTTATCGCTATAGATAGTTTCTGTAGAAAAACGTCCCTTTGGCCCGATTTCGGCGTTGGATCAAAATTTTAATCCTCGGAATACTCAATGTATGCTTGTGGTTAAAATTTTCATCCGCCTTGAACTCGAACAAAATTGGCTGTTTTCTGCAGAAACTAGTTAAAAAAGATTCCGAGCCATCTGGTCGCTACTAAATATGGATTCCCAAAAGGTCGCGATGTAACCTGTCGTGAAGAAAAAAGAAATTGGTTTCGACGGTTTCATCGGTCACGGCCTCGCAAACTTTAAGGGAATCGCCTTCAATTGTGTAACATGAAAATTGGTTTTTACGGAAAAGCTCGATCACGTCGTTCGGATGATATTCAAAGCACTTCGACCATTTCCTGAGAAGTTCCGCGACAACGACCGGTTTTGCATTTGCAAGCGTTTTTTCTGCTCCTTTAAAAACAAGCAATTCAGCGCCTTCGACGTCGCATTTGATAAAATCGGGAGTCAAGTCATTTTCGTGACAATAATCATCGAGTGTCCGAATTTCGGCTCTCACCTTAGTTTTCCCGGAAATCTGGTATGTATCGGCAAGGGAAGAAGCGGCCAGCAAAGAAGGGCAGACATAAAACTCAGCGGTTCCTCTTGTATCCGCCAACCCAAAATTATTGGCCCTGACATGAATGGATCCATTCAATTTCATGTTTTTTAAAAGCTGTTCATATGTTGTTTGGATCGGTTCAAATGCATGAATTTGCATGTTTTTGAACTTCTTCCCGAAATAAATCGAATACCAACCGATGTTGGCGCCGATATCACAAAAAAAAGTATCGTAAGGATCGCCCCCCTTCCTCTTGATTATCTCTCCCAACAATGCCGTCATCATCTCCTGCTCAGCATTTTCCGTTCCGGCCATAATCAACTGACCCAAAGCCGAAGTCATCTCCCCTTCGAGACAATTCAGAAGAATGTTTTCTTTTCTAGACCGGATAACGACGGAATCATCTTTGATAACGATCTGCTCGACATTGGAGTTTTTCAGATCCTTTGCAAACTCAAACAGCGTATAATAATACTTATGATAAAGCTCTTCAGAAATCTTGGTGTTGAGCACCCCAAGCTCCGATAGCCGCATTCGTTCCTGGTGCAATAACATGGGAAAAATCCTTACTTATGGTTGTACGCATTAATGGTTCGACGTAAACCCTCTTTTATGTTTATTCTAGGAGAAAATCCTGTTTTGCGGAGTTTAGTCGTGTCTGGCACTGTAATCTGTTGGGACTTAAATGGAGTATACCCGGAAGGAACCTTACCTGCGTTGATCCGGACTGAAATCTGCTTTCTAGTGGCAAGACTCGCAATGGTTTGGGCGAGTTCCTTAATGGTACAACCTGCCTCATCATTGGCGATATTCCATGCTTCGCCGTAAATTTTGCTGAAAAAGACCCTAAAAAAGGCTTCGGTGGCATCAATGATATAGCACCAGAAACGTGTTTCCTCTCCGGCTGAATGAAGAACGATATCATCTCCTTTCACTGCATTTTTAACAAATGCGGTAAACGCCCTTGGGTCGCCGTGCAGATCCATGCCGGGTCCATAGGAACCAAAATGCCGCACCATTTTGACAGGAATTCCGTACTGTTTCATAAACGAGATGCAAATCGTTTCGCCCGCCCGTTTGCTTTCGGTGTAGCAGGCACCGGGGCTGGTGCAAGAACTCGAAAAAAACATCTCTTCTGAGATCGGCACATCGCTTATAATATTCTCTCCGTTGACAATTCCCGAGCTGAAGTAGACAAACTGCTCAAAACCTTGGAGCTTACGGGCGAGTTCCAACAGGTTCCAAGTCCCAAGGAGGTTCGGCGCCATCACATCCACAGGTTTTTCGCCATCCGGTCGTGGTATACTTGCCGCGTGGATGATCACTTCGGTCCCGGGAAAAGTGTCAGCTTCAATCGTTCGGCAGATGTCGTCCGTTGCGATCCTGAAATTCTCATTCTCTATATGATGTGAAAATCTTTTCTCCGCCTTCTCTTTGTTTCTAACCAGCGCCGTGACACGAGGCGATAAACAGCCGCAATAATCAGGGATCAGAAGCAGCGTATCCACAATATAAGCCGCCAGCATACCCGCAGCCCCGGTAACCAGAATATTCTTTCCGGATAATGATGCCCAAGGCAGTTCCATATTTAGTAGTTCTTCTATATCTGCTTTGACAATCCGCGGATCTGGTGGTTCATACATCGTCTACACTCCTTTTAGCCAGTATACTATTAACAGGGACAATTCATCTTGCGGATAAGCCGATTTGCATGTGCATCGATGTTATCCACATTGCAGTATTCCAATGTCGTACACTTACCACAGAGGGTATGTGCCATTCGTCTTCCTCTAAGATGAAGACATCTAAAATTATTAAATTTTTCCCCATTCCACAATTCATAAAGGGGGGTATCTTTTACATTTCCGAGCGCCACTTTATGAGCCCAATCGAGCTGGCATGGTGCCATTAAACCGTCAAAATCAATATTTAAATTATAGAAAATGATCGGACATACCTTAATCGGGGTTTCATCTTTGGGATTTCCATACAGACCGAGACCGTCATCTTCTTTGACTCCGGAAATATCAAAATCCGGCCAGGTCGGTATGATGTGTTCAACAAATACTTCGTCCGCATAGGGATCAAACATTTCGAAAAACTGTCTTTTTTCGGACTCATTCACCCCGATATCCGGTACCTTAATATATAGCTGACATCCTTTCCGGTTTCGACTGAAGTAACGCACATTTTCAATCAGTTGATCGAAATCGATGTCAACTCCTGACAGCCTCTTATAGGTATCTGCATTCAGTCCCTGAAGTGAGATAAATATCTTATCCAGCCCGGCGTCTATTAATTCATCTGAACGTTCCGGTGTCAGGAGAGAGGCATTTGTGGTGGTGTCAACCTTTACGAATGGTTGTTTTCTTTTGGCGTAGCGAATCATATCTGCCAGCCGTTTATTGAGTAATGGTTCTCCCTCCTTAACCAACCGCAGAATCTTGATCTGTTCAGGAAATTGGTCGAGATCGTCAATAATCTTGGTGTAAAGCGCAAAATCCATCAAGCCTTTTTTTACCTGGTTTTTTTTTAACAAACCGGAATCTGAGCAGGGACAGTAACGGCATCTGAAATTGCAGGTATTGGCAACGGCCAACTGAAGCACGAAAGGGGTTTTTAGGGGAATGACGGTTTCAAGTTTGACGCGTTCAGCCGCTTGTTTGCTCTTAATATCTGCCATTATCCACCACTTTTTATATGCCTTATCATTTGTCTGACAGGGCAGCGCATAAGATTGGAGTGCACTTATGGTCCCGACATGTTATTGAATAATTTCAATGTCGCCGTTTATAAAAGACGCAATATTTTGGACAACATTTGAGTAGTGTTTTTTTATATCCGCCACGATTTCGACAGCATATTCGGGAGACATGACGATTATTGAATTCACGGGATCTTCCAATAGGTGTTGAGGAGGAAATATCTCCAAACCGGAGGCAGGCGCCACTCTTCCCTGCTTAAAAGGGGCTGAATCTACGATGTATGAAATCTTGTCCTGCGTTCTTGAAGCCGAAACAACACTAAAAGCCAGGTGGCTGGCTCCCCATAACGCGATTCGACCGCCGCTGTTGAGAATCGAGTCTAAGTAGCCGTTAATCGTTTCGTTAAATTGATTAAATCTTTCCATCGGTTCCGACAGATCCCACATTTTGCGACTTTTTACATATGCCGTAACAGTGTTCAGTTTTCTGCTATTGAAAACGTCAATTACATTAAATCCGTTCATTGATAAGGTGTTGTGAAGAGACTCAGATGTAAAATAGGAAAGGTGATCGCTCATAAAACTGAAAAGATAGTTATCTTGTAGTTCAAATTCGAAATCGGGAACACTGATCATAGCGACGCCTTCATCGGTAAGCAAGCTTGCCGATGAACGCAAAAAATTACACGGATCCGGTGCATGTTCTAGAAAGTTTATGGTGATGAACGCATCAAATTGATGGTCATCCAGTGGACCGGATAAATCGGTTGGATAGGCATTATACATCCTTAAACCTTTCTCAACGGCAATTTTATTCAACACCGGATTGTGCTCCATGCCGAATGCGTTGACTGGCAGGTCATTCAGGATGGAAAGATATTCCCCACCTCCGGCACCGATCTCGAGAATGCTTTTTCCTCTTAATGAGAACTTTTCGATGAAAGCTTTGAATGTATCTTTTTGTCGCTTTCGCATGGACGGCGAAAAGCTGCCTGCCCGGATGACATCTTTGTAATATGGCACGGGATCGTTGGTTAGCTGTACGAGGCCACAAAACTTGCATTGCCTGACATCCAGCGTCACACCGGATTCGATGGCCTCCCTTTTATCGGTCGGAAGGTTCTGGACGGCTCCCGGCATATCGGGTAGATTGAGAAGATTTTCTCCTGAGAAGGATTTACCACATACACGACATTTCTCTTTTCTCTCCATTTTATTCTCTACCTATCTGTTCCGCGGGCACCATCGTCAACGATTCACGGGTATTGCCGTTGCAATGATCACATGCCCTGATAAACCGTTTATCTCGATAAAAGGTGTTGATGTTCTCTTTGAGTAGGTCGATGGGAATCGATAAGTCCAACAGATCTACCATGTCCTCGGAATAGTGGGAAATCATACCGGTCCGGGTTCCATGGGAGGAGCGTGGACACCTGTAAAGCTTTCCGTCAAGGAGTTCGGTGCAGGAATTGAAATGGCACCTGCCGAAAAGTTCAGCCAACTGATCATCGGGAAGATTTCTCCGTTGGCAATCACCAAGATCCGCCCATGCCCAGTGTTTATTAATTCGGAAATCGATTCCAAGCCTGTTCAGTGCTTTCGACAGTCCTTTCATCTGCAGGGACAGTGTTCCGTAATTGTTTATCACGACGGAGACACGATCATTCTTAAGAGGCGCCAGGACGCTGTCGGAAGGCACAAGGGTACCGTTGGTTATCACATCGATTTGAAACACTTTTTCTGATCTAACCAGATGTTCAACAATCAATGGGAGGTCAGGGTTCAAAAATGGCTCACCACCCAGGGCCTCAACGTGATAGATGCGGTCCACGCATGAAAAAAGCCTGTCCAGGGAGTGGAATATCTTAGATGTTTCCAGATCCGATGGTTTTTTGTAGTACGGCATCATGCTTGAACAGCGTTTACACCTCAAGGTGCAACGGGATGTAACGACGACATTCAACCTGGGAAGATCCAATCCGTTAGATGGGAAAGCTTTGATTTCTGGTAGCTTTCCCAGCTTTGCAAGATGCCAGAGGATCTTTTTAAGATTCGAGGAAGGGGTATTTTTAAAATCGATGCAACCGATCACGTCCGCATCGCTGTACGTATCCTTATACCCGGCGTTTGCAAGTTGATGCCTGATCTCATTGGCATACCGGCCGGCTGCTATAATGACCAAAGCATCCGGATAATCTGCCTGGAGTTTTTCAAATGAGATCACCTTATATCCATGAAAGGAATTTTCCTGTTTCTGAACGTCATTATCACAAAAGCACTCGGGACGTACGTCCAACAATTCCAGTGAATCGAGGACAACCTTTCCGAGGATGGATGCACCGAAAATCACGATACAGCGCTCAGCTTCAACAGCTTTGACAAGGAAATCATTCATCTCACTCTTCCCCTAACACATGGGGAGAAACGCCTTCCAAATCGTCGATGGCATACTCATCCACGAGAAAAGAACAGTTCCGGCAACTTCTATTTTCACCCCTCCTGTTTTCGAGCTGCATCCGCCAAAACGATCTCATTTTTTCCCCGCCCCAAAGAGATGCAATATTTTCTGAAATCGCATTTCCGACACAGGTGTTCCCTTTCCAATCCGGATCACAGAGAATGACATCTCCATTGAAATGAATGCTGAGCATTTTAAAAGGCTGGGGGCAGACACTTCGAACGTTTCCTGCAGAGCCGGTATGATGAGACAACCACTGATGGGGTTTTTCCAAGGCAGCCTCATCTGCAATAGATGAATACCTGTCAAGAAAAAATGTATTTTCCCGTGCATCCTGGCTCTCCAGCATTTTGGCGTATATGAAAGGATGGGGGACCCCGGTAGTGTTTCGCATCTCTTTTAGCGTCAGGATATTCTGCTCGATTTTTTTAATGAGAATATGGCTTTGCGTCAGTGACTCATGCCGTTTTTGATTCATCGCATAGATGGAGCAGCGGATGTAATCCAACCCCGACTCTATCAGGCGACGGGATACGGCTGGTGTAATCAACGAAGCATTCGTCGTAATTTCTATACGCTCTGCGACATTGCGTCTTTTCAGATAATCTACCATTCGAGGTGTTTCTGGATTGAGAAGGGGTTCTCCGAATCCGATGATGCGGATCACCTTGAATGGAGGCCCTTCCCAACTCTCCAGGTCGTCCGCAATTTTCCTGAAATCTTCGAATTTCATGAACCCCCTCGGTAGATAGGTTCGTATATCAGGATCATTTTGGAAACAGCAGGTACACTTGAAATTGCATATACTCGAAGGTTCTAAAAGAACGGTGAAGGGTTTGGGTAGCGGTATGGCCTCTCGCAGATTGATCCGTTTCAACTTGAGACGAGAGTACTTTTCAGGCGCGGCCATTTTCACTCCTCGATATAGTCGTCGTCCTCAGTAAATATCTCACGGTAATCCACCGGTAGGGGTTTTCCGTAGAATCTCGACATATACTTGTCGATGAAAGATCTGTCTTCTCCGGTTAGGCAAATTGGGGAAAAATCCCGGATATGCTTGATTCGCATGCCACGGTCAACAATCGTTTTCAATGGATCTTCAAAGATATTGCCGATGGAAATATGCATGAAAACACATGGGAAGACATCGCCGAACTGGGAGATATGAAAGCATTTCTTCAGGATCCCGCATCCTCCGCGCATACCGTAGGAGGGAAAAACGTCACGCCGAGCAGCTGGATATTTTTTATGGAGTTCCCGAAGAAAAGCGGCATCCTCGGCGTCAATCAAAATGTCATGGCGGCCTTCCCATTGACCGATGGCCTTGGCGATGACCAGGTCCAGAGAGAAACCATTCTCCTGAGCGAATTTGGCCAGCTCAACGGTGTTTTCCGTTCTGGCATTTTGATGGGTGATGACGTGCTGAATGATCGTATCCAGTCCGGCATTGCGGGCATTCCAAATCGCATTGATCGCTTTTTCATAGGCCCCGTCACTGGCGCGGTTTTGGTTATGAAGCGATTCATCATAACTATCAAGACTGATCATGACCTTGTCCAAACCGATGGATTTTAGGTGCCTGGCCTTTTCAGCAGTGAGGAAATAACCGTTGGTGCTGATACCGATGTGGAATTTCTCCGGCATCAATGCCTCCAACACCTCATCAAAGTTTTTGAGCATCAAAGGCTCCCCACCGGAAATATTGAACTGACACCAACCGAGGGCATCGGCCTGTTCAGCGATTCTGCGCATATCCGTTGGATTGAGAGAACGATTTTTTTTTTGAAAGGTGTTTGCCATGCAGTGACGGCATTTCAAATTGCATGCATAACTGTATCCGATATCAATGCGCGAGGTACACTCCCCTCGTCTTTCCATATCCGCCAGTTTGATGATCTTTTCATAAACAAGGGGTTTCTCACGCCTGAGTTTATCTCGTTTGGTATTTTCAATTTTCTTTTTGGTATTCGATTCGACCATAATGTTACCTCGGTTTATTCCCGATGTATCGCCTGTACATATCGTGAACTCCCAGAAGATCATCCGGCGGGCGGTCAAAGTAGGCGAACATGCCGGGCTGGGGACTGCCCCCCTTGTATTTCCGCTTTTCGTCAGGTTTGGTGTGCAAACAGCAACAGTAGAGAAGGGACACACTGTGTCCCCTGTTGACCTGCTCCGGTGCGATCCACTCATTGATGGCAATGGGAGGGGACTTGTGAGTCAATTCACAACCCAGTTCAAGTTTACCCACCGCCGCGATCCGATCAGCGGCTGTCTCCTTCAGGCGAATGATACCGCCCGGGATGTGCCAACCGTTTCCATGGTAAACATCTTTCCTCCATGTCAAGAGTGTACGGTTTGCCTCGTCCTGGATGAGAAGATCGACATTCACCATGGGAGTTAGGCGGGTCAGCAACAGAAATACCGATTCTGGCAGACCGGTACAAGGAACGCCACAAGCCGCCTCCAATGAAGCGATGGCTTTTTCAAGGCTCATGGGTATTCCGATCATTTATCCAGCCCAGAAGTTCCCGGATGCAACCATCTCCGCCATTAAGATCGAGTATAATATTGGAAAGATCTTTAATTTCCTGGATGGCATTGGCGGGGCAGGCCGGAAATCGGACCCGCTTCATTATCGAGACGTCATATTGACCGTCACCTACGAAACACACCTCGTCCTCTGTTGATCCGGTCTCATCTAACACACGATCCAGAGCTGCCGCTTTATCTTTACAGCCATTGAAGAAAAAGTCGGGTTTAAACCGATCGTTGAATATGTCAGTGATGGGGGTGGATTCACCGGTAATAAGCCCGACCTTCAGCCCCTTTCGCTTCATTTCAAAAACGGCATCGATATCTCTGTAATCAATGGTTTTATATTCATTGCCAGATGAATCCATGGTGACTTTCCCATCTGTCAACACACCATCAATATCGATTAAAACGATCTTAATCATCCGAACTGATCCCCATGTTCTCCGCTATCTCCGCCTCCGGAAGATACGGCCACATATCTTCGAGCGGTTTTGAGACCATTCCGCCGTCCGGTAGTTTCATCGCCTGTACTTTAGGACAGATCGAATGGTCTTTTCTGACTTCAATTCGGCAAAGGACCGGATCCGGATCTGACAGAACCTCTGCAATGCCCGAGGCAAGCTCCCGATTGGTCGTAATCTCTGCGGTTCGGATTTTGTAGGCCTGTGCAACGTCACAGATATCCGGTAGTGTAAAGCCGCAGGATGCATCCGCCCCCACCAGAAACCCGTTAAACATATTGCATTGTGTCGCAACAATCCCGCCATAACCGCCGTTATCAAGGATAAACATCTTGAGCGGCAGTTCAAGTCTTCGCAACGTTTCAAGTTCCTGAATGTTCAGTTGAAATGCACCGTCTCCATTGATGAGAACGGTGCGCCGACGATCCAAAGAAAGGCAGGAGCCGATGGCGTAGGGAAGCCCGAATCCCATAGAACCCAGACCTGCCGCATTTTTTATGCTTTGGCCATATTTTACCCGCATGGCCTGATAGGTCACTTCACCTGCCGCACCGGAGCTTTCCGGAACAATAATATCAGTTGATCGAAGTTGCTGGAACAGTTCATCGGTAAACCGGTAGAGATCCACAGCATCCTCATTCCCAACATCGCCGGATACTGCCGGATATCGAGACTTGACCTGACGGCAATAATGCAACCATTCTGTAGGTTCTTTCCAGTCGATCGACATCCTTGAGATGGCATCCATCGCAATTTTGATATCCGAGGATATTCTCAGGTCGATATTCTCAATTTTCTCTATCTCCGCCGGATCGATGTCGATCATGATTTTAAATGCATTCCGGCCGAAATCGGCGCTTTTGAATGCGGTGAGACTGGGATCCAATCGGCTTCCCAGGATCAGTAGCCAATCACTATTCTGAACAATAAAGTTTGCATAGCGGCTTCCCATGATACCGGGAAATCCGAAATTGAGAGGATGATCGTAATCGAGAAAATCGGCGGTTTTCCAGGTCAGAACCATGGGGATCTGATATCTTTCGGCAAATTCCCTGACAAGATGTGATGCACCGGACAGTTTGACACCGTTTCCAATGAGCAGCAACGGGCGCTTGGCACATGCCAAAGCTGCGGTCATTTGATCAAGGGGCAAATCTCCTTGAAACGGATCAGGAGGATGATATCCGCCTAGACGCGTCTCCTCCACCAAAGTCCCCTGAACATCGAGGGGAATGTCCAGCCACACCGGTCCCATACGGCCGGTGGTAGCTTCATACCAGGCTTTTTCGAGGTGGAAACGGATCTCTTCGGGTTCCAGGATCGTCACTGCATATTTCGTGACACAATCGACCATGGAGACGATATCCACCTCCTGAGAGCCCATCTGCCGCACACCGGTGTTACCTTTTAAATCGGCACGTTTGGCCTGTCCCGATATAAAAAAACAGGGAGTGGAATCGATATAGGCGGCCGCCACCGCTGTAATGGTATTCGTACTACCGGGACCTGATGTTACCAACCCAACCCCCGGAAAATTGGTGTGCTGACCGCAGGCTTCCGCTGCAATGGCCAGTGCCTGTTCATGCATAAAGCAGGTGTACGCCAACTCCTTGCACCGGCCGAGGGAATCGTTGAGATGCATGGCGCCGCCGCCAGGCAGCATAAAAACGTTGTGCACCCCTTTCGAGACGAGAAAACGCATGACGTAATCCGACAATTTGATCATTATCGATGAGCCTCAAAGGGAATGTGGGATCTTAGCTTTTTGGCGATCGGCACCTCCTTGTCATTGATTTGGATCACACCGTTCCCCATGGCTTTTTCGATTTTTCTAATCCCCCCTACCAATTGAACGAAAAGTGCCGGTTCAATAGACGCGGCCTGATCGGAGCCGTACAGGGACCGGTTTAATGTGATATGGCGTTCCAGAGACGTTATCCCCAAAGCCGAGGCCGCATATGAGACCGCCTGACCCACTTCATGACCGCTGTATCCCACATCACACTGATAGCGTTCCCGCAATACCGGTATGCAGTTCAAATTCGCATCCTCATCGATGGTCGGATAGGTTGAAACACAATGCATCAATTCAAACGGGCATTCAGCCTGCCTGAATATCTCCACGGCACGATCGATATAAGTGAGATCCGACATTCCGGTTGATATGAATGTGTGTTTTCGTTCGGAGGCCACTTCATGCAAAAAGTCGGTGTATGTGATCATAGCGGAAGCAATCTTATTGTGTTTGAGATTGTACTGCCTGAGAAATTTTTGGCTTTCCAAATCCCAGGCAGAAGCAAACCAGTCTATCCCTTTTTCGCGGCAGTATTGATCGATTTCATCATATTCATCTTTCCCGAACTCCAGGCCCAATTTCTGTTCTCTTGTGGTGGTACCCCAAGGGCTTTCTCTGGGTATATCCAGCTCCTCTTTTGAATAAACTTTTTCAATGGTTCTTTTTTGAAACTTAACGGCATCGGCCCCGGCTACCTTGGCCACATCGATAAGTTGCTTGGCAATATCGATATCCCCGTTGTGATTGATCCCAATTTCTGCGGTAATAAAAATATTCATATCATGGTCTCCGGTTGATATCAGATTGGATCCGGAACGATTTGATACATAGCCTCAAGATGTACTCCGGACTCACCAGACCTTCCATTCCGCCCGACTTTGATTCCACAAGTCATTGAGATACTCCGCATCTCGAATGGTATCCATGCAGGCCCAAAAATTGTCATGTTTAAATGCCATCAACTCCCCTTCTTTTGACGCTTTTTCAAGTGCGCCGGTTTCCAGTTCACAATCATCCTGTTCTTCCAGATACTCAAAGATCTTTCGGTTGAATACAAAAAAACCGCCGTTGACATAGCTCCCACGGTACTCCGGTTTCTCAGTAAAACGGGCGGCCTTTCCCTCCTCTATATTGAGCTCTCCGAATTTTAGAAATTTCGGGCGAACACCTGTAGCTGTGGCCATCTTCCCATGTGCCGTGTGAAAATTGAAAAGCGCTTCGATATCGATATCCGCCACACCATCACCATAGGTCACAAAAAATTGATCTGTATCCACGTATTTTTCGATTTTTTTGATCCTAGATCCTTTGAGGGCGTTCGCCCCGGTGTCACAGAGCGTGATTTCCCAGTTTTCCTCAAGGCAATCGTTGTGAATCGTGATTCCTTTGTAAGCTCCCAGACCAATGGTGACATCGTTATTCATCATTTCGTAATGGAAAAAATAATCTTTGATCATTTCCCCTTTATACCCGAGGCAAAAAATGAACCGGTGAAGACCATAGTGAGCGTAGATTTTCATGATGTGCCATAAAATAGGTTTGTTGCCAATGAGAACCATGGGTTTTGGCATGAATTGCGTTTCTTCACGCAAGCGCGTGCCCAGGCCACCACAAAGAATTACTACTGGGATTTCAGTATTCATGATTTTGACCTCTTAGTTAAAACGGGATGCAAATGATCGAAAACAACTTAGATTATAATTTGCCATCTCGCGTGTCAGACCGGGATATACCCCGATCCAGAATACTCGATTCATGATAATGTCTGAATTCGGCAAATCTCCGATGGCCCGGTAAGGCTGGTTTTGGTAGGCCGGCTGGCGTAACAGATTCCCTCCGAAGAGTAAGCGAGTTCCTATTTTTTTTTCAGTCAGATAACGAATTAGGATTTCACGGTCAAAAGGAGCCGATTTCCTGACCCGGACAGGCATTCCAAACCAGGCGGGTTCAGAATAATCAGCCGGTTGGATCATTTTGAAGTATCGATTTAGGGAAGAAAGTCCCTCATAAAAAAACTGATAATTTTCTTTTCGCCGTAAGATGAAGCCGGGGAGTTTCTTGAGTTGGGAAACCCCCAGGGCAGCCTGCATGTCGGTCGCTTTCATGTTGTAGCCGATATGGGAATAGGTGTATTTATGGTCGTATCCGAATGGCAGTTGTCCCTCCTGCCACTCAAATCGTTTCCGACAGGAATTGTCACAGCCGGTTCGGCACCAGCAGTCTCGCCCCCAGTCTCGAAAAGAAGTTACAATCTTCTTTAGCAGGGGGTCACCGGTGAGTACTGCCCCACCCTCACCCATTGTGATGTGGTGGGCAGGGTAGAAGCTGGCGGTAGCCAAATCCCCGAAAGTCCCTACCATCCTATTTTGATATCTTGATCCCACTGCATCACAGCAGTCTTCAATGAGCCATAGGTTGTATTTTTCAGCAAACGCCACGACATTTTCCAGGTCAAAAGGATTTCCCAAAGTGTGCGCCAACATAATCGCCTTAGTCTTGTTGCCATAGGCTTGTTCCAACTGAGATGTATCGACTCCGTAATCCGTAAGATTGACGTCTACAAATACCGGGACCAAACCGTTCTGCAAAATGGGATTGACCGTGGTGGGGAATCCTGCGGCCACGGTGATCACCTCATCTCCCGGTTTAAGCATCCTCTCCTTCAGCAATGGCGAAGTCAGGGCGGACATAGCCAGCAGGTTGGCAGAGGAACCCGAATTGACAAGTATGCAATATGGCTGCTCCATATATTTGGCAAAACTGGCTTCAAAGTTTTCGGTAAACCGCCCAGCCGTAAACCAGGAATCCAGACATGCATCAACCAGATATTGAATATCTCCAGCATCGATTACCTTTCCCGACACCGGTACAGGGGTTTGGCCCGGAATAAAATCTTGATCCTGATTAGATACCTCAAGATAATCCTCAACTGCCTTGAATATATCGCTTTTTTTCATTTTGATTTGGATTAATTCACTTTTCCTTGGAGTAATGAAAGCTAGAAAACCGGCCCTTCATTCTAAATGGGGCGGTACTTTTACCAAACCCTCCACCGAACACGTCCCCTGCCCTGACACTGGTTACGCATTTTCCGTGTCCTTCGAACCCATACTAACATTAAAGGATCGCCATCTTCCAGATCGGGACACTGGCTTCAGGCCGAGGTTTTCATACCGCCCTTACTGGATACAACCGAGAACACTTTGGATTGCATCAGGTTCCATTTGGCAAGTCTGAAGGTCATGGCCGTGGCCAAGCATCCTAGTCCGTACTGGATACTCCGAATTAAATTGATGGATGAAGCCTCGGGAAAATATTTCGTGGGACAACTCACCTCAGCCACCGTAAAGCCCATCCAGATAATCTGCGCGATCATCTGGTTATCAAACAGAAAATCATCGGAATTAACTTCAATGGGCAACTGCATAAGCAAATCTCTTGAAAAGCCGCGGTAACCCGTGTGATATTCGGATAGCTTGGCGTCCAGCATGACATTTTCAATGAATGTCAGAATCCGATTTGCCACATATTTCCATGGTGGCATACCGCCTTTTAAAGCATATCCTCCTAAAATTCTCGATCCCAATACACAGTGGTAAAGCCCGTTTCCGATCATCGACGCCATGGCCGGAATCAGCTTGGGTGTATACTGATAATCGGGGTGTACCATAATGATGATGTCCCCCCCGGATTCAAGGGCCAGCCGGTAGCAGGTCTTCTGGTTGGCGCCATACCCGAGGTTTTCCTTGTGGGAGTGGACCTGGGTGTGGGTGAGGGTTTTGGCAATTGCCACCGTGTCATCGCCGCTGCCATCATCCACGACAATGATGAGGTCGACGATTTTCTGCGCCATCACCTCCTCATGGGTCTGGCAAAGGGTCCGTGCTGCATTGTATGCCGGCATGACCACCACAACCTTTTTCCCGTTATACATGTTTCATTCCCACGAATTCCTCACTGCGATACCCGGTGGCGCCATGCTGCAGGATCGCAGTTTATAAAATCAGAAACGGTGATGTTACCTTAAATCAAGGACCGTTTTCAAGGCAATTCAGGAGATTTGAGCTTTTTTTTAGATAAAACTGATGTTACAGTATCCCTCGAAAATTAAAGGGTTTCTTTTGATGACACCAAAAGCCGATCGCGCTTTGCCGCGTCATGCAAACCAGCGACCGGTGGTATTTCCCGACAGGAAAGTGATATTCGATTTATGGGCCGTTTAAATCTATTGCTCGTTTCCCCCCCGTCCCAAGGCAGCTACGGAATAGTGGAAAAAGCGCATGAATACCGCATGCCGCTCGGATTGGCCTATATTTCCGCATATGTGGAACAGAAAGTGTACCGGGTCAAAGCACTGGATTTCGATGCATCGGGGCTTCTCATCAAGGACTTTGAACCGATCCTTGATGAGCTAAATCCGGAAATCGTCGGATTCACATGCACGACGCCACTGGTTTCCAATGTTGTCAAAATGGCCGAAATCACGAAACAACATGACCACGGAACGATGGTGATTGCCGGAGGGCCCCATGCGACCGCACTGCCAAAGGAAACACTCAAACGATCCAAAATCGACCTGGTCGTCAGGGGGGAAGGCGAAAAGACGACCCTTGAGATTTTGGAATGCCTTCGGGGGCAAAGAAATACCAACGACCTTTTGGGCATCTCCTATAAAAAGGATGGTGTGGTGGTACACAATCCGGACAGAACGCTGATTAAAGAGATCGATCGATTACCTGAACCCGCGAGACACCACTTTCCAATGGATCGATACCAGGCTCCCTATTATCTCAACCGATCCGGAGCGACCTGCGCCAATCTCATTGGAAGCCGTGGCTGCCCCTACCGCTGTATCTTCTGCGGCCAGGAGATCATCTTCAAACACACGGTTCGCAGCAGGTGTGCCGAAAGCATCGTTGATGAACTGGAGGGAATGATCAAGAGTTATGGCATCGGAACCTTTTTCTTTGAAGACAGTACGTTTGTCCTGGATTCCCGGCGGGTGGAAAAAACGTGTCGGGAGATTCTAAGCCGCAACCTGGAAATCGCCTGGGGTGCGATGGGACGGGTTGACCGTGCCGACCGGCAACTGTACGATCTGATGAAACGCGCGGGTTGCATCTTCATCTTCTATGGCGTCGAATCCGGTAATCAGGATATACTGGATCGAATGCGAAAAAATACATCATTGGATCAGATCCATCGCGCCGTAAATATCGCGAAAGCATCGAGAATCCCGCTGAACACCTCTTTCATTTTGGGATTACCGGGAGAGACCCGTGAAACAATAAGGGAAACCATCGCCTTCGCCATTGCCCTGGATCCGGACTATGCAACCTTTTCCCTTGCGGTTCCCTATCCCGGTACCGAATTTTACCGTATCGCGGTGAAGGAGGGGTATGACCTCACCGATTGGGACCGATATCAGGAATCAAGATACGCTGAACCGATCTACATCCCGGAAGGCATGAACAGAGAAGAACTGGTCCGTTATCACAAACTGGCCTATCGTAAATTCTACTATCGCCCGGGATATATCATCAAATCGATTCGAAACGTCAACAATCCCAAAGACCTGGTCCACAAAATCAAAATCGCCCTGAGCCTGTGGTCTTAGTCCCTATCTGAATTGTTTGAAAGATCATTATGCTGAAAATACTTCTGGTCAATCCCCTTATCGATCCCGAGCGTGCCTACGGGATCCGGTTCAAGAAAATGGGGGCGGTGCTGCCGCCGCTGGGGCTGTGCTATCTGGCGGGCGTGCTGGAAAAAACGCACTCGGTCCAGATTCTTGACGCCAATATGCTGAATCTGACGAACTCAGATATCGTCCACAGAACACGAGGATATGATCCAGACATCATCGGAATTTATGCCACCACGATGGGGATCCACATCGCAGAGGATCTGGCCAGCCGGTTGAAAGAGGCGCTGCCGGATGTAACGATCGTCATCGGAGGTCCCCACATATCCGGCTATGGGAAGGAGACTCTGGCATGCAGTTATTTTGATTACGGAATTATCAATGAGGGGGAGTATGCGTTTTTAAACCTGGTAGATGCCCTTTCCCGGAATGGAACCCAAATCCACGAAATCCAAAACATAGTCTACCGTTCCGGTAACGCCATCAAGCTAAACCCTCAACAAAGTATTGTCGAGGACCTGGACGCCCTCCCCTTTCCGGCACGCCATCTGCTACCTCAGTTCGGTAAATACCACCCGAAGATGATGCTGAGCCGTCAACAACCGGCGACACATATATTGACCTCAAGAGGGTGTCCCTATCGCTGTATCTTCTGCCAGACACCATTCGGGAAAAAAGTCCGGTTTCACAGTGCCGAGTATGTCGTCGAAGAGATCAAACTCCTCTCCACCGACTTTGGAATTAAAGAGATCAAGATAAATGATGATACCTTCAATCTGGACGTTGAGAGAGTGTATCGAATATGCGATGGACTAAAAAAAGAAGGAATGGAATTGACTTGGTCCTGCAATATCAGAATCGACCGGGTAGGGGGTCCATCCTTTTTCAAGCGCCTAAAGCAAGCCGGCTGCTGGCTGATTCGACCTGGTTTCGAAAGTGGCGACCAGAGCATTCTGGATACCCTGAAAAAGGGAACCACCGTAGAACAAATAAAAAAGATCTGCAAATGGGCCTATGATGCGGGTTTAATGATACAGGCGTCTTTCATCGTCGGCAATCCGCACGAAACGGAAAAAACGCTGGAGAACACCATCGATTTCGTTCGAAGCCTGCCGATCCATTATCCGACATTCAGCATCATGACCCCATTTCCCGGCACGGAATTATGGGAAAATGCCGAGGCATATGGTACCTTCTCCTACCAGTCGTTCAGGGATTTGGCACTTTCGCACAACCCGACCTTCATCCCTTACGGTTTGAGCAAAAAAAAAATGCTATTCTACCACAAGAAGGCATATCGAAAAGCTTATCTCAATCCGAATATGGTGATCAGACATGTGAAAACTGTCCGAGGATTCAGCGACCTGAAAAAACTATACCATGCATTCCGGAGCCTTCTGACGTAAAAATATGAAACCTTCAGGACAAGAGGGTACTGCCGATTCATTCTCACGGCTCAAACACGATGTCATTGATGTGGAGTTATGCCTGCACTGCGGCACCTGTGCGGGGTTGTGTCCGGTCCATGCCATCCGGATGAGCAGGGTGGAAACGGGCTGTATACCCTATCTGGCAGATGACTGCATTTCCTGTGGCATGTGTACGACGGTTTGTCCGGGGAAAGGGGTTTCATACCGGCAGATCAACCATTACCTGTTTGACCGGCAACCCGAAACCCATCTGGGCGTTTATAAAAATATCTTCGTTGGCCATGCAAAAGGCGAAACAATGCGCTACAACGGGGCAGGCGGCGGTCTGGTGACTTCAATACTGGTGGACCTGCTCGATCGCAAAAAGATCGATGGCGCCGCCATCGTGACCGCACATCCGGACAAACCGTGGCGATCCAAAAGTATTATCGCAAAAACAAAAGAGGAGATTATGGGAGCCGCCCAGAGCAGATATATTGTCCATCCCCATAATCGGATGTTGCGTCACCTTTTAGAGACAGAAGGAAGGTATGCCTATGTCGGATTGCCATGTCAGATTGAAGCACTGAGGACATGGCAGTTGCACCATTCAGAACAGAAATGCCCTTTGAAAGTCATTATCGGGATATACTGCGGCGGCACGCTGAATTTCGCCGCTCTCAAAACCGTTCTGTCACGTTTTGGAATCCGTCGACTCCAAGATGTCCGCACGATCCGCTATCGCGAGGGTCGCTGGCCCGGAAATTTCCGGGTCAAGACCCATGATGGGCGTGATTTTGAAATGTCAAAGGACGCTTTCAATTATCTCAGTTTCATCCATACGACAAATCGGTGCTGGTATTGCCCGAACCTGACATCGGAATTTGCAGATCTTTCCGTCGGGGATGCATGGTCACGCCGACTTATGCAAACAGGTAAGGGCTGGTCGGTGCTCATCGCTCGAACCAAACGCGGGCAGGAGCTAATGGAAGGATTGTCCCCGAAAATGGTGCATACCGAAGCGGTAACCGAAAATGAAGCCATCAAAATGCATTCCCATGGGCTGAACAACAAGAAAATCGGCACCTTTATTCGGATTCGGTCGCTCCAAAGCCATGGCAAGGCATATCCTGTTTATGGGTTGACGGAAAAACGTCCCCCTGCCAAACGGGTGGCAGTGGAATATCTGCTGTTGTTCCTGTTGTGGTTATGCCACTTTGAAGGGGTACAGCGTCTGCTCAACGCCATCCCTATCGCCGCCATGGAGAAAATGATGGCGCGGCTCAAATCGGTACTTAAAAATAGATCTCGAAAAGACATCTGCCGGGAGGGATAACATGGAAAATTATGCCAACCTCTATTCCGGCCCTATCATCGACCAGATCCCAAGGCTGTTAACCCAGGTGAACCGGAACCGCTTTTCAAGAAACTACGGAAGCTGTTGCCGCGATTACTGGCACTATCGAATCATGGACATCTCCAACAGCCAGAAGCAGGAAGTGGCCTTGACCCTCGCTTTGGCCTACAAAAACCGGTTCCACAACAATCCCTATTACCGCTCAAAGCTATTTCGCGATTGGATCGGGGCCGTCATTATTTTCTGGACGCACCTGCAGAACCGAAACGGTGCCTATGACGAGGTGTATCAAAACCACGATTCCTACGCCGCCACCGCATTCACAAGCTATATGATGTCGGAAACGATCCTTGAAATGGAAAACGAACTCCCGGACCCCGTCCGAAACAAAGCGCTTTCTTCGTTATCCAGAGCGGTGAATTGGCTGGCAAAAACCGAAGAAACCCATGCGATGAATCAAAATGCCGGGGCAGTGGCCGCCATTTACAACGTTTACGAACTGACGGGCAACAGTGGGACCCTGAAAGTCGCTGAGGCAAAAATGCAGTTTCTCCTTTCCCACCAGACAAAAGAGGGCTGGTTTCCGGAATATGGCGGAGCGGATATCGGATACAATTCCCTCACCTTGAGCTATCTGGCAAGGGTCTGGCTCAGAACCCAGGATGGGGCATTGCTTAAACGGATGGCACATTTGCTGGATTTTCTCAAATATTTCCTCCACCAGGATGGCACAGTCGGTGGCCTATACGGGAGTCGGAATACGGAATACTTTATTCCTTTCGGCGTGGAGGTGTTGTATGATCGTCTACCCGAAGCCCGGAATATCAGCAACTTTATTATTTATCATCTGAAAAACAAGCGGCATGATGTAATCACCCGAGGACTGGATGACCGATATTTCTTGTACCTGAGCCCCTTCTACCTGCTGGCAGCCCGATACCTGCAAAAAAGGGATACATTAGACTTCGATCTGCCGCTCAAAAGACCTCATCATGTTTATTACCCTGGGGCTAAACTACTCTCTTATAAAAACCGGCGCTATCGCATCATCGCAAATTTGGGAAAAGGTGGATGTTTCCGGGTGGACTCAACAGCGAAGACATGGGTCGATTCCGGTATATGGGCCGTGACGAAGAAAAAACAGTTGCTGACATCGCAGCATTTCGACCCCCGGACCGAGATCGATCTATCCGAAACAGAGATCAACATCCGCGGGCAGCTTTACAGGGCAAACGAAATTTCGATCGACCCAATAAAAATGATATTGGTGAAACTGTTCAATCTTGTCATGCCATCCGGTCCACGCCGCCTTTTCCTGGATTGGCTCAGGGATCGTGCGGTTTCTAAACCTAAAAGCGGCATTTTTTTCAGAAGAAAAATCAGGTTGTCTGAACCGATGGAAATACTCGATGAAGTCGATGGTTCTGTGCCATTCGAAAGAATCGGTGTTCTCGATACAAAAGAGATGTCTTTTTTCTTCGCTTCCACTTCGTTCTTTCAGGTTCCGGAGCTAACTGTAGATTCCAAAATGCCCCATGGTTTGGTATACTTGGATAAAGACAGAATTTCCGGTTTATACCGATTGGAGCGAACCCAAAATTTCTCCGATTGACATCTAATTCAACGATAACCTGAGATAAGCGAGCTGTAATGATATCCGTTATCTCTCCATTCTATAATGAAGACAAGATCCTTGAATCGGTCGTTACCCAGATGATCGAAGGCCTAGCTGAACTTCCCGAAGAGTGGGAGTTTATCATCGTCAACGATGGTTCCACAGACGGCTCATTCGCCATCGCCCAAAAACTCGCAGAAGATCACCCCCGACTTCGACTGATCAGCTACCCCCATAACCGCGGGCGGGGGTATGCACTTCGACGGGGAATTTCAGAAGCAGAGGGAGAGATAATCGTGACCACAGAGATCGACGGCTCCTGGGGTTTGGACATCGTGGGCCGTATCTATGACGCTTTCCAGACACACCCGGATGCGGATATGATCATTGCATCGCCCCACCTGAGAAACGGGGGGTACAAAAACGTGCCATTGAAACGTGTGTTGTTCAGTACCTTTGGCAATTGGATCATCCGGGCCGGATTGACATCACAGATCACCATGAACACCGGGATGACAAGGGGATACAGACGTGACAAGCTGCTCTCCCTTCCCCTTTTTGAAACAGACAAGGAGATCCATCTTGAAATCGTCAACAAGGCATTGGCGTTTGGATATAGGATCTACGAAATCCCTGCGGTCTTGGAGTGGATGGATCATAAACCGGATAAAGTCAACCAGCAGGAACGCATCAGACGGCGTTCCACAACGAAAATCGGCAAAATTGTCAGGTCCCATCTCCTTTTCAGTGCCGTGGCATCTCCTTTTCGATATATTTTCCCTTTCAGCCTGTTGCTGGGTGTGATGGGATTCGTTTTCAATGTATTGGCGATCTACTATCTCTTTATCCCCGGTGTGAATGCCGTTTTCTTCCTGATACCGGGTCTGCTTCTCTTCGTCTTTTCCTTTCTGACATTCGCAGCAGGCATTTTAAGCCAGCAAAACAGGTTTCTTCAAAAGGAGCTATGGGAGGTACAGCGTAGTTTAAAGGAGATGAAAAAATGACGGCCGGGATAATCGCTGGAGCCAATTTCAACATAGGACGATTTCAAATTGGCTCTCCGGTTACTCCTTTTGAGCCGCCAACTGTGCCTGAGCGATTCTAAGATTGTTCTTGGCTTCCAGGAAATCGTTTTTGATTTGCAGCGCCTGCCTGAAATGAAAGATCCCTTCCTTTAGGTGTCCCTTGGCCACCATGGCCATTCCCATGTTGTTATGACAATCCGGAAACTTTGGATTGGCTTTCAATGCCCTGTTGTAATGCGCGATGGCTTCTTCAAACCGGTGCATTTCGGCCAATGCGTTGCCAAGGTTGAATTGTATTTCGGCAAATTCCGGATAGTCACCCGATACGCGTCCATAGTTGGCAAGTGCCTCTATAAAGCGATTCTCCCTCAGCAAAACGGGTCCCATTTTTATCCGGGCTTCCTTGAAATCGGGGTTGATCGCAAGGGCTTTATGGAACTGTCCAATGGCGGCATCGGTCTTTCCCTCTCCCAAGAGGGCAAGGGCGAGATTGGTGTGGGCGACGTAGTTGCGCCGGGTCACATCCAAAGCGTGTCGAAACAGGGTGACACTATTTTGCCAATAAGTGACTTGTTGATAGGACATTACAGAGAGAACAATGAGAACCGCCACCATGCCCATCCTTTTTGCACGGCGGACAACCGGCGAGGACTCGGGAAGATCATGGTAGCTCCACACCAAAAGCATGTAGAGGCCGATTAGAGGGACGTAGGTAAACCGATTGGCCAAACCCTGCAAACCCACCTGGACCAAACCAATCACCGGCACAAGCGTTCCCAGATACCAAAACCATCCCACTGCCATATAGGGCCGGCGGCGGATGGACCCTATAGAAAATACGGAAAGCCCTCCGACCAGCAGGACGGAACCGACGATTTGCCAAAGGGCGTAACATTCCGGATAGGGATAGATTACCGACAAACCCACCGGGAAGATCATTTTAACGATATATGCAGCGTATGCAACGGCGGCATTGATAAGGCGTGTACCCAACGGTAGCAATTCCAGGCCCGTGGTCGTCTTCAGGGAGTTCACGACCGAAATCGTGATGGCGCTAAACAGAATCGATAAAAGAAAAAATGGTATCTTTTCCAGGAAAAGGGACGCAATGGAACCGCCCCAATCTTTGCGGTTTTCATTTAAGGAAAACCGTTCAATTGGCCAGACGTCGACTAGCAAAAGTACGAAGGGAAGCGTTACCACCATGGGTTTTGATAGCAGTCCCAGGCTAAAGATCAGAAGCGGCCACATATATCGAACGAGCGAGGGTCGCCGGGTGTAATAAAGGTAGCTCATCAATGTCGCCATCCAGAAAAAGGTACTGAGAACGTCTTTTCTCTCGGAAAGCCAGGCAACTGACTCCACATGAAGCGGATGGAGTCCGAACAGGGCGGCAACACATGCGCTGGCCCAGAGCGAACGGGTTGAATACCTCATGAACAAAAAAAGCATTAGGCAATTGAGAACATGGAAAAACAAGTTCAACAGAAGATGCATACCCGGTTTAAGACCAAATAGCTGAACCGCCACCATGTGAGACAGCCAGGTGACGGGGTACCAGACGGTTTTCGACTCGAATGAGAAAGCCCATGCAATCCCGTCCCGGGTCAAGCCTTTTTGTACGATGGGATTTTCCGAAATGTAGAGGGGATCATCGTAGTTGAGAAACAAATGGTTGGCGATCTGAGCATAAACCGCCACTACCGAAAAAAGGATTATAAAAACGATCCAGACATCGGTGCGACTCCGTTTTTGCATAGTAAAATGGTTTTTTACGTTCACCGCAGTCCCCTTTCTGCAGGCCCTGTTCTTCGACGGGACACAAAATAGCCTCCCCACCCTATGATCAACAATGCAACAGAAATCAGGGATATCGCGGTAAATTGGATGAAATGTGCCGGGCGGTACTGGAATTCGATCCGATGGCTGCCTTTTTTCAATTCAATGCCCTGAAAAAAGTAATTTGCTTTGAAACCACTTCTCTCCACACCATCGACCCATAGCCGCCAGCCCGGATATGCGGATTCTGCCAATACCAGGACAGAGGGCGCATCAACGGTGGCCCGAACCACAATAGTGCCGTTTTGCTTGTACTCAACCCGTTCAACAGGTTTGAAAAACCGCTCCTCATAGGCGCCAACGATGGGCGCCTGGGTGAGGGCCGTCACCTTCGGATCGTATGTAAACGCTGACAACTCGTCCAGAAGGGGTCGCTCCGGCGACTTCAGATGTCCCACAAGCCACGCCCGCGGCAGGGGATCCGTTAATCGATACACCAAAGAATTAATTTGTTCCAACTTGCCGGACAATTCCGGTATCCGCAGCAATGGATCAGGTGTTACGATGTATTTGGTATTGGCCATTCGTAAAAAATCTATTTTCTGCTCCCACGGGATTCGCAACAGTTCGGTCATGAGATACTGATAGCCCAGTTCAAGACCGGCCTGGCCGTCTACATGGGAGATCTGTTTTAAGACCCCCAAATTCGGCATCTGAAAGAGTTGCCATACCAGATGGGTATTTAGTATGGATGATCGCTCCCCTTCACCGGTGGTGATCCGTCGATCCACATATACCCGAAACAAATCCTGATCTTGAAGTACGGGATTGAAAACGGGGTGGTGCCGTGAATAGAAAGCGGTGTCGCATACGGGATTCAAATGGTTGTGTGCCAAATAAAGATCGGAGGTGAGTATCAGCCCCATCAAAAGGGGCAACATGCGAAGCGATGCGCCTTTCTGCTCAAGGTGTAGAAAAAAGATATCCAGTCCCCTGGCAGCCAGTATCAAAAGGCTGAATCCGGCGACCATCATAAATTTCGCCGGGTACCGGAAATAAGGAAAGATCTCGTATACCCACCTGTAAAAGGGCACGTGATCCCCAACGGATAGCACGATTCCGATTAGGAAAAGGGAAATCCAGAGAAGGTTTTTTCCGGAAAAGTCGATACAGACCCCATAGAGTGCGGCCGGAAGGATGATAAACCCGGGATAGATGGTTAGTAGCCAGGGCAGACCGTTCTGGCCCGGGAAAAAGCCGGTCAAACTCTCAGGGTTAACTGAAAACTCGGGGGAAAAGATCAGGGGAAGGATCAAATGCTTTGCCATTGCGGGATCCATGGAATACTCAGCAGCCTCCCTGTAACCGATACCATCGACACGGACTGAATTGAGATAATCGATGTAAAGCGGTCCAAGCTGGATCATGGCAATGCCAATAGCGGCCGCCAACATGATGGGTAGAAGAACGATCTTTACGAGTGAAACGCGATTTTTCAACCCCAACGTCAGAAGATACAAAACGGCGATACCGAAAATCAGAATGAACAATTGCGGTTCCCCGCCGAGAAGTGAAACCGAAAGGAATAGGATGGATGCAAAAAAATAGGAATACCCGCCATCTGTACCATATCGGTGTAAAGACCAGAGGATGGCCGGCAGCCAAACCAATGTCGTCAGGTTGTTTAACACATTGATCGCGGAAATGGTGAATCCGCCATAACAAAATGAGATGGCGGTAATGATGGCAGACCGCTTGCCAAATCCCATGGCTGTGACAAAAAGGTAGAAAAAACAAAACCCGATTATAAAATGCAGAACGACATACATATTCAAGGACAGCGGAAATGGAAACAGAGCAAACAGGAGGGAGGGAGGATAGAAAACACCACTTTGGACGGAACTCAAAAAGGGTTCTCCACAATAGTTGTTTGGCCACCAGTAAGGAATATTCCACGTTTTTAATGATTGCGCCAAAAAGGACTTCATTGGATAAAAGAAACGGTGCATATCCCTCAAAAAGAAGGTTTTCCCGAAAATCAGTACCGGATGAAAAAATAGAAAGGCCGTGAGAAATGCCGTGATAAGAAATCCGTATTTTCTATAATATGGATAGGTTGTCATAAGATTGTGAACCCAGCGCCCATATCGACACCATCGCGTTGCGTCAAAAATCTGTAACCGCATCTGTTATATCAACTTGGAATTTATTGTAAAACAAATTTGACAGTTCCTCCGGTAGCGGGTTAGTGTCCGTCCAGAAATGGTCTATTTTACGCAGAGCGGCGTCTTCCTCGGACTACCGGTTGCGGCGTACAGCAGTACGCCTTTCCGCAAACCCTTGTCAGTCCTTGCTCAGCAAATCCCGCCTTGGCGGGACCGAATCGGACTCTTGTCGTGCCTTAAAAAACGCATGCTGGATAGAAAGACATTTTCAACTCGTGAATGACGGGTGGGATTCATGCCGATGCCCCGGGGATCACTTAGAAAGCGGGATTATACCCCATATCTGGTGATATTTGTGTGCGCACTCAGCGCGCGTGCCGTCTTTCTGATATGGATAGATGATCCCATCCTTTTCACAAAATATTCCTACTTTGCCCAAAAACTCGCCCAGGGCAGCAGCATCGGAGACAGAATCGTCGATCTAAGCCCCTTTTACCTATACCTCACCACCCTGTTTCACCTGATTGCCGGCGATCAACTGGTTTTGATGAAATGGCTTCAGACCTTTACCGGGGTGCTGATATGCCTGCTATTGTTCAAGCTGGGCAGTCAATGCTTCAACAGGGAAATCGGTTTTATCAGTGCATTGATCTATGCATTCTACGGTAACTTGATCATCCTGGAATCCACCCTCGAACCCACCGTTTTCGTTATCCTCTTTAATCTGCTTACCATCTATTTTCTTTTAAATGCCACAGAGCAACTAAAAAGCTGGAGATCGATCCTGGGTGCAGCGGCAACAGCCGGTTTCTTCTCCGGGATCTCCATTATTACCAAACCCTCTTTTCTGTTGTTCCTGCCCATTGGTTTCATTTGGCTCTTTCAGAAAAAAACGAATATTCCGGGAAAAGCTTTAAAAGCGTCCGTTTTATATCTTACCATCGCTTTACTGGTGGTGATGCCGGTAACCCTTCGGAACTGGATGCAGTTAAATGATTTCGTTCTGGTAACCGCCGATGCCGGGAAGGTTTTCTTTCATGGCAACTCAAAAGGTGCAACGGCGCTGGAATGGACCGGACTCGCGAATGAGGGATTTCAGGAAGAAGGCCAGCAGGAGCCTGATTACGCCCATGTCCTATTTCGAAAGACCGCCTCCCGCATATCCGGAAAATCGTTGTCCCCTTCCGAATCCTCCAGTTTCTGGTTTCGCAGAACCATGACAGATATTTCTTCGGATCCAACGGGATATCTGGTTCGGGAGTTGAAAAAAGCGCTGTTTTTCTTCATCGATTACGAAATGCACTTTATTGCATCAGCCTATCAGGAGTACAAGGCCTCTTTAAAGTGGCCCTATATACGCTACGGGGTGATATCGGCATTGGGGTTGACCGGCCTGTTTCTATCGATGAGCCGTTTTCGGAAATTGTATCTTTTGTATGGCATTATTTCTATCTACCTGATATCCGGAATGATCTTCATGGTGCAGTCCAGGTACCGGACGCCTGCCGTGCCATACCTTTCCATTTTTGCCGGTTGCACGGTTTTCTACATCAAATCGAATCTGAACATCAGTGGATTGAAAAAAGCGACAGGGACGGCAGCGGCTGTATGCCTGCTGTTTCTCGGAGCCTGGTTCGGCTTTCGGACCGAGATACTGAAAGCCGACAGATGGCAAATCGCCACTAAAATACACTACCAGATGAAAGCCGCACCCTTTTTCACTCAGGGGTACTACCCGGAGGCGATTGAAAATCTGAATGCCTGCCTTGCGCTGGCGCCCCAATTCGGCCCCGGATACAATCTTAGGGGAAAGGCAATGGCGATCATCGGGAGAAACGATGATGCGCTTTCCGATTTCTTAAAGGTCATCGCGCTGAGTCCGGATACGGCCCAGGGGTATCGAAATGCAGGGTTCGTCCACCTGCTGAAAGGGGAGAAGAAACAGGCACTGGCCTATCTAAATAGGTCTCTCATTCTCGCACCCGATGACCCGAAAGCGAAAAAGGCGGTGGAGGAGCTCCAGGCAAATGACGGGTAGTGGGTTTCATATTTTGATAAACCTATCATGGTTGTCGGTCCTGTTCCTGACCGCTCTCGGATTGGGTCGTACTGTCCTGACCGTCTCCGGTATCCGATTTCGCTCATATGGCGAAGAATCCCTGTTCAGTTCGGGAATCGGTTTCGGTGTATTGAGCTACTCTGTTTTCCTACTGGGCGTCTGTGACGGTTTATATCCGATTTCCATATGGCTTCTGTTGATCATTTCCCTATTGATATCTGCGGGAAGTTTGATCTTTTCCCCCCCCAGTTCTGAACGATCTGAACTAAAAAGATCGCCCGGGCGTCCCGTTGACTACCTTATGTTACTCCTGCTGGGCGTTTTAATCCTGGCCGGAATTTGCTTGATACAAACCCCTGCCATTGGAAACGATACCCTCTCCTACCACTTGGCCGTACCAAAGCGTTTTCTGCAATATCACGGATTTCATTTTATCCCCGGGAACATCTTCTCCCATTACCCCCTTGGCACAGAGATGTTGTATATAATCGGACTGGTCATGGGTGACGATAGGACGGCAAAGGGGATCCATGCGATTTTCGCACTGCTGACACTTTTTGGGATCGGACAGCTCATGAAAAACTCGATCTTCCGGGACACCGGTAACGGTTCAGCATTTCCGGTGATGCTGTTTTTCACGATCCCGTCCGTTTTTATCACCGCACATATGGCCTACAGCGATCTTTCCTACACATTATATACTTTTCTTGCGGTATATGCCTTTTTGAACTGGTATGATGGAAAAAACGACAGATGGATCGCGTTTTGCGGCGTATTCTCCGGTTTGGGGGTGGCGACCAAATATGCCGGGTTACTGGTTCCGTTCATGGCCATCCTCGGTATCCTCATAGTGTGCCGGTATGATCGTATCGACAATCGCCAAACCCTGAAACTGCTGTTATTCTACCTGGTATTAACCATCATAATAGGGTCTCCTTTTTATATTCGGAACTGGGTCGTGACGGGTAATCCCCTGTATCCATTTTTTTATAAAATCTTCGGGGGAATCGGGTGGGACATAGACCAGTCGAGGAGATACGACCTGTTCCACAGGGGTCTCGGCATGGGGAGGGAATGGGTAGACTACCTGATGCTGCCGTGGAATCTGAGCTTTCACGCAAAAATGAACAGCCCCCGGTTTGATGGTCTTTTGGGTCCGATATTTATATGGGTCCTGCCCTTTGGTCTGTTCATGCGGCGGATCAAACCGGAGGTTAAGATAATGGTCGCCTATTGTGCCATTACATCCATTTTCTGGGCCGCGTCCGTCCAACAGGTCCGCTACCTCATTCCCGCCATGCCCTTTCTATCCATCCTCGCTGCATATACAGTGGTCGATTTCGGCCGAATCAAATCGGTGCAGATCCTTCTCATCGCATCCGTCGTTGCCGGCACGCTCCTCAACGGATATCACATTGCTGACTATCTGAATCGGATCCGGCCCATCCAGTTTATCATGGGAAGCGAAACCAGAGAGGCCTTTTACAATCGCCATATTCCATCATACGGTATGTACCGCCATATCAACACACATCTTTCCACCGGTTCAAAAACGCTACTGATCTATATGAAGAATTTCGGATACCTCAGCGATCGCCTTTATTATTCCGACTCGATCTTCGAGTCTCACATGCTGGAGAAGATCCTTTCAGCGGCCGGTACCCCAAAAGCTGTGTATTCCTCCTTAGCAGAACAAAAGTTTACCCACATCCTCTACGACATCCGTTATGTGTTCGGGAATCGAAGTACCTTTTCAGAGCGAAATAAGTCGATGTTCGCACTGTTTCAAAAGCAATATCTCAAGTTATTGAGATCCGATCAAAAAAGATATTATCTATATGAAATTCAATTACCCCCGGCAAAGTTGGAGTAAGGGACGCCCATCCGCTAAAAACGGTTTGTTAAAACCAGTATAGCAGATCCTTGGCCGGTCAATGAGTGCGCGTTTTCAAAGGATTGGTTCTTCGGCAGCAAGTGAGATTGTAAATGAAAAAAGCGGAAAAGAGCTGTAACTCTATTCCGCTTTTTTTAGATGTAACGGACTGCTTCAGAAACTGACGGCTAGCTGCCGAAAGTAATGGAGCCGGTGCTGTCCACGGTATAGGTCTTGTCCCCGCTGCCGTGTTTTGAGGTCATTGACAGACCGGACTGAGTGCCTGTTCCAACTGTAATCGTTACACTCGCCGAAGCCTGGTATCCATAGGAGGAAAGGTCAGCAGTTCCAGCCGTGCCGGTGGGATAATCGGTAAAATAGGCCTGGGCTGCTGTAAAGGCGTTTTTAATGTCGGCATTGGCGGCGGAGTCATAGCCTCTCTTTCGATAACTGACAAAGTTCGGAATAGCGATGGCAGCCAAAATACCGATGATCGCGATAACGATCATCAACTCGATCAGTGTAAAACCTTTTTCGTTGTTTCCTCTAAGCTTCTGAATCATGTTTCCCTCCTTGGTTTGATGTGCTGTTAATGATGAACAGCTATTGTTATTTTGTGAAGATATGCCTCAAACAACGGATGCTTTTATGGAATTTTGATATTAATTGATTACCATCGATAGAGAAATTTCAAATGTTAAATGCAAGCAATGTGCCACCCTCCTGATATTTGTGTGGATCGAGTTTAACGGTTTGAATTACTGTTCAAAACAGGTAGACACAGGATAGTTCTGAAAATCTGCTACCCTTTTTTACAGTCTCGTGTTTACAATTTTTGTAATCTTAATTACAAAAATTGTAAACACGCATGAAATGACAGTCACAGGGTGACTGCCACACCATGGATTAATCCTCCACCCGGTTCGCCCCTAGTTTCTCACATCGATGCCAGAATGAGCGATATTTTAAACCGAGGAGCCCGGCAGCTTTCTTTTTGTTGTTTTCCGATAAGGTCAACGCTTTTTCAAGGTAGGTCCGCTCGATATCTGCCAGGATTCCGTCTAGATCCACACCGTTTTTAATATCCTCCAGATCGAACCGTTTTTCACCAACGCCCTCTATCCATCGTTTCTTATGCACCGATAGGGCAAGGCTGTCCGGTAGAATAATATTGGTGGCGGAAAGGGCAACGCTCCGTTCGATCAAATTCTCCAATTCACGAATGTTGCCTGGAAAATCGTATTTATATAGTAAATCAATGGCATAGGATGATATTTTGGCAATTTTTTTTCCGATTTCTCGGGAATACTTTTCCAGAAAATGCTGGGCCAGCGCCTTGAGATCGCTTTTTCTTTTCCTCAGCGGCGGTACTTTGATCTCGATGACATTCAATCGATAAAATAGGTCCTCCCGAAATCCGCCGGAGATTACCTCCTCCTCTAAATTCTTGTTGGTCGCCGAAATAATCCGGATGTCTACGGAAATACTGCGATTTCCCCCCACCGCCTTGATGGTCCTTTCCTGCACGGCACGCAACAGTTTGACCTGGAGGGCAAGGCTGAGTTCCCCGATCTCATCCAGAAAGACCGTCCCTTTGTCGGCAACCTCAAAAAGCCCTTTTTTATCCTGGGTCGCACCTGTAAAAGCCCCTTTCACATGACCGAACACCTCGCTTTCCATCAGGGTTTCCGGAATCCCCCCGCAGTTGATCACCACAAAAGGCATGTCGCAGCGATCGCTCTGCTCGTGGATCGCTCTTGCGATCAACTCCTTGCCGGTCCCGCTTTCACCGGAAATGAAGACATTGGTGCGTGTTTTGGCGACCTGACGAATCAGTTCATAGATCCGTTGCATGGCGGGACTGCTGCCCACGAGCCTGCCGAAATGCAGGTTCTTTTTCAGCTCGCTTTCAAGAACCTGCTTTTCGTGTGCCAGCGTCTTTAGATCCAGGGCTTTTAAAATGGTCTGCTTGAGTTCATCGTTGTCAAAGGGTTTTGGAACATAATCGTAGGCGCCCTCATTCATCGCTTCAACGGCTGTTTCCGTGGTGGCATAAGCGGAGATCATAATGACGATCGTTTCGTTTCGGGTCTGTTTGGCGGTCCGCAGGACATCCAAACCGGTGATGTCGCCCAGCCGGATATCACAGAGAATGAGATCGAACGGGCCCTCCTGCAACAACGACACGGCGGCTTTTCCGCTTTCCGCACAGGTGATCCTGTACCCTTCGCGGGACAGCATGAGTTCAAGAAACTCACGCATGCTCAATTCATCATCTACGATCAGTATATGGGGTTGTTTACCGGGCATAGGACTCTAATTCATCGAGTCATTTTCAACTGTTTTCTGTCATTGCTTCCGGATCTTCATAAACGATCCGACCTCCAACCATTGTCGCAACCGCCTTTCCCTTGACCTTCCAACCGTCAAATGGGGTATTTCGACTGAGCGATTGGAATAGCGCCGCATCCACGGTCCATTCCAGGTCCGGATCGATTATCGTGATATCGGCATCTGCTCCCAACCGGATGCCATTGGAAATTCCAAGGATATTTGCGGGATTGGAGGACATTTTAGCGATCAGTTCCGGCAGGGTCAAAATCCCCTCTTCGACCAGCTTCAGACTGAGGGGCACCGACGTTTCAAGGCCGATGATTCCGTTGGCGGCAATATCGAAATCGACCTCCTTTTCCATAGGAGAATGGGGCGCATGATCCGTGGCAATGGCATCAAGGGTTCCGTCCCGAAGACCTTCCCGGATCGCCTCGCGATCCGCTGCAGAGCGCAGGGGAGGGTTCATCTTCGCATGGGTGCCGGATTTCAATACCGCATCATCGGTCAGGACAAAGTAATGGGGTGCCGTTTCGGCGGACACCGGCAGCCCCATTTTTTTTGCATTCCTTATCGCCCGTACCGACTCCGCCGTACTGACATGGGCGATGTGCACATGGGCGCCAGTCAGTTCGGAAAGGGCAATATCCCGCAACACCATGATGCTCTCCACCGCATTGGGAATTCCGGCCAACCCCAGCTTTGCAGAGACCTGTCCCTGGTTGACAGTGGCCCCCGACCCGAGAGACAACTCCTCGCAATGGGAGATCACAACCGAACCCAACGCCCCTGCCTTTTCAAGGGCCCTACGCATCAGATCGCTGTTCTCCACTGGACATCCGTCATCGGAAAAGGCAACGGAACCGGCTTGATGCTGTTTGACCAGATCGCTCAGCTCTTTGCCGAGTAGGCCCATACTGATGGCGGCCACCGGATAAACGCGCGGTCCCTGGGCGCGGTTTGCCTTTTCCAAAATCAAATCGGTGATTTTTGGGTGGTCATTCACAGGAAGTGTATTGGGCATGGGGCATACGGCGGTGAAGCCACCTGCTGCTGCAGCGAGGCAACCGGTCTGGATGGTTTCTTTGTGTTCGTGACCGGGTTCACGCAGGTGGACATGCATGTCAATGAGCCCGGGGGTCACGATTTTGCCGGATGCCCGGATCACCCGCACATCAGCGTTATCTGCGGTTGATGTTGCATGAGGCTTGATATCCGCAACCCGACCGTCCACCACCAAGATGTCCATGAGGCCGTCCAGGTTTCCCGGGTCGATGACCCTGCCTCCCATGATACGAATTTTCATGGAGTACCTCCAGCGATATGGATGTGGCAGCCGTAACCCGGAAAGGTGTCTCAGCGAAGTACCTGTCCAAACCGGCCCCACCGAACACCGAACCGATCCCGGTCCCAGGACCAGTAGATGATAAACGCCTTGCCTTTGACCGCTTTCAGGTCCACCATCCCCCAGAACCGGCTGTCGTAGCTGTGATCCCGGTTGTCCCCCATGACGAAGAGTGCGTCATCGGGAACGGTGACCGGACCGAAGGTATCACGGGGTTGGATTGAACCTGGGATGACGGCCCGGTCCATGTTGACGGCATAATCATGATTTTGTAGCACTCCGTTGACGAAAACCTTCTTGTTCCTTCCCTCCACAACGTCTCCGGCGACCCCGACTACCCGCTTGATGAAATCCTTATCTGGATCTTCGGGGAATTTAAATACCACGATATCACCCGCTATTGGATCTTTAACGGAAATCAGTGTTTTCCGGATAAATGGAATTTTCACTCCATAGATAAATTTGTTGACCAGGATATGATCGCCGATCTGGAGGGTAGGTTTCATGGAGCCCGATGGAATTTTAAATGCCTGTACGATGAAGGTGCGGATGAACAGCGCCAATATGACGGCCACCACGATCGCTTCGATGTTCTCCCGAAGGGCACTCTTTTTTTTCTCAACGGCATCCGGATGGGATGCCTTCTCCGATTCCACGTCCAATGACGGCCTTTCTGATGCTGTTGTTTTCATTTTGAGGTAGGTTCTACACTCCCGTAGCGGCAAACACAACCCTAAGTATGAGGTTTCCCATCAATCCGGCTACCACATCATCCAGGACGATGCCGAATCCGCCGCTGAACTTTCGATCACAATATCCCACCGGCGGCGGTTTGACAATGTCCAGCAATCTAAAAACGATAAATCCCAAAACAACGGTTTTCAAGGTCAAAGGCAGCCAAAACAGGGTGACCACCATGCCGGCGATCTCATCGATGACGATGCATCCCGGATCCTTGATTCCCATGTTCCGTTCAGTCTCATGAGCGGTCCACACGGCCATGCTAAGCAACACCCACAGGCATACAAGATCGTAAGGGAAGGGAACGAAAGCGATGATCAGACAGAACGGCAGGGCCACCAGGGTGCCAAAGGTTCCCGGAGCTAGCGGCGAAAGGCCTGCAAAAAAGCCGGTGGCGGCAAATCGAACCGCTTTATACCTGAAATTCATGGCCCGTGTCTATAATTTGCTGAAATATATGTCAAGCGTTCTGAGGGGTTGGAAGATTTCAACCATTCGGCGGCATCGCCTCCGATCTGGTCTCACCCGGTGTATTGATCGCTTGATGGATGATCTCATATACGGTTTTAAGGGGTAGTCTCCGATCGAGTGCGATCTTTTTACACTCCTCATACTCCGGTACTCGCCGCACCGTGCCGGCCGGATCGGTGATCTGCTTGGCACGCACCTTACCGAAAGTCGTATCCACCCAAATAAGTACGCGAGGGAGTTTCGACCGTGACACCAGATAATGTCGGACGCCCGTGGAAGTGGTCTCCATCAGGATCCTGTGAACGATGGTTTCCTTCAATGATTCCGGGCTTATCACCTGTATCATGGTACCGGGCCTGTTTTTTTTCATGTGAACCGGAATCCAATATACATCCAGTGCTCCGTCCTCAAACAGCCGCTCCATGAGAAATCCGAACAACTCCGGGTTCATATCATCGATGCAGGTTTCCACGATGACCACATGATCGGTATCGAGGTAGGAGGCCACGCCTCCCGTTTCTCCTGTCACGATTCGGAGCAGGTTGGGTCTGTCCGGGAATCTTCGTTTGCCTGCGCCATAGCCGATACCTTGAACCGTCATTTCAGGCATCGGCCCGAACGCCGCCGCCAGTTCCGCCACAATAGCGGCTCCTGTGGGGGTTACCATCTCTCCCGGGACATCCGTTCCGCTAACGGGAACATCCTTTAGTATCGCTAGAGTTGCTGGGGCCGGCACCGGCAGCCGACCGTGGGCACAGTCCACAAAACCGGATCCCAGTTGGATGCGCGAAACCGTCACACTGTCGATCTTAAGGTAATGCAGACACAGGGCTGTACCCACGATGTCCACTATCGCGTCGGTGCCGCCCACCTCGTGGAAATGCACCTGTTCGATATCGACGCCGTGAATATTGGATTCAGCCAAGGCAATCCGCTCGAAAATCGCCAGGCTGGTGTCAGCCACATCAGTGGGAAGCGGCCCTTTTTGGATCATATCGCGAATATCGGCCCAATGCCGGGAATGCACATGCTTCTTTTCCACAACCTCCACAAGGTGAGCGGTGATCCCCCCCCTCTTCACCGCAGAGACGGTCAGCTCGAAAGAATCGTGCAGAAGGTTCTCGAGTTGTTTCCGCAGCCACTCCACTGGCACCCCGATATGAATGAGCGCACCAAGGGTCATGTTGCCGCTGATACCGGAGAAGCAATCAAAAAAAGCTTTCATATTCAATACCTTAAAATAGAATTAATCAACTTATTGATGATATTCTGAAAACAGAATCAATATCGGTCAACCAAATGTTTTCAATACCCTGGAAACGACTTAAAGAAATAGGATAGAGGATAGACAGCCTGTTTGGCAACCCCATTTACCCGCTGATGAAGTATCCACCTGAAAACCGGCATGTATTGGATCGGCAACCGCTTTGCGGGCGAGGGGTGAAAAGGATTGACAACCCCCGGAGGAATCGTGGTATATGACGGGTCCACGCGGAAGTGCGCAGCTTACTGGTGAGGCTCCCGGACTTCAAATCCGGTGTGAGGCGCTAAAACCGTCTCGGGTGGGTTCGATTCCCATGCACTTCCGCCATTTTTTTATTTGATTCCAGAAGGTTACACTAATCACCCTCTTGTATCACCAACGATCTGCCCGATAATTCACAAGCCGGAAATAAAGTGGAAAAGCAGATCGTCACTTCCCATCAGCTCGGCAAGGGAGATCAGATCTCGTATAGTAGATCCATGGCATCTCTAAGGAATTTTGCGGGAATCTGACCGGGTGCCGTCTCCGCTTGACCAGCTGCAAAGGTGATGTCCGAGCCGAACAGTCCGCCGGCGATGCGTGTGACCCGACCGAGATCTCCCATTGAGATGGCGATGATGGGGCATTTCACTTTATCCCTCCGGGCCCGAAGCGTCGCCTCCAGCAATATGAGCACGTCTTCGGGACCACTGGGCATCACTGCCACTTTGGCAATGTCGCATCCCCGTTTTTGGGCTTGAACCAGTTTGTCTTGGATAATGTTTGTTTCCGGTGTTTCGGTAAAGTTATGGTAGGACAGAATCAATTTCACACCGGTATGGTCTGCCACCGATTTCACCGCATCGATGAAGACAGGCGGGTTGCACATCTCAATGTCCACCAGATCCACATTCCCCGATTGCATCACCGTTTTGATCAGGGTCAAACGATCCTCTTCGGTCAGTTTCGCCACGCCCCCCTCGGAGTCGATCCGGCAGGTAAAAAGCAGGGGCGTATTCCCGATACCCCTATTCATTTCATCCAGGACGGAAAGGCAGTCTTTTACATCCCCCACGTCATCGTACCCGTCGGCACGCCATTCGATGAGATCCGGATTCATGGATTTTAGGAATTTTGCATGCTCCAGCACTTTCGACTTCTCTTTTTCAATCAAAGGGATGCATATCAGCGGTTTCGACCCCCCGATGGTGACCCCCTTTATGACAACTTTACGTTCGCTCTGGCTTTTCATGATCTCCCCATTTACCGGTGCACGACCTGTTCAAGGACAACCGGGCTTATCTATCGGCACCCTGCCGCCAATTCCACTTCCCGGCGCCACTTCCAGGAAGAAATGACCGAAACCCTATACATCTGTTTAACAAAAACAGGGAAATATGAAAAGGTCGCCGTGGAAATAGAATCTCCTTGACTTTGAATTCATTACACTATTTATGAAAAGCACGATGGTCTAAAGGCCGCGGAATCGGGATATGCTATAGAATAAAGGCATCTATGATCAAAGCCAGCCGCCAGAATGAAGTTAGTGCGCCGATTGCCACGGCTTGGGTGTACATCGCCTTTTTTTCATCCACCATTTTGCTTTACGGCTACTTGACCTTCGAGATACTACCGCCCAATCTGTTCATCAAGTATCAAGTTGCCGCCAAAAAATTCATTTCGGGTACCCTGGCAACCGAACGGTTGATGGACTTCAGCCCTATTTATCTAAGAGTACATATTCTGGCGGAGAAATTCCTGAACCGACCGGGAACCGGGGTGCTCTGGCTGCAGATCTTGCTCTCATCCCTTTCTGCGGTGCTTCTCTTTGAGCTCATGCGATCTTTCTACCGGTTCTCCATTTCCCTTGCGGGAACATTCCTGTTCATCACTCACCAGAGTGTTATTTTATACACCGCAACTTTTGAACCGGAGCCGTTCGCCATCTGCTTTATTCTAGGGTTTCTTGTTACCAGCCTGAAGCGTAGCAAAGGATGGGCCTTTATCGCCGGGTTGTTCTTGAGTCTCAGTCTGCTGACGCGTCAGAACTTTTTCCTGTTGATCCTGTTGACCCCGGTCTTTTTCATGATGCGGGACAAGGGAGGGCGAAACTGGGGGCCGATGGTGGCATCCTTTCTGATCCCCGTTCTGCTGACGGTCTCTGTCCTTTCGGTCCGGAATTCTGTGGTAACGGGTTCCATGGTGCCCTATGCCAATCACCCCGGCAATGTATTTTTCGAGGGGAACAATCCAAATTCCTACGGACAGAGCGCCATCTATCCACCCCTGGTCCACGACATCCGAAAGGATTTTCCGTTCGACTCCGATATCCGCCATGTACTGTACCGGCTGATCCTGCGGCGGGGAGCGGAACAACCGGTGGCCGTCACCGATGTCAATGCCTATTGGTCGGTAAAGGCGCTCCATTTTATGCTGGATCATCCAGTTCATGCCCTGAAACGCCTGACAACCAAGCTGACCTATATCTTTCATCAGTTCCCCCGGCACGACATCCCCTATCTTTACGATAACGGAGAAAAACTCACCGAAGTCATGCCGCGTGTCCCTTTTGCCCTGATCTCAGCACTGGCGCTTATCGGCATGATCCTGTCGGCGGTCAAATGGCGGGACCATTTTTTGATCTACCTGACTCTCTTTTCCCAGGTGGGAATCATGTTTTTGACCTATGTGTCTGAACGGCAGCGGGTGGCGATCATATCGCTGATGATCTTTTTTGCAGCGAAAACGGTCCATTCGCTTCTTTTCGATGGTCGGCGGCGTTTTGCCATCGGAGCATTCCTCATTTTTCTAGCTTCTTTGCTATACGTAAAAAACGACCTGATGCACGATGAGATCCATGTTGTGAAAGCGTCTGAAACCTACACCCGTTTGAAACAGGAATCCGTGAACCAGCGCGCCAGCGGAAACCTTAAACTGGCCGCCCGTGCAAACGCCCTCGCTTACTCCTATGCTCCCTGGTACACGGAGGACACACGTCTTTCAGACCTGTCATTTGATAAAAACACCCTTGCCGCCGAAGCACTCGAGACGGCCCTGCTCTATAAAAATCCTTCGCCTCAACGGTTGTTCGACCTGGCCACATTGTTTGTGGAAGCAAAACGGTATTCGGAAGGAGCAATGATCATGAACTATCTCATTGAGGGCGGATTTAGATTCAATCGCCGCATGCTCCAATCCTCAGAGCCCCACTTTCATCTGGCCCGAATCCATGAGATGCAGGGGGATCGGGTGCAGGCCATCTCCTCCCTAAATAAGGCCCTTGCCCGCAATCCCGGCGATCCCTGGGTGCTCTCCCATCTTAAGGCCTTAACCGGCCGGAAAATCCATGAAGAAAAGTTGGTCCGATATTTCGGTCAGATGGATGCCGCCTATTTCATGGGCAAAGCGTATTATGCAACTGGAAGATTTGATGATGCAGTGGATCGCTTCACCTACGTGGTCCGCTACCTGCCGGAATACCGCAAAGCAAAAATCTATCTGAGCCTTTCCCTTGGGGGGACGGAAAAATACCGAAATGCGGCAGAGACCTATCTTGAAGCGATCGGGCAAAGACCGGACGAAATTTTTGGGGAGGAAGCGGTTTTGCACATATTTAAAAATTGGACCGCTCAGGACCCCCGAAATGAGATGGCGCGCCGACACCTCGAAACGATACTAAAAACATTGGGACGCTACGATGAAGCGCTTGAGATATTGAAAAACGACTCCAGTTCCTCAATCACCGAATCCTGATGATATCCGGCGGTGGATCTCCATAAGCTTTAAGCGGATCTCGCTGTTTTCCGGCAACAGCTGCAACGCTGCAGAAAGATCCGCTGCCGCTGCGGCGAATTGATCCCGCTCCAACCGGATCATGCCCCTGTTGACATAGGCCTCGGGATACTGGGGGGCATAGCGAATGGCGGCATTGAAGTCCCCAATGGCAGCGGCTGTTTTTCCGAGCCTTTTTTGAAGCAGACCCCTATTGTTGTAGGCATCTGCAAAATCGTGTTTGAGTGTTATGGCCGTATTGTAATGCGTCAGGGCGGCCGCCATTTCACCCTTTTCAAAGTGCAGCAAACCCAGCCCGTGGTAAATCTCAGCCTTTCCTTTGTCCAGCTTTACCGCTCTTAAAAAATCTTGCAGCGCCCCGGAGTGGTTTTTTAAACCGATGCGAACCAGCCCCCTGCTCACCAGTGCATCGGTATTTTCCGGTCGAATTTCAAGGGCACGGCTGTAATCCGCTTCCGCACCGGTATAGTCTCCTATCTCCTCGAACTTCAGCCGTGCCCGCTCATTGACCGCGATCTCATTTTTCGGATCCAGCTCTACGATCCGATTCCAAAAGGCCAGATTATTGCGCCAGACAAACGTCTGGTGATAGCTGATCCAGCCAAGTCCACCGAATACCGCCATGAGTAACAAGGCCCCGGGAAGCACGATTCGCTTCACCGGCCTTACTGTACTTGAAAGGCCAATTATCCGGCGAATCCCTGCACCTATCAGTACGGCAAAAGGCAGGCAGGAAAAGTAAGTATACCGGTCCGCAACTGCCTGCGGGCCGCTTTGTACGATTCCCAAGAGAGGGGAAGCAATGATGATGTAGGAGATCCACGCGGTGAGGAGAAATGGCCATCTGCGTGCCAGTAATATTAATCCAAAGGTTAAAAGTAGAACACCGATCGAAATCAAACCATACGGGGCATCGATAGCCAAAAGATCGCGGAGAACATAAAGGGGAGAAAGATCGACGGGAACGACTGTTTTCCATACATAAAAACCGATGCCGTAGAGGGATTGAAGCACACGCTCAAAAATGCCGTGGTCTGAGACGGCCGCCATGGAACCGCTTTTGGCCAGTAATGCCAGGATACCGAACAGCCCTGCCAGAAGGGCAAAGCCGATCTTCTCCTGCAAAATCAGCTTGCCGGGTCTTCTCAGCAGATCCCGGACTTCCAACCGACGGAGGGGATATATATCCAATATCAACAAAATAAGCGGCAGTGTAATACCCCAGGCACGGGACAAAAGGGAGCAGATATAAAACAGAAGAGACACCCCCAGCCATCGGTTGTGAACTCTCTTTTGATCCGCCCCGGCCATTTTCAGGTAGGTAAGAAGCGTTAGAAAATAGAACACACCGCAAACGGTATCCCCCCGGGTGGAGATCCAGGCCACCGATTCCACCCGGAGTGGGTGAAGCGCGAAAAACAGGGCACCGACAGCGGCACCGAACCGACAGGCGACCGGATCCGAAAGTGCAGGCCGTTTTGCAGTACCGGTGAAAAGGGCAATGATGAGCCAGTAAAACATGACGGTATTCACGCCGTGCAGCACCAGATCGGTCAGATGATACCCCGCCGGATTCATGCCCCAGAGAAGGTAATCCAATCCAAGGGTGATCCAGCTGATTGGGTGATAGTTACCGTCGTGAAACGTCGTGAACATCCATATCAGGTGGGATCGGGACAATCCTCGGTATTGGGGGTTCAAGAGCAGATTGTATTCGTCATCCCATACAAATCCGTTTCGCAGGATCGGATAAAAGCAGATAAAAACCGTAGAAAGCAAAAGGAAGAGGATCACCGCAGAAATCCATGGCAGGTGGTTTTTGATGCTGGGTTCGGATTCCATTTGAATGGCGCTTTTCCTTATCACAATCGCCTGGAGGCCTTGGCCTCATCTAAAATAGCGTTCAACCCATGTTTTTCCCGGATTTCCGGAGGTACACGCATCAGGATCTCCACGACTTTGGCGTCGTTTTTCAGACTGAGATATACGATGGCCAGTTTTTTTATTATCTCAACGGAACCGGGGGCCAATGCCAAGGCCTTTTCAAGGGACCGGATCGATTTCTCCGGATGGCCGGATTGGGCGTAACCCACCCCCAGATTCATCCACAGCACCGGCTGTTCCGGGGAAAGGGCGACCGCTTTTTCCAGATGCGCCACAGCGTTGCCAGCATCTTTCAAATTAAAATGGGCAAACCCCATATTGTTATGCCAGTCCACCGCCTCTCTTTTTTCCATAAAAAGGGACTTTGCCTGTCGGAGCAACACCAGTGCCTCCTCCGATCGGCTATTTTCCAGCAGCAATGCGGAATAGTTGATAAAATGCCGGGCTCTTTTCGGTATGATTTGAACGGCCATTTTAAAGTAAGTTTCCGCTTTGACCACTTCCCCTTTCTGAAACAGCGATTCGGCATACCCTCCTGCAAACTGTGTGTTGTCGAATCTTATGACCTCCCGATGATAAAATACTCCTTGGTTGTGCCATTGAAAGCGGTTGAGATAATGGGTGTACACCGCTGAATACAGGCAAATGGAAACCAGCAAACAGGACAGGGTGACGGGTATCGGCTTTTTCATGCCCTGGATCCAACCGGCGAGCAGTAGCGAGGCAAAGATCATGGGAAAATAAAGCCACCGCATGGAAACCAGGGTGGTTGCCGCAGTACCCACTATATTGAGGACCGGAAAAAGGGACAGCAAAAAGGCAGTCGCTGAAAAGAGTAACACCCGGTGCTGACGAAATTTGCACGTCGCCCAGCAGACTGCCGCGAATCCGAATAGGCTCGCCACTGCCTGCCAGTGTAAAGGACCGGGGGGGTACCCGACATTAAAATTGTGCAGCCCAAGGGGAAAAAGCACCAATCGCAGGTACCACGCCAACAGGTAGGGGAGATAAAAGATTCTTTCCGATAGTGTATTGAGTTCAGCGGGGACCACGAAGGATCCGACAACTTGCTGTTTGAGCAGCAGGTAGAAGATAACCACCGATACATAGGGAAGATATATCAGGATCTCCCGGGAAAATTTTCTCCGATTCCGAGCAAGCCACCGATGATACAGGAACAAAAAGGGAATAAGAAGGATGGCAAACTCTTTTGAGAATAGCGCCAGTATGAAAAAAAACAAGGAGATCCATCGATTGAGCCGCTTTGGTACTTCTTGGGATTTGACATGGAAAAGGAAAGAAGAAACCGTAAACAGCGTCACCAGTATGTTATTCCGGGAGGATACCCAGGATACCGATTCGGTTTGGACGGGATGCAGTCCGAAAAGAAAAACCGCCCAAAAAATCGCTGTCGAGTCCGGCACGATCCGACCAATCAGGAAATACAAAGACATGCATGTCAAAAGGTGAAGTATAAGATTGGTGGCCCTGTAACCCCTGGGATCGAGCCCCCATATAAGGAAATCCAACCGATAGGTTAGGTTGATCAGCGGTCTATAGTATCCCGTATGGGCACCCTGCCAGTTTTTACCGGGAACGATACCATCTTCCTGATTGAGGTAATCGAAAAAGCTGGAGGGACCGGTGACGATGGGATGATCCTCGATCAGAAAGTGGTCATCCAGAAGAAATCCGCCGGAAAGGGATGGCAGGTAAGCCAGAATCACCGCAACGGCGATGATGAAAAGATGCAAACGCTTGTTTTCTGTTAGGCTCATGGAGATGCGGAATTCCGAAAGAGATGCAGCCAGGCGGCCTTTTCTGTTTCAGTACGATTATTCACTTGTAATATAAAGCGATCGATGTATGATAGCGCCTGATTTCATCTCAATTTTCAACGTTAATGGATAAATCAATGAACACGATTACCATCATCGTTACCATTCTGGTGCTATGGCTGATCATGGGCCTGGGATTCATCACTGCCTACGTTGATGCACGACGCGCCAATAAATCCCCCAAGGAAGCATGGACCTCAAAAGAGGGCCTGCTGTTTATCGCCAGCGTGACGATTCCGCTGGTCGTTGCGGTCATTCGACTCATCACCTAAGCCCCCGAACCAATTTAAAATTTCCCATTTCGGCCAGTCCGAAAATAGCGGGCGACTCTCACCAGTGGCGGATAAATCCTCCAGAGGCGAATAAATCTCTGCGTTGAACTTAAATTGAATCCTCAAAATATCTTATGTATTCAAACGGTTAAAGCTTTGGACCGTCTTGATCCATGCCCAACTGAAACGTTTTTAAACAAGCGTCTTCCTTTCGGAATTCATCACAACACAAAGCCTTCTGCCCATTTATTTCGGCATCCGGTATTATGCCTCAAAACCCGGATCGGGCGGCAGATCTCTTCTGCGCGCCGCATCCCCCGCCAGTTGGTCGCATCTTTCGTTTTCCGGGATACCCGCATGACCCTTTACCCAGTTAAAATCGACCCGTCGCATTTCGCAAAGCTCCAGCAATTCTGCCCACAGATCCGAGTTGAGCGCCTTCTCGGTCCGGGTCCTCATCCAACCGTTTCGCCGCCACCTTTCGGCCCAACCCTTTGAGATACCGTCAGCCACATATCTTGAATCTGTAAAGAGCAAAACAGCGACGCCTGGTTTAGCGGCTTTCAGTCCTTCGATGCAAGCCTTCAGTTCCATGCGATTGTTGGTGGTTCTTCGAAACCCGCCCGACAATTCCTTCCTTTCACCTTCGTCGACCACCACTGCGCCCCATCCACCCGGGCCCGGATTGTTAAGGCATCCACCATCGGTATAAAGGACAATTTCACCTTTCTTAACTGAATCAGGGAGGTACGGTTTCTGTTCCCGGCATCTCCGGTTCAAGGGTTTAACAGAAGTCTCCG
>Ga0066187_1000081_pt1 | contig 44614 bp, 43 predicted proteins | sample WorMetexBAHAMAS1_FD_58706 | JGI IMG/M metagenome (GOLD analysis project Ga0066187, IMG submission 58706) | Marine gutless worms symbiont microbial communities from Max Planck institute for Marine Microbiology, Germany - Inanidrilus exumae... | ecosystem: Host-associated > Annelida > Digestive...
TCTCCAAGAATGAGGGTGGGCTTGTGTGCGGTTTCCTCATCCTGAGGAGGGCCGGAGGCCCGTCTCGAAGGATGAGCGTCATTCTGTCCTGGACGCCCCCCTCACCCGACCCTTCGGGCCGCCTTTTTCCCAATGCAGAGAGGGAAGCGAGGGCGGAACCTGAGCACGGTGAGGGGGAAGGCCGTCGAACGTCAGGCGACGTTGTCCCGCCGCACGGTCGCGTCGTCGTCGGAAAGGTCGGGGGTGGGTGCCGGCTGCGGCAGGTCAAGCCCGGCGATCTGCGCATAGAGCCGGGCGACCGAACTGTCGTCGTCCTTTCCCATGCCTGCCGCCGATGTCATCAGGAACATCTGCAGCGCGGCCGAGGCGACCGGCACCGGGAACCGCTCGGAACGGGCGATGTCGGACACGATGCCCAGGTCCTTGACGAAGATGTCAACCGCGCTCTTCGGCGCATAGTCGCCCGCCAGGACATGCGGCATGCGGTTCTCGAACATCCAGGAGTTTCCGGCTGCACCGGTGATCACCTCGTAAACCGTGTCGACATCCAGTCCCATGCGCTTGCCGAACGTCAGGGCCTCGCTGGCCGCGGCGATATGGACGCCTGCCAGGAGCTGGTTCACGACTTTCATGGCCGATCCGGCGCCCGGTGTCTCGCCCAGCTCGTAGATCGTCTCGCCCATCGCCTCCAGGCAGGGCCGTGCCCTCTCGAATGCTGCCGGGCTCCCCGAGGCCATGATGGTGAGCGCGCCATCTGCTGCTTTGACCGGCCCGCCGGATACCGGCGCATCCAGGAACAGAATGCCCAACGCTTCGAGCCGCGCGGCCAGACCGCGCGCCTCGGCCGGCGCCATGGTCGCACACGACAGCACCACCGAGCCGGCCGACAGGGAGAGCGCGCCGCCGCCGGTTTCGAACAGAACCGATTCCGTCTGTTGTGCATTGACAACGGCGATGACCAGCACGGCGGCGCCCTCGGCCGCCTCGCCGGGCGACATCGCCGCCCGGCCGCCCAGCTCTTCGAATGCTTTGAGCGCCGCGGGGTCCAGATCGTAGCCCGTCGTTTGCAAACCCGCCCACAACAGGGACTTCGCCATGCCCAGCCCCATGGAGCCGAGACCAACCACGGAACATTTCATGTGTCTCTCCCGTTCACACGATGCTGCCGCACCCGTTATTCACCGCCCTTATCGCCGATCAATCCCCCGGCGAGGAACTCTCCGCCGTTGATTGCTGGTCCTTCCTTTTGGACCGATCCCCCAGCTCGCCCAGCCACCGCATGGCCGCGTAGAAGATCGGGGTGAACAGGAGCGACATCACCGTGGCCGCCACCATGCCGCCGACCACGGCCGTGCCGATCGACTGTCGGCTGGCGGCACCGGCGCCGCTCGCCAAGACCAGGGGAAAAAACCCTGCGATGGACGAAATTGCCGTCATCAGGATCGGACGAAATCGCAGCTCGGCGGCGGTCACCGCCGAATCGGCAATGCTCTTGCCTTGCCTTCGCTGTTCCGCCGCGAATTCCACGATGAGAATCGCGTTTTTACTGGCCAGCGCGATCAACAGCACCACGCCGATCTGGGTATAGACGTTGTTGTCGAAACCCCGCATGACCAGCGCGGCGACGGTCCCGAGAATGGCCAGAGGCACCACCAGGATCACCGCCGCCGGACTGGTCCAACTCTCGTACTGTGCGGCCAGGACCAGGAACACCAGCGTGATCGCCAGGGCGAAGACCAGGATCGCTTCCGAACCCACCTGCTTTTCCTGGAATGACATGCCGGTCCATTCGAACCCCATCGTGGTGGGAAGCTTGGCGGACGCGACCTGCTCCATCAACGTCAGGGCTTGGCCGGAGCTGTAACCCTGCGCCGCCTGCCCAGTTACCATGGCCGCGGGATACAGGTTGTAGCGCCGGATGATCTGGGGACCGACGATGCGGTCAACATCCACCAGCGTACCGATTGGCACCATCGCGCCCTGGTCGTTGCGGACCTGTAGGTTTCTGATGTCCTCGGGTTCGATCCGGAACTGGTGGTCGGCCTGCACTTTGACCTGCCAGGTTCGGCCGAACCGGTTAAAATCGTTCACGTAGGCCGAGCCCAGATAGGCCTGAAGCGTGGCGAAGACCGAGTCCAACGGCACACCCAGCGTCTTGGCCTTGGTCCGGTCCACTTCCGCAAAAAGCTGCGGCACACTGGCCCGGAAGGTGGTGTTCAAGTTCTCAAGCCCTGATTGAGCCCTGCCGGCAGCGATGACTTCACGAGCCATCTGTTCGAGTTCGCCCAATCCCACATCACCTCGGTCCTGCAGCTGCATCTCGAATCCGCCCGCGACGCCGAGACCGGAAATGGCCGGTGGGGGAAACGCAAACACGACCGCTTCCTGGATTGCGCTGAACTTCCGTAGCAGGCTGCCGAGGATGGCGTTCTGGCTCAATGATGGATCACTGCGTTCCTCCCACGGGTCCATTACAATGAAAACGGTGGCCGCATTGGACATTCGGGTCCCGTCGATAAGGGAATAGCCCCCGATGGAAACCCACTGCGCAACCCCGGGCTCCTCGCGCAGTATCGCATCCATCGCCAAAACGACCTCCTCGGTCCGCTCCAGCGAGGCGGCGTCCGGCAACTGCGCGCCCGCGATCAGGTAACCCTGATCTTCCGTCGGCAGAAATCCCGTCGGGATCGTGCCGAACTGCCAGACGGTATAGCCACCAATACCCGCCGCCAGGATCAGGACTATGACGGTTCGGCGCACGAACATCGAAATCAGGCGCTTGTAGCCGGCGCCTGTCTTAATGAAGACGGTGTCGAACCCGTGGAAGAAGATCGATTTCTTCTCCTTCGGCGGTCGCAGCAATAGCGCGGCCAGCGCCGGGCTCATGGTTAGCGCATTGACGGAACTGAACACCGTCGCCACCGCAATGGTCAAAGCGAACTGGCGGTACATCTGACCAGTGATCCCCGGCAGGAACGCCGCCGGCACGAACACAGCTAGCAGGACCAGGGTCGTCGCCACGACCGGGCCGGACACCTCGCTCATGGCTTTGATCGCCGCCGCCTTGCGGTCGAGCCCCCGTTCCAAGTGGGAGACCGTGGCTTCAACAACAACGATGGCGTCGTCAACCACCACGCCGATGGCCAGCACCAGGCCGAACAGGGTCAGCATGTTCAGCGAGAAGCCCATCGCCCCCATGACCGCGAACGTGCCGATCAGCGAAACCGGGATCGCCACAGCCGGAATGATGGTCGCCCGCCAGTCCTGCAGAAACACGAACAGCACCAGGAAGACCAGGGCGGCCGCCTGCAGCAGCGTGATGAAGACCTCCTTGATGGACTGATCGACGAAGATGGTCGTGTCGTAAGGGATCCGGTAATCCAGACCCTGGGGAAACAAGATGCTCAGTTCTTCCATCGCCGCGTAGATATCGGCCGCCACCTCCAGGGCGTTGGCGCCCGGCAATTGATAGATCAAGATGCCGGCCGACGTGGCACCATCGAGGCCGGTCCGGATATTATAGTCCTTGCCACCGAGTTCGATGCGGGCGATGTCGCGCAGCCGGGTAACGGCGCCCCGCTCGCCCGTCTTAACGATAATCTCTTCGAACTGCGTCACGTCGGTCAGGCGACCAAGCACGTTGACCGATAGCTGAAAGCTCTGGCCGGTCGGCGCGGGCGGCTGTCCAATCTGGCCGGCCGCGACCTGCACGTTCTGTTCCCGGATCGCCGCCAGAACGTCCTGGGTCGTGATCCCGCGGGATTCCAGCTGCCGGGGATCCAGCCAGATCCGCATGCTGTAGTCGCTGTCGGGAAAGATCGAGACGTCGCCGACTCCGGGGATCCGGGTCAGTACGTCCTTGAGCCGAAGTGTGGCGTAGTTGGCCAGGAATAGTTCGTCGTACCGGTCGTCGCTGGAATAGAGCGCGACAATGAGGACGATGTTGGTCGATTTTTTCTTGGTGTTGACACCCTCGCGCTTGACCTCCTCCGGCAGATTGGGCTCAGCCAGTTTCACGCGGTTCTGGACCAGGATCTGCGCTTTATCCAGATCGGTGCCGACCTCGAACGTGACGGTCAGAGAGTAGAAGCCGTCGTTCGAACTGGTGGAGGACATGTAGATCATGTCCTCCACGCCATTGACCTGTTGTTCGATCGGGGCCGCAACGGTTTCGGCGATGACGGTCGCGTTGGCGCCAGGATAGGTGGCGGACACTTCGACTGTCGGCGGCGTGATCTCCGGATATTGCGCGACCGGAAGTCCGCCCACCGTCACGGCGCCGGCAATAACGATGACGATCGACACCACGGAAGCAAAGATCGGCCGTTCGATGAAGAAGCGGGAAAACATCGCGCGCCTGACCGTTTCGTTCAGTTCGTCGCGGCGGCCGCCGCATCCCTCCGGCCGGACGCCGTCAACAGGGACATGTCCGTCATCTCCGGATCCACGGTTCCGCCGGGCCGTGCCCTTTGAATGCCGTTCACAATCACCTGCTCGCCGGCCGTAAGCCCTTCTTCGATCACTCTAAGCCCGTCCACCAACTGGCCAATACGGACAAAGCGTTTTTCGACGGTGTTCTCGTCATTGACGACCAACACAAACAGGCCCTTCTGATCGGCGGCGATGGCCCGCTCTGTGACCAGCGGCATATCAGGCCGCGCGTCGATCGGCATGCGTACGCGGGCAAAAAGGCCGGGCAGCAACAGGGGCGGTTGGTATTCGTTTGCGAAGATCCCGCGCACCTGGACCGTACCGGTCGCCGGGTCAACGCCGGATTCTGAATGGTCAAGCAGTCCCGTGTGCGGGAATCCGTCTTCGTTTGTCAATCCCAATTCCAGAACGATTTCCGCCTCTTGTGCCGTCTCTTTGGTCGTATCGATGCCCCTTTCACGGACCCGCTGCCGGTAAACCTCGAGGATCCGCAGCAGATCTCGCTCATTGATGGCAAAGTAAACGTACATGGGTCTGAAGGCGGTAATGTCGGTAAGGACGGTCGCTTCCTCCTCGCCGACCAGGTTTCCGACATCAACCCGGTTTCGCCCGATCCGACCCGCGATCGGTGCCGTGACATTGGTATAGCCGAGATCGATATCCGCCCGGCGCAACATCGACTTCGCCGCCAGTACAGCGGCTTCGGCCGTTTTGAAATTGGCCTCCGCCTCGTCCAGTGCTGCCTTGGAAATGTTGCCGCGTTTGATGAGTGTCTGGGCGCGTTCCAGAGATTTTCCGGCCTCCACCTGGCGCGCCTCGGCCTTGACGACGTCGGCCTCGGCCACCTTGACGGCAGTTTCATATTCCAAGGGATCGATAGTGAAGAGAAGATCGCCTGCTTTGACCCAGGTTCCCGGCTCAAAGTGCATCTCCTGCAACACACCGGGTATGCGCGCCCGCACGTCGACCCTTCCGGAGGACACGGTCGTGCCGGTGAACTCCAAATAGTCGACGGTGTCTCGGATCAGAGGCTCCGCTACCGTCACCTTCGGTGGCGGTGGCGCCACATAGGTATTGCTCTCCTCGCACCCCGCCAGGAGAAAAGGCAACAGTAACCCGAGACACGCGAGACCCCGTTGCGTGATTGCGCGCACCGCCATGCCCTGTCCGTTTTTGTCGATCCGGGTCGCGAGTTGACCACAGTCGACGCCGCAAATAAAGCGCGCCGCGTTGGCTCAGGCGGGTTCGCGGTAGAGCCAGGCGAAGACGAGGGTCACCACCACCGCACCGGCGAGTTGCGCCAGGATGAAAGCGGGCGCGTGGGCAGGATAGATGCCCGAGAACGTATCGGTCATCGTCCTTCCCAGGGTAACGGCCGGATTGGCAAACGAGGTCGAGGAGGTAAACCAGTAGCCGGCCGTAATGAACAATCCGACCGCGTAGGGGACCGCCTCCGGCCGGGTCTTGAGGCAGCCGATGATCGTCGCGATCAAGCCGAAGGTCGCGACGAATTCGCCCAGCCATTGGCCGCCGCCGGTTCGCAATGTCTCCGACGGCAGATAGACGGCCTCCCCGAACATTAGATGGGCAACCGCCACGCCGACAAATGCACCCAGAACCTGGGCCACCACGTACAGACCCGCATCGCTCCAGCTCAGCGCCCGTTGGATCGCGAAGGACAGCGTCACCGCGGGATTGAAATGGGCGCCGGAGACCGGCCCGAAGATCAGGATCAGGACCATCAATCCCACACCCGTCGCAACGGTATTGCCCAACAGCGCGATTGCGTCGTTCCCGTTGGCCAGCCGCTCGCCCATGATGCCCGACCCGACAACGATCGCCAGCAGGAACGCCGTGCCCAGCAGTTCGGCGAAAAGGCGCCGATCCAGGGTCGGCGCCTGGATTTCCTCGACCGTTGCCATCAGCCGGAGACCGCCTGCGCCCCGCCCAGTTCGTCAAGTTTGCGCTTCAGCGCCAGATGATCGATCGACTCCAGCGGCAGGCTGCAAAAGATGGAAACCCGGTTGGCGATCTGTCCGTAAACGTCCGCAGCAAAGGCGCGCGTTTCGACGTCCGACCCTTGGAACTTTGCGGGATCGGGAAACGGCCACAACGCCGTCATGGGATGCCCGGGCCAGATCGGGCAAACCTCGCCGGCGGCCTGATCGCAGACGGTGAAGATGAAGTCCATCTCCGGCGCGTCCTTCTCTGCAAACTCGTCCCAGCTCTTGGATCGGAGAGTATCTGTCGGATGGTTGAACTGTTTCAGCAGGTCGAGGACGTAAGGGTTGATGGCACCGGATGGTGTGCTTCCGGCGCTGTAAGCCCGAAAACGCCCCTTGCCCTCGCGGTTCAAAATACACTCAGCCATCACCGACCGTGCCGAATTGCCGGTGCAGAGGAATAGAACATTGTAGACCTTGTCCATTTACCCCACCTTTCTTTCGCGCGTGCCTCTCTTGCTTGCCGACGGCGCGAAAGCGGGCAGTCCCCCGCAGATTTCCGGCCGTCCATCGCAGCAATCTTCGGTCAGGAACGCCAGCAATCCCCGCATGCTTTCGAAATTGGCGCTGTAGATAACGCGCCGGCCCTGACGTTGGGATAACACCAGCCCGGCATGAAACAATTGTGACAGATGAAACGACACCGCAGCCGGAGCCAACCCCAGCCGTTCAGCGATTTCACCCGCCGCGAGCCCGTCGGGCCCCGCCTGCACCAGATGCCGGAAGGCGCGGAGCCGGTGCTCCTGGGCCAGCGCCGAGAGTGCCGTGATCGCGTTGGTCATTTTCATATTTCAATAATAATTGAAATGTTGGACCAATGAAAAGTCCCAATCGCTTGTCGCCCATCCTATTCGGACGTTTCGGTCCCGTTTACGCTCATGCCCTCGCGCGCCGCTTCTTCCTCCGTCACGAAGGTCACGGTCACGTTCAGGTCGGTCGACGGAATCTGATCGACCTGGGTCTCATATTGGACCTGTTCGCCCGGCAACGCCGTGCGATCGTCTGCGTTGAAGGTCCAGACGTAAATTTCCTGCAGGTTCCTATCGACCAACGCACCCCGGAGAATCGGGATCTTCACCTCGTGACCGAGCGTGTTTTCCACGGTGCCTTTAATGGTCAGCACGCCCTCTTCAATCATCGCTTCTGGGGTGGCGAGCGCCAGGCCCGAGCCGACAGGGGGCATCTCTAGGCCGACGAGCTTGTAGACGGTGTTCACCGGCGGATAGGCCTGAACCAGGAAGTCACGTCCGAAATAGGCCCCGACGATCCCTCCGGCCACAACGACGCACAGCAGCAGGAACGAAACGGCGGGCGCGCGGCCCGCACCTCCGCTCGCCGCCACTTCCGTGCGTGGCGGAATCGGCGGCGGTTCCGGCGGCGGTGGTGGTGGTGGCGCCTCGTCGCCGTCGCTGCCGTTGGCCGCGACCGGTTCGGCCGGCGCTTCGTCGAAGTCCGCCGTCGGCTCCGGCACCGACCGCCGGGCCGGTTCGGCCTCTTCCTCGGATTCGTCCACCTCGGGCGGTTCAGGCTCGACCACCGGGGTCGCGGATTCGGCCTCGGCCTCCGGCGCGGGTGCCGGCGCTGGTTTGGCTTCGGAAGCCGGCGCTGGTGTTGGTGCTGGCGGCGGGGCGGCCGCGGCGGGCGCCGCCTTGCTTTCGTCGTCTTCCGTGCGTGCCTGCCAGACATGGCCGCACTTGGAACACTTCACAAGTCGCCCGTCGGGTCCGACCGCGTCGATCGCGACACGAAACTTAGACGAGCAGGAAGGACAGCTGATGATCATTGACGTGTGTGTACGTCCACCGTGTGGAGTCCTTATAGGATGTACCTGCTAAACTGGCAAGAATGGCAGCGCTTTACGCGCGACGGCTAAACATGCGATGTTGCAACTCCTTGAGTTGCGCCGGGATTTCAGGCCGGAATTCACGCCCCGAGAGACCAGTTTCTTTGCGGCCCATAGACGGAAAAGACGGGTGATTCGGTTCGAGAACGTCGGCATGCGATACGGCACCGGACCGGAGGTGCTGCGAGACATCTCATTCGAGCTCGAGGCCGGTTCGTTTCACTTCCTGATGGGTGCCAGCGGCGCGGGCAAATCGTCCCTGCTGAGGTTGATGTACCTGGCCCGACGCCCGTCGCGGGGGGTCATCAACCTGTTTGACCGTGACGTCAGCAAGGTGTCGCGACAGGACCTGCCGGCGCTGCGCCGCAAGATCGGCGTGGTCTTTCAGGACTTCCGCCTGTTGGATCATCTGTCAGCATTCGACAATGTCGCCTTGCCATTGCGGGTGAACGGCGCTTCCGAATCGGTCATCAAGAAACATGTGACGGAACTGCTGAGCTGGGTGGGCCTCGCCGATCACCTGGATGCAATTCCAACGACCCTGTCAGGCGGACAAGCACAGCGGGTCGCCATCGCCCGCGCCGTGATCAGCCGCCCCAGCCTGCTGCTGGCGGACGAGCCGACCGGCAATGTGGACGACGCGATCGCCATGCGCCTGCTCTATCTGTTCGAGGAACTCAATCGGATGGGCACCTGCATCGTGATCGCTACCCATAACGAGACGCTGGTGAATCAGTTCGATCATCCATGCCTGTTTCTGGAGCAGGGCAGGCTTTCCTACACCCAAACCGGACGGTCGGCGGCCTGATGCTGCGCGAGCACAGCGATCTGCCGCTTGCCCAGGACGTCTCCACACGACATCTGCCCTGGATGATCGGATTTATGGTCTATATCGCGAGCCTGTCGCTGGCCGGCGCGCTCGCGCTGCAGCAGATCGCCGAAACCTGGACCCAGGGACTGGCGGGAACCATTACCGTTCAGCTCGGCGTCATTCCGGACGAGACCGAGAAAGAAGTGCGCGACAGGGCAACGCGGGTCGTGGCGGTACTGTTGGAGACAGAGGGAATCGAGTCGGCACGACCGGTACCGACGGCAGAAATCCAATCCTTGTTGGAGCCGTGGCTAGGACCGGGTGTCACGGCATCGGAACTGCCGCTGCCGCAGCTGATCGATGTCCGTCTGGCACCCGGCGCGCAGCTGTCGCGCGAAGACCTGACCCGGCGGATCAGCGCCGTCGCTGAAGGCGTCTCGGTCGACGACCATCAGGCTTGGCGTCAGCAACTTGTCGCGCTGACCCGGTCGTTACAAGGTGTCGCCGCCGTGGTCGTCACCGTCGTGACGGTCGCCTCGATTGTCATGGTGGTGTTTGCCACCCGCGGCGGACTGGCCGCCCACCGCCCGGTCATCGACGTGCTGCATCTGATCGGCGCCCAGGATCAGTACATCGCCCGGCAATTTCAGTCGCATGCCTGGCGGCTTGCGTTGAAGGGCGGCCTGTCGGGAACGGTGCTGGCCATCGCCACCGTCTTCGGATTGCGGTTCGTCGCCCACGACCTCGGCGCCGGCCTCGTCAGCCCCGCCATCCTGGTGCACTGGCAATGGGTCCTGGTCGTCCTGCTGCCCTTCGCCACCGCGTTGATCGCGATGCTGACGGCGCGCCGGACCGTTGTGAAAACCCTAGAGCAGACACTCTGACAGCGCAGGGCCAATCCCGATGCGACGCCAGATCAAAGCGGACACCTAAAGGACATGGCCCGTCAGATCATCGTCCGGCGCACTCGACGCTCCCCTGGGCGTTCCCTGTTCCTGACCGTGGTCCTGGCATGCCTGATCCTTTGGGTGGTCGGCCTGTTCATGTTTGCCGAGACGATCCCGCGCAAGCCCACGACGATTTCCGGCCGCACCGATGCCATCGTCGTGTTGACGGGCGGCAGCCAGCGGCTGGAGACCGGGCTTGAGCTTCTGGCGAACAATCGCGGCAAACGCCTGTTCGTATCCGGTGTCCATCGCGGCGTTGACGTGACCGGCCTGTTGCGGGCCTACGAGCAGGCCCCGGATCGGACGCGCTGCTGTCTGGATATCGGTCACGACGCGGCCAATACAGACGGCAACGCCCGTGAAACCGCCGAATGGATGCGCAAGAATGCGTTCGAGTCGCTGCGTCTTGTGACCGCCAGCTATCACATGCCCCGGGCCCTGCTGGAGTTCCGGGACGCCATGCCGGACGACCAGGTTATCCCTCATCCCGTTTTCCCGCCGCACGTCCGGATCGACGAGTGGTGGCGCTGGCCGGGAACCGCGGCTCTTGTCGTCGGTGAGTACAACAAGTTCCTGGTGGCCTGGGCGCGCATCGCCACTCGCTCGGCTTGGGAGGCCGCGAAATTTTGGTAATGGCAATCCGATCGCTGCTTTTCGGGCTGACGTTCTACGCATCCACATTGGTCCTCAGCATCCTGCTTTCGCCTTCCCTGCTGCTGCCGCGAGGAATGATGCGCGTGGTGGCCTATTCGTGGGTCCGGCTCAGCCTCTGGATCGTCCGGGCGACGCTGGGCATCCGCCACGACGTGCGCGGCTGGGAGAACGTCCCGTCCGGCCCCTTTATCATTGCCAGCAAACACCAGTCGGCCTGGGACACGCTGATCTACAACGTCGTCATCCCCGACTGCGTCTTCGTCCTCAAACGCGAGCTGTTCTTCGTACCCTTCTGGGGCTGGTATCTCTGGCGCATGAGGATGATTGGCGTCGACCGGTCGGCCGGTGCGCGGGCGCTCAAGAGCATGGCCGAACAGGCGCTGGACCGGCTGGGGGACGGCCGCTCCATCGTCATCTTCCCCCAGGGCACGCGAACAACGCCCGGGGCGCGTCGGCCCTATCTGCCCGGCGCGGCAGCGCTCTATCGCATGACCGACGTGCCGGTCGTCCCCGTGGCCCTCAACTCCGGCCTTTTCTGGCCGCGCCGAAAATTCGAGAAGCACAGCGGCACGGCAACCCTCCAGTTCCTTGAGCCGATCCCGCCAGGGCTCGACAAGCGGACGTTTCTGAAGCGGCTGGAAGCAGCCATCGAGCCGGCCACGTCCGCTCTGGAGCGCGAGGCCTGCGACCAGTTCAACCTGACAATGCCTTCATCTCCAACGCATTAGCCTGTGGATAACCCTGTTGAGTAAGAAATGCGTTCGACTCGGTCGAGACCGCGCGCCATTGGATTGGATGGGGTTCGCCGCTGGCGTGGCGGCGTTAGGGTTTTGTTGGGAACACAACAAGAACATTCGTTGACTCGGGGCAAAAAAGCACATAAATCTAACGCGTTGGCTGATTCCAGGCCGATTCGCGGCCGAAATACACCCATCCAGCCGGATTCGAAACCCTGCAGATGACCATGAGTTCCATTGCCGAGCGTGTCTGGGACATGAAGTACCGGCTTAAGGCCGCGGATGGCACGCCTGTGGACAAAACTGTACAGGACACCTGGCGCCGGGTGGCCCGGACCCTCAGCCGGTCCGAGACCGATCAGGCCGACTGGGAGAAGGCGTTTTACGGCGCCATGGAGGATTTCCGTTTCCTGCCAGCCGGTCGGATCCTGGCCGGCGCCGGCGCCGACCGCGCGGTCACCCTGTTCAACTGCTTCGTCATGGGCACGATACCGGACGACATGGGCGGGATTTTCGAGAATCTGAAAGAAGCGGCGCTGACCATGCAGCAGGGGGGCGGCATCGGCTACGATTTCTCGACACTGCGCCCCCAGGGCGCCCCCGTGACCGGCGTCGGGGCCGACGCCTCGGGTCCCGTTTCGTTCATGGAGGTCTGGGACGCCATGTGCCAGACGATCATGAGCGCCGGCTCCCGCCGCGGCGCGATGATGGCGACGCTGCGTTGCGACCATCCCGATATCGAGCAGTTTGTTGCCGCCAAGCAACGGCCCGGCCGGCTGACGAATTTCAACCTCTCGGTCCTGGCCACGGATGCCTTCATGCAGGCGATCGAGCGCGGCGCTGACTGGCCGCTGGTCTTCGAGGGCCAAGTCTATCGCACGGTCAAGGCGGACGAGTTGTGGGACCGGATCATGCGGGCGACCTACGATTATGCCGAGCCCGGCGTGATCTTCATCGACCGCATCAATGCCCGGAACAATCTGTCTTACTGCGAGCAGATCTCGGCCACCAATCCATGCGGCGAGCAACCCTTGCCGCCCTACGGGGCCTGCCTCTTGGGCTCGGTCAACCTGGCGCGGCTGGTGCGCGAACCCTTTACCAAAAAGGCCAAACTCGACCTCAAACAACTAGACTCGCTGGTTTCGGTCGCGGTGCGGATGATGGACAATGTCATCGACGTATCCAGGTTCCCGCTCGACGCCCAGCGGCACGAAGCCCAGTCGAAGCGACGCATTGGGCTCGGCGTCACGGGGCTCGCCGATGCCCTGATCATGTGCCGGGTGGCCTACGGGAGCGAGAGGTCCATGCGGCTAGTGGAGACCTGGATGCACCGGCTTCAACGCGCCGCCTACAAGGCCTCGATCGCACTGGCGGCGGAAAAAGGACCGTTCCCGCTGTTCGACCGGGATGGGTTCCTGGCCGGCGAGACGGTGGAAGGCCTGGACGACGATCTCAAGGCCGGCATCGCCAAGAACGGCATCCGCAACGGCCTTATCACATCGGTCGCGCCCACAGGGACGATCTCCCTTATCGCTGACAATGTGTCTTCAGGCATCGAGCCCGTCTTCGCCTTCAAGCACCGGCGCAAGATCCTGCAGCCCGACGGCACCCGCTCGGAGGAAGAGGTCGCAGACTACGCCTACAGCCGTTTCCGCGAGCTTTTCGGCGAAACCGAGGAACTGCCGGACTATTTCGTCGACGCCCAGTCCCTGGCGCCGGCCGATCACGTGGCCATCCAGGCCGCCGCACAGCGGTATATCGACAGTTCGATTTCCAAGACGATCAACGTCCCGGAAGACACCGACTTCGATTCCTTCACGTCGGTGTACAACGAGGCCTATCGGCTCGGCTGCAAGGGCTGCACGACCTATCGGCCCAGCCATACGCGCGGATCAGTGCTTTCGGCCAAAACCGAGGCCGCCCAGGAGACGGATAAGGCACCCGACGAACAACCGCGCAAACCGGCCGCGCTCAAGAAGAAGCCGTCCCTGGAAGCCGACGTCGTTTACATGGCCCAGCCGCTCGAGCGCCCTCAGGGCCTGGCAGGCCGAACCTACAAGCTGCGCTGGCCGGACAGCGATCACGCCATCTACATCACGATCAACGACATCGAAGAGTCCGGGCGCCGTCGTCCGTTCGAGATCTTCATCAACTCCAAAAACATGGAGCACTATGCCTGGACCGTGGCGCTGACCCGGATGATCAGCGCGGTCTTCCGGCGCGGCGGCGACGTCTCGTTCGTGGTCGAGGAGCTGAAGGCTGTGTTCGATCCCCGCGGCGGCTTCTGGATGGAAGGATCCTACGTCCCGTCGCTACTGGCGGCAATCGGCGGCGTGATCGAAAACCACATGATCGAGATCGGCTTTCTTCCCAAGCGCGAAACCGGCGCAGAGAAGGGCGGCCTGCTGGCCCGGGCCGTAGGCGAAAACGGAGCCGGACGACAATGTCCCAAATGCGGCGCACCCGGAACCGTGACCCAGGAAGGATGCGAGACCTGCCTGTCCTGCGGCTGGTCGAAGTGCAGCTAGACCGCATCGTCGCCAACAGACCGCCGCGCGCACAGATACCCAGCCCCTAGTACTTCGCTTCCACCAGCCGCAACAGGACGTGCAGGGGCCCATCGTCAATTCCCAGTTCGTCCAGGTGCGTTACCGTGTTGGCAAGGTAGTCGCGGTTGCTGCCGCCTTTGCCCCGGGCATCGGAAATCAGCCTGGCGCAGGCGTCCAACTCCAGGCGCCCGGCATACTGATAGTGACCCCGGTGGACCGTGTAGGTGTGGCAAGTCGTGGTACGCCCCTTGACTCGCGCCTTTACCGTGCGGGGTTCGTAAACACCGGTCACCATCTCCCGGTCCCAGACATAGCCGAGGACATCAAGGACCCTCGCGGCATCGATCCGGTAGGCCATGCCGTGGCAGGAACCGCCGCGGTCCAACCCAAGGACCAACCCCGGCTCCTGGGGCGTTCCCCGGTAGACATGGGAATAGATGCAGAAGCTCCGGTGCCAGCCCCAGAGCGTGGCCGGCACGCTTTCCAAATACTCGAAGCCCGGGTTCCACATCAGAGACCCATATCCGAACACCCATGCTTCCCCGGCAACATCCAGCCCGTCGAGATACGCCGCGCGGTGTACAGCCCGGCTCTCCGGTTCAAGATACGGATCGTCCTGCGGGGTGATACTTGGTGGGTTCTTTGTGGCGGCCATAAGACGTTTGTAGCGGTTCCTCGGGCGCCGCGACGCAGACCCGCGGCACGGCGGCGCGCATCATACAAACCCGCGGCCCAGTGGCAAGAAACGGTCGCTGCCGGCGACAAAAACCACGCAATGTATTTCGAACAAAAGTAGACTGCCCGCATGATCCGCCGCCTGGCCATTCTCGTTCCGGTCGTCCTGCTCTTGCTCGTCGGCGCAGGGTACACGGGGTTCTGGTATTTCGCCGCCGGCCAGATGCACGAACTGGTCGACACATGGTTCGCCTCGTGGCGACATGTAGGCATCGACGCCCGGCACGGCCCCATGCAGAGGGCGGGCTTCCCGGGCACGGTGCGACTGACCATACCGGCGCCCGCGATTGCCAGCCTCGAACAGGGCTGGGCCTGGTCCACAGACGACGCCACCCTTTCGATGCGCCCCTGGGACCTGACCGCGTACCGGATCGACATGCCGGGCCAGCACACATTCACCGCTCCGCAATCCGACGGCTCCAGACAGTTCTTTCTACACTCGTCGGCGGCCAGCGGGATCGCCAAGATTGCCTTGGGTGGCCAATTGGAGCGCCTCGAACTGAAGGCCGATCAGGTGGCTCTGGCCGCGGACAGCGTCGACGGTGTTGGATACATGGCCCGCGAACTGGCCCTGCGCGTGGTCCTGCCCGACACCCCCCCGCGCGTCCACACCGACCCCGTCGGCGATGTCACGCTGGTGCTGGACGAGCTGAAAATCCCGGAACATCTGGATGGGCCGTTCGGAACAGCGATCGACCGGTTTCGCATCGACGCCGAGATGCGGGGGGCCCTGCCCGCGGGACCACTGGCCGAATCCCTGCAGAGCTGGCGCGAAGCGGGCGGCACGGTCGAGCTCAAATGGCTGCATCTGGCGTGGGGGCCGATCGACCTCAAGCTTAAGGGAACGCTCGCGCTGGACGCCGAATTGCGGCCGATCGGCGCCCTGAGCGCGGACATTGCCGGCTTCGCCGAGGCCATCAATGTGCTGATCGACGCAGGGCTTGTCGAGCGGGACACCGGCCGACTGGCCCGCGCGGGCCTGGGCCTGCTCGCCAAACGGCCGGAGGGCGGCGGGCCGCCCGTCCTTTCCGTTCCGATGACAGCCCAGAACGGCAAGCTGTTCCTGGGCCCGATCGCGATTACCACGCTTCCGCCGATCGTGAAGGGTACCTGAAGACGAAAACGGCTAGTCGGCGCCGCCCGGTTCCTCATCCTGTGCGTGCGGTTCCAGTGGGCTGAATGAGCCTGCCTGGCGCATTTCGATGACACCGCGGCGAACCTCCCGCGTGTGCCGGAACCACTCTTCAAGCTTCTCGCCCTCGCCCCAACGGATAGCCCGCTGCAGGGCAACCAGGTCCTCGGAAAAGCGGCCCAGCATCTCAAGGACCGCTTCTTTGTTGTTCAGGAACACATCGCGCCACATGATCGGGTCGGAACCAGCGATCCGGGTGAAATCGCGGAACCCTCCCGCTGAATATTTGATCACTTCCCGGGTCGCGACCATCTCGGTGGATTCGGCATCCTCGCGCTCGAGCTGACCCTCGAGATCGCCCGCAGTGCCGACGATCGTGTAGGCAATCAAGTGAGGTAGATGCGACGTGATGGCCAGCACCCGGTCATGGTGGTGGGGATCCATGATCTCCACGTCGCTGCCGCACGCTTCCCAGAAGGCGCGCAGCCGGCCCACCGCGCCGGCATCCGCCCCCTTCGGCGGCGTCAGGATGCAAAACCGGTCGATGAACAGATCGGCAAACCCCGCCTCGGGTCCGGAGTGCTCTGTTCCGGCGACTGGATGGCCAGGGACGAGGTGCACGCCGTCGGGTAGGTGCGGCGCCAAGGCGTCGATAACGGAAGACTTTGTGGAGCCTGCATCGGACACGATCGCACCCTGTTTCAGCGCGCCACCGATCTGCCTGGCGATCGCCTTGAACGTCCCCAGTGGCGAACACAGAATGACCAGATCCGCGCCGGCGACGGCCTCCGCCGGGTCTTCGAATACTCGGTCCGCAAAACCGATCTCCAGCGCCTTGTCCCGGGTCGCCTGGGACGGAGCGCAGCCGATGACCTCGTCGACTAGACCGCGCTCCTTGCAGACCCGCGCGATCGACGAGCCGATCAGGCCCAGGCCGATGAGCGCCAAACGATTGAAGTGCGGGTTGCTCACGGCGATGCCTTAAAATCCGCCAGCGCGTCGACAACGGCGACGAGCTCGCTTTCCAGCCCAACCGTGATGCGCAGGCTGTCAGCCAGGCCGTAGCCGCCCATGCGGCGCACCAGCACGCCCCGGGACTCCAGGAGCGCGTAGGCCTCTTCGGCACCCTGTTCGGAGTCGAAACGGGCCAGCACGAAATTACCGACCGAGGGTGTCGTCGAGATTCCGAGATCCGCCAGCGACTCCGTCAACCAGGGGAGCCATTTGTCGTTGTGGGCGCGGCCGGTCGCCAGATGCGCCGTGTCGTCGATCGCCGCGAGACCCGCCGCCTGGGCCGGCACCGAAATGTTAAACGGCCCCCTTAGTCGGTTGATGGCATCGGCGATGTGCTGCGGACAGTAGCACCACCCCAGCCGAAGCGCCGCCAGTCCGAAGATCTTGGAGAACGTCCGGGTCATCACGACATTTGGGTGACTTTCCACCAGGTCGACCCCGGCGGTGTAATCGTTGCGCCCGACATATTCCGCATAGGCGGCGTCGATCACCAGGATTGTCCGGTCCGGCAATCCCGCACGCAGGCGGATTAGCTCGTCGCGCGGCAGGTAGGTGCCGGTGGGGTTGTTGGGATTGGCCAGGAAGACGAGCTTGGTGCGTTCGTTCGCGCGCGCCAGTAACGCGTCCACATCCGTTGTCAGCGCCTGCTCGGGCGCCGCCACCGGCGTCGCGCCCGCCGCGGTCGCGGCGATCGGATACATCACAAAACCATGGGCACTGTGCAGCACCTCGTCGCCCGGCCCGGCATAAGCCCGGATCAGCAACTGGATCAGTTCATCTGATCCGGCTCCGCAGACGATCCGCTCGGGCTGGCAGCCGAACCGGATCCCGAGTGCCCGGCGCAACGCTTCGGCCCCGCCATCGGGGTAGCGATGCAACTCGTCCGCCGCCTTCCGGTAGGCGGCGATGGCGCTACGGCTCGGGCCCAGCGGGTTTTCGTTCGCGGATAGGACGATCGGATGGTCAATGCCCTCAATCTCATGCCGTCCGGCGACGTAGAGCGGCGCTTCTAATACGCCCGGCCGCGGCACCGGCCGGGACTTCTCCGACTCGCTCATGGCGCCGCCAGCCGTGTTTCAACGCGCTCCTGAGGCAGCGGTGTTGCGTAGCCACCAACCCGAAGCACACGATGGATGGGCTCTTCGGCTTTGAGCCGCGTCAGACGTGGATCGGAGTCCGTGACGTAGCCGTCCAAGTCAACCAGATGCAGCCAGGCTTCCGCCCGGTTCGACGCCAGAAGCACGGGCGAGAACTGGACTGTCCGCACCATGTCATACAGGGAGTCGCGGCTTACCGCGTCCAGCGTTTCGACGATCACAAGAGTTCGGTCGTCGCCGGTCTCGACGCTATCGATGCGACCGATTGCCAGCGCCTCGCGCCGCGGCCCGCGGGCATTGCCGGGGCTGGCGAACGGAAGGCGCGCAAAAACCTGCGGGGCGTTCGGGACGCGCAGATTCGTCCACCAGGGATCCTGGTCCTGTTCTTCCGGCATTGGCAGCACGCCGACGGTCGCCTGACCATCGAACACTTGCTGCAGGACCTCCCGAGTCGTCCCGTAGGCGGTCATGTCCGAATGGCTGCCGAACTGGTCGCGGCTGGCATCCCAGACCCCTTGCACGTCACCGGCGGCAAAAACGGCCACGCTGAACGGGCCCTGCATGAATACCGTCCCGCTCAGCATCTCCCGCCACATGCGGGCAACGACGCCGAACGGGAGCCGACTGCGATGCCGCCCGGCCAACCGCCGCAGGATCTCGACCTCGCGGCCCGGATGAATGATCGCGAGCCCCTCACGACCTTTCGCTTCCGCGACCCGCTCCACAACCTCGGCGCGCTTGATCAACAGATCATGCAAGGCATCGTCGATCTGATCCAGCTTGCCGCGCAGATCGCCGAGGGAGGGCTCCGGGCTGTTCATGGTCGGGTCTTTCGTCATTTTTCCGCCTGAAAAACGGGCCGGACGGTACCGCGTGGCGTGCTGGAAATCAAAGAAAACCAACCGGTAAGCGGCAATCGGACCGTCTTTCGACGGTTCTCACCGGCCCCTGGACTCAGCGTTCCGGGCATTCCAAAATCGATGCCATAAAACCACCCGCATGGTGGCAATTGAGGCGGCAATCGTCTACGTAAGAGCACCCTGGACTAACCGACAGATTAACCATGCCGATCAAGATTCCGAACAGCCTGCCCGCGCGCCGGCACCTCGAGCAAGAAGGGCTTGTGGTGATGCGCGAGTACGACGCCGTTCGGCAGGACATCAGGCCGATCCGGATCGGGCTTCTCAATCTGATGCCGCAGAAAGAGAAGACCGAAACGCAACTGGCCCGGCTGATCGGCAGCACGCCGCTTCAGGTCGAGCTCGCGCTCATCACGACAGGCACTTACACGCCTTCGCATGTCTCGCGGCAGCACCTGCTGGATTTCTACCGGCCTTGGGACGATGTCAAACACGAGAAGTTCGACTGCCTGCTGCTCACCGGCGCGCCGATCGAGCATCTGCCGTTCGAAGAAGTGCTGTACTGGCGCGAACTCAAAGAGATCCTGGACTGGACGCAAACGCACGTGCATTCGACCCTCAACATCTGCTGGGGCGCACAGGCCGCGCTGCATCACTTTTACGGTGTGCCGAAATATCCGCTGCCGCAGAAGATGTTCGGCCTGTTCGAACACAACATCGTCACGCCCAACTCCTCTCTGCTCAGAGGATTCGACGACGCGTTTATGGTCCCGGTATCCCGTCACACCGAGGTCCGCCGCGAGGACATGCCTGTCATGGACGGCTTCGACATCCTGGCCGAGTCCAACGATGCGGGGCTTTGCCTGATCTCCGACCGGAACCGGCGGCAGATCTATATGTTCAATCACCTGGAGTACGACGCGCTGTCCTTGCGCGACGAGTACGAACGCGATGTGCGCAAGGGGTTGGACATCCAGATTCCGAAGAACTATTACCCGCACGACAACCCGGCAGAAACGCCGCAGAACACCTGGCGCAGCCATGCCCATTTGTTCATCGCCAACTGGATCAACGATGTCTATCAGACGACACCGTTCGACATTTCTCAGATCGGGGTCGAACCGGACCACGCGGCTCAGTCCACCGGGCGTTAAGACGCGACCACGGTTTCGCGGCGCTCCATGATCATGCACGCCCGAACCGGCTCTAAGCTGCTTCTCGCGGGGTTGTGCACGTCGACGCTCGCGCTCGTCCTGCAGGCCGTACTGCCGCTGGCGCTTGTTGTCGTCGGCTCCCTCACGGATGGACCGCGTCAGGTTGTTCTGGATCCCGCAAAGGGCTTCGTTGCCCAGATCTCCAGCGGCCACGGGTTCGCGCAGGTCGGGGCGGACCGTCACGGTATTCCGGTCGACCACAGCGTCGCCATACTGTTTGCGAATGCCAAGGCGCCGGTCATCCTGCCCACCGGGTCCGTACCCGCACAGCCCGTTGCCGTCGCCGCAATAGGCCAGATAAAGCATCCGGGCGACGCCGCCGTTCGCGCCGCCCAGCTCGACCATAGCCATTCCTCCAGGGCGCCGCCCCGGTCTGTCGAATCGACCTAGGCGAAGCCAATCTCACAAAAGACAGCTGGAAGGAACCGCATTATGCGACTTGTCAACGTTGCCCTTGGGGCAATCGTTCTGCTATTCGCGCACGCCGTCGCCGCCGACAGCCACATGCCCGGCAAACCGATGATCGACGATCCCTATGCCCGAGCCAGTATCGGCATGGCCAAGTCCGGCGCCGCTTATATGACGATCATGAACCGGGGCGAAGACGATCGGCTGATTGCCGCTCGGTCCGATGTCTCGGCAAGAACCGAAATTCACGGTCACTTCATGGATGCCAATGGTGTGGCGAAGATGCGACCGGTCGACGGGATCGACGTCGAGCGCGGAGCCAGCGTCCAGCTCAAGCCTGGCGGCCTGCATGTCATGTTTATGGGGCTGAAGGAGCCGCTCCGGGAAGGCAGCCGATTTCCCCTGACTCTGGTCTTCGAGCAGGCGGGCGAGGTCACCGTGGAGGTCAAGGTGCGCGGCATCGCGGCCGGCGCCGGCCAGCGGATGCAGCACGGCCACGGCGCACAGCACAAGACCAACTAGCGGAAACTGGCGCATCGACCGCCCCTCGGTGTAGGAAGCCGGCATGCAGCGCTGGAAGATCGTCCTGGAATATGACGGGGGCCCGTTCGTAGGCTGGCAACGCCAGTCGAACGGCCCCTCGGTTCAGGCCGCCCTGGAAGATGCGATCGAAGGGTTCGCCCAGGAATCGGTGGCGGTGCACGGCGCCGGACGCACCGACGCCGGCGTGCACGCGCTGGCCCAGGTGGCGCATTTCGATCTGGAGAAGGAAACCGACGCGGATACCGTTCGCGACGCGCTCAACTTTCACCTGAAAACGCACCCGATCGCCGTCCTGGGCGCCGACCCCGTCGGACCGGATTTTCACGCGCGGTTCTCGGCGACGGGCCGATCCTATCTGTATCGAATTATGAACCGGCGCGCACCGCCGGCCCTGGATCTCGGCCGGGTCTGGCCCGTGATGCGGCCACTGGACCATGAGGCGATGCATGCCGGCGCCCAGAAACTGGTCGGCCGGCACGATTTTTCGAGTTTCCGAGCAAAGGAGTGCCAGGCCGACTCGCCGGTCAAGACCCTGGACCGGCTCGACGTGACGCGCCGGGACCAGGAGATCCACGTCATAGCGGAGGCGCGCTCCTTCCTGCACCACCAAGTGCGTAACTTTGTCGGCACTCTGGTCTGGGTGGGCGAAGGCAAGTGGACGCCCGGGGACGTGGAAAAGGCGCTGAAAGCGTGCGACCGGTCCGCCGGCGGACCGACGGCGCCGGCCGGCGGTTTGTTTTTGACGGCGGTCCGGTACGGTCCGGGCGGCTAGACCATCAGCAGTTTGCTTTGAATTGCGTCCAGGATGACGCCGACGATGACCTCGCTGACCACCAGGAAAGCCGCGGTCATGCCGTGCAGGTCGAGTGCCACCTTGATGATGAAATAGTGGTAGGCAAGCAGGTACCCCAGGGCCGCCAGGTTGAGAAAGATGATCCAGCCCTCGGGCAGGAACCCTGTCAGCGAGACAAGAAGCACCACCACGTAAAGCAGGATCTGCGGACCTGCAGACCAGTTGTAAGCCACCACGTACCGGACATAGTGGTCTTCGCGTTCCAGCACCGGGATCAGATGCCCCATGATCAGGGGCCAGACCAGCCAGCGGATGACGTAGAGGAGCCCGACGATCAGGACGGTCGAAACAACCCCGGTCTGGACTTCCGTCTGTTCGGGTGCAAACACCCGCAGCAGGACATATCCCGGAAGCACCACAACTGCACACCAGAAGGACTTCCAGAAGGCCGCTACATCGTCGTCGAAAAACTGCAGACCGATCGGGTCCCGCACGAAAAGCCGCCAGGCGCCATAGAGCCCCTGGGTGATTTCCGCAGCGGTGATGCTCGGGATCATGCGGTCTCGAAAAACCGGCGCAGCACGGTTTCGTAAATCTCGGCCAACATCTCGATGTCGCTGACGCCGACATGCTCGTTCGCTTTGTGCATGGTTGCGCCGATCAGGCCGAAGTCGAGAACCGGGCAGTAGTCCTTGATGAATCGCGAGTCCGACGTGCCTCCCGACGTCGACAAGGCCGGCCGCCGGCCCACCACCTCTTCGACCGCGTCGCTGACGAGGTTAGTCAGGGCGCCGGGCGGGGTCAGAAAACTCTCGCCCGTCACGTGCACCTGCAGGTCGTAGCTGCCGTCCGCCGCTGCGTGGTCGAAGGTCTCCCGCAGCCATTTTTCCAGCGATCTGCCGGAATGCAGATTGTTGAAACGGATATTGAAGCGCGCGCTCGCCTTTCCCGGGATGACGTTGTGGACGCCGTTCCCGACATCGACCGAGGTGACCTGGAGGCTTGAAGGCTCGAAATGCTCGTTGCCTTCGTCCAACGGTTCGGCCGTGATTGCGCTCAACATTTCCATCAACCGATGCACGGCGTTATCCGCCAGGTGCGGGTATCCCACATGTCCTTGCCGGCCATCGACCGCGACCACCGCGTTCAGACTGCCGCGGCGCCCGATCTTGATCATGTCGCCGACGGCCGCCGGATTGGTGGGCTCGCCGGTCAGACAGGCATCGAACCGTTCGCCCTCGGCCTGCAACATCTGCAACATTTTTTTGGTGCCGTTGATCGCCGGCCCTTCTTCGTCACCGGTAATCAACAGACTGACCGACCCCTTGAGCCGGCCATTGCCACGCAGGCGGGATACCGCCGAAACGAAGGCTGCGATCGCCCCTTTCATATCGGCCGCCCCCCGGCCAAAGACGACACCGTCGCGGACCAACCCTTCGAAAGGATCGACGCTCCAATCCTCCGGCGGCCCCGGCGGCACAACGTCGGCATGGCCGGCGAAACAGAAGTTCGGCTGTTCCGTTCCCAAGCGCGCGTAGAGGTTGTCGACGTCAGGCGTCGCCTCGTCGGAGAAAGGCATCCGGCGAACCGAGAACCCCTGCTCTTCCAGCACCGTCTGCAACAGGTCCAGCGCGCCTGCTTCGGCAGGTGTCACGGAACGGCATCGGATCAATTCGAGCGTGAGTGCAACCGGATCGACCGGCATCAGTCCCTTACCAGTTCATTGATCGACGTCTTGGCGCGGGTGCGTTCGTCGACGCGCTTGACGATCACCGCACAATAAAGACTAGGCCCCGGACTGCCGTCTGCCAGGGGCTTGCCCGGCAAGGCGCCGGGAACGACGACGGAAAAGGACGGTACCCGCCCCATAAAGACCTCGCCCGACTGGCGGTCGACGATCTTGGTGGAGGCGCCAATGAAGACGCCCATCGACAGGACGGCGCCTTCCTCAACGATGACGCCTTCGGCCACTTCCGCCCGGGCGCCGATGAAGCAGTTGTCCTCGATAATCACCGGATCCGCTTGCAACGGTTCCAGGACGCCGCCGATGCCGGCGCCGCCTGAAATATGGACGTTCTTGCCGATCTGCGCGCACGATCCGACCGTCGCCCAGGTGTCGACCATCGTGCCGGAATCCACATAGGCACCCAGGTTGACGAAGCTGGGCATCAGCACCACGCGCGGCGCGATGTAGGCAGACCGTCGCACGACGCAGGAAGGCACCGCGCGAAACCCGGCGGCCCGGAACTCTTCGGATCCCCAACCCTCGAATTTGGATGGAACCTTATCCCACCAGTTCGTCCCTTGACCCGGTCCGCCGGCGATCGGACTCATGTCGTTGAGCCGGAAGGACAGGAGGACGGCTTTTTTCAGCCACTGGTTGACGGACCAACCGTCGGCGGTTTTTTCGGCGACTCGTTCCTCGCCGGAATCCAGCAGCGTTAGCGCGTGATCTACCGCCTCGCGCAAGCCCCCACCGGTCGACGGTGTGATGTTCTCGCGATCTTCCCAGGCCTCGTCGATGATGGCCTGCAATTCCCCATGACTCATAAGCTTATGCCCCTGCTTGTCTTTTCTGGACGCCGAGCGCTGTCCGCGGGCGCGGCACAATGGCGCTTGGGCCGACGAAAATCAAGTATCAGGGCCGTGGTGATCCATCGCCATATGGAGCCAGTCCGCGAGGTCTTCCGCCACGTGGTGCACGTGGTCTTCGTCGGCCGCAGTCCGGGACCAGTGATAGTGCGTCTGGACCAGAACCGTGCGCATGCCCAGGTCCGCGGCCGGGGCAAGGTTCTTGGCGAGATCCTCGACCATGGCGGTCCTGGTCGGATCGATGTTCTGCTCCGTGATCAGCTTCTCATAAGGACGCAGGTTGGGTTTCGGTTCGTAGTCCGCCGCAACGATGTCGAAAATGACCTCGAAATGCTCGTGCACGCCCAGGCGGTCGATCACCCGCTCGGCGTGCCGGACCGTCCCGTTTGTGTAGATGAGCTTGCGGCCCGGCAAGCGTTCCAGCGCGGCTTTCAATTCCGGGTGTCCTTCGATCGCGCTGTAATCGATGTCGTGCACAAAGTTCAGAAAGTCATGCGGATCCATGCCGTGATGGTGCATCATGCCGTTCAGGGTCGTGCCGTAGTGGGCGAAATAAGCCTTCTGGGTCGCCCGGGCTTCCTCGTAACTGACCCCCAAAAACTCCGACACGAAATGGCTCATGCGCTGATCGATCTGGGCGAACAGGTCGCACTGGGACGAATACAGCGTGTTGTCCAGATCGAAGATCCAGGTGTCCGCCTCGCCCAGGGCAAGGTCCGATTTGAGGTGCTTTTGCGATCGTTTGGGCATGGGCCAAAAACAGTGGTGATTGGCGAAAGCCTGCGCAAGCCCCAAAGGCTCAGATTCCCGGGAATCGGGCTCAGAACCAGGGCTAAAGAGGATATTACGGCATGGTTACGGGAATCTTGCCCGACCGGGGCCCGCTTGCCCGTTTCAGTTGAAATTCTTTTTGATTTTTTCGCCTTAGATCCGCCGGATCAGCGTTCCCGAGCCGTGTTCGGTGAAAATCTCCAGGAGGACCGAATGGGCAACCCGACCGTCGATGATGACGGCCGCATCCACCCCGCGCTGTACCGCCGAAATGCAGGTTTCCACCTTGGGTATCATGCCGCCCTTGATGGTCCCGCCCTGTTTCAGCGCTTCGGCCTGATCGACGGTCATATCCGGGATCAGATGACCCTCGGAATCCAGGACGCCGGCGACGTCAGTCAGCATAAGAAGACGTCGCGCACCTACGGCGCCGGCGATCGCGCCGGCGGCGGTGTCGGCGTTGATATTGTACGTCTGGCCATCCTCGTCCGCCCCGATCGGAGCCACGATGGGAATGATGTCGGATTCGACCATGACCTCGAGAATGGTCGGGTCGACCGACGACGGCTCGCCGACAAAGCCCAGATCGACTAGCGACTCCTCACCCGTCTCAGGGTCGGTCCGTTTGCGCATGATCTTGCTGGCGCGCACCAGGCCGCCGTCCTTGCCGGACAAACCGACGCCACGACCGCCAGCCTCGCAGATCGAATGAACGACATTTTTGTTGATCTGGCCGCTCAGAACCATCTCGACGACATTGATGGTCTCTTCGCCGGTAACGCGCAGGCCGTCGACGAACTCGCTCTCGATGGCCAGACGTTCCAGCATGCTGCCGATTTGCGGTCCGCCGCCATGCACCACGATGGGATTGATCCCGACCTGCTTCAGCAGAACGATGTCGCGGGCAAACATCTTGGCCAATTCCGGATCACCCATGGCGTGGCCGCCATATTTGATGACAAGTGTGGCGCCGGTGTAACGGCGCATATAGGGCAGCGCCTCGGTCAGAATATCCGCCTGCGCCAGCCACTCGCGCCGTTGTTGCTCTTTGCTGTCCGCCATCGGGACTCCTCAGGATCTGTCGCGAATCCGCGCGGACATTAGACCAAAGGCTCTCCGTCGACCAGCGCCGCCAGCAGGGCGCGAAACTCGGCCATACCGGTGCCCTTGGTGGCGCTGGTGGACAGTACCTCCGGACGCGCGGCGGGGTGTTTCTTCAAGACGGCCTCGACCGATTCGCGCATCTCCGCCGCTGCAGGACCGGCGATCTTGTCGGCTTTGGTCAGCACGATCTGGAACGACACGGCGGCCTTGTCCAGCATGGTCATCAGCTCTTCGTCCGACGGCTTGATTCCGTGGCGGGCGTCGATCAGCACACAGACCAGTCGCAGTTCCACTCGTCCGCGCAAATAGGCGTCGATCAGGGCGGTCCAGCGGGCGATCTCGCCCTTCGGTGCCTTGGCAAATCCATAACCGGGCAGATCGACGATCATCAGCCGTTGCCCGAGATCGAAGAAGTTGATCTGGCGCGTCCGGCCCGGCGTGTTCGACGTCCGGGCGAGACTGCGCCTGCCGGTCAACGCATTGATCAGACTTGATTTGCCCACATTGGAGCGGCCGGCGAACGCGATTTCCGGCAGCGTTCCGTCCGGAAGCTGGTCTAGCCTCGCCACCCCGGTGACAAACCGGCTTTCGCGGGCGAACAGCTTTCGGCCCGCCTCGAGCATGTCCTCGGAAGGGCTTTGCACGGTTTGGAATCCGTCAGGTTCGGCCGAACAGCGAAACCTTCACGCCCATTCGGGTCATGATGACGTATTGCTGAAGGACGGACAGCAGGTTGTTCCAGGCCCAGTAGATCACCAGTCCGGCCGGGAAGCCGGCAAGAATGAAGGTGAAGAAAATCGGCAGGAACATAAAGATCTTCGCCTGGATCGGATCCGGCGGCGCCGGGTTCAGCCGCTGCTGGACATACATGGTGATGCCCATGATCAACGGCCAAATGCCGATGTTGACGACGTCCAGAATTGGCGGAACGCTCCAATCCACCAGACCGAACAGGGTCAAAATGCCCAGCGGGTCCTTTGCCGACAGATCCTGGATCCAGCCGAAGAAAGGCGCGTGCCGCATTTCGATCGTGACGAACAGCACCTTGTAGAGCGCGAAGAAGACGGGGATCTGGATGGCGATGGGCAGACAGCCCGACAGCGGATTGACCTTCTCTTTCTTGTAGAGCTCCATCATCTCCGCGTTCAGCTTCTGACGATCGTCGCCGTACTTCTCCTTCATCTCCTGCATCTTCGGCTGGAGCTGCTTCATCTTGCTCATGGACTTGTAGGACTTGTTGGCAAGCGGGAAGAACAGCAGTTTGATGCAGATGGTCAGCGCCAGGATGGCCAGCCCGAAATTGCCTAGTTGCGTGTTGAACCAGCTGAGCGCATAGAAAATCGGTTTGGTCAGGAAATAGAACCAGCCGAAATCGACCGCCAGATCGAACCGGGAGACTCCGAAGAGGTCGCGGTATTCGTCCAGCAGCCGCACCAGCTTGGCGCCGGCGAACAGGCGGTTGGTCATCTCCGTTTCGGCGCCCGCGGGGATCGATACCGCTTCGCCCAGGAAATCAGCCTGGTATTTGTTGACGGTCCCGCGCTTGCCAGCCGTGAAGCTCGTCTTGACCGGCGCCTCCTGGTTGGGGATCAACGTCACCAGCCAGAACTTGTCGGTGATACCCAGCCAGCCGCCGGTCGTGTCGTTGCGAATTGTCCCGTCTTCCTGCAACTCGTCGTAATCGATTTCGTTCAACTCATCGTTGAAGACACCGATGAGGCCCTCGTGCAGGATATAGAAGCCTAGTATCTGAGGCGTGCCGGTGCGGGAGACCAGTCCGTAGGGCGCAACGCTGATAGCCTTGCCGCTGTTGTTGCGGACCCGCTGGGTGACCGTGAACATGTAGGATTCGTCGAGAATATAGATCTGCTCGAAGGTCACGCCTTCCGGACTCGTCCAGGAAAGCGTCACCGGGACGCCGGGGCTCAGCGTGTCATTGTCCGCGCGCCACACGCTGTCGCGGTCGGGCAGCGTGACGTCCTGTCCGATCCAGCCGAACTCCGCGTAGTAGGGCTTCTCCGTCCCCGTCGGTTCCAGCAGTACGATGTTGGGGCTGTCCGGGTCGATCGTCTCCCGGTAGTTGAGCAGCGTGAGATCGTCGAGACGCGCCCCCTTGAGCGATATCGAGCCGATGAGACGCGGCGTGTCCACCCTGACCCTGGCCTCCGCCGCCAGCGCATCTTCCCGGCTCAGCGTGCCAGCCGGACGGTCCCGCAGCGTCTCTGGCAGCGTAACGCCCAGTTCCGGCGCCTTTTGTTCGGGCTGCGCCGCCAACTCCTGCTCCAATGCCTTCTGCTCGGCGGCCTGGCGCGCTTGCATTTCCGCCTGTCGCGGCGCCTCGAACAGGAATTGCCAGCCGAACAGGATCGCCATGGACAGCACGATCGCCAGGAACAGGTTGCGCTTTTCCATTGACTACACCTGCTCCACTGTCTCTTGTCCGCCGTCAGCCGGTCCGTGCCGGCCGGCGGTCGACCGGCGCGGCGGCACCGGATCCAGACCCCAGCCACCGAAGGGATGGCAGCGCAGCACCCGACGCAGTGCGAGCCAACTGCCCCGCAGGGGGCCATGCCGGTCGATTGCCTCCACCGCGTATTCCGAGCAGGTGGGCAGGTATCGACAGCTCGGCGGCATCATCGGCGACACCAGCAACTGGTATCCTCGGATGAAACAGCGCAGGAATGCCGTCAGGATTTGGGTGAACGCCTTGTGCATCTGATTTCTTCGGGCTGCTGTCACTCGGTCGCGTTAGGCCTCGCGCCACAAGTCCAGTCGTTTCAGCGCTGAGGAGAGATCCAATAGCAAGTCTTGAAAGGGCCGGCCGGCGGTTGCCGCCCGGGCAATGACCACATAGTCGTGGTCACGCAGGGCGTGCAAGGGTAAGACCGAATCGACCGCCGCCTTGAGGCGACGGCGCGCCCGATTGCGCTGGACCGCGCCCCCGACCTTTTTTGAGGCGGTAAACCCAACCCGAATTCCCTCTTCTCCAGCCGGGCGGCGGCAAGCCTGCAGAACCAACCCCCGTGTCGCGATTGACCGCCGGGCGCGGGCGACGCGCAGGAACTCGGATCGCCGCTTCAACCGCCCCACGGTTAGTCTCATTCCGCCCTACGCGGACAGTGACTTGCGCCCCTTTGCCCGGCGGCGGGCCAGGATCTTGCGTCCCGCCTTGCTCGCCATCCGCGCCCTGAAGCCGTGCCGCCGTTTACGCACCAGGCGGCTTGGTTGAAATGTACGTTTCACTGCTAATCTCCAGACATCAGCGCATCCGGCCCCAGGGCCGGAAAAACGCCGCCGCTGTATAGAGCCTGCACCAGGGCAAGTCAACGCGCCCGCGCCCGCCAATGGGGAGCCGGCTCCGGGCTTCTCACAGATCAGTGATGTGCGGCAGGCCGGGACCTGTATTACATAGCTTTCTAGCCGAAAAAATGGAGGCTGTGCTGGACAAGGGGCCGGGCACCGCACCGAACGATACCGCTGAGAAAACGGCTCGGGCATCACGGCTTTCGGTCCGAAGGTTGTGGCCTGTGGCCGTGCTTATCGTGGCATTCGGCCTGTTCTTCGCCCTCGGGCTCGACGACTACATCACATTCGAGGCATTACGCGAGCACCGCCACTGGCTGACCCAGACCGTGGAACAGCATGCCCTCGTCGCCGCTGCGGTCTACATGCTGATCTATGCCACCGTCATCACCTTCTCTCTGCCCGGCGGCGCGGTTATGACGGTAGCGGGCGGCTTCCTGTTCGGGGCGGTGGCCGGCACGGTCTACGTGCTGATCGGCGCGACAACCGGCGCAACGCTCCTGTTCCTGATTGCCCGGTCTACCCTGGGCGCGGCGCTGCACGAAAGGGCAGGACCTTGGCTCCAGAAGCTGGAAGCGGGGTTTCAGGAAAACGAACTCAGCTACATGCTCGTGCTTCGGCTCATCCCCCTGTTTCCCTTTTTTGTCGTCAACCTGGTCCCCGCCTTCCTTGGCGTATCGTTGAGGAACTACTTCATCGGCACCCTGGTGGGCATCATTCCGGGCACGGCGGTCTATGCGACGTTCGGCGCCGGCATCGGGTCGGTCTTCGACTCCGGCGAAGCGCTGACCCTCGACGGTGTCCTCACGCCCACCATGCTGGCCGCTTTGATCGGCCTGGCGGCCCTGTCGCTGCTCCCGGTCGTATATAAGAAGGTTAAAGCCCGCCAAGGTTGAGTCACGCTTGGCAGCCGCTACATTCTGTTATACTTGTTCCTGTCTGGTCGGTTGGGCGGGGACTGTTGGTATTTGGTGGGAACATCGCGGCATGCATAGCCTTTCCGCCCGCCTGCTCGTGCTCACGATCTTCTTCGTCATGCTGGCCGAAGTCCTGATCTTCGTGCCGTCGGTGGCCCGTTTCCGGGAGTCGTGGCTGACGGAAAAGCTCGAGTCGGCCCACCTGGCGATCCTGGCGATCGACATCACCCCCGACGTGATGGTCAGCGAGCAGCTGAGCCGGGAGCTGCTCGGGTCGCTCGACGCGCGGGGCATTTTCGCCCGCAGGGGCGGCGTCAAGCTGATGGTGGTCGAAGACATGCCGCCGCCAATCGACGGTACCTTCAATATCGACGAGGAAAGCGCCTGGGACATGATCCGCGAGGCGCTGGTGGCTCTGGGGAGGCCGGCCAGTGAAAGGGCCGTTCGTGTTGTGGGCATGTCTCCCAAGGATCCGTCCGTCGAGATGGAAGTGATTTTCGACGAGATCCAGCTGTGCAGCGCCCTGATCGACTTTGCCGGCCGTATCTTTCTGCTGTCCCTGGTCATCTCCGGCATGACCGCAGCGCTGGTCTATCTCTCGCTGCAATGGTTCCTTGTCCGGCCGATGCGCCGCATCACTGAAAGCATGATTGCGTTTCGGGAAAACCCCGAAGACGAATCGCGGGTGATACAGGCAACCGGCCGGCAGGATGAGGTCGGCCTCGCCGAGGGCGAACTGGCCAGCATGCAGCGGGCGTTGCGGTCAGCGCTGAGACAGAAGGAACACCTGGCTGCGTTGGGAACCGCGGTCGCCAAGATCAATCACGATCTGCGCGGCATTCTCTCAACGGCGCTGGTCGTATCGGACCGGCTGGAAAACTCAGACGATCCCGACGTCCGCCGCATCACGCCGGTTCTATTCTCCTCGATCGACCGGGCGGTCAAGCTTTGCGGTGCAACGCTGGACTATGCCGACCAAGACAAATCGCACGGCTCGCGCAGCAGGTTCGCGCTCGATGATCTCATTTCCGACCTCGAGGACGAAATCAGCACCCTGACTGACGGCAGTGCCAGAGTGGAAAACCACGTCTCCGCCGGCTTCGAGGTGAACGCGGACCGCGAGCAGCTGTTCCGGGTTCTGGAGAACCTGACCCGGAACGCGGCCCAGAGCGGTGCGCAATCGATCCAGGTCGACGCCCGCCGCGAGAACGGCGTGATCGAGATCGACGTGGCCGATAACGGCCCCGGCCTGCCTGAAAAGGCGATGCAGAACCTGTTCCGGCCGTTCGAAGGGTCGGCACGGGCCGGTGGTACCGGGCTGGGCTTGGCGATTGCGCGCGAGCTGATTCACAACCATGGCGGCGACCTGTCCCTGGTGCAGTCTTGTGACGAAGGGGCGACGTTCCGCATCACGCTGCCAGCCGAGCGCTGAGGCGGCCTCACACGCGTACAAATGGGTTCACAGGCCAGTGAGCCAGCCTCGCAACGCCCGGACAGCGTCCCTACTTTCGCGCTTAGCCCCCCAAGGCGCGGGCGGCCGCCATTCACCACACCCTGTTGACCCCTCGGCGGCCGTCCGCTCTCTTTCTGGTCAACGGCCGGGGGCAAGCCCCGCGGAGGTAACACGTGCCCTTTGATCGCCTATTGACCGCTCTCGTGCTCCTGATGTTCGTGGCCGCACCGGCCGCGGCAGCGCCGAGCGCGGATCTGTGGGACCGCTGGACGGCGCATGTCGCCGACTCGGACGCGACCGTGGATCATGCCGCCTGGGACTCTTTCCTGAAGACCTATGTCAGGGACCATGAGGACGGCATTGCCCGGGTCGCCTACGCCGACGTCACCCGGACGGATCGAGATGCGCTGGACGCCTATGTGGCAGCGCTGGAAGGGACTGCCGTGGACCGTCTCGGACGGCCGGAACAGATGGCTTACTGGATCAATCTGTACAACGTGGCCACGGTCCGCCTGATCCTGGATCACTACCCGGTCGATTCCATCCGCGACATCGACATTTCACCCGGGCTCTTTTCCAGCGGTCCGTGGGGAAAGAAACTGCTGACGGTTCAAGGCGAAGCGCTCAGCCTGGACGATATCGAACATCGCATCCTGAGGCCGATCTGGCGCGATCCGCGCATTCACTATGCGGTCAACTGCGCGTCCCTGGGCTGTCCCAATCTGGTCACCGACGCCTTCACCAAGGACAACACCGAACAGCTCCTGGAAATGGCGGCGCGGGCCTACGTCAATCATCCGCGCGGGGCGACCGTCTCACGCGGCAAGCTCACCGTCTCCAGCATCTATGACTGGTTCAAGGTCGACTTCGGCGGATCCCAACGTGGGGTCATCGACCATCTGACGCGTTATGCGGATGAAGAACTGGCGGCGTCGCTGGGCGGCATCAAAAGGATCTCCGGCCACCGATACGACTGGAGCCTCAACGACACCGGGCCCAGCAGCTAGACGAAGAGCCGTCAGAGCCGGGGCCGGCCGTCTATTCGCCGAGCGCGACTCCTTCACGCCGCGGGTCGGCGCCGCCGCGCAGCGTGCCGTCCGGCAGGATCTCGATCACGTGCAGCCCGCTGGTCAGCGGCCTGATGTTGAGCTCGTGTCCGCGGCTTCCCAGATCGGTCATCAAGGTCTCCGCACCGGTACCCTCTTCCAGATCCGTCCCGCCGTTCCGGTTGACCACGTGACCGAGGTTGACAGCCTCCTGGGCATCCAGCTCCCAGTCGATCATCGCCACGACGGTCTTGGCGACGTAGTTGATAATGCGGCTGCCGCCAGGCGACCCCAGTACCGCGCGCAGATTCCCGTCGGGATCGAAGACGATGGTGGGCGACATTGACGAGCGGGGACGCTTGCCGGGTTCCACCCGATTGGCGACCGGTTTGCCGTCACGCTCGGCCCGAAACGAAAAGTCGGTCAGCTGGTTGTTGAGCAGGAAGCCGTTAACCATGACGCGACTGCCGAACCCGCTTTCGATCGACGTGGTCATGGAGACCGCGTTGCCGTCGGCGTCAACGACCGATATGTGCGATGTGGACGGAAGCTCCAGCGCATCGTCCGGACCGTACAGGCCCGCGCGTTTCTGATCGGGCGTGCCCGGCTCGGCCTTTCCGATCGATTGCCGCCGCCGGATCTGCTTTGAACGACGGACAAGATAGTTGGGGTCGATCAACCCTTCGGTCGGCACGTCGACAAAGTCGCTGTCGGCCATGTACAAGCCTCGGTCCGCATAGGCCAGCCGCGCCGACTCCGCAAACAGGTGCCACGCCTCCGGCGATCGCGGCCCCAGCGAAGCCAGATCGAAGCGATCGAGCTGACCCAGAATCATCGCCACCGTCAGGCCGCCTGAGGTCGGCGGTCCCATGCCACAGATGGAGTGCCGGCGAAACGTGCCGCACACCGGCGGCCGCGCCTTCGCCTCGTACTTCGCCAGATCACTGAGCGTCATCAGGCCGGGATTGTCGGGCACGCCGCGCACCGCCTTGACGATGTCGCGGGCGATCGGCCCCGTGTAGAAACCATCGCCGCCGGCCACGGCGAGCCGCGCCAAAACATCCGCATAGCCCGGGTTTTTCAGAACAAAACCGACCGGGCGCGGATTGCCGGCACCGTCATAAAAATAGGCGGCCGCTTCCGGATAGGTCTTGAGGTACTTGTCGTTCGCGACCAGGGCGTTCAAACGCGGCGAGACGGCGAACCCCTCCTCGGCCAGCTTGATGGCCGGCTCGAAGAGCTTTTCCCATGGCAACCGGCCGTGGCGGCGGTGCGCCATCTCCATCATTCGAACCAGACCGGGCACGCCGACCGAGCGACCGCCGACGACCGCCGCCCAGAATTTCAGCGGGTTTCCATCATCACCCAGAAACAGGTCGGGACCGGCGCGCGCCGGCGCCTTTTCGCGGCCGTCATAGGACGCCAGCACCCGGCGGCGCCCGTCCCAATGCAACATGAAAGCACCGCCGCCAATGCCCGAGCTTTGCGGCTCGACCAGGCCGAGGACGAGTTGCGCCGCGATCGTTGCATCGACCGCGCTGCCGCCCTGTTTCAGCATCTGGAATCCCGCTTCGGCCGCATGGGGATTGGCCGCGGCAATCATGAATTGTTTCGCGGTGACCGCCTGTTTGTCGGTTCGTCCGGATGGCGCTTCAGGCGCAGGCGACTGCGCGACGGCGACGCCAATCAGCAAGGTCGAACAGACGACCGCGACGGCAAGACGTACCGGAGAAGCAAGTCCGAGGATCATGGTTTCATCATAGGCGGCGGTCCGCCGCATGAAAAGGAGTCAGCGCGAGCGCAGATCCGCCGTGACGGACTTGCACATGCGGACGGCGTCGGGCGTCAGGCCACGACGGCTGAAACGCGCATATTCCGTTCCCGGATTGACCAGGAAGGCGGTCCCTCTGCGCGCCAGGCTGACATGGATGGCATCGCAGTCCTTTTCAGCCGCCAGTTCGTTGATCGTCCGCAGCAGGTCGTCGCTCGCCGTGTCACGGCCGTTGAGATCGGCTGCGACAAAATTATCCACGGTCAGGACCCGCCCGTGCGAGAGATCCGGCTCGACACGGTAAGAGAACAGCCCGAGCAAATAACCGCGCGAATCTGCGGCAGCCAGAATGCCGCTGTCCGTGCCGGATTCGGTCTCGATCGCCTTCACGTAGGCCAGCCACCTTTCCAGGGTGACCGAGGGGTCGAGACCCATGACCAAAGGCAGGGCCTGGGGGGCCCTGTCGCTGTTCACGTTGACGATTGAATGGTTCTGTTGCATGGCCGGATTTCGTCTTCAATCCAGTGAGGTTAAGTCCGGGGCCGAAGCAGGGTCGTTGACCTATGTCAACGAATGCGATAGCCGTATTCTTGACCAGGCATGTTAAGATAAGAGATAAGCGTGCCGGCTCATTGAGGCTATGGGGCACATGACAAAGGGTGGCACCAAAGAAGCGCTTGGCCGCGCGGGACGATCGGGGATCGACCTGACGGCGGCCCCTGCACCGAATCCGCTCGGTACATCCAATCCGTGTGCGGCATGCAGCGTCCGAGACCTATCCCTGTGCGGCGCCTTGTCGGAGGCGGAACTCAGCCGGCTTGAAAAGATCGTGACCCGTCTCACGGTGGAACCCCATGCCCCAATTATCGATGAAAGCGAGCCGGCCCGGTACCTGTTCAATCTGACCGGCGGCGTTGTGAAGCTGTATAAGCTGCTACCCGACGGCCGGCGCCAGATCACCGGTTTCCTGTATGAAGGCGATTTTCTGGGAATCGCCATGAATGACACCTACGCCTACTCGGCCGAGGCAGTGAACCAGGTGTCCCTGTGCCGTTTCCCGCGATCCGATCTGGAGAAGCTGCTGGACGAATTCCCGCACCTGGAAAAACGGCTTCTGGGCATGGCGTCAAACGAGCTGGTCCAGGCCCAGGACCAGATGGTCCTGCTCGGCCGAAAAACAGCTAAAGAGAAGGTCTGCTCTTTCCTGCTTCTGCTATCGAGACGGGCCAGCGAGCGTGGCGCGGACGGCAGCGCCATCCACCTGGCCATGAGTCGCGCAGACATCGGCGACTATCTGGGTCTGACAACCGAAACCGTCAGCCGCACCTTCACGACTCTGAAGAGCAACGGCGTGATCCAGCTCCGCGAAGCCGGCGTGGTGGTCCTGCCGGATCTGGAACAGCTCGAGGAACTCGCCGAGGGCACGTGACCGCCACGCGCGACCTTTCGCGACTGTCAGAGCGGATCGACGGGGCCGCCGACGACCTCACCGCCCTCACCCAGGACCTTATCCGCATTCCCACGGTAAACCCGCCGGGCGACGCCTATGCGCCCTGTTGCGACTATCTGAGCAATCGCCTACGGAAATCCGGCTTCGAGATCGAGACCGTCCGCGCCGAAGGAGCCCGCGGCGATTCGGATCAGTATCCCAGGACCAACGTCATCGCCCGGTACGAATTTGGCCGGCCCGGCCCGTGCGTGCATTTCAACAGCCATATCGACGTGGTGGCCGCCGGCGAGGGTTGGAGCCGGGACCCGTTCGCGGCGGAGCTGGAACAGGGCCGGATCTATGGACGCGGTGCCTGTGACATGAAGGGAGGGCTCGCTGCCAGCATCATTGCCGCGGAATGCCTGATCGCGGAGGCCCCCGACCTACCCGGCGCGATCGAGATTTCCGGAACGGTGGACGAGGAGAGCGGCGGCTATGCGGGCGTCGCCTGGCTGGCCGAACGCGGCTATTTCTCGAAGCCGCGCGTGGACCATGTCATCATCCCCGAGCCGCTGAACAAAAATTGCGTGTGCCTGGGTCATCGTGGTGTCTGGTGGGCCGAGGTGGAAATCAAAGGCCGCGTCGCCCACGGGTCGATGCCGTTCCTGGGCGTATCGGCAATCCGCGGCATGGCTTCGTTCCTGGCGCGGGTCGAAAACGAGCTTTACCCGAATCTCAACCAACGGCGGACCCGCATGCCCGTGATTCCGGACGGCGCGCGCCATTCGACCCTGAACTTCAACTCGCTCCACGGCGGATTGCCGGAGGAAAGCAGCAAATGGGACAGGCTGCCGTCGGCCATGGTGGCCGATTCCTGCCGGGTGGTGATCGATCGCCGATACCTGATCGAGGAATCCAAAGAAGAGGTCGAAAAGGAAATCAGGGAACTGTTGGACAAGGTCGGCCAGGACGTGCCGGGTACGAGCTACGACATCCGGGAACTGTTTTCCGTGCCGCCGACGATGACCGATCCGGATCGGCCGGTGGTGCAGGCGTTGTCGGCCGAGATCGAAAACGTCCTGGGCGAACCGGCGGCCCACGTCGCGTCGCCCGGCACCTACGATCAGAAGCATGTCGTCCGGGTCGGGCATCTGAAAGACTGTGTCGCCTACGGGCCGGGGATCCTGGAACTGGCGCATCAGCCCGACGAGTATGTGGACGTCGTCGACATGGTGCAGTCGGCAAAGGTCATGGCCGCCGCCACCCACCGGCTGTTGACCGGCGAGTTGCCGCCATCCGCCGACGGACCGGCATTTTGACACCATCCCTGCCATGATCCGGGCCGGCCCGCGCAACCTGATCACGGACGTACCGGGCATCCAGGTCGGCAACGCCGAAGAACCGGCCGCGATGACCGGCGCCACGGCATTGCTGCCCGACCAGCGCGCCGCCGCCGGCGTCGACGTCCGCGGCGGCGGCCCCGGCACACGGGAAACCGATCTGCTGGCAGCCGACACGCTGGTGGACAAGGTCGACGCAATCGTGCTGAGCGGCGGTTCGGTCTATGGGCTGGACGCGGCCGGCGGGACGATTGCCTGGCTGGCAGCGCATGGCCGGGGCTTCGCCGTAAAGGACACGCGGGTGCCGATCGTCCCCTCGGCGATCCTGTTCGACCTGACCAACGGCGGCGACAAGGATTGGGGCGATACGCCGCCATACCGCAAGCTGGGATCGGCGGCGGCAGCCGCCGCCGGGGAGACCTTCGCCCTGGGGAATGCCGGCGCCGGACTGGGCGCCACCGCCGGCTCCTTGAAGGGCGGTCTCGGCAGCGCGTCGGCCGTCCACTCAAGCGGACTGATCGTCGGCGCGCTGGCCGCCGTGAACTGCATGGGATCGATAACCTTTCCCGACAGCCCGGTGTTTCACGCCTGGCCCTACGAGTTGGGAGGCGAGTTCGGTGGCCTGGTGCCGGACGGCAACGCCTGCGTGGGCGGATCCGATTTCGGGTTCGACGGACCGGCCGGCACCAACACGACCATCGCCTGCGTCGCGACCGATGCAGACCTGACCAAGGCGCAATGCCGGCGGGTCGCGGTCATGGCACAGGACGGCCTGGCGCGGGCGATCCGGCCCGTTCACACGCCCCTGGATGGCGACACCGTGTTTGTGCTGGCCACCGGTCGCCGTCCGCTCGACGACGACGTGGCGGGCGTGGCGCGGATCGGCATGATGGCGGCGGACTGTCTTGCCCGCGCGTGCGCCCGCGGCGTTTACGAGGCCGTCAACCTTGGGCCCCATCGCAGCTATCGGGACCGTTTCGGGGTCTGAAAGCCCTTCACCGATCCGGATTTGCCCGTCCCCGGTCCGGCTGGTAACGTTCCAGCTGTGGGGAAGGCAAAAACACAGGGGAGAACGGGACGATGCAGAAAACCCTGATCGGGCTGGCTTTGGCCGGCACGCTCGCAGTGGGCGCGGCGCATGCGGCGTCGGACACAGTGCGAATCGGCATGGGACTGGAGCCCCCGGGCTTGGACCCGACCGCGGAAGCCGCTGCAGCGGTTGACGAGGTCGTCTATGCCAATGTCTTCGAAGGGTTGACCCGGATCGACGAGACCGGCGACGTGCTGCCGGCTCTGGCGGAACAATGGGAAATCTCCGAGGACGGCCGGGTCTACACGTTCCGCCTGCGCGCCGGCGTGCATTTCCACGACGGCACGACAATGAACGCCGAGGACGTGAAGTTCACCCTGGAACGCATCATCGCCGAGGACTCGACCAACGCGCAGAAAAAACTCTACGCGGGCATCGAGAAGGTCGAGATGCCGAGCCCGTTCAGCGTGACGGTCACTCTGAAAAACCCGGACGGCAAGTTCCTTTGGAAGCTGGGCTGGGGCGATGCAGTCATCGTGGCGCCCGAAAGCGCCGACAACAACAAGACCAACCCCGTCGGCACCGGCCCCTACAGGTTCATCCGATGGGTTCAGGGCGACCGGGTCGAACTCGCGGCTTACGACAAGTACTGGAAGGATCAGCCGGCCATCCCGAACGTCGTGTTCAAGTTCATTCCCGATGCGCCCGCCCAGGTCGCCGCCATGCTGGCCGATGATCTGGACGCCTTTCCCAACATCGGCGCACCAGAAATGCTGGACCAGTTCAAGGCCGACCCGCGCTTCCAGGTCGTCGTCGGCAATACAGAAGGCGAGACCATCCTGGTGATGAACGGCCGCAGGCCCCTGTTCCAGGATCCGCGGGTGCGCCAAGCCATCAGCCACGCCATCAACCGCCAGGAAATTATCGACGGCGCCATGTTCGGCTACGGCACCCCGATCGGCACACATTTCGCCCCGCACCATCCGTATTATGTGGGCGATCCCGACCTGTACGCTTACAGCCCTGACCGGGCGAAAGAGCTGCTGGCCGAAGCCGGCCATGGCGACGGGCTCAACCTGGTCATGAAGTTGCCTCCGCCGAGCTATGCCCGGCGCGGCGGCGAGATCATTGCGGCCCAACTGGCCACGGTCGGCGTCAATGTGGACCAGGTTCCGGTGGAGTGGGCGCAATGGCTGAAGGAGGTCTTCCGCGGCGACCACGATTTCGACCTCACCATCGTCTCGCACACCGAGCCGCTGGACATCGGCATCTATGCCCGGGACGAGTACTATTTCGGCTATTCGTCGGACGACTTTAAAGCGGTGATGACCAAGCTCGAGGTGACCGCCGACCCCGACATGCAGAGAGCGCTGTACGGCGACGCCCAGAGGATCATCGCGGACGATGCGGTCAATGTTTACCTGTTCCAGCTCGCCAAGCACGGCGTGATCAAGAGCGGCCTGAAAGGCATGTGGAAGAACTCGCCGGTCCAGGCCAACGACGTGACGGGCGCCTCCTGGGAGTGAGCATCGCCGCTGACGGGGTGGGAGCCCCGGCATGCTGACCTACGTGATCAGGCGGCTGGCGTCCCTTCTGGTGACGCTGGCCGCTTGTTCGTTGGTGGTCTTCGTGATCCTCGAAGTTCTCCCGGGCGACGTCGCCGAGGTGATGCTGGGCACCGAAGCCCAGGCCGACACGCTTGCGGCACTCAGGCGCCAGCTCGGCCTCGATCGGCCGCCGCTGGAGCGCTATCTGAGCTGGGTCGGCGGCGCCCTGACGGGCGACCTGGGCGTAAGTTACGCCTACGGTGTCCCGGTGATCGATCTTCTGAGCCAGCGGCTGGCCGTGACGGTACCGCTGGCCATCATTGCCTTCATTCTGTCGACGGTGATCGCCCTGCCGCTGGGCATGATCGCCGCGACGCATCGCAACCGGGTCGGCGACTATGCGGTCATGGGCTTCAGCCAGATCGGCATGGCGGTGCCCAATTTCTGGTTTGCGATTCTGCTGATTCTGCTGTTTGCGGTGCACCTGGGATGGTTTTCCGCCGGTGGATTCGCCGGCTGGGACGCCGGCATCGGCCCCGCCCTGAAATCGCTGCTGCTGCCCGCCTTAGCGCTGGCGGCCACAGAGGCGGCGATTCTCGCGCGGGTGACCCGGTCGGCGGTGCTGGAGACGCTGCGCGAAGACTATGTGCGCACCGCGCGCGCCAAGGGATTGTCGGGACGCGCGGTTTTGTGGCGTCACGTCCTGCGCAACGCGCTCATTCCGGTAATGACGATCATGGGCTTGCAGTTCGCCTTCCTGATCGCCGGCGCGGTGATTGTCGAGAACGTATTCTACCTGCCGGGTCTGGGGCGCCTGGTGTTTCAGGCGATCTCAAACCGCGACATCATCGTGGTGAAGGACATCGTGGTGTTTCTCGCCGCGCTGGTCGTGGTCGTTAATTTCGTCGTGGACGTGGCCTACGCCGTCATCGATCCACGGCCCAAGACGGCAGTCTAGGCGATGGCACGACGGCGCGCCCAGCCCCTGCGGCATCGAAACCTCGTTATCGGCGCCTGCCTGACGGGCGTCCTGGTCTTGACCGCGCTGGTGTCGCTGATCTGGACTCCATACGACGCCACGGCCATCGATGTCGCCGGCAAGCTCAGAGGACCGACGCCGGACCACTGGCTCGGTACGGACAGGTTCGGTCGTGACGTTCTGTCGATGATCATGGTCGGTGCGCGCAACTCCATCGCCGTCGGCGTGGTGGCCGTCGGCATCGGGCTCGCGTTCGGCGTTCCGCTGGGCATGTGGGCAGCAATGCAGCGCGGCGCAGTCGAGGAAGGTCTGATGCGCGTGACCGACCTTACCTTCGCCTTTCCAGCCGTCCTGACCGCGATCCTGATCACGGCGCTCGCTGGACCGGGCGCGGTCAACGCCATCACCGCGATCGGGATTTTCAACATCGCCGTCTTTTCTCGGGTCGCCCGCGGTGCCGCGTTGCAGGTTCTCGGCCGGCCGTTCATTCTGGCTGCGTCCGCCATCGGACGCGGCACGCTGGACATCGCCGTCCGGCATGTGTTGCCCAACATGAGCGCGGTCCTGGTCGTGCAGGCGACGATCCAGTTCGCGATCGCGATCCTTGCCGAAGCGGGGTTGTCCTATCTTGGTCTCGGCGTACAACCACCGGCACCGAGCTGGGGCAAGATGCTGAACGACGCCCAGACACTGATCTTCCTGCACCCGAATCAGGCGGTCTTTCCCGGTGCCGCGATCGCACTGTCGGTCCTGGGATTGAATCTTCTGGGGGACGGCCTGCGTGACGTGCTGGATCCACGCTTGCGCGTCTGGCGCGCCGTCTAGGCGCTCAGTCCGGTTCCTTGTCCGGAAACGCGAACCCAGCCAATAGACAGTCGATCTCGTCTTCCGCCGGCCCAAGCGGGATCGCAAGCCGCTCGGCGCGGGTGCGGTGGCCGTCGGCGCCGACGAAGTCGCCCTCGTGCCGGCCGGGACAGGCACTGATGGCAACGGTGCCATAGAATTCCTGTAGGTCGGGCAGAACCGGCCCCAGACCGGGTTGCTCGTCCAAATACTCTCCGGTGAGATCGCGCCCGATGAACTCGGTCATGCGGGTGCCCATCAGGCGGTACCGGTAACGCCGGGGCTCGCGCTCGATGTCGAAGAGGATGACCCACGGCAGGACCTGCGGACCCATGCCCGTTGGGTCAACTTCCCGGCGCGTGATGACCTTGCGTTCGCCCGCGACTTTAGACCAGTAGCGATAAAGGTCCTGGAGAATGGTGGACTCCAGCTTTACCGGCGCGCACGGATTGGACGGTTCAACGTTACTCATGGAAAAAATGCAACCGGCAGAAATTACTACAGGACGACCGGCTACCTATTTATTCAATCAATAATCAATGTCAAATGAACAGTTCTCATTATGAATGCGGAATAAAAGAGGATTCTTATTATTACTTCTTGTCTGCCATTGGCGTTGCATAAGCCAGTTCCACGTCCCACGGAAACAGAATCCAGGTGTCCTGGCTGACCTCGGTAACGAACGTATCCACCAGCGGGCGGCCTTCCGGCTTGGCATAGATCGTGGCGAAGTGGGCGTTCGGCAACATCTCTCGCACGATGCGCGCCGTCTTGCCGGTGTCGACAAGATCATCGACGATCAACATGTCCGTGCCGTCGCCGTCGACCGATTTCAGGACCGCCGCATCGCCCTGGTCCTTATGTTCGTACGAAGCGATACAAACGGTATCGACCAGTCGCAGATTCAATTCACGTGCAACGATGGCGGCTGGTACAAGGCCGCCGCGTGTCACCGCCACGACGCCCTTGTAGGGTCCCGTCCCGAGCAGGCGCCACGCTAGCGCACGGGCGTTGCGATGCAACTCCTCCCAGGAAACCGGAAAATCTCGCGAGATGTTGCGCGCGGCCTGCGCAGTGTCGGGTGCCTCGGGCATGCCGTTTGTCTTATCGCAACCGATCGAACCGGGCAACCGCGTTGCCCGTTGCGGGTCGGCGAATCTCGAGCCGTCTCCTTAGGCCGAGCGTCCGTCCATTTGAAACAGCACACATCCGGCTATCCGCCAGGTGCCGTCCCCCTGCCGCTCCATCGTGTAGATGGCCATGACCGGACGACCATTTGGATCGATCAATTTCACTTTCTGTACCGGACCGCCGTCCGTCTCGATCAGCTCCAGAAACTCCACTGATTGCGGTCGATAGACGGGCATGTAGCCCTGGATCACCATCCGCATGAAACGATCCGGTGTGCCGAATATCGAACGAATACCCGGCGAGGCGTACGAAAACGCCTCGACGCCGTCGTCTCGCTGGAACGCATCCAACTGGGACGAAATGATCCGGATGATGTCATCCCGATCGGCACTGGAGTCGGCCGCCGCTGGTTGGGGCAGAAATCCGGCAACAAAGACGACAAGCAGAGCGGACAGAAGCGCGCGCATGATGGGCCTCACCTGAAAGGGTTGCGAACCGCTTGTGAACGCAAGTGGTCCTTGATCATAGTACGCTTGCACCGTCCGGGAGGATCACTCTGGTGTTACACACCGTTCAGGCAACGCGCGGTATCGTGACGGCGCCGCACCACCTTGCCAACGAAACCGGCCTGGCGATTCTGCGTGAGGGCGGAAACGCCGTGGAGGCAATGCTCGGCATGGCGGCGACGATCGCCGTGGTCTACCCGCACATGAATGCGATTGGCGGCGACGGCTTTTGGCTGATCGCGGCGCCCGGTGCGGAGGCGGCCGGCATTGATGCCGCCGGCATCGCCGCCGCGGACATCGCCTTCTATCGCGAGTCGGGGTCGGACCGGATTCCGTTTCGAGGTCCCTTGGCCGCCAACACTGTTGCCGGAACACTTGCCGGCTGGGCGCAGGCGAAAGAAACCGCGGGACGTATGGGCGGCCGGCTGCCCTGGTCTCGTTTGCTGGCGGATGCCATCGGCTACGCCAGAGACGGGTTCCCGGTATCGGACAGTCAGCACCGCTATACCCGGGAAAAGATCGACGAGCTTCGGGCCGTCCCCGGCTTCGCGCCGGTCTTCCTGAACGACGACGGCGCGGCCCCGCCACCGGGCAGTCTGTTCCGTCAGCCGGCGCTTGCGGCCACGCTGACGCGGCTGGCCGAGGCGGGACCGATTGACTTCTACAAGGGCGACCTGGCCGCCCTGGTTGCACAGGACCTCGCCGCCGTCGGCTCGCCGGTCGGCCGCAGCGATCTCGACGCTTATGCGGCACGCCGTGTGGTTCCGCTGGTACTGCCGCTGTCGGTCGGCACGGCCTACAACCTGCCGCCGCCGACACAGGGATTGGCCTCCCTGATGATCCTGGGGCTGTTCGACCGGATGAACTGGCGTGACTTCGCACCCGACGAATTTCGGCACATTCACACGCTGGTTGAAGCGACCAAGCGGGCCTTCACGGTGCGCGACCGTGATATCGCCGACCCCGACGTCATGGCCGCTCCGGCGCAAACGTTCATAACCGCACCGGCCCTGGACGATGCGGCCCGCGGGCTGGAGGCCGGGACGGCCACGCCCTGGGGTCCGGAACAGGATCGCGCTGA